>Ga0070691_10000020_pt1 | contig 45840 bp, 84 predicted proteins | sample KBSK1101metaG_FD_64673 | JGI IMG/M metagenome (GOLD analysis project Ga0070691, IMG submission 64673) | Corn, switchgrass and miscanthus rhizosphere microbial communities from Kellogg Biological Station, Michigan, USA - KBS K1-10-1 metaG | ecosystem: Host-associated > Plants > Roots >... | reverse complement strand
CAGGAAGACAATAAGATTTTCATAAAACACAGAAAAAAAGACATAGACGACTTGGAAAACGATGAAAGCGACTTCAAGAGGTCTATGCAAGCTTTTTTTGTTTTTTGGCAAAGAGAAGCCGTTGAAACCGTATTGTGCGGAGATGATGAATACAATTTCTACCCGCCAGAATAATAACCCACAGCCCCCGGCCACCATGCGCGGGGGCTACTGTTGCAGGTACACGTCTATCAACGCCTGCGCTTCGTCGAAGCCGTAAGCAACGCCCGTAAAGTATCCGCGCCGCTCCACTTGTGCTAAGAACCACTTTTGATTGTCGGACAATGTACCGCCCCGCGCTTTCATCTCCAAGTAGAAACCATGCCACTGCGCACGCGGCTCTGCGATAAACAGATCGGCCACGCCCGGTAGCATCCCTTCGGCTTTCAGCTTGTTCACCTGCCCGATACGCTGGCCCTGGTTACCATGCAGGTATCCACCGTTGGGGCAAGAGTGATATAGGACGTTGGGGTATTGCGCGTTTAGGTAGTCGCACACGGCGCGCTGCTCTAAATGTTCACTCATCCTTCCCCCGTTGCAGCGCCCGCCACGCTTTCAGCACCGCGACGGTGCGGGCCGTGGCTTCGGATGAGTTGACGCAAGAATCTACGGGGCCATCAAGCTTGTACACATTATGGACATCGCAAAAGGATTGACCATTCGCATAAATTCCTACTGTGAAATAGTGTTCCGGCCACGCCGCCAGGAACGCGCCGCCGAACCGGGCAGCGTCGTTCAGGTCGCGGGCTGGGTGGAAGTTCTCAGGGCGTAGAACAGCGCTACCACTGTCAAACCAGCATGGAGCATCGCGCAGATCGTCCAAGCGCCACCCCATCAGCCGCGCCGCTTCCGTCGCCAGTTCTGCCGGGGTCATCTGGTCGTAGTCGGGGGCGGTCATGGACGCACCACACTATCGCCCATCACGCACCATTCCACCCTTCCGATGAGATTGACAATATCGTTTGTGTCGGCTTGTACATCGCCCTCAATCTTATCGAAGCCACAAGTACCACCGAATAAACGAGTTATGCGCCAAATACCATCTTTATCATACGCCACTCGAACAACGGTTCCGTCGGAGAACGCAAGAACCTTCGATTGATCCCCCTGCAAGTAAACATTGAACTCTTCTGTTATGTCGCCTTCAATTTCGATTAGGTCATCGCTTGCGCCGTAAATCTTTATACCCATATCCTGCTCCTGTTCTGCGGCCACAGCCGCGAATGTTGCCGCCCCGCCGTACATCGGTGGTCTGTTCGTGGTATCTAAGCGCGCCTACACACGCACGGGGAAGCAATTCGTAAATACTGCGGATAATGGCTCAAAGGCCTGGTGACCCGTCATGTACCCGCAGCAGCGTACAGCGCCGATTACGGCGGGAACGCCTAGTTTTTACGGCCCTAATCGGGCCAATTGGGGCGCGTACCCCCTAACTTCATGACCCGCTCGACATCCCGACTCGCTTCGGATTCCGGCTGGGCGCGGTCTGTACTAAGTATGTCGCCAATATCCACCGTGCGCCCCAGCTTGCGGGTGAAGAAGTCGCACAGCAGCGCCAGGGCGTCGAAGTCTGCCCGGCCTATCTCATCATTCGCCCACCGGTACGCCACGCCCTGAGACATCCCGGCGCGTATCAGTTCCATCGGGCGACATCCGCTCTCTCGGAGCAATTCAGGTACCTTGTTTTTTATCTTTGTCATACTCTGATTATACCAAGACTTTACCAAAATGCAATGACGAGTTTTGAAATTAGTCCCTAAAAACACTTGACATTATTACCACAAGTGGTAAAATAAATACATCGAACGCAAACGAAACATTCAATCAGGAGAAATCAGATGAAAAATTTATCAGCGGTACTCCCAAATGGGACACGCGCCACCCGCAAGACAGATCGACCGTATACCCACATCTGCGCCATTCGCATCACAGACATCCCCACTGGCAAAGTGGGAACATGGTGGGCGCAGTGGAGCCAGACCGAAAGCGGCGCAGCGAAAATGGCGCGAAGCTGGCAGACCTGCCCCGCCGCGAAGGACGGGAAAATCACCGTCGAAACGCAGGTTATCCCGCTATGAAACTGAAATGCAATGATGGAAAAGTGAGAAGTTTTCTAGTTGTGCACGAAGGCGTTACAGGGTTCATGGAAGAGCCGGAATGCCTAGAGTGCGGCGCTAAATTCGAAATTCACGATCTGTACATCTTGAAGCCATTATTTCGAAAGCATGTATGTGAAGTAACACCCCCGCCGCCCGATGCGGCACCGTCGCCGGTACGGTTTACCGGCAGATACAGGAGCAGGGACATGACAAGTGCAGCGCAAGGCGTAAGTAATGCAGTAAAAGGTATTTTGGATCAAAACGACAAGATGAGAGACGAACTCGCCGCCCTCCGTGCCCAGAACGCGGCGCTTGTAGCTACGTTGCGCACGATACAGGATCAGGCGCACCGGGCCACAATGGTACAAGATCGTTCGGTGGGGATCATCAAGCAGGTGTGCGGTGTAATTGCCAGCTCAGCAAAAGACGCCCTAGCCGCCACGGAGCCGAAGCAATGACCGCCGCCGAACTGCTGCGCCAGCAGCCCTGGGAGTCGGATGAGAAATTCGCCGCCCGGCTGCAAACAGCACAGGCAACGATTGACCGCAACGAAGCGCGGCTGCAAGAGTCAAAGGCCCGCTACGCCCAACTTGACAACGAGATATTCGCCGCCTTGAAGAAGGCAGGGAGCCAGAAATGACTACACCTAGCATTATCAACATGAACCACACGACCGGACAAAGCGAACTCGAACAGCAAGCGGCCCCCTACTCGAAAGAGCGGCATATTGCTCAATTGGAACGCTCCATCGCCAGTAATGGAGAATGGATTGAATACTTCGGAAAGAGCAAAAACACGCTTGCCGCTGCACGACTGAACAAGTTCGTCGCACAACTCCAAGCCGAACTCGCATCCCTGACGGCCCCCGCTGAACTCCCCGACAGCTTCGAGACGCCGGGCAGCGACCCGGACGCAGACCCAGTCGGGTACATGCGGACAGGGTACTGAGATGGAAAATAACAAGTATTATTGGTTCCGCATCGAAGGGCACGGCGACTGGCGCATCGGGCACGCCTTTGAAGAAAACGGAATAATTCAAATTTACACAATCGGCCACGTAAAGCCGCTATCAGAAAACTATGAGATAACGGACTTTTACGAAGCCATTCCCCCGAAAATATAACAGCACAGCGGCGGGAAGCACCGCAACCGCGTCCGGCCCATACCGGAGCCGCCGAATAGCCGCCACCGGGCGGCGAACCTAACTCATTCACAGAAAAGGAAAAAGCACATGAACAGCGAAAACGCACTTGCAGTAAACGAAGAAGCAGAACTGATGGCCCCAACAAGCACAGAAGGATTGCACTTCACCAACCCGTCAGAGTTCCCCGACCTGGACGAAGCCGAAGCGGGCGTATCTCTCGAAATGAAGTACTACGACTTCGCCGCCATGCCCGCAGTTGTTCGTGCCATTTACAACGGCATGACCCAGATCAACAAGAAAGACCAGAAAACGGGCGAGATGACCAAGATGAACGCGGCTGTTTTCCAGACCAAGGAAGGCGTGTTCTTGAACAGCGGCGACAATCTCATGAACCAGCTTGCGAAGCTTATGCCAGGAACGCCGATTCAGATCACGTTCGAGGGCAAAGAGAAGACCAGCGGCGGGAACAATGTCAACAAGTTTTCTGTGCGCATCCTAAACCTGAAAGGCGCAGCCGCTACCCCACTTCGCACCGTGACACCGCCCACCACCGCGCCCGCCGCAAAAGCCGAACCATCACGCGATGCGATTTTGTCACGCTACACCACGCTCTTGACACGCGCCGCAACCGCTGGCGTGAAAGATATTGAGACGTGGTACATCAACGACAAAACTAGCAACGAAGAAATTCTCGAAATGGGCCGCGCACTCCGCGAAATCACCGAGAGCTATGAACAAGATAAAGTAAATACTGAGTTCCCCTTCTAACGGCTGGCGATACCGTATCGGGTACGACCGGGGCTGCGCATCGGAGCAACGCAGAGACAAGGAATAATCTGTGATCGAAAAATTGAAACAGCTTGCAGAGCTTCGCGCAAAACTTGACTATGCAAACCAAGAGAAGGAAAGCGCAAAACAAATTGTCGAGATGACGTTGGAATGGAGTACCTATCTTGGAGTGTCCGACGCAGCCAAAATTATCGGAAACGCCATTGGATATCTGGAACAAGAAATCAAAGAAGATAGCGTCAAAGCTTTTGACGGTACAAAAAAACGTCCGTATGATGGCATAGAGATAAAGGCCTTTACGATTACTAAAATCACCGACGAGCGCGTCGCCCGCGATTGGGCTATGAAGAACTACACGCCCGCGCTGAAACTCGACACGAAGGCTATCGAGAAGGCCGGGAAAGAAGGCTTGACCCCTGACGGCCTCGTGATCGTCGAAACGGAATACCGCGCCCAAATTGCAAGCGACTTGAGCGCGTACCTTCTTCCGGTATCCAGCGAGCCAAAAGGATTTATCCCCCGCTTCCTGGGAGACTCGCCAGAATTGGAAGCGTCCCACCAATAACCCCACCCCCGCCCGGCTCCGTTGCCGCACCATCGAGCGGAGCCGGGCAGAAAGCAGGATGGCATGAGCTATCAGGATGCAATCCAATTGATCGGAAAGAAAGTAGAGAACACGCGCACGCATCGGCTCGTAGTGGTGCGCGACATCCAGCCGCAACGCGACGGCACACACGCGGCGTTTTTGGCGAACGGAGCAATCGTGCCATTGGACGGGATAGAGAAGCAATGGCGGGCGGTGGAAGCATGATACCGCCATACGCAACGCGTGACATCTACGACACGCACGGACGCGTCCACATCCACGCGTGCCAGAGCGTAAGCGTTCACCCGTGTTCTGACCCAGGCTTCGTTATCGTCGCTGCAAGGGGCCGGAGCGCGGATGGGTACGAAATCAAAGTACCAACGAGTTATGTCAGATTGGAAAGGGAAAAGGTGAAGAAATGACACGCTACACAGTTGAATTTCACGGCACGGCTGGAAGTTGGTTTGTCCACGACGCACAAAAACAGATCGAAGCATTCGGCGAAACTTTCGGCAATGGCATAATTCACGCCGCCGAAATCGTGGAGCAGTTGAACGCAAAGGACGCCCGTATCGAGCAACTAGAAGCGGCGCTGAAACTCGTACAGAACAGGCGTCCCATAGGTGGCACATCCTACGATATGCTTATTGAGCCGGGAGACATGAAAATAATTGACACCCTGCTCACGCCGTCCGCTGCCCCCGCTGGCTGGGTCAAAGACCACGAGTACCACGGCCCCGCGCAGCACACGCCGCAGGTGGTCGGGGCGCACGTTGGGATGCCAGCTATGTCACGAACGGAAGCGGCGCACGCACCGCACGGCTACGCCCCTACCGCATACGCACAGAAGCAGATTGACGCGGCCAACCAAGGCAAGAAGAACGAAAGGGACGGCAAACAATGAGCGCCGAGCCGATGACCCCCGAACGCCTGCTCAAGATCGTATCGGCTCCCTGTGCCCCGGACAAGCGCATCGTGGCCCACGCCTACGCACAGATAGCGGAGAGCGGCGCGCATGACTTCCGCGCCATCAACGCCGCGATTGTACAGCGCTACGGCATCAACGGCCTGCGCGACATAAAAAAGAAGGCCGCGAGTTGGGCCGCGTAGCCGATGCACGGCGGAATTGGTTATTGACACGGAGTTATGATTTTGCTACAATTATCTTACATTTCAGGCGCGAGAAACACGGCGCAACCGTTGGCAGCGGACAAAACTAACACACGAACTTCCGTAATTTCGGGCTTCGCTCTTGTTTTGCTACCCTGTTGTTAGTCAGGTCTGCCAAGATGAGAGCGGCAAGAGCGATGCCCGAAACTATGGAAGTTTTTTTATTTCAGAACGGGAGAAAATTATGAAGCCGGAAGAAAAAGAATGTATTGAGAAATTCGCCCTTTCGCTGGGAGTACATGACCCATGGAACTATACCGGAACATGCGTTGAAATTATGAATGGCGTAGACTACGAAGCACCCGCCGAACTTATACGGAGCGGAGAGTACTTCGACATCAAAGCCACTATGAAAAATGGGCGCGACATTGTTCTTGGATACCACGATGGCGCATGGACGATTACGTATGCAAAACCAGGAGAGACGCTAACAATCATGTGCGCAGAATGCCACGGAACACGTCTGGACACATGCAACAACCCAGAACACGCTTTTATTGCAGCTATGCCCGGCGACATAGGAAGAATCGGATGCCCTGGGTGCGATGGGCAGTACCCATACACCACGCGCGCCGGGCGTGAAGGCAAGCCGTGCCAACACTGTACCGCCGCCGCCCCGGAGCGTGGGGCATGAGCGGGCGCATGACGTTCAATCACACAAAGCTACTGTACATGGTGACACGTGACGCACTGGCAGATGAAGTCGAATCTATGTACGAGCGCGGCAAAAGGGTTGTTTGCGTTACGCCGACGCGGGAAGTTCGATACGGAGAGTCCGCCATTACGCCGCTGTGCGACTATCTAATCGTGTACGAAGACGCACATCCGCCCACCGAGAAGGTAGTTCCATGAGCGCGAAACTGACGGCGGCACAGGAGCAGGTGCTACAGGAACTGGCGAAGCCGAAGGTATCGGCTCTGTCTAATAGACCCAGGCACGGAAGTCTATACTGGTACCTGACATCTACGCACGAAAAATGCACCACGTCTGTCAGGATTTTGTCAAAGCGCGGATTCGTACAGAGCAATGCGCACCCACTACACCCGCGCATCACCATCACGGACGCCGGGCGCGAGTACCTGGCGCAGCTACCACAGGAGACGAAGCGATGAGCAGCGCATCCGTCCACGAACCAGCACCCCAGCCCGGCAAGAAGCGGGTACTAGACCTAGTATTATCCGATCTGCAAGCGCGAGCGGAATTAGGACGCGAAAAATACGGCATGTATCTCCAAACCTTCAACGGGCGCGATACGCTCATGGACGCCTATCAGGAAGCGCTAGACCTGTGTATGTATCTACGCCAGGCCATCGCGGAACGAGAAACAGCAGCCCAGCAACCGCCCGCCGACGCGGAAAGGGAGTAGGGAGCATAAATGCCTACATATCGCATCCATGCACACAAAGAAATAGACCTGGAACCACAGCAAACACCGTACATCAACCCTACCATTGAAGAATTTCGCAAACGATACCAGCCCGGATATGTTTACATCCTTGCTATTCGTGGCATCCCTGGCGTATACAAAATAGGCGAAAGCACTAACGTAAACAGGCGTATCAAAGAACTAACTGCTGGCAGAAGGTATGAATTAGATGCTGTTTTGATCGTTGACGCAAAAGATAAGTATTCCCTAGAACAGATTGCGCATACTATGTGCGAAGAATACAGAGTGTCAGGTGAATGGTTCGCACTTCCAGAAGGCGCTATTGGTAAGATAGAAAAACAACTAAAGGAGATAAACGAAACGCTATGAACGAAACCCGTCAATCACGCATCACCCCTAATACCTTCCAGAATCCGAACGATCTAGTAGACCGCTATATGCGCTGGTTAGACGGCGACGAAGTAAAGTGCTATGTCGTGGTGGTTCGTAAAACATTCGGCTGGATGAAGCAGAAAGACCGCATATCAAAGAGCCAGATTGCAGGGTATACGGGGCTTTCCGATGACCGCGTAAATGCGTGCATGAAAAACCTTGTTTCCTTTGGCCTGATACTCAGAACCAACGACGACGCCCCATCCATACAGATTGGTGCTGAGTGGAGTTTGCAGCTTGACGACGACTGCATCAACGAACCTGCCATGATAGCACGATGGAATGAATGGAAAGAAGCGAACACCCGCCGCGCTGAAAAGATGCGTGCCAAGAAATTACAAGGGGGGGATGTCGCACATACCGGGTCTGTCGCACAGGCCGAGGGGGGGGATGTCGCACATATCCCACAAAAGCCACTATCAAAAGCCAGTAAAAAAAATATACAAGAAAAAAAATCATCAAATATCAATACAGACGAACCAACCCCGTCAATCGTTACGCAACGCCCAGACTTCAAGAGCCTAAACCCAATAGATTACCGAAAGGTGAAAGAACTTCGCTTATTTATGGACGCTACCGGATGGATACCCGGCTCTTTCGTTCTCGAAGTTGTTTATGACTTCGTTCAAAGTGGTTTGACCGCCGAAGCGATAACCGCCGCCTTCCGAGAGTGGACGGCACGCGGGTATAAGCCCGCCAACGTGAAAGGGTACCTTGAGTGGGCGCGTGACGGCATACCGGATGCCCCCGGAAAACGTTATGCACCAAAGACGCCCGCCGCACCATCTGCCCCCTTGCCGAACTATACCGGCTACGTAGACCCCAACGAGTCGAAGTATGTACCCAACCCTGCCCGTGTCCAATTTACTTGATATTGTCGCCCGCGTGGATGCGCTGGCCGCGAAGGAAGCCCCCACCATCCGCGATTGCTGGGAAGGTATCGAGTTAGCGCAGCAGTATGCCGATGCCTTGGGTGACATGGCCGAAGACCTGCCGGAGTATGACGGCAAAATAGTTATTAAGATACACGGCGCGACGATACAATTTGACGACGCCGAAGCAATGACGAACTATCTAGCGAAGGGAGTGATGCATGGAAAATGAAGCGCAGCAAGGCCGGGAGCAAGAAAGGGCGTTACTTGCCGCTGTTCTGCGCAAGCCTGCCCTGTTCGGTGAACTGTCCGAGACGTTGGCCCCTGCAAGTTTCGGGTGGCAGGCTTACGGCGATGTGTGGAAGGCGATGGGCCACCTATCCGCCGCACACATGGGCATAGACGTGCTAACCGTAGGCGACGAACTGGAACGCATGGGCAAGCTTGAAATGTTCTCCAACGTCAAAGCGCAGGATGTTGTTGACCCAGGATTCACGGGCCGAGCGGCACTCGCAACCCTGCGCAGCGATGGGCAACCCGCGTTAGCGCAAAGCTACGCCGAAAACATACTGGACTATTCTGCAAAGTATCAGATGGCGGCGCTGTTTGAGAAGGGTCAATATTGGGCCAAGAACGGCAGGCGAGCCGCCGACATTGCGAATGACATTACCCGCGAGATGGAAGCGATACGCACACCCAGCGGGCGAACGGCGCAGTACACGCAAACGCTCAAAGAAGCCGTCAGAACGGCCTACGACCAGACAGACCGCGCCAGCCGAGGCGAGATTGATTTTATTCAAAGCGGATATTCTGACTTGGATAAGATGCTAGGCGGGTTTTCGGAGCCGGATTTATTGATCGTAGCAGGCAGGCCCGGAAGCGGCAAGACGGCACTACTCGCAAGCATCCTAAAAAATATCTATACAAAAACAGAGAAGCGCGTCGTAGTGTTCTCTCTCGAAATGGCGAACGCGCAGATAGCAAAACGCCTGATAGCGATGGAGTCCGGCGTACCGTTTGACCGCCAGAAGTCAGGTAAGTTGACCGATGAAGATTGGCCTGTATACAACCATGCTATCGAAGTTGTGGGTAGCATCGAGACAGTATTTTTGAACGATATGCCATCTATCAGCATCAACCAGATACGGCAGCAGTTACGGCGCATCGGTAAGGTAGATATGGTCATGGTTGATTACCTACAACTGGCAAGCGCTGACGGCAGATTCGAGAACCGCAACTTGGAAGTAGGTGCAATATCGCGGGGATTGAAAGGGATTGCAAAAGATTTTCACATCCCGGTACTGGCGGCGGCGCAGCTATCACGTGCGGTTGAACAACGGGCGGGCAAAGAGCCGCAACTATCCGACCTGAGAGAAAGCGGCAGCATCGAGCAAGATGCAGACATTGTTATGTTTATTTATCGAGAAGATGACCCGGCTATGCAGAATATATCCCACCTGAAAATAGCCAAGCACCGCAACGGGCCAGTGGGAACGGTTGACCTGGTATACCGATCCAACCTGACGCGCTTTGACAATGCACAACGGCGCGTCGTCGAACTCAACCAACACGAGGAGCGCAAAATATATGGACAAGATGAGTAACATAACCCGTACCCAGGCCGCAGAAGCGCGGCGGGGACTGCTCCAGATGTGGAGAAATTATGAGCAAGGAGTCTGAAATGAAACCTATTTATCAAAACATTTTGCCACACATGCCCGCCCCGAACGCAACTGAGAAGCCGCCAACGGTTCGGCAAACCTGCTCTTATTGTGGCGGATACGTAGAAGCGGAGAAGCTGCCGCCACCTTTCCGAGTGAACGGAAAGAGAATACCGCAAGCGCATCGAAGCTGCTTCGATGCGGCGAATAACCCGCTATTCGACATGGGAGAACAGCATTTCAGAGCGCGGCCTTGGTACGAGAAATGACCCGCTACACCGAACCACCAACCCAGCCGTTACGTACCTGTGCCTTGCCCGGCTGCTGCAAGCAGGTTACTGGCACAAAGCGCCGTCGCTACTGCTCCGATACGTGCCGGGGTCGCGCATGGTGGCGCAAGCGGGCAGAAAAGCACGCGGCGCTCATGGAGCGGATGGGGCGACGATGAACCGTAATCGCAGCAACTTCCGCCCGCCGCCGCGCCCGGCATGGCACCGGCTCGAAGCCAAAGCCGCAGCCGCCCAACTACCACTGCTCGAAGCGGTACCCGTGCTGACGCGGGACGATAAGCCGCTATTCTGCCCGATGTGTGTAGGGTATCGTAATCATCACCCGGTAGCGGGAACCGACTGCTATCAGTGCCGCGAGTGCGGCAGAAAAAGGAATGATAACAAATGACAGACAATATTGATCCAAAACTAAAGATTGACATGTATTTTTCTGGCGTCTCTGTTGTATCGCCGGAACTCGGAAAACAATTGCTTGCTGCGCTTGACGCTGTTGTAGCCGCCGCAGAGCAGCGCGGTTGGGAGCAGGCACGGAAGAAATGCAGGGATTGCGTTGTTCCGGGTGGAAACCCAGAAGTCGCCATAGAGCGCATTGACGCGCTTGTGTATAAGCCGGAAGCAGGGCCGCGATGACATCGTACACAATCCGCTGGAATACCCGCGACGGTACGCGGCACTCAGTGACGGTCACAGACCCAGATAACACAGGAGCGGGAGCAGTTCGTAGCATGGCGCGCATGGAAGCAAAGCGCAGCGGCTGGACACCGCGCCGCTGGTGGCAGTGGTGGAGATGGGACGAGCACGTCGATATTGAACGCCTGGCGGCGTATCGGTACGCCGTGATGCTACAGTGCAGCCAATTCGTAATATCCATGCTCGTTGGTATCATTGTCGCGCTATTGCTACAAAAATAACCACCGCCTAACCGGGCGGAATCATAAACAAGAAAGTGAGAAGAAAGCCGGGGTCAAGATGACCATCATACATAGCTTTTTCAGCAGGAAGCAAGGCAACCGGACGGTAGAGATACACGTCATGGACGAAGTCGAAGGGCCGCAGGTTATACACGAGCTACCCGGCCCCACCATCAAGCGGACGCGCCCAGAGCGCCCCGCGCCGCCTACCCCCAGGGCGGAAAAACCACGACCCCGAACGCAGGAGCCGCAAGTGGAACCAGAGATAGAGTACAAACGCATCGTAAGCCGGGGAGAAGGCCCAAGCAAAACAGTACGGGAATTGCGCGCCATGGTGATCGAAATTGTCATCTGCGCAGTTGCAAGTTTTTTCATCGCAAGCGACATTGGAACCATGTTTGCGATGACGGTATGCCTGTTCGTAGCCGCAAACGTATTTCTTCTTGTCGTTCGCGGCCTGATGCGGGCGGTAGATCGTGTAACTAAGTAGGAAACTGCCTATTGACAAGTACACCCGAAACGTGCTAAGATTACTTCGTCGAGAGTAAAGGGCGTTTTTGTTGCCAACATACAGACGCTTTGCAGTTACCATCAAAAGGCCCATGCTCTCGACAAGCAAGGCAACTGGTAATTTGCAAAGCGTCTGTATGTTTTTATTATCAAAAGGAGACGAACGTGGAAATTGAAAGCTTTCAGGACTTGCAATCTGCGCAACAGTTGATTGCGATAAGACAGTATGAAGTGGCGAAAGAGCGCAATCTTTCTGTGAGTGAAGCCCGGAAAATTGCTGCCGCTGAGATTGGCGCAACGTATCGCCCTGCGCTAACCGCAACAGAGTTCGAGTCAATGCTGGGGCGCGCCCGCTCCAAGTTCTACGAAAAAGAGCGGATTGCAGGTATAAAACGCGCATGGGCAGAAAAGTCCAGCAAAAAGCCGGGACGGAAGCCCGCAACCAGTAGTGGCGAACCACTTACGAACCTGTACCGCGCATGGTGCGAACAGAACGAACACGTAGCGGGCGATGTTGAATTGAGCCACTTTGCCCGGTGTACACCTGCTGCTATCTCTTATGCCCGAAACGAACTTGTGCGCAACGGATATAAGTTCACAAAGAACGGCACAGGCTTCTTCGTCGAAGTCGAAAAGCCGAAATACACCGAACGTCAGTGGCAGGAGCGCGAACGCCGCATTGCAGAAATCGAGAAATTGTTTGGTGAGTTGAAAAAGTAAGACACTGAGACGCGTTACCATGTCGGAAGCGGATCATCCTGTAACGCGTCTCAGATGCCATTATCATAATTATCAGGAGCGTAATCATGTATACAAAATCTCACCAAGGCGTTGTAAAAAATACCGTACTGCTGGAGTTCACGAACGGCTATTCCATAACTCTTGAAAAAGATGTTGAAATGGCTATGTTCCTAGCGATGCCCGAAGAGAAGCGCGATACTACTGCACCCGCAGACCAGCAGCCCGCAGCGGAGCTGGAGCGGTTCAAGGTGGGGGAGCGAGTGGAAGCGGACTGGGAACGCCGATCCGTAGATAGAGAGCCGTCCGATCCGTCCGACTGGCGTCCCGCAACCGTAACTGACGGGCGGGGTGGTGCTGGATACTGCGACGTTGTTTTCGATTGCCAACCAGGATTTCCTTATGATATGCGGTACTCCGAAGTCCGCCGCCCGGCCCCCGTCGCGCCGCGTCCGTTCGTGTTCGGGGAGCGGGTGCGGGTTGGCATCGATAAGTACGGAAAAGATATGTCTGATTGGAAGAAATGCCTTTTCGTAAACGAAGCTAACGGGTTATACAGGGTACTTTGCGCATACGAAGTCTCAGTATTTCCGCCCGATCAGGTATTCCACATCGATTAGCTGCCCCCAGCGCCCCGCGCGCTGTGCAGTGCTGGCGGTGGCGAAAGTCGCTGTACCATGTGGCCGAATACGTGGCGGCCCGCCAGTATAGTAACAAGTCCTGTTTCGCGCAAGCGACGGTAACGCTTCTGGCGGATTCCGAGAACAGGGCGGCACGACCCGCACCCGTTACGGTGCGGCATGGTTGGCGGCGGCGTGGATGGACACGCGACGTTTAGCAGTGGAATACGTTCCCCAGCCTAAAGGCCTATGGACAAAGAAACTGCTCGAAAATGGGAGCCGGTACTCAAGCCCGGCCCGCCAACCACCACATCCCCCGCGCCCGTTCTGGCAGCGCCACTACCAGCCAACGGAATGAGCAGCACCGGAGCGGCGCGGGGGAATTACATCAGGAGCGTGTAATATCATGACAAAAATAAAGATTTTTGTTTCTTCGTATCACGAAGAAGCACAGGCTATTATCCAGAAGTTTTTCGACAGCGTACCTGGTATTCAGGTCGATGCCGTAGCGCAGTCCGCAGATACGGACGGATGGCTAACGATTACCATTATCTACAAGACCGCCCGTCCCCAGCAGCCGGAAGGGGGCGACACCCAAACAACAGGAGATGAGCAATGACAGTAACGATTTTGGAAGCCTTGCAAAACGCTGATTACAACCTTCAAAACAATTCTGGTATTGGTCTTCTTTTTGCCAAGCCGCAACTTCACAACGCCGTAACACTTCTTGAGAAGGGATACTCCCTAAACGACGAAGTTGAACCGCTCCTAGAGAAGTTCGGCGATGTAGATTCGGTTCCTAGTAAATAAAATGACCCTTCGCCCGCTCGTCCCGCTCTGCTTCCTGTTAGCCGCCGCATCACTTACGGCGTGCTCTGGCTTGCTGCGCGGAACGCCTACAAAGCAACAGGAGCCAATTCTAGGCACGCCGGGTATGAACGGTCAAGAATACGAGAATGACGCGAATTTACCCCATAAAACCCTGCTTCCTTTGGCGTCAGAGACACTGAACACAGCGGGCACCATGGCGGTTCTTTCGGCCCAAGAGACAGCGAAGGCCGCGCAAGAGACGGCGAAGGCGCAGGGCGACGTGTGGCAGGCCGTCACGGAGACAAAGAGCGTCTATCTGACGCAGAGCGCGTATCTCGCAGAAACCGCCACCATGCAAGCGCCACTTGCGACAGCCCGCGCCGATGCGCTGGGGACGCAGAACTTCATGGTGCTACAGAACATGACTCAGAGTGCCGCCAACGCCACGCAGACGTACAGCGCCCCGCACGACGCAGCTACGGCTATCTACCTGTCAGAGCGTACCAAGTGGGCCGGGTTTGACGCGTTCGCTATGCCTTTTGGCGCACTGACGGGCGGCATCGGCGTGCTGGTGCTGGCGCTGCTTGCGGTGTACGTGATTGCCACGCGGCCGCAGGTTGCGCACGTCGAGTACAGCGCGCCCAGCACATCGCCGTTTATTCGGCCTTGGGTGCCCACCAGCCCCACAGGTTTTGTAACCAAAGCAATCCCGGTATCCGATGGGGATATGTGTCAGTTCATGGAGTACGCCGTGACCGGGTTGCCGCTGGGTGAAAACAGCATGGTCAAGGCCGGCGCGTGGAAGTCTGGCGCATCTGACCGCCACAAGCGACAGGAGATTATGGCGTATCTCGACAAGGACTGCGGGCACATCAAGGATCACAAGCTTACTCCGCAGGGGGTTGACTACTGGCAGGATTGGCTTGACGCACACACCCCCCGCCCTGCCCCAAGCGCGGAAGTGGTCGAAAATGACGACGTACCCCCACATGAGCATGTAAATAATGACCATGTAGACGATGGGGAGGTGGTTGTAGCCCCCGAAATCGCACAGTTCATGCCGCAGGATATGACGTACGCGGCGCTGATGCCGAAGGAAGAAGGTGAGCAGGGATGAAATGCGTTGCTTGTGGTAAATGGATTGGTAGCCGTGGTTATGCTGCACACGGACTTGCCCACGTCAGGCGTAATGAAGTGTGCCTAGATATTACGGCGGCGCGGTACGAGTTCTACTTGCCGCCCATGCTTCCGTATCGAAAGTACATACACAATCTGGCAGTAGCTAAGAGACAAGCAGCCGCCCCGGACGCGGCGCAGGAAGCAGGTGAAGGATGATGACAGACGATCAGGTACGAGAGTTGGCGAAGAGTTGCGGTTTCTTCGGCGTTGAAAGCTGGTGGGAGCAGAATATCCCCAGGTTCCGGGCGATGCTGCAAGCCGCCCCGCCGCAGCCCGCCGATGATATTCGCGCCCAACTAGAACACATGAAGCGGTGGGCGCAGCAAGATCAAAGCGCATTGACCAAAGATAAACTTGTGCAATCGTTCGCGGCCATGTGCGAAGATGCGCTACGCGAGACAGAGCAGCCCGCCTCGAACGAAGCGCCCCGAACGTGCTTGAATTGCGGGTGCAAGAATCTGCATGACAACGAAGATGGAAAGTGCAACGTGTATCATTGTACGTGCCGCGATTACAATCCCGTCTGTGTGCATGGCTACAATAAACTGCATTGCGAAGTATGCACTCCGCCACAAGAGCAGCCCGCCGATGCTGGCGCGGGGGATGCCATCTGTAAGCATTGCGGCGTACCGATATTCAACGCGGGTGGATGGATGCACGAACATCCGCAGGGACACAAAGCGGAGCCGCACCCATGAGCGCAGGAAGGACGGACGCATGAAAACGAAACAGCATGACTACTCACAACTTTTGATATGGTCAGCCGCATTGGTAACAGTGGTGCGCTATGCCGCCGCGTTCGTGGCTTCGGACATGGGCCAAATTACCGGCGATTTGTCGCACTGGATTACCGGATTCATGGGCCTGACCGGATTGGGCATGGGCGTTCTTGACGTGTTGGGCGGCGTCTACCTGTTCGACGGGTGGCGGCGCGTCATGCCCCGCACAGGTGATAAATGGTCGTTCAAGTTCAAGGTGCTTACCTGCTTCGTGTTCGGTCTGATGGGCGCGGGTATCTGTATCCTTGTGCCGTTCACCGTCAGCCGCGTATCAGAACGCAGCTTATTTCAGGTGCTAGGCGATACCGGATGGTTGTGGGCGTGGTCGGGCTTTGTCAATGTTATCCCGTACTTCCTGATTGGCGGTGTGGCAACGGGGAACAAGCTGATTGCGGAAGCAGGCCCGGAAGAAAAACGGAAAAATACCGGTAAATTACCGGAAGGAAATCAACCGGAAAAAGTCCGCTGGAATCAGGTTGACCCAGAAGATTACAAGATCATCGCCGCCATGAAAACATCTGAGATTATGACCGCCTACGGTGTCGACGACCGGACGGCGCGTAACTGGCGCGTAAAAGCGCAGAAAGAGACAGTAGCATGAGCGAACGCATCATTATCGAAAATAGGTCGTCAATTCCTTTGTTCAACGCTATTACCTACGTGGAAAGCGTAATCGGTCAAGGGCGTGTGTCGGACGGCGGGAAATCCTACTGCCACGTAACTACATTTGAGAGCGACATTGTTGTCTATGCTATGCGTAATAAGGCGTCTGACAGGTTTATCGTTTGGGATTCCAGAGTAAAGGAAGTGGAACAATGACAACATTGACCCGCGCCGAGATAGAAGCCATGACGCCGGAGCAGTTGCGGCTGGCGGTGGCGGAGTACATGGGGTGGGAGTGGTTCCCATCATCAAATAGATTGAACTGGAATGTTCTTTTGTTCACTGACGGAAATTTGGGAGCCATGAAAACAGATGCAGAGACACATTTCTACAACCTACCGGACTATCCCTGTGACATTGAGGCGGCGATGCGTATTCTAGAACGGTTGCGGGGAATGAAGGCGTGGATTTCGATCAGCATCACCCCCGATGGGTGCACCTGGGACGTACGTGGGATAATCAATGAGCGCGAGCCAAACGAAATTAGATTTATTGCGCATCATGAGATTCTACCTACGGCCATCTGCCGCGCCGCGCTGCTTGCACAGGTGACGTCATGACCCTGACCCTTGTGGATACAAACAACGGAACCGTGCCGATCTTCTGCCCTAGGTGCAGCGTAATGCTTACAGCTAAATTATCGGACTTCAAGAAAGAAAACGACTATTGCTACGGCGTTCGGTGCGCTCATTGCAAAACTGCGTTTGTCGTTAGATTGCCGCCGCTCTATGAAGAATCGGAGAGTGAACAATGGCCCTGACCCCGCCCGCCATTCTCAACGCCGCGACCATGATGGGCTTGTGTGTCGGTGACGTGGTTGAGTTCGATAATCCCGCCTACGGGCGCATGATGTACATGAGCAAGGGCAAGCATGGCATAAAGTTCATGACCGCAAACGGCTTCGTCCACGAGGAGCCTAGGCCGGTTCGCAACAAGTTTCGGGTGGTGGAGCACGTTGATCTTGGTTCGTTGGAAGGATAATTATGTTTGAAGTTGGCAATGTTGTAAGAAGGTGGCACGACAGCGGATGTTATGGTAACGTCCCTGTTTTTGGCGAAGTTGTGCGCGTGAACAGAAAAACCGTTACTGTCCGATGGGAGAGCAGCGAAGTTTGGCGCATAGAACCGAAACATATCGATCTCGTGACCGGCAAACTCGCAGAAGATATAAGCGCCGAATATTTGTCAGGCAGAGCCGCAGCAACGGCAAAGGATCTAAGATGAACGACGCACAGCGATTAGCATCTTTGGTTATCGAGTATTTATCAAGCGGCCGACTGCGTCCCACCACGCCGCCGCAGGTGGTATCCGAGATGCTGCAACTGGCGCGGAAGATTACGGGGGAGCCTGCGGCAGTTGATACGAGTGACGAATTTCTTGTAACCTTGGATAAAAGCACGGTGCGATTCTACCTGTATCACGAGCAAATTTTACACCCCGAAGCAAATTTGTCAGATGCTATCTGTGCGTATTGGCGAAGGTGGGCGGATGCTCCGGAAGTCACCGCTGCCCTATCCGCACCACCAGCTATATTTTCCGACAGCAACCCGCACGACCCCGCCGCGTACCAGGCTGGCATGTACAGCGGGGAGCAGGATGCGAACGGGCACATCCACTTTGTAAAGGATGGTGCATGATGAAAAGGATATTGGCGTACATACGGGTAGTTATATTCGTGACAATGACAATACATGCGGTTACTGCATACTTCACCGCACAGGCGGGTAACTGGACGCTATCGGTAAGCAACTCTATCGGGATGGCCTACGCTGCTATCCTTTTGATTATTTCGTATCTCGCAGACAGGCGGCAACCATGACATAAAGAAAGGCGGTACCACATGGACGACACAGAAATAATATTATGTTTCGTGCTCGTCTTATTTGTAATCTTACTGATGATATATTTCAGCGGGTATTACGCCTGCTACAACGAATTTCACAGCCTACTGGATGCGGGTTACAAGCCCGCCGCGAAGCCGCACGGCAAGATCATCTGGCGCGGGCCGGATGACTGATATAATCAGGGGACATTCACAAGGAGAAAAAATGAACTTTAGTGTAGAAGGTGTTATACTCGCCGCCCTCACTGCTTTTATCGGCTTCCTGTTTCTGGAATACCGCAAGCTGAAAGCCCAGGCCGAGAAGGAAGTCGAAACACGCACGCCGGAGCAGTGGCATTGGTTCTGGAATTCGTTGGCCGCGACGTTCGTGAAAGCGGCTTACCAACTGTTCCCGTCCAACGAGACAGAAAATATGCTTATCCACGTTCAAGTTTTGATGTATAACGAGTTTGAAAAACACGGCTTCATTCTGGACGACGCGACAAAGGAAAAGATTCGCGCCATCATCGAAGCGGCTGTATTCGACTTTTACCGGGATTTGGAAGAACGCAAAACAACCATAGCCTGAATCGGCGCGCGTTCTCGTTACACGGCGGTCTAATGCAACGGCCCAACATGACCCGGAGAACGAATTTGGCGCAACGACAGGGCGATAGATGGCAAAATAAGCTTCGTGCTTTGCGCTGTGTCATCGCTGGCGATGTGGTCGCCAAAACGAACAGCGCTACCCGAAACGGTAGCGCTGTTTTGATTCCTGCATGTACTTGTTGCTCGTGTTACAGTATCAGCACAGCAACCGTCAGGCACGCGAAGCCGAGCGGCGTCCATGACAGGTTGGGGTGGGTGACGTGGAAGCCGTCAAGGGCAAACAGTACAACAGCGGCGATAATCAAGATGAGTTTCATGTAATTCCTTTCTGCCCGATTGGGGCGGGTGCTTACGGGAACGGGCTAAACAGTGGTTCGCAGGGACAGCCACCGAAAGATATAAATCCCATTGCTTGAAACAAAAATAAAACGATTGACAAAAGAAGAAGAAAGCCGATTACGACAATGATGAATTGCCAATTTTTCATGGATGTGCTCCGTAGGTGAAATATAGAACGGCGGCGACGACGGATAGCAGAACGGACACCAGCACTGCTGTAAGAATATTGTTTACCCAATTCTTCCAATCTTCAAGCTTCTTTATGCGACCTTGGGTGTCAACGTCGCTTTTTTCAATCTCTGACAGTTTGTTGGAAACAATGGCGTTTGTTCGTTTCTGTTCCTGGTTCCACTCGCTTTGTACCTGCAACTTCTCAGACGTAACCGCCAGGGATATTTTTAGTTCCTGAATACTCATAAGAAGCTGGTGCGCGGTTGCTTCGGTAATCGTTTGACTTGTCATGGTTTTTACCCCAACACTTCTATTTTTTGATCGATAATATGCGGCTCCGCGCCAGTGTCGATGTCAACTGTAAAGCGGTAGCGGTGGCGGGCCAAGGCGGCAAAACGTGCTTCCGTCTCTGTCTTGTACGCGTCGAATTTGGTCTCTAGCGCTGTATTTGACGCCTGCAAGTCAAGATTAGCCTTTGTCTGGTTGGCTATCATCTCGGATAGGTCTTTGTTGACTGCGCTCTTTGCTGTGCGGTTGCTGATGTAAAATGATAGCAGTATACCGACAACTGTAATTACGGGTGTCCAGTCCATCGCTATCTTTTCCGGTAGAACTGTAAGCCGAGCAGAAATAGCAGGATGCCTGTAAAAGGGCGTAGCAGGACGGTTACTGCCGATGGAGTGGCGTTGTCAGTGAGCGATGTGCCGTAGATAAGTGTATAGTAGGCGATTATCGCGGCGCATAGGATGGACAGCAGGTCTCTTTCGCCGTTGCGCCATCCCCGCACGATAAAAGACAAGCCAAATATTCCAGCCGTGCAATTTACGAGTAACCGCCAGTCAATGTCCATAGACTATTTGCAGAACGGATAGCAAGCCAGGATGCGCTTCAACTCGTCGGATGCCTGTTCACCGTAAACGCCAGACATGTCGAGATGCTCTGAAAATTTTGTCACGCTTCCATGATTGTACGCGTCGTAAGCCAAGGTTATTTCGTGGAAGGACTTCGCCTGAATTGATTTCCAATCGTCAAGGCACGCGGGAACTGGAATCTGCCCGAAGTATTTTTCTTCGTTTTCGAACTGCGCCGTCAAAGATGTGTAATCCGATGAAACACCGTTTTTCATGTTTTCGGTGTTTTGATTCATGATACCTATCGACTCTTCGTTGATTTTATTGAAAACAGCTACGGCATTGTCTACGCCTGCTTTGTTGCATGGCCCGCTCTTTGTCATCTCTTGGACGTAGTTCACCGAGTAGAGAGCGTAACCGATAATAGCCAAGATTACGACGAGAGCGATTGATGCGAATACGGTAGACTTCTTCATGTTTATTTATTTTCCTTTTGGTGTGATGGGGTTATTTGATGAGCGTTTCCATTTCTTTTGGAAACGGAGGGAACATATCGCTATGTCGGTTGGAGTAAAAATCTTCCTTTATGGCTATCCTGAGTTCTTCTTTGCACTCTTCTGATACATCATAATTTTTTGTTTCTGGCTTGATGTTGATGGTTCTGGTCAAGCACTCTTCCCAAACGGCAAGATAATAGATTGATTTTTCGTTTTCGGTATTGGGCGGGTTTTTTGTTTCCGCAGAACACGCGGATAGTACGAACAAAACAAGAATGGATAGAATTATTTTTCTCATGTTTTTATTATACCGTGACTTACGGTGTGTATCGTATTCCGTCGATCACAACAAGCCAATTGATTGTCGTTGCTGCTGCGCCGGTTATGTTTACGTTGATATTGTTTCCACTTGCTGAAAGAGTGGCGTCCCATGCCAGAGCAAGGGCGTCTTTTTGTGCGGCTATGATGTTGATAACTGACCCAACGATTGACGCGCTACCCGCGCCGCGTTGACCAATTCCGGCCAAGCGCCAAAATCCCTGTACAGTTCCGGCTGCGTTTCGAGCAAACACCTTTGCGTCGATTTGGTACATAGAGTTAGCCGGGATACTAACTGGGTACGCGATTGCAGGTGTTGCGTTGGTCGTTTGTGTTTCCTGACTCAATCCATTGTCTAATACTGCTGCCATTGTAATTTCCTTTCGACACTAAGTACCAACAACCCAGGTTTTGACGGTGCAATGCCAGACTATATCGTTGCTGGCTGCGCCTGTAACTTGGATGATTGCATTTGTGGAGCCATCGGCGGCGATGGTCGCGTCCCATGCGGCCTGACTCTCGTGTGTTACTATATTTGTAGTGGTGCCGATCTGTGTAGCAGTTGTACCAGCAACATTTTTGAAAGTCGCGGCCAGCTTATACCTTGCTCCATCCTGCGCCGTACCAGAAACCCCACCAGTGCGCCGAGCTACAATATCGACCTCGATGGCTATAGTCGTGGACGCGGGACAAGCTACCGTATGTATGGTAGCGGGTGTTGCATTTGTTGTCGTGACGCGATTTTGATATATCTTTTCGGATGGGTCGTCGTTCGTCGCTGTGCTTTCGATGCGCAGTACTTCGTTTCCGAGAGTTGGTTGTAAAATACTAACGAGTCCGGTGGTTCCAACCGTTAGCGGGGTTGTAAAGGTACGGGGGCTACCAATAGCGGTGGCAGGGGAAAAGGCAACCTGAAAGCCCGCGCCGCCGTACTTGATACGCATAGCAGCGGCATTGATCGTTGAATTTCCAGCAGAATTGGTGTTGGCTGCTAGAAAAGGCCCATTCGTTCCATCGTTGGAAATAATTGTATTACCGCCCGTTGCCGTATTGACAGTTCCCTGGACAGTAAGAGAGCTGATAAGAGTCTTCTCTCCACCCACGTTTTGATTTGTGGTCAGATCAACAAAGTTCGATGCGCTGGCTCGTGCATCGACATAAGTTTTTACAGCTTTTTCCGTGGGGAGTGCGGCGTCTGAGTTATCAGTAAGGGCACCATCAATTGAAAACTCGTTTATAGGATTACCTGCACCAAAAAATAAACCCTGCGAGTAATTCAGATTCAAGATCTGCTGTGTAGTTGAAACACCGTCAAACCGTGATGCTGTCAAAGATATAATCGACGTAGGTGAGCTACTCTCTTGGGCAGTGGCGTTTACAGTCGCAAACGTATTGGAGTTTCCGCTTTGCGCAGTATTCACCACGCTGCTACGCTCTGTATTGATAGACTTTGCGCGAATCCATACCCCTTCGCTTCCGCTTGATGCCCCAAGCGTTTCTAGATACAGGATCGGCTTGTTTGTTGCGCTGTTTGCTGCGTATGCGACTCGCGCAACAAAGGCGGGTATCACGCTATCGTAAAACTTGTACGAAGCAGCATTGTCAACAAGAGATGTTGCGTAAGTAGTTATGCCAGAAACATCAATAATTACTTTACCAGCCCCGGCCAATAGCTGGCCTGCCGCGTTGAATCCAACACCGACCACGCCAGCCACAGCCGCCCAAAACTGCCATACATACGCGCCAAACGTCACGCCCCCCGCCGACATACCGACGCCGGTATGCGGGTCAGCTACATTGTTGCGTGGGTCGCCTGTACCAAAGATAATCTCCCCATTCGGGTCATACTTCGGTACAAGCATCGTAGAGCCATTGTAGCGGCATACGGCTATCAGATGCCGCGTGGTATCGGTGGCTTTGAGCGTCTCGCCGTCCTGCGTTGTAATAGCTACAGAGCGGGTCGTCTCATTTGTCCATACAACCGTTTCCAGCGCGGGGGCAGGCGGGTCAACTTGCGAGTTATAGTACACGTACACGTCGTACGGCTTGCCGCTGGTGGAGCCGGTGGTATCTAGGGTAACGGCAGAGAGCAGGTAGATGTTCACCCAGCCCTGATCGGCATCCCCGTACAGGGGCACGATACCATTGCCGACTGGAGAAAGGGTCAAAGTGTTGCCGCTACTGCTCAACGTGGCGTTGATCTTGAGCGGGGACAACATGCCGTTTGCCGTCATTTGTTCTGGCGGTATCTGTCCACTTCCCCCGCGTATGCGCTCGAAGCCCGCTACTTTCGTGGCGTGAGAACGCACCGTTTTTACGATGTCTGAATATTCTTGTCTCATCCATGCAACTGGATCACGACGTGCCATTATTGAAGCTCCTCTAGGTGGATAACGTAACTGTTTTGGTCTGGGGTGTAGACTAAATTCGTAACCTGCATTGTGGCCGTGTTGCCGCGCCGGTCGATAATAAATCCGTTATTCGATGGCATATCTACAGTACAAATGTCACCCAATTTTGGGTAGGGCGCAGAGTTCACAATTGCATTGATTTGCAATTGGGGGAATGCGTGCTCCGCCAAATACTGCTGCACTATGGGAATCAGTCCATCCGAAGACGTTTCGGTGTTGTTATGGATAACATACGTCGCCACTTGCCCGTAGCGGCTGATGCTGGCGGCGTTTTTTTCTTCGTAGAATACCGGCGTCGCCCAATTGTCAAACTTGCCATAAGCCTGTACATGGTTTGCCAACTCGCCCACTTCGCGCATATCGGTAATACTGAGATACGCGCCTTTGCCTTCGACCGATAGCCGTTGCGGAAAGATGCGCGCCTTCTGAAAATCCCACACCATTTTGAGCGTCAGTATGTTTGTGGCACTGTCCACGGACGGCAACAGATACCAGATGTATCCATTCTCGGTAGCCAGCGCGTTCAGCGATTCGTAAATCGAGACGGCGTTATATTCCTTCTTCTGTGATGCGCCCGACGTTTTGATTGAACTGGTATCAGATGAAATCGGTAGATAACCCTGACGGCGGGCGGCCGATAACAGTTGTATGGCAATTGCGCCAGGCGTTCCTTCGAATATGTCCTGCGCGGCTGTGTAACGTGTTGCCAGGATTGATTCGTAGGCTTGTAGGTTGAACTGTAAAGTCCCATCGTCTACCCGCGTTCCTTCTGTGCCGGGCCAGATGCGGGCGCAGTAATCACGCACACCTGCAATGTTTGATGTGATATAGACGATGTTTAGATAGCGTAAATTGCGCGCCGTCGCTTTCACGTCACGGGCGGTTATCTCGAAGTTGGCGTGCGCTGCACTGACGCCAGTGGTAATTTTAGATTGGCGCTGCACGATAATGTCGAACTCATCGAGTTTTACGCCGTTTGGGTTGAAGATAAAAGCGTTATCGGTCATAGTTTACCCAAACGAATTATTCCGGTATTGCTCTTTGACAATTACGTTCACAGTACCGTTTACGCCGTTCAGAAAATTCCAGCGCAGGGTGTTAGTACCCTGACGGAGTTCGAGCCAATTGCTACGGGGGGTAAATGGCAACAAGTTTGTCTTGCGTCCGTCTGTAACATAGCTTACAGTTTTATTGAGCGTGTCAATACGCAGGATGGATGAAAGCGCCATGTTATCGAACTTGAACGAGATAACCGCGCCGGTCGTGGTGTTGGTCAGGCTAGCGTACAGATCATAGGTCACGCTGTTCTCTGACCCAAGCGAAACGGACGGTACGCCATCAGTGTCCGATGTGGTAGACGTGGAAAGCGTCAAGGTGCAGGCGGCTGCATTCATGTATGCCCGCGTGCCCCAATTGGCCGACGTAGTATTACGTATCAAGATACGCGCCAAAAACGACACAGACGCGCTGTTGAATGTCCCGGTCGTTGAAGATCCGCCTGTTCCCGCTGCGATGGCTGTCAGCGCGCTTGCATCACCAACGTAACCAGCGTTGGCGGGTAGGCTGTAGCGTTTGAGCGTGGTGTAAGATGCGACGGTATAGCCGAAGGGAAGCGACAATTGCCACTGCGCTAGGCCGTTCCTATTGAGCGCACTCACGCCCAAATCGGTTACGGGGTCAACCGGCGCGGCGTTTAGTGGATCATTGTCCTTGGTGTAGGTGGTGGCGGTATTGTTCGGGGCTAGTGTCTTCCACTCGCTCGATAAATTTGTGATGCTATATGCAAAGTTCAGGTAAGCCCAACTGCTATTAGTGCTCGTGCCGCGCGCAAACGGCGGACGCAATGCCTGACTCACGGCAACGTTGCTTGCTGCTTGCGACAGGTAGAGCGGTGTCGATGCGTTGGCGTCGCCGTAGTACAACAATACCGGGTCAAGATGGCGCACGGTATCCCCGGCTGTGTGACTGGCTGCCGTGGTACCAAACACGCCCCGCGTCAAGTCTGGCGTTGTGGCCGTGGACGCGTCATAAGACGCATAAGACATAATTTCTGTGCCAATCAGAAGTAGGCCGGTACTTGGTGGAAAGTAACCATCGGGTGAAGTGATCGAAAGAGAGATGTCGCCGCTAACAATCGAGTTAGTGAGCGTGCCCGTTGCCCGTGCTGGTATCGTGAGCGGCGTCCATATCTTTGTTGCTGTGTTATTTATAACTGACGTGCCTGTATCGCCAAACCAGTACGGATTTTCAGCAAGGTTGCCGTTCCCGGTGCCGACAAGCACGCGAATGTCGCGCCCATCAAAAGCCATCTTGGACAGGGCCAGAACCACATTATCGGCATGAGATGTGGCAACAGAAGCGTTGACGCCACGCACAACGGTTAGGTTGCCGCTGGTTGTGCCTGTGCGCGCTGTGACGCGCATTTGCTCGCCTGCCCGGTAGAGCATAAAGGGCACGCTCGGAAGCGTGCCAACAACTGTATCGTAGGCAATAGTCGTGGCGCTGGAGTTGTAGCCCGCGCCGTTGTTGACCTGCACGCTGATGCCGGTAAAGTTGATAAGCGCGGATGTGTCCAGACCGCCGTTTGTAACGTCAATCGGATAAGCGGGGCCGCTCGGATTCTTGGTGTAATTGAACACGGTACAGAAACGCCAATAGCGCTGCCCAATGCCGCCGTTGGTTTGTGGGCTTATGTCGATAACCGGCAGGGCAGAGATATTCCCGACGCTGATTGTAAAATCTTGGGTCTGCGCATCGGCCACTACGGCGAAAGTAGTTTCTGTATTGGTGCTGGTGGTGTAGAGTATTTCAGCATCCAGCGCCATTTTTGCAACCATGTTCTTGCCCTTGGGCGCACTTACGCCCAAGTTACGGCCGGTGACGTACCAAGAGCGGAACAAGCCCCCGCCGATACTGTCGTCCATATCGAACATGGTCAGCGTCTTTGTGTTCGTATCGTGCTTGTCGAACAACGCCGCGACAAAATCAAAGCCGTCGCCAATAACGCCTGAAACAATACTAAAGTCAATCTCGATTGTCTTGCCGTTTAGTTTCACCCCGGCTAGTTTCAGTTCTTGACCGTCGCCGCCGCCAACATACTGCGGAGAGCCAGCCGTCACAATATCGGTATTGCGCAGCTTCGCCCGGTATGCGCCCGCGTTGATGCTGGACGTGCCGGTATTGTACTGATTAGTGTATGTGCTGATGACTAAATTCATTAGGATACCAATAGGTCGCCCGCCGCGCCGCTTGCACTAGGTACTAGCTGCGTGCGTACAGTTGCAGGAATTTGATTGAGCTTTTGGATATATTCGTCAATGTAACTGTTGGCTTTTGCCACGTCGTCCTGAATATGTGTCGTCAGGTCTTCCCATGCTTTCTTGCTGTCTGAAAGCGCAGTCGTGGTGGCGTCTTTAGCTTCGACTGCGCTCGTTCCAAGCTTCCCGGCGCTTACTGCGGCCTCGTCTGTTTTTGTTTTCACGGTACGCGAAACTTCATCGTAGCCAGTAATTATTGACTTGTTCGAATCGCCAACGTTTAGAGACCCGTCTTTTATAGCCTGATCGAACTCCTGCTGCGTTATTTTCCCTTCGGCGAGTGCCGAAGTAAGGCTGTTTAGCGCTACGGCTTGATCGGCAGTGGACTGTGTAAATATACCCAGGGATACCCCCGCCTTTTGCGCCATTTCAAACTCTGCATCTGTCAAGCCGCCAACGGATAATTTAGCAATCAGATTGTCATAAGCGATTTTTGCCATCGATTCGGCGTACTTCGCTTCCACTTCTTGAATTTTCCCTGGGATTTCGTCAAGCTTATCTTTATACCCCTGGATTTTGTCCGTTTCCCAAGCTGGAGTATTGGCGATTTTGTCTTCCAATTCTGATTGCTGATCGCGTAATCCGCGTACACTATCGGCGTATGAGTCGGTTTGACCTTGTAAAGATTGTGCCAATTGCAATTCGGTCGTATACGTCTCAGACAGTGCCTTTGCCGCATCGTCCGCTGCTTGTTTCGCTTCTGCGGCGTGTAAGTCAGCCGCCGTATTATCTTCTGTCGCCTTGGTTACACCAGGTATCTTTGATTGCAGTTCGTTGGCGGCGTCGCCGTAGTCTTGCGTCAAACCAATCAGCGCGCCGACAAATGGGATAGCTGTATACCATTCATTGTGAAGCTTTTGAGAACCGGTAAGAAAGCGGTTTGCAACTTCGACCCAAGCAGAAAAAGCGGGAGTCAATCCCGTTCCTACAGTTATTTTCAAGCCTTCCAGCGTGTCGTCTAGCTGATCTTGTGCAAGACGTAGCTGCTCAGCTTGCTTCAATTGCTTGTCGGTCAATACGAGATTGCCAGATACCGCCGCCGATTGTTCACGTAACGCTGTACCGCCTTGCTCAAGTACTTTGTTCCATTGCAAGCCGGACTTGCCCAGATTGTCGATAACAAATTTATTCCGCTCTTGTACGTCGGTAATTTCCAGGTATCGGTCAGACAGGTTTGCAAGGGTATCTAGATTCGGAGCAAGCCCTTTGCTCGTCAGTTTGCGCGTGGCCCCTTCGGCGTCTTCGGCGGACACTCCCCAATCGTCAAGTACCTGGATGAAGCGGCTGGTGTTTTCGGCGCTCTGCCCGGATATGGCAGACAAACTTTGTACCTGCTCCGCGTACGCCTGTGACTTTCCGATTGTTTCATCGTAGGCTTGCTGTGCATATCCAAGCGCCTTGTTGACAACTTCCAAGCCCTGATTCAGATCAGACATGGAAAGCGTTGTGTCTTCTACCGGCTGCTTCGCGTTTTTCGCAGAGTCGGCCATGCTGTCAAGGTAATGGTTGGTTACATCTGCAGACTGGTTGAGTTCCTGCAACTGATTTGACAACGCCAAAAACGCCGCCGCCATTTGCTCGGTCGGGTCGCTGGCTTCGTCGGTTGCTCTGACTGCGAACTCTACGTCATCCATCTACTGATTCCACTTCGTTGAGTGCTGCGGCTTTTTCTGGGTTCTGGCTCGCCCATGCCGTCCAATTGTTGCTATTGCTTCGGTCGTGATGGTAAGACCTGATATTCTCGCAGTAATTCGCGTGTCTGATTTCATGCGCGTACAGAGTGGGTCGTCCATAAACAGCCATCACACCATACCGTCGCGCTTCAATTGATAGCTGCATCTCGGAAGGGGATGAGCCGCCATCTATCCAATGCTTGACGGCCCGCCGAAGACTTTTGGGATGTCTTTTTCTCCCAAAAAGAGTGCGCTAATCAGGTTGAACACCCATTTAGAGAACTTGCGGTATTCACGATACGGCGTGAACTTTGTGTTCTCTACGGTCGGATGCTCTGGGATGCCTGTTATTTCCCATTTTTCGACGATGGTGATAATAGTAGGCAAGGCCATTAGCCATGTGTCGGCGGTTTCTACTACCGCCTTGATACCGCGTTCACCTGCTCTGTATTTGAGTTGGTCAAGCACCTTTTCCCATTCGGCCATCTGGTAAAGTGTCAGGCCATCGGGGAGAGTGATCGAGCCGGGGTACTCCGACAAAGGGGACGTAATAATTTGGCTCATGGTTTACGTTTCTGCTGCCGTGCCCCAGGCCGGAGCGGTGGGGCCAAACACGTTGAGCATTGCAGTCCAGGTCATATCATCGAGATTGACCATGTAGCTACTCAGCAAGTAGCCTACCGTGCTGCTGGACGTAATGCCAAACTGCGGCTCTCCAGCTTCCCACGCGTGACGGACACCGACGCGAATGTCGAGACTCAGCGGTACTTGCAATCCGTTGATAGCGTTTAGCTGTGTGTGCGAAACGGTATCGAACGGCCCGCCGATAGTGAGTGGCGCTTCGGGTCTGCCGATTACGATGTTTTTGCTGCCGTCGCTAAAAGCGGTAACGTCGGATTCTTCGTAGGCAAGGCCCACGCTGCCGACTGTGTTGCAGTAGGCCGTGATTTCGGTCAACGTACCTGAAACGTTGTCAAGATAAACTTGGATGTATTTGGCGTTGGTACGCCCGGCATTAGCGGTCATTGGTAATCCTTCCTGTTTTTGGGTGGTGCCTGGTTTAGCGTGTCTATGAGTTTTTCAATCAAAGTGTTTGCTGTTTCCGTGCTTTTCTGCACGTAGATAGAAAAATCTTTCCATTCGTCTTCGGCTTTATGTGTCGGTTGCGTACCCATCATTAGCCCCTGATAAATGCGATGGCAAACGTACAAGTAGTAGCCGTCCCCAGCGCAATTTGCCAGCGAAGATAACGGCGCACGGTAGCGGTAGTTGATAGTTGCACAAAGCCGCTCTTGGGTGTCACGCTGGCGTCGATGCTGCCGGACGTCGCGCCAGAAAGCGCGGAAAAGGCCGCGTTGTTCGCATTGGTAGCCGAGTCGTCGATTGAGAGCGTTACGGTGCCATCGCTCGAAAACAACTGGTAGACAAAGATGCCACCAAGCGCAGATGACGCGGCATTGTCGATGGTGCCGACTGCCGTATTCGCTGCCGTGCGGGCGGTTTTTGCGTGTACAAGCAGGCCCCAGGGCTTCGAGTAATTCAGTGAGCCAGCGTAGGACGTGGCGGGGAGCGTGGCGTTGAACGGGACAAAGCCGTCGTTATCTTCCATCTGGACACTGGACTGCTCGAACGTCCATGCAAAAACGTTGTCGCCTATCGCTGGTTCGGCCAGGGTGCCGATTGGGATCATGACGTTTCGCGTGCCGGTGCCAGGGTTGAGTAGTTCCCATACACCCGTAGCAGCCGACGGCGCAAGGAATGAATTGATCGGGCCGCACATGATGGAAGCGCGCCCCAATAGCGTATTCATTGCTTCGTCACTCAAAGCTGCGTCCATTGGCGCATCGAACTCAGCGCCGCATGTGCCGACCTGCCGGGCCTGCCCACTGACGTCGTAGCCGTTGATGTATGCCCGCACGTATTTTTGATGTGTTCGCGTCATTTGATGCCACTCCTGCGCTTTGCTATTCGCAATTCAGCGCGTACGTCCTCGGGTAACTGTTTCAGTTCTTCATCCACAGTATCCCGAAACTTTGGCCACTGTTGCGGCGTATTGATGCCACTATGGACAAGCCCGAACGCATCACCGCCAACAAACGGAGCAGCGCGGCCTTTGTTTACGATCATGTAGCCGTTATCCGTCTTGACGATGCGCCAGCCTTGCTGATACTCGCCTGTGCGTCTGTGTGGGATACCGCCGCCAAAGCCGTCCGTAGCAAAGAAAGCCTTGCGCTGCTTGTCACTATCCCAATTGATCGGGGATGTGTCGCGCTTGTTACCTTCTTCTTTCATTCGGGTTTGGATGCGCTGCATGGTGCGATATACACCAAGACGCCCGACGTCTTTGACTTCTTTACTCAGGTTTTGTAGACCTTGCCTGACAAGCTTTGCGCCGGGGCCGACTTTGACAGTCAACTGCGTCACGGTGCCACCTCGGCAAACTCTTGGATCGTCACCACGAAGTCGCAGCCCCAGAATGGATTACCTGCCGGGTCGTTCACGATGGCCGGAAAGTCTGATACCGAGTCAATCCACAAGTCAACCGCACCCGATACAGCATCATCAGCAATCAGTGCCGCAAAGATTGTTGAGAGCGTGTTTACAAGATCGTCAATGACGTCGCCCGCGTTCAAAGCGTTCGGCGTGCAGTGCAAATAGCGGTACTTTATGCCGTAACCTATATTCACACGTTCGCCGCCGCCGATACCCTTTGTCTGACGCACCGGCAAGAAGCCTTGAATGGTGCCGCTTTCTGGGTTTGGGTACAGCGTCTTTGCCAGCAGGTTAGCGTTTGACGGGATGCCGGACAGGTCTTTGATTGTCACGCCTGAAATACTCAGCGCGGCAATCGCGGCGGTCACGGTGCGGATTTTTACGTAGATGGTCATAGCGGCGACCTGTAATTATCGAAAACGCGCTGCGCCATAGGCGGTACTTCTTCGGGCCGAATAACGATGCCCGCCGATGTGATGGACACTTTGCCACTATTGGCTTGCCCGTTCCGCAATGCCGCAACACCCAGCGCCGTTTCAAGCACAGCTAACTTGACTTCTTCTTGTACATTCCACATATACACGGTATCACCGCTTAGGTGCGTGGCGGCTGTGCTGCCATTGTCGCCGCGCTTGTTTGGCGTGATCGTGTTTGTGGATACAGCCGCAACGTTGTAAAACTCGCTGCCAATTTTTAGTATCTGTCCAACTGCTACGGTATGCCCCACGGTCATTGTGAAAGCCAGCGTAGTTGTGTCAGTAATCGCCGCGCCCAAGGTGCCCGCGCTAGACCATCCGCGCTGTGCGTACTTGCTGCGCCATCCCCAAACACCCGTAATGCTCAAAGCCTGCTCATAGCTGCCAGATGTGGTGTACCAGCTAATCGTTGCGTTATCACGCAGGGCAATCTTCCAGTACGGCGTTTTGTTCGGGCTGTGAAGCGTGTACTGGTTGCTCGTGACGGTGGAACTATCGCCGTTTAGGAACGTTGTTACTTCGAGCAGGGGGCCGTCAATACGTAAATCCCGGCTATCGGGCGCATCGTAAAGCCGCGTTTCTACGGACGGGTAGAACTGCACGTTTGCACCTGCCGGGCCGTCCACATAGCGGCTGACACCTTCTAACATGGTAGTGAGCGTTGCGTCATCTATTGCGTCTGTTGATGCGGTTTGGGTACGTGCGGTCGCAAAGGCTTTGTACTCTGCCAGAGTGGCGTATAGGTTCGATGTGCTCATGCCGCCACCCAATCACGCCAGTTACCACGCGGCAAAATGTCTGCCGGAACGTGGGTATCTTCACTGATATTTAGCACGCGTACCTTGTTCATCATGCGGACACAATCCCGGTAGCCTTCTTCTTCCCAGACAAAATCGTTTTGCGGCTCGTACTCAGCCACGCCCCAAAAGTGATCTTTTCGACCACCCACGGCGTGACTGATACCTATTGTTAGCATGGTGGTAAATCCCATGTGCCAAGCAATCTGGAAGGCCGCATCCATGATGCGACGGTACGTAATGCCGCGCTTCGTCAATGCGTCGGGATGGTTGGATAATTGGCCGCCCGTTGATAACTCTATGCCTGTTTTGTGTGCAAACCGGTAAATATTCGGGCCTTGCAATTCGTCAAAATCGGGCGATGGAAAGAACTTTGGAACGTCTGGATAGGCTTCGATAATCTGCGGGCCGTCACGCTTGAGCAATTCAACATCCACGCCCACATAATAGGTAGGCTTCCAGTTTGAGCGCTTGTAAATCGTGTTGATGCCAAACGTGGGGAAGTTGAACAACTCAGGCGGCGTCAGTTCCAAATTGGGGCCAATGGAAGCAATGACGCATGTTTGCCCGGCGTGCAGATTGTGGAAGTCAGAGAGTTGCATTGATTATTCTTCGTAGTGAAAGACGATACTGCCGGTTTTGGTGTCGCCGCCACTCGTGACAACGACTTTCGGACGCCCGCTAAAAATAGGCAGGGCACGATCACCCCCGGCTGTACCGGTCAACGCCGCGCCATCTGCAACAGCATTCATAATGTCGCGTGGATAGAACCATGTGTTCGATGTCCCGGCGCTGGCCTTCGTCAAGATCGGCTTGGACACGTCCGATTCGCAAGTAACCGCAATTGTCGCGCCTGTGTCAATATCACCAGGACGGTACTCGATAGCATAAAGCTTTCCATTGGCGGGTTGCGTTGCGCCGGTAGTGAATCCGCCGCCCGCGCTGGTAGGCCCAAGCGTGACGGTGATATGCTTCATCGTCATTATTTACCGCGCCTTTTTGCGTGTTGCGTGCGTGGTGGAAGTCATTACAGGGGCAGGTTCGTCAACGACAACATCTGGCAAGCGTTCAGGTTCTTTTGTGACGATGTACGCGCTTTCTGTAACCGGAGTACCTGGAGCTTCTTCTGTCTCAATCTTCGGCGCAACAACTAACTCAGCCCGCTTATCCGCTACGCATCGGCTTGCGACGTTCGAAGGAACATCAACGACTTCGCCATGTTTATAAAAAACGCCGTTCGTTTCGACACCTTGGAAGTCTTGCAAAAATCTCACAGTGGTCATAACAGCCGCCTTACGGTTTTGGCAAAAGCGTTACCTGAATATAGTATTGCCCCACGTCCGTTGTAGCAACGCCGGTATGTCGCACCCAGAGCGTTGTATTCGCGGGAAGCACATCCACGAGCAGGATTGACGTGGTTGTGTCACCAATGGCCTTGGATACTTCAAGCGCGGTAGCACCCACGAGCGTCGCGCCACCCACAGCAACGCCCAACTTGAAGTTAGCCGACTCTACGCCAGAGCTATCGGTAGCTTCCGTATACACGGCGCGAACATCAACCAAGTAAGCTTCGTAAGGCAGGTTGCAGATAACGTCGTCTGCGGTTGTGCCTGCGCCGTTATCGATATTGAACGTGATTGACTTCTGGACGATGGTGCGCTGATTACCATGCGCAACGTAGCCCGTTCGTTTCTTTCCAAGTACAGCCATGTTTCTAACTCTCCTTTTGCCTAGCGGGCGGGTGTTACCCCGCCCGTTTCAAGCTATCGTATGGGATTACACAGCCGCGTTGTACAGGATGGCGCTGGCTTCGGTATCGCGGTAAGCCAGGCCCAAGCGGGCAAGCGCTACGATTTCGTAAGCGTCCGCGTTGGCAATGCGTGTGGTTTCAATGGTCATGCGGCGCTTGTAAGCCTGCTTCCACTGATCCCAGCGGACGGCCAAGGCCGCGCCCAGGGTGTTGCTGCTGTCGGTACCGTTGATCTTGCCGGTGTTGTCGGTCATGCGTTTTGCACTGGCACGGTGCATCTGCCAGGACGGCATAACTGGGACGTTCCAGATTTGTTTGACAAAGCCACCTTCGAGCGTGGCGGGGTTGAACGTGTCGCGGGTCTTGAGTTCCGGCAACTGCGCCATTGCGTAATACATATTGCCGTCCACGATGAAAGCGCATTTTGACGGGTCGCTACCAGCAAGGCCAGCGGTGCCCATCAACTTCATGATTTGCAGGAAGTTCTCAACCGCCAACGAACCGCCCGCGCTCAAGCTGTTTGCGGTGTTGGTCACAAGGGCCAACTTGCGGAAACCGTCGAAAGACAGGAAGTAGTCGGTGGAAGTAGGCGTACCGGCGATATTGTTGATATTCTTATTCGCGCTGGTTTCGACATCGCCATCAATGAACAGCGATTCGACAATCTCAGCACCGCTGATTTCCAGCTGAGTGCGAAGCTGCCCGGCAAAGCCGATCAGGGAATCTTCGGTCAGTTCGCCGGTGTAAATACCGCGTGCGCCGATTTTGGCAACAGAGATATTCTTGCTGCCGGTTGCAATCTGTGAAGCGGTGATCGTTGCGGCGGGTACTTTCAGTGTCGAATCGCTTGCGGTGGCTTCGGCCACTTTGTACCAGGTCATATCGGTGGATTCGAGCGGCCAGGTCTTGCTTGAATAGCCGTCAGGGATAACGTCAGCCGGAACCATGCCAGCAACGCGGTTCTCTGCACGAATCACGTTCCAAATGGCGTTGCTGTACGCAGTGCCGACCCAATCAGAGCCGATACCAGAACCGCCAGTGTACATCGGGTCAGTTGCGGCCTTGATCGCGGCTTCGACAGCTTCCTTTGTCGGCTCAATGCCGGTCTTTGTGGCAGACTTGAAAGCACCTTTCAGGTAATCAACTGTCTTGTTGGCCTGTTCAGTGTTTTTAGCTTCTTCTTGAGCTATGATTTGCACAAAGCGGCGACTCATAGCTTTCATGGCCGCGCCTTCGAAGTTCACGCCCAGGCTTTTGCCGACTTCGATTGCGACAGACAGGTCAGCGGGGCCGAGATTGTCGTACTTCCATTCGTCGCTGTGCTTCGCGGCGTATGGTGCTTCGCTGTAAGGCAAGCGCCGCTGCTCTGCTTCGAACTTGGAGCGTTCGCGTTTGACTGCTTCTTCGATCTGACGGGCAGTGTCGGCCTTCTGCTCTGCTTCTGCTTCAATCTTAGCTTTGGCAGTTTGATCTTCGGCGGCGATTCTCAATTCCAGCTTTCCAGCGATTTTGAGAAGTTCGGCGGAGCGGGCGGTCTGCGCATCGCTCATATCTTCGATTTGCGAAAGAGTGGTGATTTCATCGCGCACTTCTTTCAATTGTTCTTTAGTTGTAGCCATTTTCTAATTCTCCTTGATGGTTGACAGATAGCGCCTTGCGGCTTCTTGGATTTCTTTCTTTTTCGCCGCCTTGATGGCCTCTGGCGAATTAGAATCAGTGTTCGTAATTTCAGGGAACGCAATATTTGCGTCTCTGTAAATCGCTTTTAATACCGGCGCAGCCATCGCAAAGCGGCTGGCTGGCTGGTGGTTGCCGTTGCCCATTTCCCACAGCGAGATTTCAGCCAGCGGCCAAACGGCGATACGACCCGGTTTATTCTTCTCGTAGGACTGCAACTTTCCGTTGACTTCAAGCCGCGTCAGGTGCGAAACAGAGCCGGACGATACGGCAACTTTACCGCTACGTGCCGCATCCATGATGCCCTTGACAAGCTTCTTCGTCATGTCAAGCGCAACCTGCAAATGCCACCCGTCACGCGCTTTCTTGAGAGTCCCCGGAACTGTGCGCCCCACAATGACGGGCCGTGCATCCATCGCACCGCCGCCCTGCGTGATGCCATGTTGGTACACAGCAACAGGAGTCGAGAATGACTCCGCCATGATGTCGGTATCTGCGTCGAACCATTGGCCGTCTGCGTCCTTGCCAGTGAAGGGGATAGCCAGCACGTCAAGCAGGTTATCGCCCGCGACCTTGACCGCTACCCAGGCGCTCTTCTCGATGGCTTTCTGCCACTGGTCACGCGGAGCGAACACCGCGTTCTCGCCATCCATAATATAAGAGACTTTGTACATGGTGCCCGCTTCGCAGACGATCACGAAGTCGTCAAAGTATTCGTAGATTTCCAGCATCGGCGTTACCGGCTGCATGGTGGGCGGATATGCGGCATAAAAAGCGTCCTGTAGTTGGTACTGTCTTTCCTGTAAATCGAATGATTTCGCGGGCATTTCTACTCCAAGACAACAAAAAAGGCGACGGTAATAGATCATTTCGATCTATTACACGTCGCCTTACGGCCTATCGGTGTCTACTGCTTGCGCTTGCTGATTTTACGGGTCAGGTTGCGCGTGCAGTTGGGGATATTCAATTGTTGCGCATCCCGTAGCGTTTCTGTACGCTCCTGTCAGCCGGGTCTCACGAGTACCGACGACATGCACGCTTACAGTCTACACGATTTCGCGGTGCGTGTCAAGAAGATGTTTTGTTTGACGGAAAATCCATGGTTACTGTATTCTTCGGCAGACACTTATCATATAACGGCATATTCAGGACAATGCTGGATGCTATTTCCGTCTTGCACTGGAAGCACATAACAACAAGTATTCGACTGTCGTCCGACAGTTTAGCGGACTGAAAGGTGAATTTCACGTCACCCATGCTCATCGCTCCATCGCTCGTATTGCCTTGCGCACCTTTCGCGCCCGCATGAGCGCGTTATACCTGTGACGACGCATGCGGTAGAGTTGCAGTAGATCGTAGACGGCCTTGAAAGCACCTACACACCATAAAAGGATTGCTAATTGTTTCCAGTCCATACGATCTACTCCTTCGGCGGCATCGGGAGTGGGCCGAGCCAACCTACAAACGTTCTATCTCGATGTTTTGGCGCGATTTCTATGTTCACAGTTTCGCCGTATATACTTACCAATCTTTCGCCGAGCACGCTAATAGTTAGTGTTACTAACTGCGCAGACGGGGCGAGTTTGCTATTCTTTCGTGAACACATGGCCCAATACCAACCCGGCACCTTCGGCGCTTCCGTTGTCCATTCGAGCGAGACGGTGACAGGCTCCGCGCCCGGTTCGGTTATCGTGACGGTGTAAGTCATTGCTTTTCTGCTCCCGCCAGCACATGAAACGGAGCGCGAACCCCAGAACTAAAATGAGCAGACACGGCTAACGCGAACTCAACGGCCACGTCTGGATTCAAAGACTTTCGCGCCATAAACATAGCGCCCAGCGCAAAGCTTTCGCCACACCCGCACGCGTTATAGCCGTCTGAACTACGGCACACCTGAAAATCGCCGCCGACTTTGTACAGCCTGCCGTTGTACCCTAACAAGAACACACCGCCCGTTTCTTCGTTGTTATTGATCGTGGTGTAACCGTTTGTTTTTAGGCATTCACGCAGCACAGGAACAAAAACACTTACGAGATACCTTATGTCGTCAAGCCCTTCGTTGTCTGGTACTTTTAGAACATGCTCCAGTAATTGACCCATACGAAAGGATGAAGTGTATCCAATGAGCATCGGCCCATTGCGAAACACTTTAGGCTCTGACATTATGGTTATGTCCATGCCGCCAACAGCGGCACTGTCACCGCCCATATATACAACGCCGTCCTTTTCTAAGCCGACTATGCAGGTCATTGCTTCATGCCTTCTTCGATCCGCCCGCGTTCGTCCACGCCATCCATAAGCTCGATAATCTCATCGGCCTTCCGAAAAGTGACACGTGTCACTTTTCCGGTCAACCAGTGATATTCGATAGATTGCACAGTCAAAAAAGTTGGCATGGGTTCGAGATACTTCATCCCCGTTTCTGTAGTGCGCTGTTTGAAATTATATGCTAAACTTGCCATATCGTCAGCGCCTCCTATGCGCTACGGTCACAGCCCGGACGTGAAAGCGTCGCGGGTTATTCTCTTATTTCTTCGGTGGGAGCCAATACAGAGCGGCCAGAATCATCCACGCCTAACAATTCATATGTACAAACGCGCACTCCATTTGCGACTATATCAACGACAATAGTCTCAGCCGGAAGCACGCGCACCTTTCCGTCTTCAACACCACCACGAAACAAGAAGTTCTTAGACGGTACAAAATCTCGAATTTTTTCGTTGTACGCGCTAAACGGTTCTTCCTGTTTCACCATATTCTCACGCGCTCCTATCGCGTCTCTATTTTACCACCTTACACCGTCACTCTGTCGCCCGCTTTGTTGAACAAGCCACAGTCACAGTTCCACCCGCCGCAGTCCATGGCGGCCCCAGGCTTACGCGGGATGTAGTCGTTGGCAATATACCATGATGCCGGGCGACTCGTTCCGTCCAAACTTAGGCAGGTATCGCAGTGTTTTTCTGTCTTTCCCAACCGCCACGTCAGCGCCTTATCACCAGCGGCGTACATCTGCCCGGCGTTGTAAATCGCTTGCAGCGTGGCGGTATAGCTATCAGCACGAGCATTGACCCAGCTAAAATAAGCGCCGCCTGCTTTGCGCAAGTCTTTTGCCTGCACAAAAAGCGTGTCGATGTTGCCGTATTCTGAGTTTAGGCGGCTATACAGCCATTCGCCCGCGTCCGCAGATAGCGGAAACTCTCTCCCGCCTTTGGCCCATCCCATTTCAAACGCACCGTTGAAAGCGTTAGTAGCGGCGCGGCGCATGAGATTTTTAGGAGCAGTTACCGCCCCCTTACCTTCAAAAAACGTTAGCAGCGCTTCTGTAATCATGTCGTGATACTCTGCGTTGATCGGCGCAAGTGACCCGATAGCCTTGAACGCGGCCAGTTTCAGCGCGGGCGGCATGGGCAGATTGTTATCGTCGCGGTAACGGATGGAGCGTAGGATTTCAGCGGGGAGAGCAGAAGTTGCCATAATATAATTCGCCAATCTCTTTCATGAACGGAACAATGTCGGATGAATCAACCGGAATCCCAAAACAAGTAGCTACATAACTCCTGCTTTCCACACCGCACCCAGCGCAGAAAGTCCCATGATTGTTCGTTGTGGTTTTCAGGATGCCACAATAACTACACTCGTGACCCGTCTTGTTTTGTTCGTGCAGTTCGTGAGCCTTCCGTTTGTATTTATCAATAATGGATTCGCTCATTTCGGCATCTCCGGCACTGGCAACGGGCCGAGCCAGTGAGTATGCGTTGAGAGTGGGGCCATGTAATCGGTGCCGACAATCACAATCGCCAGAACGCCATCTTTGTCGAAATCTACATCCACCAAAGCAGTTGGCCTGCGACCTGCCCAATACGGATTCCACGCAAAATACCATCCCGGCTCAGTCGGCGGCTCGGTTCGCCATTCTCCATAAGGAAAACCACCTATTTTTACAACGGGAATACCCAGGAAACTTTCTACAAATTCGCTCATTTGCTTTTCTCTAGTGATAACTTGGCTGTATTCTGCCGAATTTGGCAGTCCGCAAATATCGCATACGCCGATTTTAGGTAACGCAACGCTGCGACTCTCCAGGCTCCCGTCATAACATTTACCGCAAACCTTTATGTTCATTTCACCTTCTCCATCAACCCAATCGCCAGTTTCAACCCTTCCAGGTGTAGCGCCGCGTCACTCATCGGGTACACGTCCGCGCTAACGCGGTTGAATAGCGCCTTGACCGCTATGTCACTGGTGCATTTCGGAAGCTGCGCGTTGATGCGCACAATGACATACTCCGGCAGATGTAAAGCTGTGAACTCTACAGCCCGCCCGATTGACTTGAGTGCCTTACGTTCCAATCGCGCCAACTCGTCACGCGCCGCCATCATTGCGCCCTCGTCAACGTTGTTGTTAGCTGTGACGGGATTCTGGTTTAGTTGAGTATCATCCGCCGACTGTACCGGTAGCGTTGTTGGATCGGCGTTCTGTGCGATGGCCTGTTCCTGTGTCGCGCCGGTTGACGATGTTATCTGCGCCGGAAACAGTTTTCCGCGCTCATCATCTAACGGCTCATCACCATAGTATTCTTCACGGATTTCATTGACGTCATGTACCAGAGAGTACGCTTCCTGCTCTTTCAGTTCCAAGTCGCGGTCAGCGATGCGCACATCTTCGAAGTGGCCCGTCAGCGGGCGGCCTGGATAGGTCGGCAGGATGCCGTTTGTAATCTTCTCTGCCATCATGACATGCATGGGGTAGATAGATAGCGCGTTGAAAGCCGCGTACCCGGTGCGACTGCTGGCTGTATTAGCGCTCTCTGAGAGCATGGAGAACGCGCCGGGTGCAAGCGTATTGTAGATTTCTTCGCGGTTGAACTTGCGGCCTTCGAGAAACTCCATCTCAGCATGAGAGACGGCGTTCTGTAGCCAATTGACGCCACCCTGACCAACACCGCGCAACATCATAATGTTGCGGTCGGCCGCTGCTTTGCGTGCTGTTTCCTGCATGGCCTCCCAGACGTCATCAGTGGGGAAGCTCTCGAACGTCATCACGCCGGGAAGCCGGGCATTGTTTTTAGAGAAAAGTTCGGTATTCCATTTCTGCATACCAAGGTCACCGCCTGCTACCAGTGCAATAGCTTCGATGGCCGACAGTCCCATAAACCGGCTGAATGGATTGAAGCTCTTGAAGTGCATCACCTGCCACGGTTCAAGCGCCATTTCTGCGCCAGTGCCGGGATAGTAAGCATACCCTTTGATATACATCCGACCATCAGGTACCGGCACAATCATACTTGGTGGGATAATCCACAGTTCATCGGGGGGTGAAAATTCATCTTTGCGATTCAGGTACCAGTAGGCGTTACCGTTCAGCTTCCAGTATGCAATCGTGGCATAAAGAAACTCATACCGGCTGTCTTGATCGTTGGGGTGTTGTAGCAAAAGTTCGAACGCATGATTGAAGATGGATTTATTCTTACCACCCGCTACCACCCGCTCAACTTCGAAGGGAGTCAGCGCACCCGCCGACGCCACAAACGAGACGGCTTGCAGCACCCAGGATAATTTCTGGTAAAGCGTCGCCTGATTGGCGTATACCGATGGGTCGGGGATGTTCCACTTTTCGGCGTCGGCTGTCTTCAGTAGCCAGTTTGGGTAACTCTCTGCCTTTACTGCGTCAAGCTTCGCGGATAGTTCGGTACGCACGGCCTCGATTGCTTCCTGCGCTGCGGCTTCTCTTTGTGCCAGTTCGGCGGCGTGTTCTTTGCGGGACACCAGTCCAAATAATGCCATTTATACTCCTATCGTAACGCACAGTAAACAAAGAACGGCTTAGACCAACGGAAAACGGATGTGCAAATATCAGACGCAGCAGACGATTGGCCTGATATAAAAACCAAAAACAGAACGAGAAAACAGATAACGAGAAGGACTTCTAGTAACGCTTCCACTTTTTCAAACATATCACTCCTATGCCCAACCAAATACTTTAGACGGGTCAAAGCCGCTCATGTCGCTTTCATAAGCATAGCGCAGTCCGCCGTCAATAAGATGATTATTTTTATCTACGGGAATTTTCATGGAATTACCGCCCGCATCTTTTTTCCAGTGGTATTGTCTCAACTCGTTTTGCATATTGACGCAAGACGCGTCAACGATAATATCCTGCTGCTTCAACCAGTCTATCCCAAAGGTCACACTATCTTTACCTTTTTTCGCAGCAAGCGCATTTACCTTATGGTTTCGTAACTCCTGTATACTCTTAGGCTCTGCGCTGTCACAGGTTACGGCATCGTGCCCGATCAATTCAATTACACGTTCGGCTAGAACGTCGTTTGTGAGTCCTGTTTCGTAAAGTTCTTTATAGAAGTAGATACGCTTGCGTCTTGTGTCGTAGTGCGAAACTCCCAGCGCAGCGGGGTCAGACGAAAAGCCGAAGTCTAAACCATTGCGCCGATTAGTGCGCTGTTCTTCGGGTAAATAGTATTCGCTTTCGGGGTCGGCCAAGTTGGCAACAACCCAATTCTTGAATATTATATTGCCAAGCACACCCCAATTACCAAGAGTGTACACCTGGTAGTAGTATTCGTCTTTTTCGCTTTCCAGCCGCGCATGATCTTCTACGGTCAAGAATTTATTGTCTTTGTGTGTAGTCTTTAGGATTGACAGGCCATCACTGCGGTAATGCGTCTGGCCGTCTGCCCAGCCTATCGCTTTGAAGTATTCTACAAACAACCAGCTAGTTTGAAGTATTGGATTGAATGTCAGATGCAAGCGCTTTGGTACTCGCTCGTCGCCGCCGCGTTGCCGTTTCGATAACTGCTTGATGCTGGCCTGTTCCGTTTCTGTGGCTTCTTCAACCCAAACGTCAGTAAACGCGCCCTTTGCCGGAGTGATGGACTTTAGCTTTTCGACGTCATCCAGTCCGCTAAAGATGATCTGATAACCGTTTACGCATGTTATCGTACCATCTGTTTTGTTTATGTCGAATAACTCACTGACACCCCACTCTCGAATAACACGCTGTATCTCTTGCGATACTGACCCGCGCACGGTGCGGCCCACTTGGCGACACACCAACCAGTTACGCCCGCCGCGCATCAGGTCATACACGGACTGCTGCGCTTTGAATTTCGACTTGCCAGACGAAGAACCGCCGAACATGATCTGTACCGCCGCCATGTCATCGAGATAAGGCAGGTAAACGTCGTTGAATACAGCAGGGTCTACGTTTACCTGCGTGACGGCACTATTCATTTTTAGTTAGAGTCACATTGATAACAGAAACAGGTTGGCCGTCGCTAGTTATATCGTGCTCTGACTTAGGCGGGCCGTCGATCTGCTTGTAAAGAAACTCGACAGCGTTCCACCAGTCATCCGTACCAACTATCATTTTAGTGCTGTCTGGGAATGTGATTGTTTTTTCTGTGATTGCTTCCCATATCGCGGAAGCCAAAAAGGCGGCGCGCTTTACTTTCTTGCCGCCTATTTCAATCGTTTTATTCCCCGTAGATTCGAGCAGGTCAGTTAGTGCCCGCTTCTTCGGCGGTCGTCCACTCGGATTTCCGCTCTGTCCTTTTTTGAATGGCATTGTTACCTTGTTGTTTATCAATAAGTATCGCAACCGCCGCCACTTCGAGCAACACACCCGGCTGTTTTGCATCGAACAGCGCCACAATCACGGCGGGGTCAGTAGCAGATAAATCCAGCGTCAGGCGTAACCCGCCATCGATGAGCGTTGCGATCTTGAACACCTGCGCCTGAAACCGGATTGCTTCTACATCATCGCTCATGCTATCCATTATACACGATTGAAAACGATTTTCAATAGGCTACATGGTTGCGACAATGTAGATTGTCGTAAGCATGAACTACTGCACATTGCATCAATACTCAATTCGAATCACCAAAACAGAGAGCGGGCGATTTGCATAAGATACGAGCCAGTTCGCAAAAGGCGGGGAGAATAGCACCAAGGCCTGAATAACGGCAATCACAAAGTAGAGCATCAGGATATTGACGTACACGAGAAAAATAAAATTTCCTATAGCGCGCCGACGATTCAGCGGATGCGGCGCAAGTAACCGCATAGACTTTCTTGTCCTATCGTCCATTCCTGTATCTCCTCTCATACCGCGCCCGGCCCTGCGGCTTGCGGGTGGCACGTCGCAAAACAACCCAGCGCCCAAGATAATACTTCCATACTGCCCCGTCTGCGCCGGTAGTCGTTAGCTTTCCGTGCATACCAAAAGCAATACCATTTTTTATCATTCCATTCAGCACGCTTCCAAAAGTTACTTCTCCCGGAAATGCGCCGTCCGCAGAAACAAAGAAGCCAGTAAATCCAACATCGTCGGTCATCAGTTCACCCCCGCCCGCATGATACGGGCCAAAAAACGTCGCTGCTGTTCGCGACGCTCGACGTACAGAAGTAGCCGCCGTGCAAGTTCAAACGTTAGGTGCGGTGGCTTTGGCGCGAACTCAGCAGAAAGACTTATCTCACCAGAAGGCGGCACGGATACCCACAAGCTAGGATCATAACTAGACTGACGCCATTCGCGCTTCGTCAAATCAAACTCAAAATTCCCATCGCCCACTTTGTTGCCCTGCTTATCGTAAATAATATAGTGTGCCATGTACTGATTATACACCTAACCGATCTGCAAACCGGTAGACGAACAAACCACTTGACACAGACAATAAGGGGGGACTATAATTATATTCATGGATGAAAACACCGAACCACGAACCCCAGGACGCCCGCCGCTTTTCGATAGCGGGAAGATGAAGAAGTACAAAGTCGCGCTTGACCGCGAAACAGTTCGTAAGGCCCGCGCGCTATCGGCGGCAAACGAAATCAGCGACGGGATACGCAGGGCCGTTGCCGTAGCGTATGACCTAACCGGCCCCGCGCCGGATCAGACACAGGAGTGATGACATGAGTCAGGCATTAGAAACTATCAAAAACAAAAATTACACCGCACGAAGCAGCGCCGAAGAATGCATCCTTCTAATCTGGGAGTCGGCAGACCAAAACCATAGCGACAAGCTGGCATCCAAAGCCGCCGACGAACTCGCCGCCCTCCGCGCCAGCGTTTCGGCGTTAGGCGAACTTTTGGAAGCGGTCACTGCCCAATCGGCACCAGACTCATTGCAGCCAATCATGTGGAGCGGAAGCCCTTATCAAAATCACCGCATGTTTGCGGCCATTGCCGACGCCCGAACCGTCATCGCCGCGACTGAAAAATAACAACGTCATCGCTGGCCGTCGCGGATGTCCGGGGGCACATCGTAGGGAGAGCGCGGATCAATACAGCGAAGCGATACCGTACCGGCCCGGTTGACCGGTTACTTACTCGAAAGGATTGCAAGTACTGAAAAATGAAAATGATAATTAGCTGGCTTCTCTGGTTGGAGTACAAGAAAGCGCGAAACAACGCATGGAAAATGGATTGCAGCGCACAATCATTTGAAGACTGGATCGCAAGATATGTTGATTTTTTCCAAAATCTAGAAGGACATCACAACTTGACCAAGTTGCAAGTTATTCAGATCGTCATAAAATACAGCGTTCCTAAAAAGTGGGAAAGCATGGCGGTAGAAAGCGAAGCTTTTGAAAAGGCATTGACGAACAAAAACAGGAAATAAGCGAAGCGAAAGCCGGGGTCGTAACTGGCCCCAGCACAATCACAACAGGAGATTGGAAAATGAAAGAAAACATAAACCTATACAATTTCTGGAGAGACGCCGAGTGGGATGGGCAAAAACTCATAAAGGACGGAAAAGGATTTGATGAGTTTTACGAGTTCATGCTTACAAAGAAAAGGGAATTGCTAAGACATGCGAGCGATCAGGAAGACAATAAGATTTTCATAAAACACAGAAAAAAAGACATAGACGACTTGGAAAACGATGAAAGCGACTTCAAGAGGTCTATGCAAGCTTTTTTTGTTTTTTGGCAAAGAGAAGCC
>Ga0070691_10000019_pt1 | contig 47017 bp, 68 predicted proteins | sample KBSK1101metaG_FD_64673 | JGI IMG/M metagenome (GOLD analysis project Ga0070691, IMG submission 64673) | Corn, switchgrass and miscanthus rhizosphere microbial communities from Kellogg Biological Station, Michigan, USA - KBS K1-10-1 metaG | ecosystem: Host-associated > Plants > Roots >... | reverse complement strand
CAGCAAACAAGCGCATTACAGCCTCCTCCTGTGCCTCAGATGACCATGGGTAGCCAGTTGCAGCCCCTGCCCATGCCGACCCCGCCAGCGGTCACCAGCGTCGGCCAACAGGTATCTGACAACACCAGCAACCAACTCCGCACGGCGCAAGGGGAAATGCGTCGATTGCAGACATCGGGCGACGGCATCAGCCAAATCAGGAACCCCTTCTTGCATGGGCTTGCCCGGACAGGCGATGTTCTCGAATCCATCATTGCGCCACACGCGGAACAGGAAACCCCCGGCACTGCAGGGCACCACCTGAAGCTAATGGGCATTCAGCAAGGCCAGATCAACGATGCGCTGGAGAATCAGGGCAAGGAGGCCCAGACTGCACTAACAACGGCGACACCCGAACTCAAGGAGCTGGGGCTGGAGAACCAGTATCTCAAGACGCAGAATCAGGCCCAGCACTATCAGGATCAGGGACAGCATTGGGATGAGCAAAACGTCGCCCAGCTTCGTGTTCATGGATTCAAGCCTGACGGCAAGGGTGGAATAGCCCCTCTCGCTTATGGAGAAATGTCTCCGCAGCAGCAGGCTCAGGCTGACTATGACGCCGCTCGTACTGAATACGAAAATGCATCCTCGGATCTAAAGAAAGCCCAGAACGATCCCACCAGCCCGACCTTCAAGCTGGCGAAGCAGCGGGCGGATACAGCCTTACAGAATGCAAATACGGCCCTCGCAAAACTATCCCTGAGTGGACGAGAATTTGAATTCAATCAGGAGAAGTTCTACAACCCCCAGCCCACAGCTCAGGAACGGTCTAAGGGCGATTTGGCTCAGTCTGCACTGGAGCGCGTTCAGGAGATGAAGCAGATTGCAGCCAGGCATCCTGAATGGTTCGGGCCTGTGGCTGGACGCGCCCAGAACGCGCAAATGGCTATCGGCAACCAAGACCCCGACATGCAGACCTACCAGTCCGCTGCGCAATATCTGGCAGACCACTCTGCTGGAGTCTTTGGTGGACGTGGGCAGTACATCCTTTCGCAACTCCATGCGATTACCGATCCGCACAGCAACCCGGCTGCGATCAATGCGGCTCTGGATGAGGCGGAAAGGGCTGCAGGCGGCTTCGTGGCGGCTGGGAAGGTACACGGCAAGGGCGGAAGCTCTGGATACAGCGGAGGCTCCTCTAAGCCCGATTATGTCTTCGTTCCGGGGAAGGGATTGGTGAAGCAGTAATGCCGACAGTCAAGATGCCGGATGGCAGCACCGCGCAATTTCCAGACGGGATGGCCCCGAAGGATATTGAAGCAGCTATCACCGCGCATCTAGCTTCCAGCCCTCCTCCGGTAGCCGGTGCTGGTCCCTTGGGACTGCCTCAGCCGAAAAACCCGACACATAAAGAGCTGAGCGATCAAATGCAGGCTCCTGCGCTCGGCTCGGCTCCGCAGATTACCGCAGATGCGCTAAAGGGTGCGGGTAAGGGAGCGCTCAACACTGTCAACGGGGTATCGACGCTCATTAACAAAATCCCCGTGGTCGGAGAGACACTGGCTCCATCTTCTGGGATTCGGGCGGCGCGTATCATTGCCCAGCCGCACAACACTCCACAGAAGATCGGCTTTGGCGCTGAGCAGGCCGGGGAGTTCCTTATTCCAGGCGGGGCGGAGGAAAAGACCGGCCTAAAAATCCTCGAAGCCGCTCCGAAATTGGAGAAGGCCGCGCCACTCCTAAAGGCAGGGTTGGCAGCCGTGGGTTCTGGGGCGGTGAACAAGGCTCAGGGCGGGTCATTCACTACCGGGGCGGTTGCGGGTGGGGTGGGTTCGGGAATCGGGCAGGGACTTCAGCGCATCGCACCCTCGATTGCCGAGTCTGCTCTAGGTATCCGCAAGCTGGATCGCGCTTATGGCAAGACTCCGGGATTAGCGGTTTTGAATGAAACCAAGGGTCTTACTCCAGATGCGGTTTCTGAGAGTGCGCGTGGCGTTCTCAATACCATCAATCCTCAACTTGAAACGCTGATGCGGACCAACGCGCTCGCTCCAGTGAATCTAGGCCCAGCACGGGCCATCATTGATTCTGCCCAAAACGCCGCAATCGCCAAGAACGCGGCAGGGGGATTCAATCAGCTCAACCCGATGGCGAACCACCTTACCGCCAACTTTGCTACGGGGCAGAGATTTCCGCAGCTCATATCTCCGACCGACGCCTTGAACCTGAAGCGCGGCTTCGGAGATGAGTTTGTTCACAACTGGAACCCGGAGACGATGCAGGGGACCAAGAGCACAGCCGCCAAAGCCTACCGAGCGATTGCGGATGAGATTCATTCTTCGGTCCCCGGCAGTGGCGAGTTGGACGAAAGAGCCTCAAGCCTAATTCCTGTGGCAAAAAGGGCGGAAAGCGTTGCGAGGAACGCGCCCAGTACCCAACAGATGCTCCATCGGCTGGCAGTGCCTACAGGAGCGATGGCCGCGCCTCTTGGAATGGGTGCTTACGGGTATGAAAAGGGTGGGCCGACTGGGGCAGCGAAGATGTTTGCCGAGGGAATGGCTATTCCGCTACTCGCCTCAAACCCGACAGGACAGATGGCTCTGGCGCGAGGGCTAAACTCCAACGCGCTGCGCAAGCTGGTAATTCCGGGACTGATGGGTGCGGGGCTTCAATATGGCCGATCAGAAAAAGGCGACCCAGACCAGTAGGACGCAAGCCCCGGCAAATTGAAGTAGGTACTTTCCCGGAAAACGCTTTTCCTGTAACGCGACAGCGATTGCTAAACCACCTGTCCACAAGGCTATCAGCGCGGCAATTATCACAGCAACGAGCATAGTTCCTCCACCTACTTGACGGTCCGCTTATAGCCCTTCTTGCCAGTCGCAGGGTTGACGTTGCCGCGAGCAGACCAGTTATTCAGCCGTGAATGGTCTGGGTTGGTCCGCACATGAGAGCGGCGGTAGACGCCTTTTCTGGTGACAGTGCTGCGGACGTGAACCGTCGCAAATGCAGGAATTGAAAAGAGCAGTAGAAGAACCAAGGCCTTCATAGGTTTCCAGATTTTACCCCCAAAAAGGAATAACGAATGAAAAAGCTCTTAGCGGCTGCGATCTTTTGCGTGCTTACAAGCTCCCTCTGGGGGCAGGGCAGTCGCTACGATGCTTCAGTCTTTACCTCTGCGAATTCTGTCCCATATGGCACGCAATCAACGCTTTACACGGTTCCTTTTGCACTAATCAAGGTCTGCAGCTACCCCGCTGCGGGGAATCCTTGCACGAATGCGGTGAATGTCTACTCCGACCCTGGATTGACGCAGGTCATCACCCAGCCGATGACAGCAGACGTTCATGGAAGGTTTGGCTTCTGGGCCGCTCCGGGTGAATACACCTACAACGCACAGTCACCTCTGGGTACGAATTTCGGCAACTTCACTTTCACGCTCGCAGGGACAGGTGGAGGGTCAGCGACCTTCCCAGGCACTCCGGGGTTGGTTTACAGCCTCAATTCTTCCACGGCCAGAAATGGCACAGCGGCAGACGTAACCAGCCTCTTTACTGGATGTTCTGGGACTTTGTTTCTGAGGGCAGACGGGACGTGCGGAAGCTCCGGCCTCACTCTGACGACTATCGGCACTACAGGTCTGGCAACGCTCTCCGGTTCGACTCTGAATATCCCGAATTACACCCTCACCACCGCAGGAGTAACGGCGTTAGGGACGTTGACCAATGACACGTCAGGCTCTGCGGCGAAGATCGGCGGCGTAGCTGTTTCAGGCGTTCCGGGAGTGGGGCAAGTCCCTGTTGCTCTCAGTTCGACTACCGCAAGCTGGCAGACAGTCGGCACAAATCCCGGTGGCTCTGACACTCAGGTTCAATTCAATGATGGCGGGACGTTTGGTGGGAATTCGAATTTCACATGGGACAAGACCAATAACGTCCTTGCGGTGGGCTATCCGAAACTAGTTCCTTTGACTGGCGGCTACACCATCTCTGGGCCTATCGAGTCGGGACCCCAGCCCAGCACGTTTGGTATTGCCCTGCAGCATAATCTCGCGCTGGATGTAACGAATGTACTCACCCAAAAAACTACTGGCAGAATCAATTCGGCACTGGCGCTGTGGAACCAGACGCAATCCAGCACTGTACAGCACTCCCATGCGCTAGAAGCCATTAACGAGCAGCACGGCACTAGTTCCTCGGTGGGCAGCTATAACGTCGGGATCATCTATCCCGGCGTTGGTGCGACAGCGAGCGAGATGGTCGCTGGCGTCATTGGCTATGCGCAATTAGGGGACTATTCAACTACGGGAACCGATGAGGGGACGGTTCCGCGCATGGCTTCACTGTACGCGGCGAACAACTCCAATTACGGCATAACTTCGAACGTGCCCATAAATACAGGGATTTACGTTGAGGGCCAATTTGGCGGCCTTCTAAATTCCGGTGTCTATATCGCAGACCAAGGCACTGGCGCAAGCAACTGGGCCTTATATGTCGCAGGCGGACAGAATAACCTTGGCCCGCAAACTACGACGGTCGGAAATCTCAACGATTCGGCCCTGACTACGGGACTTGTAGGAAGTTCCTCTGGGATTCTGGGGAACATCACGGCCATCCCGAACGGAACGACAGCGACTACGCAGTCTCCTGGTGACAACTCCACAAAAGTAGCGACTACTGCCTATACGGATGCCGCAGTAGCGGCGCTCACCATTGGCCGCTACCAGGCGACTCTTGGAACCGGGTCTTTGGCGAATGGGGTTTGCACCGGAATTACATCGAGCGCGTTTAGCGGGGGATCGAGCACTACGACCGTAGTTGCGAGTCTTTACGGCCCTGAAGCCTCTCTGACTCCTGCGTCGCTGAATGGAATTTCGATCATCAGTTCTTTCTCCAGCGACACTCACAAGATTCAGGCTTCTGTCTGCAATAACTCCGGCTCTAGCTGGACCTACACCGGCTTAGGCGTGAACTTTCTCGTGCAGTAAATAAAGGACAACTGAATGAAGCTGTTTCTGAAAGTCTTAGCCTTCGTGTGTCTGTCTGTTCCTTTATGGGGGCAGGGGTATCGGTATGACTCGAATGCATTTACTTCAGCCAATAACGTTCCGGCTGGGTCGCAATCGACCATGTTCACCGTGCCCTTTGCAAAGATCACGGTTTGCGCCTATCCCGACAATGGAAGCCAGCCCTGCACGAATACAGTGCCGATTTACCAAGACCCCGCACTGACTGTTGCTGCGACAAATCCGATCACAGCGGATGTGCATGGCAGGTTTGGCTTTTGGAAGGCGGCGGGGACTTACACGTTCTCAATGGTTACTCCAGGCGGAGAGTTTCTAGGGACGTTCGTTATCTCGCTGGGCGGAAGCGGCGGAAGTACTGGCGGCGGCTGCTCCACCGGAGGCATCCCCACCACCAACGGATCAGTGGACGGAGACTCGTCCTCCACGAATTGCGGTACCAACAATCGCGCCAGCGACACCGCGAGCGTTCCGGCGAATGTAAGCACCTTCGGCTTTACTAATGGAACTGCTAACGCCGGAACAAACGTGGTTGCGGTCGGAAACACCACGGCGGCTGAAGTGACGGCTGGCGGAAGCAATGATCTGGTAGCGATTGGAGATTTCGCACTGGATTGCAACAACCTGCGCTGCTATGAAGGCATTGCGATTGGTGACAGCGCGGCAAATCTCACCGCAGGGCATTACTTCATTGGCCTTGGCAGTGGGGCGCTTGCAAATTCCTTTGTAGACAACACCATTGCTCTAGGGCAGGGAGCGGCAGCAACTTCTTCAAGCGATACAGCAGGGCCGGGTTCGACTGCGAACGTGATCGCGCTTGGAAACGGTGCGGTGTTTCTGCATGGTTCTACAGACCCAGCCGACCCAGCGATCTCTGACCTCACAAACGTCATTGGCATCGGCAATGGCTCAGGGGCAGACGTTCAAGGTGTCAGCCATGACGTAGTTGGAATGGGAAACGGTGCCGGAGCGAACTGGCTCAACGGCACCCATGACGTAATTGGAATTGGCGACGGGGCGGCTTCGGGATCGGTGTCACTTAGTAATCCCACCGCAGCAGTCACGGATGTTGTCGGCTTGGGCGATGGAGTCTGCTCACATTTAGGTGACGGCTCGGCCAACGTCTTTTGCCTTGGGCACAACATCACAAGCAGCGGCGCTATTAGCAACGCCATCGGCATCGGCAACGGCGTAACTCTTGAAACCAACACTACGACCATCGGCAACTCCTCTACGACTGCCCTAAAGCTCTTCGGCTGCCCCTCCGGGCAGGCAGCAGAGGCGGATGGCACAGGGACTTGCTTCACGCCGGGAGCGGGCGGCGGACTCTCCGGCCAGACCACCGGCTATATTCCCCTGGCGACCTCAGCCACAGCCTCTACGACTTCCTCCGCGCTGCAGGACACTGGCTCAAGCCTTGTGTATCACGGCACAGGGGTACAACACGCCTTTGAATTCGGCGCATCTTCCGGCGGCTTGAAGACCCCAGTGGCAGGCGGTGCAGGATTTGGCACAGATGCCTCCGGTAACTGGAATGCCTACGAGGCTGGCGGATCGTGGTCAAGGCTCTGCACGGTGGGGAATGGGCTGTGCGGTGGCGGCGGAGGCAATACTACATCCACATCCCTGACCACCAACGCCCTACCCAAAGCCAACGGCCCCAACTCCATCATCAATTCGTCGATTACAGATAACGGCAGTGCGGTTGCCACGACCGAGCCGTTCTCTGCGCCCTCGGCAACATTCGGGAGCGGTGGTAGCGCGGGGTGGGCAGCCTTCCCCCAAGGAACCGCGCCTACCTTAGTTGCGAATGCGGTAACTCAGGCCGGACCGTCTTCCACGACTGGCTACGTCCTGCACTACCCCAGCGCGCTACCTGGAACAAATCAGGTGCAGCAATGCACGGCCAGCGGTACGGACGCGACCTGCACATGGACTAACGCAGGCGGAGGTTCTTCAGGTGGCACAGTAACGTACACCACTAGCACTACAGCTTCCACCAGCGATGACGGAAAGCTTGTCATTATGAACTGCTCGGCAGCTTGCTCGTACACCCTTCCCGCGACCCAGCCCAGTACCTTATGGTCTGCGCGGATTACCAGCCAAGGAACTACGGTTGCGACTATCGCGCTGGGTGGATCGGACACCTTCAACGGTTCTACCTCTGTCCCGACGCTCAACTCCTATCGCATTCTGAGCGTGAATGCGAACAGCGCAACCGCAACAGATTATCGAGGCGACGCTCCGTTGGTTGCAGGGAGCGGCGTCACCTTTACTCCGGCTACGAACGGTGTCACGGTTGCCGCCCCCGGTGGCGGAGGCGGAGCGTGGACGAACATAACGTCTGCGGTAACGCTCTCCGGGGCCTGCGTTCTTTCCGGTAATTCTGCTGTCGTTAGCACTCCGGGGACGACTTGCATCATGTCGTCCATTCCGGGGACATATACGCAGTTGAAGATCATTGTTACCGCAGCAACATCCGCAGCGGCAACCGTTGATGACATCCTGATGCGGTTCAACGGAGACTCGACTGCAGGGCACTATAAATGGCAGTTGCTTGCGACTACCGGAACGACCATTTCTGGTGCGTCCAGCAGCAGCGCGACCTCTATTGATATCGGAGGTTTTGCTGCCGCTAGTTCTCCGAATTTAGCTGGTGTTGCAGAAGTGACGATCCCGTCCTATGCGGGGACGACCTTTTACAAAAACTTCACCGACATCAATAACCGCAATGACAACACGACCGGAACGAATTGGAACATATTTTCTTGGGGTGGGGCTTGGTTTAGCACGAGCGCGATCACCCAAATATCACTGTTTCCTTCGGCCGGGCCGAATTTCGTAGCTGGTTCAACCTTCACTATTTACGGGATCAACTAAGTGAAAAGACTCTTTTATCTTCTCGGCGTTCTGCTATTGCCTCTCGTCGCGTATGGACAGATCACCCTTGGAGGTGGTTCCTCTTCCACCGGTAACATTGACATTCTCAGCCCGGATAAGCCTGCGGGAACGCTGGCATATGCGAAAAACGAGTATGCAACGGTTACCAACACCTCAACTCAAAACTTGGTTAATTACACCGGCTCCGGCTATGTAGATTCGCTCTGGTTTGCGACTAAGGGAGCCAATGATGCCACCCAAAATGTCATAAATGTTTACTACGATGGATCAGCCACAGCGGCCATTTCTATCCCAGTGAGAAACCTCTGCATGGCGGTTTATCTGTCGCAGGGGAACACTGGTCCGTCTTTCATCGGAAATGCGGCGGTTACGTGGAACAGTCCGAAGGTCAATAACGAGGTTTCGTGTCAGCTAAGGCTTCCGATGCCCTTTGCGACGGGAATCAAGATCGACTACGTGAACTCGTCGGGGGCATCGCTCACGTTCTGGAGCATGGTGGAATACCAGACCGGTGTTCCTGATACGTGGTACAAGACGCGGTATTTACATATCGACTCATTCAATGCTTCGAGTATCGCCGCCAATGCCGTTGAAACCCTCGTCAATTACACGGGTGGTGCTGGCAGGTTCGTTGGACTGTACTTCCTTGAGGACGAAGTGCCTGGAAGCATCAGTCCATTTGGGGCACCGCTAGAAGGGAACGTGAACTACTACGTGGATGGGTCTGGAACTCCGAGCGTGCAGTCTTCGGGGACTGAGGATTGGTTCAGCATGGGCTTCTATTTCGGGGCTAATGCGGTCACGCAGTTTGCCGGGGGCGGAGGGCAGACCACGCAAATTGTCGGCGGTTGGACAAATGGAACTGGAGAGATTGGAACCACGTTCTTCTCGCCTACCGCTAGTGCGACGTATTCCACCAACGGCGCTTATCGCCTGCACCTGGGGCAGAAAAGGTATTTCAATAGCGGCTTCAAATTGACGTGGAACTGCGGAGATACAAGCCAAGTCCCCTTCACTGGCACCGACACCCTATTTAGCACGCTTTACTACTACACCCAGAACTAGCTCATTGGCGAAAGAGCGCAGGCCACCAGACCATGAAGAAGTACATGCAGACAAACAAGGTCATCAATACGTATCCAGCCGCCATGTTCACCTTCGGGTGAAAGCGTGAGGACAATGCCAGCCATGTTATCAATGACACCGCAGCCAACGCGACTACCCCGATCCATCTTCCGTGCATGGTGGAAAGTATACCTCTTTCAGCTCCACGCCCAAGTCCCTCACGCCCAATGACACTGACGCCCCGCGAGCAGGAAGTTTACCAACTGATTGTGGAAGAGGGCATCAGCCGTCAGGAGTTGGCAGGCCGTCTTGGAATTGCACTCCAGACCGTAGCGCGACATATCTATAGCCTGCTGCAAAAGACTGGCGCGGATTCGCAACTGCAGATGGTCGTGTGGCACTACACCAAATGACCAAACTCCTCCTCATCTTCGCGTTCTTTGCCAAGCCAGTGCATCAAGTCACGCTCTCGTGGACCGCCTCCCCTTCGGGCGGGACGGTGAATGTCTATCGCGCCTCAGCAACGTGCGCGACTCAGCCGTACTACACACGAATTGCGATCTACGTTCCCCCTGATGGGCCTTATGTCGATCCTGTCTCGCCGGGAACTTACAGCTACTACATAACCGCAGAAGTAGATGGTGCGGAGTCAGACCCTTCTAACTGCGTCGATGTCTCCCTAAAGGGCGTAAAATGAGAATCCTTCTCCTGTTGCTATTCCCACTTGCCGCTATGGCTCAAGTCGCCCAAGTACCTCCTGCAGCAGTGACAGGTACGGCGCAAATCCAGAGTCAGTCCGCGAGCTGCCGCGTTCCCAAAAACGGCGGTACTTGCTCCTTCAACTTTCCCAGCTATCAGGCTCCTGTAACCGGTACAACCGCAACCGTGACGGCCCCGGTTTCCCTGAAGGGAACAAATGGAACCATCACGCTCGACTTCTCGAAAAGCACAGCAACCAAGAACCCCGATGGAACGACCAGCATCAGCGGCGTGATTGTAACGATGGTGACGAAATGAAGAAACTCCTGCTCGGCGTATTGCTGGTGCTTTCAACTCCTGCCTTTGCAACCACGTGGTTTGTGCGTCAGGACGGTGGAACGCGCTACTCCGCCGATTTACCCTACGGTGGCTGCAATGGCACTTCAGACGCCGCATATCCGGGGCTGACCTCAACCCTCTGGTGGCCTTCGATCACTGACGCCACCACGGGAGCGCGGGTAGTGGACTCCAACGGGAACTACGAGACTGTGACAACGGCGGGAACCAGGGGCAGTTCGGCACCTGCGTGGCCTGTGCATGGATCGAGCGGCGTCACCACCACCGATGGATCTACGGTGTGGACCTCGGGCGGCGCGGCTCCCGTGAATCAAAACTGTGCCTATAACGATGTGCGCTATATGTGGATGACCGGGGCGTACTCGAATGAGGCCTGGGTCATGGCCGGCGGAGATACCCTCGTCATCCGTGGCTGCGCTGCTTCTCCCATCCAGCAGAACCCAGAAGCTCCACACTGCCGCATTGGAACCGACACCAATATGGGTCCGGTCTATAACGGCACCATCTACAACTGGTGCGCTGGACCTATGACCTATGGCTGCTCCATACCTCCGCCTCCTGCCGGTTCAGTGGGAGCGCATACCAAGATTCTGGGAGCCTGCGCCTATGGGACGTATACCTGTAATCCGGTCCAAGGCTACCCCTACACCTCAAACCTTTCACAAATCTTCGGCGGATTCGACATCGATCCAATCAATCTAACAGGTGCCAATTACCTGGACATTGAGGGCATCGAGTTTACATCGCACAACGGAGCCTGTACGAGAACAGGTTCTCCGCAATATCCCTCTACTTGTAGCGTGTCTCCTCCTTTGAGCGACCAGGCGCAGCACGGAATCAATATGGATTCCACGACTACCAACCTGCTGCTCCATGACGTGTATATTCACGGATTTGGGCATGATGGGTTGACCGGTGGCAACGGGGTTGGAGTTACGCTGAGTAACGTCATTATCGCCTTCAACAATTTCAGCGGATGGGACTCCAACAGCGGCTTTGCATCGAACGCCACACTGACGCAGAGCTATGTGACGATGATTGGAAACGGCTGCATGGAGCAGTACCCGATTACCAATCCTCAGTTTCCCGCGCTGGCCTGCTGGGATGACTCGAATGCCGGATTTGGGGATGCGTGGTCCGGTGGGACATCCACAATGGACACGTTTACCTGCGACCACTGTTATGTCGCTTACAACATGAAAGACGGCATGATCGGCCCGCACGTGGCGACCATGCACTTCTCTCTGACAAATTCCAAGTGGGAAGCTAACGGCGGGCAGTCGTGGAAGATGTCTCAGCCGTCCGGGTCAACAGGAATATTCACCAACAACCTGATTTTAGGAAACTGCTACCGGCTGGAAGGCGGCGGGATCCCTCCGGGAGCCAACGCTGCTTTGGCCTCACACTTGTATCTCGGAGATGCCTGCCGTGGTTCTGCCACGATTGTGGCCTATAACGCAGATTCAGGTTCGACGGTGGAGTTTGGCAACAACACCATCGTGACCTACATGCAGACCATCTGGCAGATTGGCTGCAACACGTCAGGGAATTGCGCCTCGCTGAATTACAACTTCACCAACAACCTTTACCTTGGGTACACGCCGAGCTATTCGACCGGGCCGGTGAGCTCCGGGCAAGCGCCAGCGATCTACTTCAACAACGACTCTCCCAACGTCATCAACTTTGTCGGCAGCCATAACCTTGAATTTGGGGTGAGAAATGGCGATGCCTGCGCTGGTGGAGCGGGGATCAACGGCAACACCTGCCAGAATCCTCTCTTGGTCAGTGAACCAGCTCAAGGGTCTGTTGCTCCCACTGAGGCCGCGCTGGACGGCTTTGACTTCCATCTGGGCAGCACGTCTCCGGCGATTGCCACAGGAACCACCTACAGCGGCCAACCCTCAACGGACTTTTACGGCAGTCCGCAAACTACGCCTCTGACGATTGGTGCGGTCGTCCAAGGCACTCCTACCGCAGCAGGACCGACGCTCTCCCCAGGAGACGGGTACTCCGGCCCTGCGACGACCATTTCCATCACGACAGGAACCACAGGCTGCTCCGCGAATCTGGTCTACAACACCACCGGGACGACCACGGGCGGGGATCTGACCGGAACGACTTCAGGGACAAGCTACTCCCTGACGGCGACTGGAGACTTGTACGCGCAGGTTCAAGGGTGCTCAGGGTATCTCAATTCTTCGATTACCCATGGGCGCTATACGGTGGTCACTCCGGCTCCATCTGTGAGCACAATCACAGGCTCCGCGACGATTACAGCGAGCTTCTCGATCCAGTGAATCCCAGAAGCGAAGCGGAACTTTCCAGAGTCATTCCTGCCTTAGCGGATAAGGTGCGTTCAGCGGCGGCTGTCCTGAAGCAAGAGGGGACATTCCTTTTGGTGATTTCGGGACTAAGAACTGCGGCGGAGCAGAACGCACTCTACGCCCAAGGCCGAACTTCACCGGGGCATGTAGTTACCAACGCCAAAGCAGGGCAGTCCATGCACAACTATGGGCTTGCGGTGGATATTGCTCCTTATCTCCAGGGCGAAGATGGCCGCATCAACTGGAAACCGGACACCCCTCAGTTCAAAGCTATGGTCGCGGCAATGAAGTCTCAGGGCCTGGAGTGGGGCGGCGATTGGAAGCACTTTCCCGACATGGATCACTTCCAACTCGCGGGATTACCAGCAAATCCCTCTCTTGCGATGCAGGCGGACTACCCGCAAGGGCTGGATGCGATCTGGGACAACTTAGTGGCAGGGAAGTATTCCGAGTATGGGGGAAGCAATAGCAATGCATGAGGAGTTCACAACGATGGAGCAGGTAAGCGCCGAACTGCAGTCAATCCGCCAACTGATCCAATCCAGGGATCAGCTGGACATGGAACGCAGAAAGGTAGACGACACGCGCAACGATGAAGCCAAGGCTCGCGCTGCCCACCTGCTAGAGAGAGCAGACGGCCACGGCCAAAGACTCAGAACCTTGGAAGTGAACTGGTCAGTCTTCTTCAGCGAAAACGGCGCATTCACCTATGTAAAGAAAAAGATTGAATCCACAGACCGGCAGAATCGCTGGATTATCGGCCTGATCATCTCGACCCTCATTGCCGCAGTTTTGAATCTCGCGACGAAGCACTAAGGAGAACGATGACAAACAACACTCGCATCTGGCTGCACGGCTTGGGAGCTGCCGCTATTGGTTCTTCTGCCTCTTCTGTGGCAACGATTCTGGTCGCCCCGGACAGGTTCAATCTGACCTCTCTCATTGGCTTTGGGCACGTCTGTATGGTCGCCATTGTGGCAGGGATGGTGAATGCAGCTGCTTATCTCGCCAAAAGTCCACTTCCGCCGCTGGTTATGGGGCCGGGAGACGTGGCAACCCTCAAAGACCCGACTCTTGCTCCTGACGGAACGATTAGCGGGTCCAGCGCAACCCTCACCAAAGCTAAAGGAGAATCACAATGAACTGGCTATCCCTCATCCTCGGGCTTTTGCCCGGTATCGTTCATGGCATTCAGGCAGTCGTAGGCGACAAAGCCTCGGGCGCAACCAAAGCCCAGATGGCGAAGGACGCTCTCGCGGTCGCAACAGGAACTGCAGGACAGGTTCTCACCGGCAACAATGCGGTATACGCTGGCGCTGCTTCCCAACTAACCCAGCTCGCCATCGATCAGACTGTACAGATTGCCAAGGCCACAGGAAGCTACCAGAAGGCCACGGCAATCGCCACAGCAGCCCAGCAGGACGTTGGAGTAGCTCAGGCCGTCTCTGACCTGGTGAAGAGCGTACAGGCCCCACAAACGCCAGCGGTGGCTACCCCGTAAGAAGGAGGTCGCGGAAGAACCAGAGCCAGTCTTGGCCCCTGCCGAAAGGTACGGGGCCAAAGCTGTCTTAGGGATACTACAGGGGTGAAGTAGCAGCCTCCCTCATATTCTCCAGTGTTTTCTGTGTATTTATTTATCCCAAGTTTCCCGCAAGTTACAGATTTACATGCAAAGTATTTCCCTTCGAACCAAAGGGTCGGGAGTTCGAATCTCTCCGGGCGCACCATAAATCAACAATTTACGTTCCACGTGGAACATTCGAGGGTGAAATAAGGGAGAATCAAGCTCTCTTCCTGAACATCTCTACCACCTTGGCCTGCTCTCTGCGGAGCTTATCAATTGTCCTCTGCGACCCGTAGCTGATAGTCGTGCGGATGTCGGCATGGCGCATCAATTTCTGCTGCATTTCCAGCGGAACGTCCAATTCCCCCATCATGGCTCGGTAGGTATGACGGAAGTCGTGCCATCCCAGAGACTCAATGCGGAACTGAGGCCCAAGACTCTTCTCAAGCCTCTTCCCGGCTGGAATCAGGTAGTCCTGCTGCATGATGCCTCTCCAAAACGGCCTGCCGGTGATGACATTCCCGAATAGCCAGCCATTCACCGATAGGTCCGCACCGTCTTCGGCGGTGTTGATCTTCCTCCATCCCTCAAAAACCGTCTCGATATCGCCATGCATGGGAAGAACCGCAGTAGAGGCGGGGGTCTTGGTCTCGGCGGAGTGTTTTCCGGTTACCGATCGTTCAATGCGAATCGTATGCTTCTCAAAATCGATGGCTTCCCACTTCAGCCCTAAGACTTCAGACATTCTCAGCCCTAACAGCATGCAAATCTGAATGATGACCCTAACGTGCTCAGGCAATTCGGGATCGGCCATCAGAGCATGAAATTGCGCTCCGGTAAGCAGTGTATGGACCCTGACGCGGATATGCGCTCCTTTGACCTTGAGAAGCTGGATAGGGTTTCTTACCAGGGGATGATGCCCATGCTTCATGGCATACTCAATGAGCAGGTGCAGAAACGCTTGGGCGTGCTGCTTTGACCTTTTGGATAAAGGTTCTTGTTTCTTGTACTTCTGGAGTCCGTTTAGCCAGTCTTCTATGGCAGGCAGGTTTTTGGGGATATCGACTGTGCGATAGTGGCCTAAGTCTGTCTCCACCCGTTTCAGCCATGAATGGTAGGTGGCTTTGGTATCAGGGCGGGCGTCCAGTTCTTCCTTTTTGAACTTCCCGCACAGCGCCTTGATTGTCAGGCAGTCGATCTGTTCGTTGATCTCTTCCCGGAACTTTACAGCGCCCTTTTCTGCGGCTGCCTTGCTGCGGTACTTCTCAACCGTCCCTATTCTCCTGGAGATGTATTTCCCGCCGTCCTTGTAGCGAAACACCCAAACATCGGGGCCACGCTTGCGGGCTTTACGCTCCACGCTGCCATTCTGAAAGCTCTCGCGCATGGCAGACATTCTAGGGTAGGGCCTGTGGAGAACTAGGCCCCCTTCTTCATCTGTTGCATTAGGGCTTCGTCTACCAAGGACAGCTTGAACCTGCGGTGTACCCTCTTCCCCCCGCAAGGAAGCTCGTAGGATGGGATTTGCTTCATATCGGCCATCTTCGCCAAAGTCATCTTGCTGATTCCAGTATGCGCGGCGACCACCTTGATATCCACCCACGGCTCCAGTTGCTCTTTTGTGCTTAACATAATCTGACCCCCTCGTTCCACCTTTCCTGTTACTTGCCCTCAATCTGTGATCGCAATGCAGTGCTTCATGCCGTCCTCAGATGTCATCAGGAACCGCGTCTTGTCTGCGCAGGTGATCCGGGTCCGACGCTGGCCCTTATCGTTCGGATCAAAAGGGTCCAGTCCCTCCATGAACGTGCATTTCCCCATATCGCAGAAATTGTGCCCAGGATTGCCGTACTCTTCGAGTAGCGGCGGAACATCCACCGGCTTTCGTGCCGAACTCCCTGTAAGCAGCAGAACGGCTAGACCTAACGCAACTATCGTCTTCATGGTGTTCCTTTCTTTACTTGCCCTACAGGTTTCTTGACCACGATCATGAGTCCGTAGCTGTCTCCACTGAACATTGCGCTCCAGATTGGACCTCCAGTGTTGGGAACAATCGCCACAACCTCCCATCCACGCCCGTCGATATAGGCCAGAGCTTCGCTAAGCGCCTTCTTCCCTTGCTCGCACTCCACAATCTCATGCCTCACTGCAGCCACCTTTCCTGTTATCAAACATTTACTTGCTCTCTACTATGGCGCGGAGCCGAGCGAACACTAGTTTGGCCTGTTCGATCCACTCGCTCATGAAGTTGAGGTCGTTGGGTATCTCCTCTAGGGCTTCAGATACAGCGCGGAGCCGAGCTTCGGAGGATTCGGCACGCTTGTTCGCTTGGTCCGCCATCTCCTGATGTTCCATCGTTATGTCGATGTAGACCTTCGGATCTGCGTGGGCGAATAGCACGTGCAGCCAGCCCATAACCTCATATCGAGTTCCGACCAGTGAATCTTTGCGTGGGGTATACCAGGCAAACTGGGTTCGGCACTTCTCGAACTTTGCCCGAATCCACGTCCAACTGTCTCCCTTATCTAATTCGGCCTCAAGCCGTTCTACCCTCGCCCGCAGGGTTTCGAGTTCGGCATCTTTGGCGGCGGATTCGGCCTTCGCGTTGATAAGGTCTTTAATAATGGCGGCGAGATATATTGCACGGCACCTGTCTTCATCGTCCTCTTCGGACATGATTTGATACATTCGCAGAAACCTGTGCAGTTCTTCTGTGGACACTGTGGGCCGTCGCGCTTCAGGCTCAGGGAGCGGCAGCTCAACCTGCTTCTTGGGTTCGCTCATCGACTTGCCTTCCACGGTTCCGTGCCGTTCTGGCGATTCTTCCGTATATCTGCGACAAGGAATGTGGCTGATTGTTTGGCCTCTTCCTCTGTGCTTCCGCCGAGAGTGAGCCTTTCAGCCCAGTAAGCTGTGGCTCCAGCCTCATCGCACATCGGGCAGGGGATATCCTCGCCGGGTTCGTATAGATTGCCCTTATCGTCGCAATTATCGGCGTCATAGAGTTTCCCGCCGCAACATATAGAGTCTGGATACCTAGCCCCAAACTCGTACCCCTGATACCCACAGCCTTCCGGTAGTTCGCTCATCTCTCCGTCTCCTTGTCAGCCGCTTGGAGCAGGGCTCGTTTCTCTACCCCGCGCAGCCGTTCAATCTCATTCCGCATCATGCAGCCCTGATCTCTGCCGACCCTGATTACATCGTCGTGGTCAGCGTTGATGGCTTCAATAAAGGCGTTTAGATAACGAGCGCCTTCCTCTTGGTCGCGCTTGCGGTAATCGATGCTCATGCCTGCCTGCTCCTCATGCCCCATGGAGGACGACGGTCAAACATCTGCTCTCTGGGTGCGGGTTTTGGTTCCTCGTAAATCTTGACTTCAAAGAGAGTGGCGCACGATCCGCAGACGTACATTTGGCAGTGGTACTGATGCGGGTCTTCCGTGCGCTTCTTTCTGATAACGTTATGTGGGCAGTCCTTGTCAGCCATTAGTTAGGCTCCCCGCACAAATGGAACTGGTGGTTCCGGCTTTCCCGCTGGCTTGTATTCGCAAACACGGTACTGCCAAACAGGGTGCAACCCGCGAGTGCTCCTGGCGGCTTCAAACAATGCTCGCGCTCGGGTCTCGTACACAGCCACGAACTCCCACTCCTTGCGCTTCATATACTTGCCTTCAACGACCCAGATGCTCACGCCTTCTCTCCTTCCGGGAGCACTGGAGGGGTGGGCAACTTTAGCCAGTGGGTAGGTTCCGGAGTCACAAAGTGGTCTGTTTCGTCTATCCATTCGTGGGGGCAATCTTCGCCGTAGTCGTCATCTCGGTGCCATTTAGCAACGCCGCGCCAATGGCCATTGAAAGCCAGCACCCACTCCCCCGGCTCGGGTTTGCGCTCGCTCACCGCTGCCCATCCGTCCGGCTCAGGCTTGGCCAACATGGCAAGCACATCGCCGTAGCGGACAAATAGGCCGTCATGCCGCTGCTTCATCAGCACGTCTTTATTGCCGCAAACATCGGTGGCTAGAGTCGGATCGAAGCGTTCAATCTCCGCAATCTTGTTTGCTGTGCTCTCATTGGGCATCAGACACTCCCTCTACACCGAGATGTTCGCTATTCAGGTAGGCCACGATGCGGACTTTTAGGAGGCTTACATTCTCCGGCTTCTGCATCGCGGATTCGATTAGCGGGTATTCGGGGAGAATGTGGTATAGCGGTTCTCCGGGTGTAGCGCAAAACACTTCCTTGCCGCTGGCCATGCATTCGTCAATGGCTCCCCTGAGACGCTTGTTCTTCTCCAGATTCCAGATACCGGACTGGCGATCCCTCACGCTTTTTGGGAGTGTCATCTTGCAGCACGCAATTTCTCTGATCTTCACTTGGCCTCCTGTTTGCGGTAGGACTCGGCGCGGGCTAGAGCCTTGTGGGCGCGTCCGGTCACGCAATCGTCATCGTGTGCGATCTCACTTCCTAGCTTTGCTGAGGCATCGCAACACATGCACCCCCACTCGCTTGTATCCTCGTCTTCGTCATAGAAGCGAGGGTTGCCGGGGAAAGGTTCCAGAGCCTTCTCTAACTTCTCGATTACTTCCTGTGCGGCTCTCAGTTTGTCCCACGCGGCATTGCGCTCTGCGAAAAAGTCAGCCTCCCGCTGCGTCCATGTGTGTGTGGCTGGCGCGATGGGGGCGGCAGGAAGTCCCTCGATCATGTGCAGTACCATCTGTTCAGCTTGTTGCGCGTCAAGGAAATTGGCCCCGGTCGGCCAAGGGTGGTTGTACCTAATTGCAGTTTCAGAACGCTTGAACGATATGCCGCCATCAGGATTGAAGTTCTCTGGCAACCGCCAGCTAAGGAACCGATCTACCATGCCCTTTATCTGGGCACCTGAGACAGAGAACTTGGAAGCGCGTCCTACGTCTATGCGGGCCTGATTCCTGATCTCATCTTTCTCACGCTCAAGCCGTTGAATGCGCTTGATATGATCGCCGTTAGTGTCGATGCAGCGCGACAGCGCGGCTTCCATCTCGAAGTACCTGCGTCGCCAATCATCACGTTCATTCCGTAGCCGCTGCTCTGTCTCCTTCACCACGGAGACAGGGGCGGCAGACTCGGCCAGTGAATCAATTAGCCGTTCTAATTCGACCGAGATGTGCGGTGCTTCAGCGTTGCCGCCCAACTGCGTTATCCATCTTCGGATATTCGCTTTATAGTCGCGGCAATCGACACACTCAGGCCCTGCGGCTGCTTCTGGGGCGGAAGGAATTAGGTGGATTGCGGCCTGACGGTGAACCTCGCCAGACTGCTGCCACGATCCTATGTAGCTCCATCCGCAATCGCACTTAGCCGTGACCTTGGAGTTTGGCCCAGCATAGGACACCGTTACGCTGTGGGCTCCCTCAGCAGGCACAGGCTCGGGCACCACCTTTGGCGTGATCTGCTCCCCGTCATAGCCCAATACCGAGTGGGTTCCTGCCTGCAATGAGGACCGCCGCGCGTCATCTAATGCGCGCCACCGCTGATATTCGGCGTCATTCAGTCCGACAGAGTTGTATTTATCGCGGAGCCTCACGTACTCCGCATCCTCGCTGGCTATCTCCCCCGCTCCCTCATCTTCTGGCATGGAGTGCATCACTGCGCCGTCTACTAGGGCGGTTACAGGAGATGCGGTGGGGAGTTTTGAGGCCGCATCTGCCCAAGCTGTGTGCTCCTTCAGACCTACGCCCAAGACGTGTCTTCCGCCGCGATACGACTGACTAAGGATTTCCCAACGGGTGACGCCTTCAACGCATATAGCATCCGGCCATACTTCCAACACTCTTTGCTTGCTCTGGTCGCTCACTGCTCACCTCTTTCCGAACGGAGCAACAGGGCTTGCCGCCGTTCTTCGTGCTTATCCTCTAGGCACCTGTCGCACACGCGGTAGATATTGACTGGCTTTGGCTTGCCGCAAAGCTCGCAGGTCTTGCGAGGGCTAAACTCCAGCTTGCTCATCCTTCTGTCCTCTCTTGTGCAGGTGGGGCGGCGATGTAAGTCACTATTGCCCACATGAGACTTGTTCCACGTATGCGCGGGGAGCTGGAGCTAACTTCTATCGGTGGCAGGACGCTATGAATCGTCCGCCCATCTTGTTCCAGTTGATTCAGCTTCTGTTGAAGTTCCCTAAGCGAACCTTCCGCAGAAAATACTACCCAGACCTTGCTCATAGCTCTCCTTTAGGCCAAGTTCTCAAACTTTGTGTACTCGCTGATCCATGCGAGATTGATGGTTCCAGTTGGGCCGTTTCGCTGTTTGGCAACAATCAATTCGGCCTTGCCTTGTAATTCTGCGTTGTCGCGGTCGTAATACTCTTCTCTGTGAATGAAGGCCACGACATCAGCGTCCTGCTCGATTGAGCCTGATTCGCGCAGGTCAGAAAGAAGAGGCTTTTTGTTGCCCGCCCTCTGTTCGGAGTTTCTGGAAAGCTGAGATAAAGCCACGACAGGGCACTTCATCTCCTTCGCCAAAGACTTCAAGCCTTTGGAGATTGCCGACACTTCCTGCGTTCTGTTTTCTTTCTTTGGCGGGGTCATCAACTGCAAATAGTCCACCAGGACGAGGTCTAAGCCCTCTTGCTGCTTCAGCCTTCTGGATTTGGCCCGCATCTCCTGTAACGAAATACCTGGAGTGTCGTCGATGAATAGCTTTGATCCCTGCAACTGCTCCATCCCTGCATAAAGCCTTCTGCGCTCATCTGTACCAATGAACCCCGCCATCCTTCTTCCAGTTACGGACGCCTGCGAAGCCAGCATCCTCTTTAGCAGAGATTCCTTGCTCATCTCCAGGGAGAAAATCGCGACTACCTTGTTGTCATGCAAGGCGGCGTTCTGCGCGATATTGATCGCATACGCGGTCTTGCCCATTGAAGGTCTTGCCGCGATGATGACCAACTCTGACTTCTGCAGCCCACAGGTCATGCGGTCGAACTCAGTAAAATGCGTGGCCAATCCTGTAACTTCGCCAGAGGCGGAAAACATCTTCTCTGGGCCGCCCATTGCGGTGAATATGTCTTTTAGCCCTGTAAGACCTGAGTGAATGGTGCTGTCTGCGACCTGCGAAAGGGAGTGCTCTAAGTCTCCTAGTACGTTGCGGGCGTCTTCTGATGGGTCACTTGCCCTCAGAGAGAAGTCGTTGCAGATGCCCTTTACTTGCCTCAGTAGAGACTTGTCTTTGACGATCTGCACATAGGCTTCGACATTGACGTTTCTGGGTACACCTTCAGTGAGCGAGAAGAGATACCCAATCCCTCCAATTGCGTCCAAGTCTCGCCTGCGCTCTAATTCCACTCTCAGGGTGGTCAGGTCAACCGCTTTCCCTGCTTCAACGAGATCGCACATGCAGCGGTAGATGCGCTGGTTGGAGTCCAGAAAGAAGTCTTTAGGGCGTAGCTTCTCTGTGGCGTCGCAGAGGGCGAGAGGGTCTAGGAGCATCGCGCCCAGAATGGTGACCTCTGTGTGGATGGACGCGGGAAGCTCGGTATGGGTGAGAGTGGGCATTAGAGGTTATTCAGGGCCTTGATTACTGCGTTGAGATTGAATGCCGACTCGTCTTCGATGTTCTGCTCAAGTAGGTCAATGGTTTGCGTCTTGACCTTCTTCGCCACAGACGGGGCGTACTCTTTGACCATCTGGACTTTCTCGGTGACGCTTCCGCTATAACTGCTGCGCTCAGTCTCGGTAATCTGGGTGGGAGTTTCCTTGACGAGATAATTCACGGTTTCCTCGTAAGGCGTTTCGACTGTGCGGGTGATGCGAACCGTTATCATTGCTAAACTTCCTCCATACTGATCACCACATGCTCTGGGCCGGTGGCGTAGAACTAAACCTCTTCGATCTCTAGGCCCAGCAACAACTGAGCCATCTTCTTTTTCAGCCGATAAACCTGCGTCTTGAACCCTTTTGCATCCACGATGTGCCGCTTGCCGTTCAGGTCGTAATACTCAAAATCAGCGACGTAGGTTATTGCCCTTAGCTTGCCGTTCGATGGAACCAACGTGATTCTGACCTGTTCGCGGAGGTCTCTGATAAGTCCTCTGGATTCCAGCGCCCAGAGCTTTGTAGCGTGTTCCGCTTCGCGCTTACTGGCGTATTTGCCGCGTTCATTGCCATACTTGGAAACCCGTTCCTCTCGGCCTTCAATGTGAGCTGTCCAGGCTTCGCGCTCAGACTTGCTCTCACGCCTCATGCGGACTCCAAATATTTCCACTTGGTACCACAGATGATGGAGCTGGCATACCGGGCAGATATGCCGTAATCGGAGGCGATTTTCTTGCGCGGCTCGCTTTTTCGGGATCGTATCTCTCTCACTTGCGCAGCAGTGAGTTTGGCGAGTGGATGCTTTTCTCCTTGTATTTTTGGCGAGGTGGGCGGATGTCGATCTCGCCCCTTAGCGAGCATGTCCCGCGCATTGTCAGAATATGTGCCGATAAATAGATGCTGCGGATTGAAGCACGGAGGGTTGTCGCACTTGTGGCAGACGACTAGGCCCTTAGGGATGGGGCCATTATGGATTTCCCAAGATGCGCGGTGCCCCAGCATGGCCCTACCAGCGTGGTGGACGCGCCCGTATCCCGTGCCATTGTCAGAACCAGTAAGGATCATGCATCCCGTCTTTTCATCAACGGTCATCCGGGACAACATGCGAGGCCATGTCTTCGCCGCCCTTAGCTTTGGAGAGCATTTTTTACACACCGGCGCGTAGAACGTCTTTTTCCCTCCGCACTCACATTTAAGACCGTTGGCCATCGTCTACCCCTTTCTCAAATGGAACGTACTTTCCGCCAACCCAATGGAAACGGCGGCTCGATTTCGACATGTTGCAGAGGAAATGGACAGCTGCATTCCTCCATGTACCGTCTACGTGAAATAGCGAATCGTCGCGGAATCCCCCACCAAAGCCACGGCCTGCCTCGTGGTCGAATGTGGGATCAACCATGAACTTTCCGCAGATTGCGCATAGATGCCTTTGCCGCAAAGACATAAACTCTGTGCGCTTGCGGTACTCGCGCTTACCTGCTGCGTGCTCAGAGCATATTTCTCTTCCGTCGCGGGTTACATGCACGGGGGCTGGCTTGCAAACGTAATACTTAGAGGTAGTCGGCATCGTCCCAATCCTCGCCTTCCTCTTCGCAGTCGTGCTCGCAGTCCTCATAGTCGTCAAGCCACACGTCTTCCATATCGCAGTAGCAAGCCTGTCCGCAGTCTGGGCATTCGTGTGCCATTAGGCCCTCGCCCAATCCGGCAAATCGGCGTCTGTAATGTAGAGTTCCGGGTCGAGTTCAATGGACTCGCGGAGTTGTTCCTTGAGCGTGACCGGCCCGCGTAGTTTGGCAATGGATGCTTCGACCTCTGCGTGGAACTTCTGGACTTCTTCGCGGTAATACGCGCCCGTGACCGGGTCGTACTCAAGGCGAACAATGAAGATTCGCAGATCGTCAGGTGCGTCAGGATGGAAGGAAACGAAGTCGCACCACTTGCGCTCGCAGACTTCCATGCCCCACATCATCTGAGGCTCGTACTCAGGAGGAACTATCCCAGCTTCTTTCCAGTCGTAGTGCGTCTCTATCTGGGGACACTTGATTTCGAGCATCCCATCATCGCCCACTAGTGCGTCAGGGCTGGCTCCGCTGTAGGGAAGATCAGAATGCCGTACATAGCCAACCCGCCTAACCTCGACGTTGAATGCGGCCTCATACGCAGCGCGGGCGACACTCTCATACTCCGCGCCGTGGTCCATGTACTTCGATACATGCTTCTCCGTGGCGCGTCCGGTCGTCCTCTCTCCCCGTAGTTCCTTGAGGTAGGCAATCCGATCCCTTGAAGGGTCGCCCTTCTCTCCATTCTTGCTTTTGCGGGTCAGGTAGCTGGTCACATCTGCAATGCGGGAAGCGGTTATATCCCCACACCGTTCCTGGAGCCATTCCGCTGTATTCTGCTGCACTGGCACGAAGATAGGCATTAGAGGTCACCTGCCAGTTCTTTGCGCCGCTGATCGCGGGTTTGGTCCAGCATCTTGATTCCGTCATAGTCCTTTGCAGCGAGCGCATCCTTGACGCCAGCACGGTAGAGGGAGGTTAGCTGGTCCTCACTCTGGGCTCGTTCCATACCATGCAGAATCTTGTTGCGCTGGTCCGTGATTTCCGGCCCGATGCAGTTGCCGTCATCGTCCGATTCCCCCACAGCGACGTTGAAGATCATCTTCAGCAGGTAGCGCATCCCGTAGGACATTGCTGCCCCGGTAGCGTGGGTTTTGGTCATCACATCCCCACCCTTGGCTCCTTTGCCGTCTGCTGGCATATCGAGCTGGTATCTGCGGGTGTGTCCTTGCTCGTGCGAGACATATGCCACCACGCGCACCATATCGGGCATAGGCGGGTCTGCAGTGTCGAAGGATACAGAGAACCCTTCCCTGGAGTAGATGGGCCTCAGCGCCCCGTCTAGCTTCGCGTAGGAGGCATACCGGCTCTTAGTCTGGGGGTTGGTCGCGTCTGTGCCGATGCGCTTCATTTCCGACTGTGCGCGGTGGAGAGCACCGTCAAAGGCGACCTTGGCGTCGTACTCCATCATTTCCCGCTGGAGCCGGGTCAACCGTTCGATGGTGTCGATGGAAGCTCCCGCCGCAATCGCTGACTGAATCAACTGCATAGGGCTAGGCGTTACCGAAAGATCATGTGGCGGCATGGTTGCAAGGGATGCCATGAGTTATTCCTTTCCTTCTGCGAAATCGCGGGGAGTCACTGTCCCATCACCAGCACCAGCGCAAAAATAGACAACAAGAAGGCGCACCAAGTGGCCATGTAGCGGAACTCTCTTTGTCGGGCAGCGCGTTTCTGCTGCAAGTGAAGCTCGCCGGTTGGATCAGCCCTGTGCATCAGTGGCCTCCATGCGGGCTATAACGCGGTTCACATATGCACGGACGCCGTGCCTCTCGGCATCCCCGGTGAGATAGGCGCGGGCTTCAATCAGAGCGTCTAGCAAGTCCGCTTTTTCTGCCCTCAATGTGATGATTTCCAACCGCGCCTGCTGCATTACGCTTACTGCCTGATCCACTGCCGTCATTTCACGCCGCCTTTCCTTTAGGTTTCGACTTCGCCAATAGAGCGTAGATTTCCTGTAGGGTCTCCGCGTCAATCGGGATTCTGTTACCGTCCTGATCGCGCAGCGATGCCGTCCTGTACTTCCTCTTATTGCGGTTCTGCTCGGTGGGGGTGGCCCATCTACAGTTACTCGGTTCGTAGTCTCCGCTGTTGTCTATACGGTCAAGAGACATTCCTTCGGGACATGGACCCATATCTTCAAGAAAATTGGCGAATGAGTGTTTCCATCGTTCGCAAACCTTTACCCCGCGAGCGCCGTAGTAAAAGTAGGAGTTGTCCCCAGGTTCATAGCACCGCCTCTTCATTCGCGAATAACTAGTCCTTGTCGGAGTTCCGGTAAGCCCATGCACGGTCCTCTTCTGTTTGGCGTCCTCGCGTTGAAAACATCCACATGACCGTGATTCGCCGTAAATCAGGCCGTGGGAGCCAACTAGACGCTCATTTCCGCAGGTACATACACAGCGCCATCTACGACCACCGCCGCTTATGGACTTAGCCTGCGAGACTACAGTCAGCCTTCCAAACCTCATCCCCGAGAGATCACCGACCTTGATTTGCTTTGCTCTCATGTTTGGCCGCCTCCCCCTTGGATTTTTCGAGCAATTCACGCAGGCACAGCAATTTGGAGTTTGCGAGGTACTTCTTATCAGCCGCGTCCATTGACAGCCTCCATAATCAGCAGCGGCGCATCTTCATCCCGAATGCCGGAATAAAGCGTATGCAGCCACTTTGCTGCGTTATCGCGTCTGCGCTGCTCTTGCTCAAGCTGTTTGGCGCGGTAGGCATCGGCTTCTGCGAGTCGCTGGGCGTAAGTCATGCGGCTACCTCATCCAGCGCGGCAAGTTCATCCAAGGCGCGGTCGAGAATCTGTTTCTCCTGAGACTGGCCCTTTACTTCGCCATCCAGCTCCGCATGGAAGGCCATAGTGCGAACCTTCATCAGTGCGGCGCGAATCTGTCTACGTGTTTCAACGGATAGCTTGCTCATCTGTATCCCCTGATGGCCTGATCTAAGCGGTCCTGAATCGCTCTGTTCTCGCGCTCTTTGCGCAGTTCGCGTTTCCAGAAGAAGTAAGGCCCTAAGGACCAGAACAGGCCATTGACGATGCGCAGGGTGAGGTCTGTATGCGTCATGCGACTACCCTCGCTGCGAATCGCGGGCGGAAGTGGTCTTTTAGCTCAAGCGTTTCGTGGTCAAGATGGCGGTTGATGCCGAACACGTCATGCGCGAAATTGAAGTCATCGGCAGCGAGTAGTTCGTCCAAACGCAGTCCGCAGTCGTTGTGGGCACATGTCAGATCCATAACGGCATCCGACAGCTCCCACTTGTGACCAGCCTTGGCCGACATTGCCACGGCGCGTGTGGCTATTTTTCGGATAATCGAGGCTTCATGGCGGCTCATGCGACCCCCAATCTGCTGAGAAGCCGCTTCACCACAGACACAGGCTTAGGAGTCAGTACCCGCGATCCTTTGCAGGCGCTGCACTTGTGCGCTTCCCGAACGTATCCGCCATACAAAGGCGTATAGATTTTGCGGAATTGATACCCGGTGCCATCGCAGGTCGGGCAGGCTAGGTGAGGGGTGGGCATGGTGTCGGCTCCGTAGTTGTCGTTGCGACAACCGTAGAGGTAATATGACACCGGCAGTCGGTTGTGTCAATGCCAACCGACTATTTTCTTGAAATTATTTTTAGAGGTTCTGTAGGAGCTGGGTGGCGATGCCGCAGATCAGAATTTTCTCCTGATCGGACCGGCGAGGCCCATACAGCGGGTTAAGTGGGACTAGCTCAAAGACTGGCCGTCCCTTCTTATCCCGTCCCAACTCGCGGTACTGCCGCAGCATCGCCACATCCCCCACTTTGGCGATCACGTACGCCCCTGGATATGGAGCGCCCTTGGGGTCCACAGCTATGATGTCGCCCAATTGAAACCGTGGGGCCATCGATTCATCCTCGATGCGAAGGGCGAACGTCTCAGTAGACGCCGTGATATTGAACAACGCATATTCGTGCATTGGCCCGTCCCGAAAACCAGAAATTCCCCGCGTTTCTCCAACTTCTCTCCATGAGATGACGGGGAGTCGCATCGGTTCGGTAGCCACTGGGGAGACATTCCCCACCTTGTCTGTGAGGGAATCGATATTCGTCTTTAGAGCAGCAGCGAGTCTGGCGAGAGCTGATAACGAGACACCGCGAGTGCCATTTTCTAGTTTGGAGAGGTTGCCCTTGTCAACTCCGCTCAGTTCGGCTAATTCGGGCAAAGTGAGGCGCAGCTCTTTCCTGCGCCTGCGAACGTTTGCGCCGACTAGCTTAAAGTCCATGGTAATAGTGACTCTCGTAACTGATTTGGTTCACTTTGCTGATTACCCGACAGCCTACACACGGGTTGGCTGCAATGCAACCCAGATTGTTCTTGACAATTTCCTCTTAGGTTGGCAAGCTGACAACCTAGGGGGCTTGAATGACACCACTCAAGGCAGCTCGGATCAAGAAGCAGTGGACGATCCCACAAGCTGCCAAGCAGCTAAACATCAACAAGGGAACCTACTGGCACATCGAAAACGGGGCGAGGGTTAGCCCAGACCGGGCGAACCACATTGCTGCAGTGTTTGGGAACCTCGTGACCCGCGATCAACTCCTTTTCCCGAAGGAATACGAGCTTCCCGATGAGGAACTTGAGGCCAAGGCAAGCTAATGCGCGGACGGCCACTCTCTGAGGAATCTGCGTATGCGAAGGAGCTTGGGTTTCAGCACAGGCGTGCGTACAAGCGCATACAGAGGCTAGGTGGAGCTGCAAGGCTGAAGTTGATGGATAAGTCCACCAGGAATCTATTGCTGGCAGGAACAGGGCCTACGCCGCATAAATGGGGCTTAGAAGCGCGTGGCATGACTGTCTGTAAGCCGTTTTCTGTGCAGAAGAGAGCGGAGTACGAGGCTTTGGTGCAGAGGATGCTGCGGGAAAGGAACCTTATCAAGTGACCGGTCCGCCGCAGTACCTGATACCCCCAATAGCTCCTAGCTCCTTACCTTTAGAAGCCCTTATTACAGAAGAAGAGTTGGAAGCAATCGGAGACGTTTTCAGTGTGCAAAAAGAGGAAGTTTGATCGAATCGGCGCGATGCTATTTGTGGCTAGAGCCTTATCTAGTGGGAGATGGAAGCGAGCCGAGTGCCGCAGCTATTTTTGCGGAGATTGCAGGGCGTGGCATGTGACCAGCAAGAAGTAAGTAAATTCCGGGGATAGCTCAATTGGTAAGAGCAGGGAACTCATAATTCTTTGGCTGGGGGTTCAAGTCCCTCTCCCCGGACCACAAATTTTGGTTGGAAGCAATAGAAGTTCTGGACGAGAAAGAGTAAGCGACCCGGTGAAGTGGTTCAAGCATATGACCGCAAGCGCGGACGATGAGAAGCTCGCGGCCTTGGTTGGGCAGGGAGGCGTAGATGGGCTTGCCCTCTACGGAGCGTACTGGCGCATGGCTGAGATCGTAGCGAAGCAAATGGAGGGAAAGACGCCCAGTTGTTCGGTCACTTATCCGGTCTGGAGGTGGACTCAACTCATGTTCACCCGCAAGTCGCACCTAAGTTCAGTACTAAGTCAGCTCAAAAAGGTGGGTCTACTTAGTGCTGAGGGTGACCCGAAGACGGATCAGCACATAACCGTTCGTATGCCTAACTTGTTGAAATACAGGGACGAGTATTCAAAAAAGTCGGGACACTCTCCGGATGTTGTCAAAAGCTATACAGAAGCAGAGGGAGAGGGAGAAGCAGAGACAGAAGAAACTATATCGGTTCCTACGGAACCTCACCCCGCAGGAGCGGGGCAGGTGGTTTCTCCTGAGCAGGAGATTTACCAGCTCTATCCGCGAAAAGAAGGCAGTGCTGCTGCCTTGGTCGCAATCGAGAAGGCTGTGAAAAAGCTCGTCAAAGGCAAGACCAAGAGCGGTCGCCCCGCAATGGTCCGGCGGGACGCGCAGAGGTTGCTGTACCGCGCTGTACGCGCCTATGCGAGTTCCCCGATAGGCCAACAAGCAGACAAAACCAAGCTCCCACACCCTGCGACGTGGTTCAACCAGGAGCGGTGGGACGACGACCAAGCCAACTGGCAAATCACCCCGAAAACAGGAGGTTTAAGTGGAAAACCAGAATACGCAAAAAACAAAGCAGAGCGCACTTACGACGCCCTTGAGAAAGTTATCAATCGAGGAAATTCAAGCCGAGTTGGGGAGGCTGGCGATTTTCCGGCAGGCCCAGTTATCGACGCTCGAACTGGAGCTTTATGCGCCGGAGTTGGCGAATTGGGCAGCAGTGGACCTGCAGGCGGCTCTGAGGTCATTCGTGAGGCCCAGAGAGGCAGGTGAGACGGCGTTTCCATCCCTGGGCGACATTGAGCGCGCCTGCGAGGTTGCAAGAGGCAAGAGATACCAGGCAGAGGATGCCGAACGGCTGCGCAGAATCGAGCTGGAAGAAGCCGAGCATCGCAGATTGCACCCAGAGGAGTACATGAGGGCGGAAGACTTCTGGGGATCGCAGGAAATGAAAGAGCTGCTGGGTAAGACGAGGATGATGTGAGCGGAGGAGGGCGGTATGAAGCGATTTACGGACGACTCGATTCGTCGGAAGGACTTGCCTAGGGATGTTTTCGAGTTACTGCATGACATCTGCTACCACCATGAGGGCCGCGATGTTGGCGATTACGTCAAGAGAGCGCAAGCAGCCCTTTCTGCCGCTTCATCTGAAACAAAACCGCAATGGGTTTCGGCGGGGTGAGGGATTCCAACCCTCGGCGCTCTCGCGTCGTGCAGCCCCATTTGGGTACTCCCCGCCGAGACCATCTTATCGTGAACCGTGACCATAGAGAAGCAGCCTGATATCAAACACACGACCGAGCATTACTCGTTGGCAAAATGATGACTTTCCTCCGCACCCTACTTGCCCCAAATGAGCCAGACATGCGCGAAGTTCGACTGATGACCGATTGGGGCTACGAGCTGTTCTATGAATGCACCGAGTGCGGCGCTGTAGTGCGGAATGCCTCGACTCACATGGAATATCACAGAGGTTGGTATCCATTCCGCACCCTACTTGCCTACTGGAAGAGATGGAATCAAGTACTGTGAGCCGCATACGCAAAGACGGTCCTCCCAAGGTACGCAAGAACGTGTATCTCGAAAACGCGCATCTTCTGGCTAAAATGTGCGGGAAATTGAATCATTCATGGTTTCTGGATGTGTTGATTGCCAGAGAGCACAGGCGGCGCGAGAAGAAGGCAACACAATCTCAAAATAAATCTTCTTTGACTGCATGAATTGCAGTGCTAAGTTCTAGATGTTTCCCTGATGCCTGACACAGGATAACGTCTGGCTCCCCTCCAAAACGCTTTGCCGTCCCTAAATGGCCTCCCGCAAACGAATCTTCAACATCGACAGGAACTGTCATTACGATCTGGGCATTATTTTGCTCGGGATCGAGAATTGCGCGATCACATGGGTGGAAGAGGGTGTCAGCGTCCGCGATTTGACTGAAGAGGAAAAGATCGAGGCCAGGCTACGACAGGAAGCCGAAAAGTCCAAGAAAGCCGCATTATGTGAACCCGTACCATATGCGGAACTGCGCAATACGAAATGGGTAGGTCCCAAGGGGCCAGAATCCCGAGGGCTGGCGAGAGCTACGGTGTGGTTCTTTCAGACAGCCCTGCCGCGCAAAGTGATTCCAGTACGTCAGCCAAACCAGCGTCCGGCAACTCAGGCGACGCTCCAAACCAAAGCGCTCGTACTGGAACACATCGACATTGTTCCCCCAGAAGCTGTCAACGCTGCAATTGCCAATCTGGAGACTCTATGCCAGCGACCATGACGAGCATCTGCGATATCCCGATGAAATGCCCCCTGTGCAGTGCGGTATGTCGCTTTGAGGAGTGCGGGGGCGATGGAGATCAGTCTGGCGGCTGTCCTGTTCCCGATTGCGGCGGAATGATGGAACCCATGGAGGACTTATGCTCACAATGATTCTGCTGGTATTCAGCTTTGTTTGCTTGCTGTTGGCCGCTTGCAATGTACCCACACCCCCAAGAGTCAATCTAGGTTGGTTGGGTATGGCGTTCTATGTGGCTTCCATCCTTGTCGGCAGGGTCTAAGTGCTTTACTTGGTCCTGTTCGCAGGCTTCAGCATCATCTGGTTCGAAATCGACCAATTACACAAGGAGATCAAGATGACCGCAACACGTGCAGACCTCGATGCAGCAATCGACGCAGAGACAACCGCAGTCGCAAACGCAATTGCTGACCTGCAGGCAAAGATTGCAGCGGGACAAGTAACCACCCCAGAAGACTTCCCTGCGGAAGTAGCCAAGCTGCAGGCAATCACTACCTCCGCGACCCAGAACGATCCCGGACCTGAACCCACGGATACGCAGACCACCTAATGCCTGCAGGAAGGCCAAGCTCCTATTGCTCCGAGTATGACCAGCAAGCCTATAAGCTCTGCCTCTTGGGCGCAGTTGATGCGGAACTAGCTGACTTCTTTGAAGTTAGCGAGACGACCATCAATAACTGGAAGATTGAGCACCCGGAATTTCTTGAGTCCATAAAAAGAGGCAAGGCTACAGCAGACGCAGAGGTAGCGAATTCCCTCTACGAACGGGCTAAAGGAGCACGCTGGATTGAGCAGCAGGCATTCAAGGTAAAGCATGTCAAGTATCAAGACGGTAAGCGACTATCCGAGGACGAAGAGGTTGTGACTGTCCCGGTTGAATGCGCTTCGCCTCCAGATACAACAGCCTGCATCTTCTGGTTGAAGAATCGCAAGTCTGGCGGATGGCGAGACAAGCAAGAGGTTACCGGGGAGAACGGTGGCCCCATCCAATTCGTAGTAACTCGGGCTGGAAAAAGTTCACAATAGACACAAATAGCTGTTGACATTGGGCACACTCCTGTGTACATTGGACACATGGAGGGAAACACCAATGAAGAACATTGAAGCGATAGCGGTGGGTGATCTCGTTGAATATCAAAACGCAGGTCTAGGCCTTACTCGGGGAACAGTTGTACGTATTGAACCGGGGAATCATGGTCCAACGGCTGATGTTCGCGTAGACGATATGTTTACCGCTCCATTTTGCCCAATCGCGGGCTTGCGCAAGGTGGCTGCATGAGCTTCCTAATGCGTCAGGTCGCTCACTGCGATGTGTGCGGGCATGAATGGCTAACTCAGAAGGTTCCGAGCCATTGCGCGAAGTGTAAGTCAAGGAAGTGGAATCAAGGCGCTGCCGAGCCTGTTACGGCAAAGGCTCCAGCGCGAAAAGCCTATGTACCGCCCCGATACCGGGCATCTAAGTAGTAGCGGGCTGGGAGGCCCTAACTGACATGAGCGATGTGGACTACAGCACCGAGAGCAATGTGGCAGCCCAGAACCAGCATGATGGCGTAAAGATCAAAGAGTCCGCCATTGAGCGCGACATCAACCCTGACGGCGTTGGCAGTAAGGGCGAGCACCTTCCGCCCTACCACACCAAAGAGACGTACCAGATTGCCAAGGACCGCGCCGAGGAGCAGAAGGGCCAGAACAAGCCCTACGAGTTCAAGGCCAACGGCTATACCGTGACTGAGCGCGATGCCAGGGAAGGCGAGATTCCCAACCCCATCGACCCGGCAGTCATTGAAGCTCTGGGCGACCAGTACAAGCCGAAGATGTGGGACGTAACCGCTGGCGACTTTCTGATGACCTTCAACACCGCTCGCGCTGCGGAGAACTACGCCCTGACCCATGCAGAGGCGCACAAGGACCTGCCGGCAACCGTAAGCAAAGCCTAGCCATGATGCGTGGGGTAGTGAAAGAAGATATGTGCAAGAACTGCCGCTACCCCATTTGGTTCGACGGCCAAAAGTGGGGCCACTATCCGGTCAATGAGGATGGGGAGCCTCCGATCTGTGACGATGGCCCCGAACCCGATAGCTAATGCCGCACATCCATCTGCAACCGAAACAAGGGGAGCTGCTTGACCTTATTGAGCGCTCCCCGGCCTCAGTCATTGGAGTAGGTGGCGGACGAGGTGCAGCAAAGTCAGGCGGTGCGGATCGTATCGCGCTGATTTTAATGATGGAACAGCCTGGAATGGTGGGCTGCATCATCATGCGAAACGCAGATCAGGTCCGCAAGTACCATATTGAACCAATCAAGCGGGACTTTCCTGAGTTAGCTGACTACATCCATGGGACCGACAAGAAGCTCTCTATCCCTGCGGGCAAGACAGTCTCCGAACTGGATTTCAGCTATGCCGAGAATCTGGCAGACGTAGAAAGACGTTTCCGGTCTGCGAACTATCGCTACATGATCATTGATCAGGCTGAGCAGTTTACCTGGAAAGAGATAGGCGAGCTCCTTCTAGCCAACCGGTCAAAAGGCAATATTCCCGCAAAAGCACTGCTTTTATTCAATATGGGCGGGACGTGCATTGGGGATCTAAGAAACAGGTTCGGGCCAAAGAAGAAGTTCAATGAAGGCGAAGACCCAAGTCAGTACGCATTTCTCCATGTTTACCCCTGGGACAACGTGGAGTGGTCTAGGGCAAAGTTAGAACGCGATGGCCTTAGTGAAGACGACTATTACGCCTGGACGGACGCGGAGCGAAAGCAGTACTTCGTTACTCGGTCACCATACGGGCGAAAGCTCAACTCGCTGGACCCTGCGATCAAAGCAAGAGACCTGGACGGGTCATGGGAAGCAGTGGAAGGTGCGTATTTCTGGCGCTCGTTTGACCATGACAAGACCATGATTTCGGCGGAACTTGCTGAAACACTGATTCGTTCCTGGGATAGCCGCTGGTTATCAACCGATTGGGGCAAGACGCACTTCTGTTCAACGCACTGGCATGGGATGACGAAACTCTCGCCGGTCGAGATTAAGAACTATCTGGGCTGGGAAGTATCCAAGCCCTTGAACGTGGTGGTGACGTATCGCCGCATGATTGTTTCCGGGCTAACGTCTCCGATTGTTGGCAACAAGATTGTTCAGGCTACGCCGGTCAGGGAACGCGAACAGCTCAAGCGATATTTCTTTTCTCCTGAGCAGTTCGGCGAAAGAGATTCAGAGAACACGGTCCCAATCAACATCGGCATTGAGCTAAGGCCTTACGGCATGCCAGAGCCTGAGATGGCGGATAACTCCCGCAAGCCGGGATGGGAACTGATGGACCAGCTTCTGACGGCTACGAGGGTTTGGGCGACACCTCCCGAGTTACGTGATCCTACGGAGCAGGTCGGAGATACGGTTTGGTTGATTTCCTCGGAATGTCCTGAGTTGTTAGATACCATTCCGCTGCTCATGCGGAACCAGAAAGACCTTGACGATGTAGTCAAGACGGACATGAGCCAGACGGATATCAAGATGGACGTTGCGGATGACGTTCGTTATGGTCTGTTGTCCATGCTTAGACCTGGAACCAAGCCGGAGAAGGTCAAGCACGCGGAGAAACTGATGAGCATGCACTCCCACACTGGCTATTCGCAGGAACTAACGTTTGCGGAGATTGCCTTCAGAAACAGTCAGAATCAGCCGGAGTTTTCCGTATCAGGGAGGCGCAGACGATGACCGTATTTTACCTGTCGATGGTGGGCATGTTTGCGCTGGCGTTTGGTGTTGGGTACATGACCTGCGAATTGATTCATGCGATGCGCAAGCCTGAGCCTATCCCGCAAGCCCCAGAAACGCCCGTAGCGCCTCCCGAGCCAATTGCTGAGCCTACCCCCTTCGCTGTAGCGGGCAAGCCCAAGAAGCCGCCATTCCGTGAGCGCAAGAAGGATTTGAGGGCAGCCGCAAGAACTGAACGCAAGAAGCGTGAGGAGTGGAAATGAACAACCTGAAGCCCATCATGAAAGAAAAAGTCTATGACGGCGATGAGAAGCCCGGCCTGCTGAAGAAGAAGCCGAAATATGGGCAGGTCAAGGCCAATCCTACGGCTGCACCGGCCAACCTGTATGCGAGGCTGACCGGTAAGTGACAGTCGTTCAGTGGAAGGACCGCCTAGAAGAGAAAGTGGGTGGCCTCCAAAGCGTCCAAGAGGTTCTGATTGCGCGGCAGTGCTGGGATTCCGGCCTGTCTGTCCACTTGACCCAAAAGGCGATTGAAGATCGCCGCAAGGGAATCAGCCAGTGATTGCTGAACGCGCCCACATTGATGTCAATGAAAACCTGCTGAAGCCAGCAGACCCCGCGCCTGAATCTACAGGCTTGGATGAGGAGCTGGCGAAGGAAGTCATTGCCAAGATCAAGCAGTACAACCAGCAGGGCAAAGCCAACCGCATGGCTGAAGTCCAGAACGCTCGGGACCAAAGACTGTACTTCCGCGACATTCAGAACTTCTACTGGTCCGAAGACCGGCAGGACGTAGTCTTTGAAACCGATGATGACGAAGCCCATGATCGCATCTTCAACATATTTCAGGGCTACGGCAAGATATTCATTTCCACGTTCTTAGGGGCAAAGCCTAAAGTCAGGGCGGAAGCCGATAATCCCTTTGACGAGTCGAGCATTCGAAACACTTCGAAGGCGAATACCTTTGAGCGCGTCTATCGGAAGTTCAACGACATTTCGGATGAGCAGCTAAGAGTCTCCTCCCTGATGTTCACGGACGGGCGGATCATTTCAAGGACTGAGCCTGCCCCGGATGGAATACCGAGAACTGAACTGTTCGGGACGTTAGAGACGAGAGTTTCCATCAGCGCGGACACGATTCAAGATTGTCTTCTGATCGAGATTGACCAGGACTTACCCACGGCGAAGCTGAAGTCTCAGTACCCCGACCAGAAGAAAAAGATCAACTCGGGCAATGGGGACTCTTACGAGAGAAACGCCAGAATTGCTGTGCGGAGAATGGCCGGGTCGGATACGGCCATTGACGTGCAGACCGGCACAGACTCCTTTGGGCTGTCTACGAAGACATGGAGCTATCTCAGGCCCGAGTTTTATCAGGAGTTCAATGAGGAAACGTCTTCGCAGCTTGAGCAGGACTTTCCTGCAGGTCTTTGCATCGTCCGCAATGGCGATGTCTTCCTTGAGGGCCATGAGTACGACTGCGACAAGCACCTAGACGTTCTTCATGCCATGCCGGGCGATGGGCAAAGTCGTCCTTCCATCGGCAGAACCCTGATGACGATTCAGGACTCGACTAACACGTCGATGAACCTGATTGAAGAGACATTTGACCACGGCATCCCGACGACTTACTGGGATGAGAAAACCAACATTGACGGGTGGAACAAGCAGCGGGAAATGCCGGGACAGAGCCGCAAGATGACACGGCAGGCTAATCAACCCGCCGAGGATCATTTCTTCGAAACAACTCCAGTCCAGCCCTCTGCTCAACTCATGGGCTACGCGGAGAACCTGAGAGGCCCAATAGCTCAGTTTGCTGCAGGAACACAGCCCGCCGCCTTTGGTGCGGAGATGCCCGATCAAAAGACGGCTTCTGGATATGCACAGGCAAGAAACATGGCCTTAGGCCAGATGGCGATTGTCTGGAAGCCCTATACGTCTTGGAATACCCGAGTGATGACCAAGGCGGTCAAGCTCGCGGCGGATGGGCAGAACGAAATTGGTACGAATCTCCCTCCGGCGCGACCTGGAGCCAAGCCTGAAGCGGTCAAGATTCTGCCGGGTGAGTTGATTGGGATGTCGTTCACCAACGACTCAGACGAGAATTTCCCTGAGACGTGGACGGAGAAGTCGAACAAGTTCATGCAGTTGCTGCAGATGGGCGGCCCGACTGCAGACGACTTGCTCAAGAAGTCGCCCTCGAACTGGTATCTGTTCAAGGAGATGACAGGGCTGCAGGAGTTGACTATCCACGAGGAGGGATTGTGGCAGAAAGTGCTGGCCGACATTGCGGAATTGGAGCATGAGCCGCTTACGCCAGATCCTGCGCAGATGCCGCAGCAGGCGTTTCCAGCAGTAGGCCAAGCCCCAGCCCCGCCGAAATTAGTGAGCCCGATCCCAATCGATCTGGACTATCTGCAGGGCGACGATTTTCAGATATGTTTTGAAGCCGTTGGCGAATGGATATTGAAAAGGGGCGAGGAAGTGAGTAAGTCCAACCCTACGTGGTATCAGAACGTTCGCCTTTACGGCCTCCAATACAAGCAGCAGGCAGCCCAAGTTGCCCAAGCTAATCAGCCTGTGCCTCCTGATTTGCCGAAGGTGGCGATTCCTTATGACTCGCTTCCGCTGACCGGCAAGATTCAAGCGGCTGCGAAGGCCGGAATTCAGTTGACCCCACAGGATGTTGCATCAGTCCCACCGCCCGATCCCGGAGCTATTCAATGAATGAGATTCCTCGCGCCCGAATTTGGGTCTATAGCTCCGATTACCAGCGATGGGTGCCCACGGCAGTCGTGTGGATTTCAGGGTTCATGCTCGATTGCCGCGCTATTTGGCAGAAACAAGGATTCTGTACCGCGCTTGAGCGCATAGAAGGAGATGCATGTCTGAATTAGATGGCGCAGTTCTTGAGACGCCCGAAGTTGAAGCACCCGCAGAGTCCACCGACATTACCGAGGTCGAGGAGACTCCAGACGTTGAGGCCGAGCCTGAAGCGGACAGTGAACCTGCGGAGGGTGAAGAACCTGAAGTAGAGGGCGAAGAGGCAGAGCCTGTAGCTGCCGACGGCCGGAGAATGCCCGACAGCCTCAAGAAAGGGCTCGCTGCGCTCAAAGCCGTAGCACCTGAAGCTGCAAAAGAACTCAGGGGCATCTACTTTGCGAATCAGGAGTACCGCAACGCCTTTCCAACGGTAGCCGATGCGACCCAGGCGAAGACACTGATTGAAGAGATTGGCGGGCCTGAAGGTGTCCAGCAGATCGCACAGGAGCGCGAAGAATGGGGCACTCTCGATAAGCAGTACGCCGAAGGATCAGGGGACTTTGTAAAGTCCATCGCGGAGAGTAACCCCGAAGCATTTCTGAAGACAGCGCCACTAGTCATCAACGAGTGGGAGGCGCGTGCGCCCGAGCAGTATGGCTTCTACCGCAACACTGTTGCGGTGAATACCCTAGCCTCCGCTGGTCTATCCATGAAGGCTCTGGCTGAGGCATATGACAAGTACAACGATAACCCTCAGGCCCAAGCCATCATCGCAGGAGTCCATAATGCGATCGTCGGCATGGCAGAGAAGGCGCAGCAATTCCAGCAGAAACAGCAAAGCGTTGACCCTGAGCGCCAAAAGTTTCAGCAGGAGAAGCAGCAGTTCGAGATGCAGCGCAGGGCGACGTTTGAAGAGGGCATCGCAAAGCAGGCCGAATCCTACCTGACAGACAAGATGAAGCCTGAGGTGGACAGGATTCTGGCTGGGCGAAAGATTGACGCGGAAGCGGAGCAGACCATTCAGGCTCTGGTTACGCAGGAGGTTCAAAAGCGGCTGGGTGAGATTCCGGGGTTTGCGGACAAGCTAGAGGCTTTCTACCGCACCGGAGACTCCCAGAAGTCCATTGACTACATCAAGGCGCAATACAACCGCATTCTGCCTGAGGCGACCAAGAAAGTCGTGGCTCCGCTGTATAGGAACATCCAGGCGACTCCAGTAGTGAAGAAGGCCGCCGCACCCTCCAACGGCGCACAGCCAACCCGCTCCGAAGTGACGCTCAAGGAAATGCCCAACTGGAGCGACATCGACATGGAGAAAACCCGTCAGGAGTATGGCGACCCCACGGCGGCTGTGATGTCTGGCAAGGCCATTCTGAAGAGTGGCAAGAAGGCATCCGGCTGGATTTGAAGTGGGTACTGTTCGGCAAGGTTGGAACTCTTAGCGGGCGCGTAAAAACACTGCTTTGGGTGCTCGCCGGACGGCCATAAAGTTTCGCTCCGCAGGGAAAGGCGACCCTCATAAACCTAGAGCACGTAGTACCGCAGTAAAAATCCCCACAATTCGCTGCAAGGTCGTACATCAGCACTACCCAGGCTGCGCTTCGGCGGAAGGGGTGACCACGCAAGCACTCAGGTGTTTGACATGGCTAATACTGCTGCCGTACTTGGCCTGCAGAAAGAGAAGGTTCTCAGTAACCTTCCTAAGTTGTTCCTCATGGGTGAGAACAAGGTAATCACCGAAATCATGAGGAACGGTGGGCTTGGAGCCGTCCCGGTATCCAAGCGTTCTCTCCGCATCCCGCTCCAGATTCAGTCTGGCGGACTTGGCCGTCTGGTCAACTTCGATGGTGGTGCGCTCGGTCGCGGTTCCTCGATCAACACTGTCCCTGGATTCGTCTCCACCAAGGGCTTTGTTTGGGCGCTGGAATCCACCACTGAAGCCTATTGGGGCACAGACACTCAGGAGAAGGCGATCACCTCTCTGAATGCTCTGGAGCAGGCGCAACAGCTTGAGAACTTCAAGCAGTTCCTCGATGCGCTGTTCTTCTCCGCCAATGGCGTCTTTGGTGTCATTACCGCGATCTCCGGCTCGGTTATCACCGTAGCCAACGCCAACAACTTCTACAACGGCCAGAATGTGCTGTTCTACCCCTCGCTGGGTGGTACGGTGCGCTCCGCCACGCCTTCGACCGTGCAGACGGTGGACGCCAACAACAAGCAGATCACGACTGTCGCAACGCCTCCGGCTGGCACCGCAGTTGGCGATTTGGTCATGGTGGAAGGCTCCCCTGGTACTGCAGGGTCGTCTCTCTCCTCGATTTACGACTACCACGTCTCCGCGAATACGGGCACGATTCTCACGCTGAATCGCGCAACGTATCCGGGCCAGCTCAACGCTGTGGGCTATGCGGCAGGTTCCACTGCCCTGACCCCTGCAATGGTGCGCCTGGTGCTGCAGTTGGCGATCCGCAACATTGGAACGTCCAACACGTCTCTGCTGAATTCCCTGAAGTTCATTGTGGGTGTTGAGCAGGCTGCGGCTTGGGAGAATGCTGGCACGGCAATCTCGCAAATCTTCCGCAATATCCCCCTCGGCAAGACTGCCTTTGATCCTCTCAATGGCACGACACCTGACACGATGGCCGGACGTGAGCTGATTACTCAGCTTCATGGCGACCCAACCCGTGTGGATTCCATGCTGATGAAGAACTGGGGCATGGCCGTCACGAAGGAGATTGGGCCGTACAAGATTCCGGGCGGCGGCGATCAGACCGTCTTCCCGGTCACTTCGGTCACGGACGGGTCTGTGGTGGCTTCGAATCTGAAGTACATCGCATTCGAGGGGGATGTGTTCTGCATCAACCCGCGACAGGAAGCCTTTATCAGCGGCCTGACTCTGCCTACGGGCCTCTAACCCTATCGGGGAGGGACAGAATAGCGTCCCTCCTCACCTTTTGGAGTTTCAATGCTGCGAGATGGCTTATCCACGCCGGATTATGTGAATTCCATGCTCTCTGTGTTTGGGAACAACCCACACGGCGAGCCAAACTTCCGCCTTATCTGGTCAGAGCGGAAGATGATTCACTTCGGCGGGGAGATGTGTCCCGAATACACCTACATCAACCCTCCTGCGTGGGTTTTGGAGGCCTGGCTGCCGCCTGAGAAGGACTGCGGCTCGCCTGAGAAGTGGGAAGCTACGACCTTTGGCCTGATGGGGCCTTATCCCTCTCAAGGCGTGTACAACTTCGTCAAAGAATTCCCGCAGGACTGGTATCCGACCGAGGAACTGGTGCGAATCCTCTGTGTTGGATTGGTTCAATCCAGAGACATTCCAATGTCAGAGCGCGTGAAAGCGATCCGCGCCAATAAGGAAGTGGAAGCAGCGGCGGCGAGGCAGAAAGTTGCTGACGAGATTGTCGAGCTTCAGGACTCCGCCTCAAGAGGCTTGATTACTCAGCCGGTTTCAGGCCAGAAGAACAATTTCAGAACCACGGACGATTACCAGCGCGACTTAGAGCGTGGCGTGATCGTGGAAGACCTGCCACGCAAGGGCGGGAAGATTTACTAGGAGAAACCATGTCAAACGGAATCATTGCACGTGAAGGTGCTCCGACCATTGAACACATCGACCCCCGATTGCTCGCGGGCGACCCGATTTACCTGTTCAACATCTATTCGATTTCGGACACCATCAACCTCGGCACCAATGGGATGTACTACATGCCGCCCTGCCCTGAAGGGAAAGAGTGGATTCGGGCCAATACGGTCATTCCCGCGACCGTAGAAGGCATTTACCCCCATTTCACCGACAAGGAAGAATACCGCGCCCGCCCAACGCCGGGTGAGGACATTGCTAAGTTCTTCCTTGGCATTGGGCCGGGTGATGGACCGGACCAGGATCGCAGGAAGTTCGGTTGGTTCACTTCCAAGAACTCCGCCCCCACCAAGGCCGAAATCGCGGAAATCAAGACCAAGTACCTGATTCCCTACCTGACCGCCAAAGTCCGTAAGGGCGACGAACTGGCCGCTTCTGCCGATCCGAACGACCGCAAGAGCGTGGACGACAGTTTCTATCGGGCTGCGAACTACCTGAACGTGAAACGTCCATGGATGAACGAGCCTACCGAAATGACTCTGTGCCCGTTCTGCTCCATCGCGGTCAGACCTTCGGCGTCGAAGTGCTCTGGCTGCGGAGAAATCATCAACCAGTCTCTGTATGAGGCCCAGAAGAAGCAGATTGGAACAGTCTAGTGCCTCTGGTCGATGACGACTTCACAGCGCAAATCTTCTGGAGCACGACCGATGTTCTCAACTTCGCTCGTGTTCTGGTAAATGATGCGCAGGGAAGTCTGGCAGGGCAGGATTTATCCGATTCGCGTCCGTATACCTGGACGCTTCTGAACCTGTGCTATGCCAAATTGCAGAACTGGCTTGAGGACTCAAACGTAGAGTCTGTCACCTATGCGGAGTGGAGGCTTGGGCCCTTGCCTTCCTCCGCAAATGCCGGTTCTGACCCGTCGATGATCTGCAGGTTGGGCTACAACGGGTTTTATGACGGCGATGGGTTTTTATATGAAACTCCAAAACTTCCTCCTGACCTCCTCCAGCCCTTGCAACTGTGGGAGAGGCAGGGTGGCTCTGTGCAGTCCTATACGGACATGCAGGAGAAGCAGGGCGGCTTCGGGCCTTGGGCCGGGTCCGGGCCGTACCGCTTCTGGGAGTTCAGAGAAAACGCGATTTACATGCCTGCCTCAACCTACAGCAATGAGCTGAGGATCAGAGGGATTCCGGCACTGCCTTTATTGGGGCCGAACGATGAGACGCAGCCTCCGCAAAGAATCCCTCTGGCTCGCGCTGGGGAGGCTTTGGCCTACATGGTCGCGGCGGAGTTTGCCGAGATCAGGAATTCAGCCAATGCGCCTATTTTGCGTGCGAAGGCGAACGAACAGTTGCAGATTATCGCCAACAAATCAGCGAAGCGGTCGAATCAGGCCCAAGTAAGACGTAAGGGCTATGGGTTCAATCGTCGCAGGAGCTTCGGTTGGCTGTAAGTGTTGCCAGCGTAAGCGAGTTTCTAGGGCTCAGGACGGACACGCCGCAATCCAAGTGTCCTCCGAACTACTCGCCTGACTGCACGGATATGGTCTTCTCTCCGGGAGGCATGGCGACCAGAAACCCGTTCCGAAAGGACGTAACTCTCCCTGCAGAAGTCGTCTACCGCAAAGAGTTTTTGGCAAAGAACGGCACGACTCAGATTCTGGCCTTGGACGTAAACGGTGCGCTCTATGTGGTGCATCAAGACGGAACCTACACCCAGATTGATTCCGTCACTCCGGGAAGCAAGGCCAACTCCGTTACTGCTTACGGCAGAGAGTACATTTCATTCTTCAATGACAGCGGTGGATGTGACGCGCCGCGACAGTGGGATGGCAAGAACATTTACAGGGTGTCTCAGGGCGGTCCGGGAGCGCCGCCCTCCTTTTCCGCCGCTGCAATTGTGGGCGATGAGTACCCCATAGTCTCAATTACTCAGCCTCCGGCGCAAGGAGGTCATGCACCTTGGGGCTTCAGCTACTTCTTGCAGTGCTCTATCCCTGCTCCGGCGCCGAATAGCCTTTCTGGTCTTACTCCGGGCAACGTAGTGACGATCTATTATGCCGACTCGACTCTTTCAGGGCCGGACATGGATCTGGTCAATGCGTTCAATTCAGGGAATCCGGTTTACATCAAAGTCTCATTTACCGGCACCCCTCAGACGTTAGGGCCGTGGGTCGCGCAGGTCACTTCTGTAGGCGATGCCCAACCTCCCAACGGACAGCCAAGGTCGTTCTACTACTTCACCTTCAACATTCCCACGTCTGCCTTAGTCTTTTACGCAGGCTCTGGTCACGCAGGGTACACGGCGAACTATCAAAGGACTCTCGCGACAGTAACAACTTCGGTTCCAGTACCTGAATTAGAAGTAACGGACTCAGTAGACATCTCAGGAACCTCAGTAACGGGGTATGACGGCACCCAGACCATCACGCAAACACTGAACTCTGGCGATGTGAGCATTACCCAGACTTCCAGAACTGCAGGAATAGCGACGTACCACTACAACCTGATTACCGGCCAAGCCCCTGCAGCGGGTCAACCGATCACGATTACAGGGACGTTGAACGCCAATGGTGGGCTGAACGGGTCGAATCTTACTATTGCCAGTGCTACAGGGGGGAATTCCGGCTCTTTCACCATAGCAATCGCGGGCGCAGACTTCGCTCTGGCCTCAGAGAACGGCGATGGCGTCACCGCAGGAACGATCTTTGCCTTTGATCCTGGAATTGCAGCGGTTGGGACAGTCCAAGACCCGATTTTCGGTGACTCTACCGGGGGAACATTGACGTTTGGCGGGTCTGCGGCGACGATTGCCCCTGGAACACGGTTAGGAGTCGTCTTTTTCATTACGGATACAGACGCTTTCACTGCTCCCAGCCCAATAGTGAAGTTCACTATCCCGGCAAACACGAATGCGATTGCTTTCGATAACCTTCCTATAGGCCCAGCGAACGTCAAGGCCAGAGGATTAGCGTTTACCGGGGCAAATGGCGGACGTTTCTACTTCATGGACAAGGTTCCGCAGATCAATGGCGTGGTTTTAGGCACTGCAACGCTGATCAACGATAATGTAACCACTTCCGGCACAGTTCAGTTCACCGATCAGGCTCTTTTTGGCGGAATTGCCATAGATATTCCGGGGAATAACCTGTTTGAGCAGGTTGCGCTGAATCTCCCGAGAGGAGTGGATTGGTATGGCGACCGCTTACTCTGGATTGGCGAGAAAAACACCGTCATCGGGTTTCAAAACATGGATATGGCCGGTGGAACGCTATCCGGTTCTACTGCACCTCTTGGGTGGACGGCTTTTGGCTCAGGAAAGGTTCAGCAGCTCGGTTTCATGCCTGCGTACTTGGTGACTGGCCCGGATATGGGGCAGCTTACTCAAAGTGCCTATCAGACCGCTGCAGGAGTGGAAATTCTTCAGCCGCTGTTGAATTACTCTCTGAGGCTATGGGTCTCCACTCAGGGTACGGGGACTTTCCGCGCTCTCATTTATTCCATCTCCACAGGATTCAACTCTACCGCGACGCTTGATCTCTCTACCGTGACAAACGCCGGTTATTACACCATATCTTTCGATACGCCGATGCCGAACACGATTCCATCGGACATGACTCTAGATACATCTTTTGTGAGCCTTCCTGCGGGGCAGGTTGCGGCGATACGAGATTTACAGCCGATCTATACGGACAATCCGAACCGAAACCCGATTGCAAGGTTCGCTTATGTGCAAAACCCCGAGGCTTACGACGCGGAAACAGGAAACGCCGGGCCTAATGATGACTCAACGGAACTCAGGGCGACGGCAGTTCTTCAAGAGTCCTTGTACTTCATTACTCAGAAGGGTCTGTACTCGATTCAGCAGATCGGAAACACCGAACCGTCTTCATGGAATCCGCAGCAGGTCGCAGACAAGTGCGGGGCGTTCGATTCGAATTCTGCGACTACAGGGAAGGGCTGGATTGCATGGGCTGGGCCTGAAGGGGTCTTCTGGTTTGGCGGAGGCTTGCCAGAGAAGATTTCCGCGACCATCGCGCCGACCTGGAGACAGGTTTCAGGGGTTACGAACGTCTTCAATGATGCCGACGCGGAAAGAGTCTACTTAGGCACGGTAATTGGCGGAGTCAAAAGCCAACTGGTCTACGACTACCACGAGATTGCGCTAGGCGGTTCGGGTAAGTGGTCTCCGTGGAAACGACCTGTCGATTGGATGTCAGCCTCAGCAGGTGGAACGGTCTTCACCATCGGCGCGAAGTTCTTCCATCTGGATTCCGTCGCAGGAGTGGCAGACGACGATCTAGGGGCGATTGGCGGGTATTACACGTTTGCTCCGGTGGCTTCAGGGATTTCGCGCAAGCTATACCAGTATTTCGGGCTGCAAATCTCCGGTGCGGGGCCGATGACGCCGTTTGTGTACACCAAGACTTTGCAAGACACACCACAGGCTTTAAATGCTCAGGAACTCTCTGCATTGCTGGATATTGTTGCGGAGTGGCCTGACAGCATTACCGGAAGGTTGATGTATTTGAAATTGGGGCAGGACAATGTGCAGTTTTCCGCGCAGAGCTACAGCGTTGTGTATCAGCCTGACCCGAACCAACCGATCTCTGGAGTGCGGTAATGGCTCAGTTCACCATTCCGAACATCAGTTATATCCGCAGCCAGATGGACTCCAAGCTCGCAAATGCTTTAGAGGCCATCAACGACCGAGTAGGAGTGATTGCGGATCAGGGGAATATCGACCCTCAAAGCGCAACGCAGGCAGCTCCTCCTCCAGTCGGGGCAATCAATGTTGTCGAATCGGGCGGAATTCATGACATCAAGATCACCGATGAGTCTCCGGCTTACGCGGGATTGAATTACACGGCGGATTATTCGCAGACGGCGGATTTTCAGAACTTCCACACCATTGATATGGGAGTTTCGCAGAATCACCGAGCGAATTTAGGACCTGGAACCTACTACTGGCGAGCGTCCAGCTTTTATCACCCTGCCACACCTTCAAATCCGGTCTATCACGGCGGCGCAACACCTCAGCCAGTAGGAACAGGAAGTTATACAGGTCCGGACATGCAGCAAAAGCAAGGTTTCACCGGCCCTTATCGAAATTCCAATACGCCTCCGATCCGCAAGTGATTCGAGACTTTAGGCCAGACGACATCCCGGCACTCAAGAGGATTCACGCGGCGCAAGGACACTCTTACCCGTTTCCTGACCTAACTTCACCGCAGTTTGCGGGAATTATGGTCGCAGTCGATGAAAACGATGTTCCAGTTCAGGCAATCGCCTGCAGAAAGACCGTAGAGGTCTATTTTTTCGGTGATCCCACTTGGAAGACGCCGGGATGGAGATTAGAGACGTTTCGCAGGCTTCACTTGGCCGCGCATGACCTGATGCTGAGGCTTGGATATACAGATGCGCATTGTTGGGTGCCTCCTGCAGTGGAAAAGGCTTTTGGGAGACGGTTGCAGATGATTTTTGGGTGGAAGAAATCGGTATGGCAGTGCTTTTCGAAGGAGCTATGAATGGGTAGGGATACTAGCAACGCCGCGATGCAGAATTCCAACTCCGCACAAGGTCTATCCAAGGCCTATGCGGGGAACGCGAACAATACCTATTCGATCCTCACGCCCACTCTCTCAAGAATGGCGACGGCTCCCCAAGGCTTTACTCCGCAGACGATGGCGAACATGAACACCGCCGCCGAACAGTCGATAGGCGGAGCAACAGCAGGAACAGTAGGACAAGGGAATTTACAGGCTGCAAGGACAAATAACGCCGGAGCCTTCCAACCTGTCGCTACGCAAGTAGCGCATGACGCCACAGGGCAGTTGAGCGATGCAGCTTTGGGAATTCAGAACCGCAATGCAATGCTGCAGGAGCAGCAGAGACAGCAAGGCTTGAGCGGATTGGAAGGGCTGTACAACACCAATGTAGGAGCTGGAGAGAACGCGTTGGGGCTTTCGACGCAGGCATTGAGTGCTAAGAACGCAGCCGACGCGCTTACGTTTGAACAGTGGTACAAACCCTTTGCC
>Ga0070691_10000018_pt1 | contig 47284 bp, 42 predicted proteins | sample KBSK1101metaG_FD_64673 | JGI IMG/M metagenome (GOLD analysis project Ga0070691, IMG submission 64673) | Corn, switchgrass and miscanthus rhizosphere microbial communities from Kellogg Biological Station, Michigan, USA - KBS K1-10-1 metaG | ecosystem: Host-associated > Plants > Roots >... | reverse complement strand
CGAGCTTGCCGAGGTCGGCGTCCTTGTCGTAGAAGATGTCGTCGGTGCGCATGGCGAGGCAGGCTATCGGAGCGCCCGCCGCATCAGCTTGCCCGAGGGCGTGCGCGGCAGCGCCGCCGCCAGCTCGACCCGCTTCGGCACCTTGAACCCGGCCAGCGATTCGGCGCAGTGGCGCCGCAGCTCGTCGGGGGTCACGTCCGAGCCGCCCTCCAGCACCACGACCGCGGTCACCGCCTGCTGCCACTCGGGGTCCTCGCGGCCGACCACGGCGGCGTCGGCGACCTCGGGGTGGCGCAGCAGCACCTCCTCGACCTCGGCCGGGACGACGTTCTCGCCGCCGCTGACGATCAGGTCGTCGATCCGGTCCCTGACGTAGAGGAAGCCCTCCTCGTCGATGTGGCCGATGTCGCCGGTGTGCAGCCAGCCGTCGGCGTCGGCGCGGCCGGGGGCGACGGTCGGGCCCTGGACGAGGATCTCGCCGTCGAGGATGCGCAAGTGGGTGGTCAGCAGCGGCCGCCCGGCGGAGCCGAGCTTGCGCCGCGCCTCGGCCGGCGCCAGCGTCGTCACCTGCGAGCAGGTCTCGGTCAGGCCGTAGGTCTGGACCACGGTGGCGCCCTTGGCGATCGCCTCCTGCAGCGGCTCCTCCGGGACCGGGCCGCCGCCGACCAGGATCGCCCGCGGGCCGGAGAGGTCGGCGCCCGCCTCCAGCAGCCGCGTCAGCATCGTCGCCACGACCGAGACGACGGTGATGCCCTCGCCTTCCAGCGCCGCCCCGGCGCGGTCGACGTCGAAGCCATCGTGGACGACGGCGGTGGTGCCGTAGATGACCGAGCGCATGACGATCCCGAGGCCCGAGATGTGGCTCAACGGCAAACAGCAGAGCCAGCGGTCCTCCGGTTCGACCCCGATGTTGAAGGCGGAGCCGACCGCGCTCCAGAGGAAGTTGCCGTAGGTGAGGCCGACCGGGTGCGGGGCGCCGGTGCTGCCGCTGGTGAGGACGCGGGCGCAGACCTCGTCCATGTCGTGCTCGCCGAGCAGCGGCATGTCGGCCTCGGTCTGGGTCAGCTCGCCGGCGTCGTCGAGGTCGACGATCGGCTCCTCGGCGGCGACGATCGCGGCCCGCTCGGCCTCGGTCAGGCGCGGGCTCAGCGGCAGCAGCCTGGCGCCGACCTTCATCAGCGCGTGCGCGAGCACGACCTGCTCGCGGCGCGGATGCATGGTCAGGGCCGCGGTCGAGCCGCGGCGGACGCCGTGGGCGGCGAGGCGGCGGGCGACCCAGGTGGCCTCCGCCTCCAGCTCGGCGTAGGTCATCTCGGCCCCGTCCGCCACCAGCGCGGTGCGGTCGGGGCAGCTTTGGGATCTCTGGGCGAGCCAGTCGTCGAGCTTCATCGCGGATATCGTGCCCATCATGCCCAAACGCCATAAGGACGCCCCATCCGAGTCGGACCTCTACGCGCCGATCGAGTGGGCGAGCGTCGCCGAGTACGACGACATCCGCTGCGAGAAGGCCGACGGGATCGCCAAGATCACGATCGACCGGCCCGAGGTCCTCAACGCCTTCCGGCCGCAGACCCTGGTCGAGATCTCCGCCGCGCTGGAGCTGGCGCGCGAGGACACCGAGATCGGCGCCATCGTCCTCACCGGCGAGGGCGAGCGGGCCTTCTGCTCCGGCGGCGACCAGACCGTCCGCGGCGACAGCGGCTACGTCGCCGAGGGCGCCTCGCTGGGCCGCTTTCACGTCACCGACCTGCAGGTGCAGATGCGGCGGCTGCCGAAGCCGGTGGTGGCGATGGTCGCCGGCTACGCGATCGGCGGCGGCCACATCCTCCACGTCTGCTGCGACCTGACGATCGCCGCCGACAACGCGATCTTCGGCCAGACCGGCCCCCGGGTCGGCTCCTGGGACGGCGGCTTCGGCGCCTCGCTGCTGCGCGACCTGATCGGGACCAAGAAGGCGAAGGAGTTCTGGCTGCTGTGCCGCCAGTACGACGCCGGGGAGGCGCTGGAGATGGGGCTGGTCAACGCGGTCGTGCCGCTCACGCACCTGGAACGGGAGACGATCGCCTGGTGCCGCGACATGCTGGCGCTCTCGCCCTTCGCGCTGCGCCTGGCCAAGGCCAGCTTCAACGCCCACGAGGACGGCTACGCCGGGATCCAGCAGCTCGCCCACGACGCCAACCTCCTCTTCTACGGCAACGAGGAGGCCCGCGAGGGCCGCGAGGCCTTCAAGCAGAAGCGCCAGCCCGACTTCTCCAAGTTCCCGCGGCGGCCATGAGCGCCGGGGCGACGGCGGGGCCCCGATGAGGATCTGGCTGATGGCGGCGCGGCCGCGGACGCTGCCGGCGGCGATAGCGCCGGTCCTGGTCGGGAGCGCGGCGGCGGTCGCCTGGGTCGGGCACCTGCCGCGCTGGGGCGCCTTCTTCGCCGCCCTGGTCGGCTCGATCTTCATCCAGATCGGGACCAACCTCGCCAACGACTACTCCGATGCCAAGCGCGGCGCCGACAGCGCCGACCGGCTGGGGCCGGTGCGGGTCACCTCGGCCGGGCTGGTGACGCCGCAGCGGGTGCTGAGCGCGACCTGGATCGCCTTCGCCGTCGCCGTCGCCTGTGGCATCTACCTGGCGACCGTGGCCGGGCCGGTGATCATCCTGATCGGGATCGTCTCGATCGCCGCCGGCGTCCTCTACACGGGCGGGCCGCGCCCCTACGGCTACGCCGGCCTCGGCGAGGTCTTCGTCTTCCTCTTCTTCGGCCTGGTCGCCGTCAACGGCTCCTACTACGTGCAGGTCGAGCAGCTCGACGCGCTGCCGCTGGGGCTCTCGATCGCGATCGGCTTCCTCGCCACGGCGATCCTCGTCGTCAACAACGTCCGCGATCTGGAGACCGACCGGCGCGCCGGCAAGATGACGCTGGCGGTGCGGATGGGCCGCCACAACGCGGTGATGCTGTACCGGCTGCTGGTGCTGGGGGCGTTCGCGCTGCTGCCGATCTCGCTGCTCCTGGCCGGCGCCGGCGCCTGGCCGCTGATCGGGCTGGCGGCGCTGCCGATGGCGTTCGCGCCGATGCGGGCGATGACCAACCGCACCGACGGCCCGGCCCTGAACGGCGCCCTCGCCGCGACGGGGGCGCTGCTCGCGGTCTACAGCCTGCTGGTCGCCGCCGGCCTGCTGCTCTCGGCCTGAGCCCGCTCCCGCCCGAGGTGGGAAGCTGTCGGCGTGCGCATCGCCTCCGTCGAGGTCATCCCCTACGCCCTCCCCTTCAAGGCGCCGTACGTGACCGCGCGCGGGCGCCTGCAGCGGCGCGAGATGGCGCTGTTGCGGTTGCGCTCCGAGGATGGTCTGACCGGTCTCGGCGAAGCGGTGCCGCTCTCGCTGCGCGGCGGCGCCGGCCTAGCCCGGGTGGTCGGCGAGCTGGAGCTGCTGGGCGAGCTCTCCGAGCTCGACGAGGCCGGCCTCGGCGGCGGGATCGCCAACCTCTCCGCGCCGGCCCGCTGCGCGGCGCTGACGGCGCTGCTGGACCTGCGCGGGCGCCGCGCCGCCGCCGAGGGTCGCTCCGAGGCGAGCGCGGGTGAGCCGATCCCCTGCAACGCGACGTTGGTCGCCGGCGAGCCGGCGGCGGTCGCCGAGGACGCCCGGCGCTGGGCGGCGGAGGGCTTTACGACCTTCAAGCTGAAGCTGGGCGCCGGCGACGACCTCGGCCAGGCGCGTGCCGTGCGCGAGGCGGTCGGGCCGGGGGCGAGGATCCGGGTCGACGCCAACGCCACCTGGGACGTGGCGACGGCGCGGCAGCGGCTGGCGGAGCTGGAGCAGGTGGGGGTCGAGCTGGCCGAGCAACCGGTGGCGACGCTGGAGGATCTGGCCGCGGTCGCCGCCGCCACCTCGATCCCGATCGCCGGTGACGAGAGCGTCGAGAGCCGCCTCGACGCCGAGCGGGCCGCCTCGCTGGGCGCCTGCTCGCTGGCTGGCGTCAAGCTCTCCAAGGTCGGCGGGCCGGAGGAGGCGATCGCCATCGCCGAGGTGCTCCCCACCTATCTCTCCAGCGCCCTCGACGGCCCGGTCGGGATCGCCGCGGCGGCCCAGGTGGCGCAGACGCTGCGCGAGGGCGCCCCGGGCGGCGGCTTGGACCTGGCCCATGGCCTCGCGACCCAGCGCCTCTTCGCCTCGACCGTGGCCAGGGTCGAGTGCGAGCTGCGCGACGGGATGCTGCACTCGCCACCGGGGCCGGGACTCGGCGTCGAGCTCGACGAGCGCGCGCTCGACCTGCATCGGCTTTAGCCTGGCCTGTCGAGTTACTAGGCGTATGGCCGAATAACTCGACAAACGCACCCGTGGACACGACCAATGCCAACACCGCCCTCGCCTCGGCCTTCGCCGAGGAGCTGGCGCGCGGCGGGCTCAAGCATGCGGTGGTCTCCCCCGGCTCGCGCTCGACGCCGCTGGCGCTGGCGCTGTGGCGGGCGGCGGAGATCGAGGTGACGGTGATCGTCGACGAGCGCTCGGCAGCCTTCTTCGCGCTCGGCGCCGCCCAGGCGAGCGGCAACCCGGTGGCGCTGCTCTGCACCTCCGGCACCGCCCTCGCCAACTACCACCCGGCGATCTTCGAGGCCGACGAATCGGCGCTGCCGCTGGTCGTGCTGAGCGCCGACCGGCCGCCGGAGCTGCGCGGGATCGGCGCCGGCCAGACCGTCGACCAGATCAAGCCGTTCGGCTCCTCGGTGCGCTGGTTCTGCGAAGTCGGGACCCACGAGGCCGACGACGGCGGCCTGCTGCACTACCGCTCGGTCGCCTGCCGGGCGCTGGCGGCGGCGCGCGGCGAGACCCGGCCCGGCCCGGTCCACCTCAACCTGCCCTGGCGCGAGCCGCTGGCCCCGGTCCCGGTCGCGGGCGCGGTCAGCGCCACCGACTCGCTGGCGCTGGTGGGGCGCGACGGACGGCCGCTGACCGCGGTGACCCGGATCGACCTCGAGCCGTCCCCCTTCCTGCTCGACGAGGTCGCCGGCCACATCGGCGACGCGATCGCCGGCGTGATCGTCGCCGGCCGCCAGCTCGACCCGGAGCTGCGCGAGCCGCTCGCCCACCTGGCCCGCGTCTCCGGCTTCCCGATCCTGGCCGAGCCGACCTCGCAGCTGCGCGGGGGCCCGCACGAGCGCTCCCACGTCGTCGCCGCCTACGACCTGCTGCTGCGCGACGGGCGCTTCGCCCGCGCGGTCGTCCCCGACCTCGTCCTGCGCTTCGGCGAGATGCCGACCAGCAAGCCGCTGCGCGCCTGGCTGGCCGAGAGCGGCGCCAGCGAAATCGTCGTCGACCCCTACGGCGGCTGGAACGAGCCGAGCAACCGCGCCGCGGCGATCCTCCGCGCCGACCCGACCGAGCTGGCCTCGGGCTGGGGGGCGCGGCTGGAGCGGGAACCGCGCGGGGCGCCCGAGACCTGGATCGCGGCGGAGGCGGCGGCGCAGGCGGCGCTCAGCTCCGAGCTGGCGGGCGGCTCGATCTCCGAGCCGGCCCTGCACCGTGCCCTCGGGGCCGCCCATCGCGACGGCGACCTCGTTTACACCGCCTCGAGCATGCCGATCCGCGACCAGGAGGCCTTCCTCGCGGCGGGCGAGGCCGACGTCCTCTTCCTCTGCAACCGCGGCGCCAACGGGATCGATGGCCTCGTCTCCTCGGGCATCGGTGCCGCCCACGCCAGCGGCCGCCCGACCACGATCCTCAGCGGCGACCTCGGCCTGCTGCACGACCTCGGTGGCCTCGCCGCCCTGCGCGACGTCTCCACCCCGGTCCGGATCGTCGTCATCGACAACGGCGGCGGCGGCATCTTCCACTTCCTGCCGCAGGAGCAGGTGCTCGCGGACGAGGAGTTCGAGGCCCTGCTCGGCACCCCCCGCGGGGTCGACGCCGCCAAGGCCGCCGCCCTCTTCGACCTCCCCCACCGCCGCCTCGAGTCGCTGGCCGATCTGCCCGCCGCGTTGGAGGCCGGCACCGGCCTGATCGAGGTCCGAACCGACCGGCGAACCAACGTAGCAACCCACCGCCACCTCCGGCAGCGCGTCCAAGCCGCTCTGGCTCAGCTGCGCTGACGAGGGACCGGGGGAACCCTCGACGGAACCTCCCGCTGTTCGTGACGGCGAGGGTCCCCCGGTCCCTCCCCGGCCTACTCAGCCAACAGCGGCAGCAGCGCCTGCAGCTTGACCTCGGTCTCGGCCAGCTCGGCGGCGGGGTCGGAGCCGGCGACGACGCCGACGCCGGCGAAGAGATGGGCCTCGCGGTCGCGCAGGAGGGCGCTGCGGAGGGCGACGCAGAACTCGCCGTCCTCGGTCGCGTCCATCCAGCCGACTGGCCCGGCGTACCAGCCGCGGTCCATCCCCTCCAGCCCGGCGATGGCGGCGGCGGCGCCGGGCCAGGGCTCGCCGCCGACCGCGGGGGTCGGGTGCAGCATTCCGGCCAGCTCGATCGCCGAGTGCGACTCGGCCAGCTGGGCGATCACCGGCGTCGCCAGGTGCTGGATGTTCGCGACCTTGACGATCTCCGGCTCCGGCGCCGCCTCGACCCAGACCGAGTGCGGGCGCAGGGCGCGGACGATGCGCTCGGCGACGATGCGCTGCTCGCGGCGGTCCTTGTCGCTGCGCAGCAGCTGCTCGCCGAGGTGATCGTCGACCGCCGGGTCGGAGCTGCGCCGGGTCGAGCCGGCGAGGGCCACGGTCGAGGCGCTGGCGCCGGCGCGGCGCACCAGCAGCTCCGGGCTGGCGCCGATGAAGGCCGCCTCGGGGGTACCGCAGCAGAAGCAGAAGCAGGCGGGAAATTGGATCCGCATCGCCCCGAAGAGCGCGGCCGGGTCGTGGGCGGCGCCGGCGCTGACCACCACCTCGCGCGCGAGCACGACCTTGCTCATCTCCCCCCTCCCGATCCGCGCCGTCGCCGCCTCCACCGCCGCTTCGAAGTCGGCCGGCGGCCGGGCGCTGCGGATCTGGGCGTGCGAAGTCGGGTGCGGGTCGAGCAGCGGCAGCGGCGCCTGCGCGCGCAGCCCGGACAGCCGCGCACCCAGCGCCGCGGCGCGGGCCTCCACATCCTCCCCTGGCTGCACGACCGCGTTGACGGTGAGGAAGGTGGTGGTGCCGCTGCGGCAGAGCGAGAGCTCCGGCAGGATCAGCGAGCCGGGCGAGAGCGAGGACCAGGTCGAGGACGAGCCGCCCTCGGGGTCGAAGGCGAAGCCGCCGAGCCAGACCGGGCCGGCGCCGGCCGGCAGCCCTCTCGGCTCCTCGAGGATCGCGTCGCCGCCTGTTCGCAGGCACTGCTCGGCGACGTCGGCGAAGCGGGTCTCGCCTCGCGAGGCGGCCTCGTGGGCGACCCCCAGCCCCGCCAGGGCGAAGCCGCGGTCGGGCTGCTCCCAGCAGAACCAGCGGTCCGATGCCAGCCTCGAGGCGAATACCGCCGCGCACGGATCCTCGATCTCAGCCTCGACAGTAACGCTGACGAGGGTCCGCCGCCCCCGCCCAAGAGCCTCCAAAAGGCGAGATTCAATGCCGATGGGCCGAAATGTCGACCCAGGCTCGACTTTTCGGCCCATCGGCCGGGGAGCTACTCCGAGCCTCGCGCTATTGCGATCTCGCCGGTCCGGACCATTTCGACCAGCCCGTGCGGTCGCACCATGCGCTCGAAGGCCTCGATCTTGTCGGCCGAGCCGGTCACCTCGATCGTCATCGTGCGGCGGGCGACGTCGACGATCTTGGCCCGGAAGATCTCCGCGAACTGGATGATCTCGGCCCGGTTCTCGACCGCCGAGGAGACCTTGAACAGCGCCATCTCGCGCGCCACCGTCTCCTCCGGTTCCATGTCGCGGATCTTGAGGACGTTGACCAGCTTGTGCAGCTGCTTGGTCACCTGGTCGATCGGGTGGACGGCGCCGTCCAGGGTGAGCGTGATCCGCGAGACGCTGGGGTCGTCGGTCGGGCCGACCGCGAGCGTGTCGATGTTGAAGCCGCGCCGCGAGAAGAGCCCGGCGACGCGTGCCAGCACGCCCGGCTTGTTCTCGACCAGGATCGAGAGGATGTGCTTGCGCCCGCTCAGCTGGCCGGGCAGGTGCAGATCCTCCAATTTGACCGCCTGCGGCGTCCCGGCCTCCATCAGCGCACCGCTCTCGGCGCCTCGACCATGTCGCGGGCGGCTTCGCCCGGCGGGATCATCGGGTAGCAGTTCTCCTCCTGGGCGACGCGGACGTCGAGCAGGACCGGGCCGTCGGTCTCCAGCGCCTTGACCATCGTCTCCTCGAGGTCGGCGGAGCTCTCGCAGCGCAGGCCGGTGGCGCCGAAGGCCTCGGCCAGCTTCACCCAGTCGGGGCTGGCGCCCATCTCGACCGAGCTGTAGCGGCGGTCCCAGAACAGCTCCTGCCACTGGCGGACCATGCCCATGTAGCCGTTGTTCATGAGGAAGACCTTGACCGGGATCTCTTCGCTTACGCACGTTGCAAACTCCTGCACGTTCATGATCAGGCTGCCGTCGCCGGCCAGGCAGACGACGTGCTCGTCCGGGCAGGCGACCTTGGCGCCGACCGCCGAGGGCAGGCCGAAGCCCATCGTCCCGAGCCCGCCGGAGTTGATCCAGCGCCGCGGTTTGTCGAAGCCGTAGTACTGCGCCGCCCACATCTGGTGCTGGCCGACGTCGGAGGTGACGATCGCGTCCCCCTGGGTCGCCCGGTGCATCGCCTCGACCATGAACTGCGGCTTGATCTCGCCGTCCTTGCCGGGCTCGTAGTAGAGCGGGTGCTCCTGCTGCCAGCCGCGCAGCTGGTCCCACCAGGCGTCGAGGCGGCTGGAGTCGGTCTGCAGCGCCCGGTACTCGCGGGTCAGCTTCGGCAGCACCTGCTTGACGTCGCCGACGATCGGGATGTGGGCGCCGACGTTCTTGGAGATCTCGGCCGGGTCGATGTCGATGTGGATGACCTTGGCGTGCGGCGCGAACTCGGCCAGCTTGCCGGTGATGCGGTCGTCGAAGCGGGCGCCGATGGCGACGATCAGGTCGGCCTTGTCCATCGCGTAGTTGGCGGTGAAGGTGCCGTGCATGCCCAGCATCCCCAGCCAGTTCTCGCCCGAGGCCGGGTAGCCGCCGAGCCCCATCAGGGTCGAGGTGACGGGGAAGCGGTCGGAGCCGGCCAGCTCGCGCAGCTCCTCGGAGGCGTTGGCGTTGATGACGCCGCCGCCGGTGTAGAAGATCGGCCGGCGCGCGTTGGCCAGGGCCTTGGCGGCGATCCGGATCTGCTTGATGTTGCCCTCGGTCGAGGGCTTGTAGCCGGGCAGCTCGACCGGCTCGGTGCGCGGCTGGTAGTCGATGTCGGCGCGCGAGAGGTCCTGCGGGATGTCGAGCAGCACCGGCCCCGGGCGCCCGGTCGAGGCGACGTGGAAGGCCTCGTGCACGTACTCGGGGATCTGGCGCGCGTCGGTGACCTGGAAGGAGTGCTTGACGAAGGGCAGGGTGGCGCCGAGGATGTCGGCCTCCTGGAAGCCGTCGGTGCCGATCAGCTCGGTGCGGACCTGGCCGGTGATGAAGACGGTCGGGACCGAGTCCATCATCGCGTCGGCGATCGCCGTGACCAGGTTGGTCGCGCCCGGCCCGGAGGTGGCGAAGGCGACCCCGACCCGGCCCGAGGCCTTGGCGTAGCCCTCGGCCGCGTGGCCGCCGCCCTGCTCGTGGCGGACCTGGACGTGGCGGAAGTCGGCGTCGACGAGCGCGTCGTAGGTCGGCAGGTTCGCCCCACCGGGGATCCCGAAGACGTCCTTGACGCCCTCGGCCTTGAGGCTTTCCATCAGCGTGTCCGCGGCTCTCATCGGACTGGCGATGGTACCAGTGGGCTTACGCCTGGCCAGCAGGCGATTTGGCCGGGTTCCAGCGGGTGCGCGGGTCGATCGAGCTCTCGATCGCGTTTCCCTTGTGGCGCTCGATGATGTGGATCATCGACTCGACCAGCTCCTCGCCCAGCAGGGTGGGCTCGAGGCCGAGGTCGAGCAGCTTCGTGTGCACGGCGTTGTAGTAGTGCTCTTCCTTCTCGACGCGGGGGTTCTCGTAGTGCTGGATCTCGACCGCGTAGCCGAGGTGCTCGCCGGCGTGCTTGACCAGCTCGGCCAGCTCCAAAACCGAGAACTGCTCGGTGAACTGGTTGAAGACGCGGAAGTCGCCGCGCTCGGCCGGGTTGGCGACGGCCAGCTCGACGCAGGCGATCGTGTCGCGGATGTTGAGGAAGCCGCGGGTCTGGTGGCCGGCGCCGTAGACGGTCAGCGGGTGGCCGATCACCGCCTGCAGGCAGAAGCGGTTGAGCACCGTGCCGAAGATCTCGTCGTAGTCGAAGCGGGTGATCAGGCGCTCGTCGCCCTCGGTCTCGGCGGTGTCGATGCCGTAGACGACGCCCTGGTTGAGGTCGGTCGCCCGCAGCCCCCAGACCCGGCAGGCGAAGTGGATGTTGGTCGAGTCGTGGACCTTCGAGCAGTGGTAGAGCGAGGCCGGCAGCTTCGGGAACGGCAGCGTGTCCTTGCGCCCCTTGTGCTCGATCTCGATGTAGCCCTCCTCGATGTCGATGTCGGGCTGGCCGTACTCGCCCATCGTCCCCAGCTTGACCAGGTGGCAGTCGGGGACGTGGTCGCGCAGCGCGAAGAGCAGGTTGAGATTGCCGATCACGTTGGCGTGCTGGGTCTCGACCGCCTTCTCGCGCGAGGCCATCGAGTAGGGGGCCGAGGCCTGCTGGCCGTAGTGGACGACCGCCTCGGGACGGGTCTCGGCGACCACCTCGTCGAGGAAGTCGCCGTCCTCGATCGCGCCGACGAAGCTGCGGATCTCCCTGCCCGAGGACTCCTTCCAGGCGGCGATGCGGGCGTCGAGGTCGGCGATCGGGGTCAGCGAGCCGGTGCCCGCTTCCTCGTGCCAGCGGCGACGCGAGAAGTTGTCGACGACGGTCACCTCGTGGCCGCGAGCCGAGAAGCGCAGTGCCGTCGGCCAGCCCAGGTACCCGTCACCCCCGAGGATGAGGATTCGCATAGGACGCGGCAGCTTAGTTGAATCCCGCCGATGGAAAGCGGACTGGCGGCGCGCAACGGAGGTCGGATCGGCCTCGCCGTCCTCGCCGCGATCCTGCTGCTGGGCTTCGGGCTGCGGGCCGGCGAGGCCTGGGACGGGCGGCCGCCGGTCTACGACGCCGCCGCCTACGCGGCGATCGCCGCCAACCTCGAGCGCGGCGAGGGGTTCACGGTCGGCCCGGACGCGACGCAGCCGTCGAGCAACTACTCCCCCGGCCTGCCGCTGCTCGTGGCCGGCGCCTACGGGGTCACGGGCGGCGTCCACGAACGCCTCGCCCGCCTGCTCCTCGCCGCCATCGGCACGCTTTCGATCCTTTTCGCCTACCTCCTGGCACGCCGCCTTCGCCGCGCGACGCATTTGCCCGCCTATAGCCCCCCCAATGCATCGCGCGGCGTGGAGGGGTCGGCGACGGTGGCGGGGCTGATCGCGGCGGGCGCGGTGGCGGTCTACCCGGCGCTGCTCGAGTACCAGGGGATGCTGATGAGCGAGCCGCTGGCGGCGACGCTGCTCTCGGGCGCCGTGCTGGCGATGCTGTGGGCGGCGGATCGAGATGGCCTGGCCCGGTGGCTGCTTCCCGGCGCGCTGCTCGGCGCCACCGCGATGGCGCGGCCCGAGTACCTCGGGGTGGCGGCGCTGCTGGCCCTGGTCGTCTTTGCGCGGGCCGCCCGCGCCGACTGGCGCCGGGCGCTCGCCCAGGCCGCGATCCTGCTCGCCGGCGTCGTCCTCCTCGTGGCCCCGTGGACCGCCCGCAACGCGGTCGCGCTCGACCGCGTCGTGCCAATTTCGACCGGCGGCGGGCAGGTGCTCTTCGCCGGCACCTATCTGCCTTCCGACGGCGATCCGGAAAAGGTCGGCGCCGAGGTGGTCCAGCGGCACCCGGGGCTGTTCGCGCCCGATGCGGTCCAGCGCCTGCGGCTGGAGCAGATCCTCGCCCGGCTCGCGGCCGCGCGCTACCCGGGCCTGGAAACCGACCGGGCGCTCTCGCGCATGGGTCGCGAACAGCTCTGGGACGACGTCGGCGAAGAGCCGGGCGAGTTCGCCGGCTTCCTCGCCGCCAAGGCCGGGCGGATCTGGTCGCATGGCCCGCGCGAGGTGATGCGCCAGCCGCTCTGGGCGGCGCTGCACTGGGCGCTGGTCGGGTTCGGCCTGGTCGGGCTCGCCGCGTTGGCCTGGCGCCGGCGCTGGGAGGCGCTGGTGCTGGCGACCGTCTTCCTCTCGATCACCGCGCTCAGCGCCCTGCTGGTCGCCTCACCGCGCCGGGTGCTGGCGATGCTGCCGCTCCTCGCCGCCCTGGCGGGGACCGGCGCGGTCTGGATCTGGGCCGCGCCGCGGGAGAGACGCCACGACGGCGCCCCTCCCGGCGCGGCCGAGCGGCTCAGTCCCGGTCGGATTTGACATCGACAGGCGCCAGATCGCGCCGCCCTGCGCCGCGGATAGCCTGAACCGGCCTTGAACGCCTTCTCCCACCGCATCCGCGCCCTGCCCCAGCGCTACGGGAAGACGACGCCGATCCTGCTGGCGCTGATCGCCGTGGTCGGGCTCGGCGCCCGCGCCTACGTCGTCGCCAACCCGGTCGCCGACCCCGCCGACGACTCCCACGCCTACTTCGCCCTCTCCAAGGCCCTGTATGAGGAAGGGAGCTACGGCGGGCCGACCTTCCGCGACTCCAGCGACTGGTCGCCGGGAGCGCCGCTGCTCTACGCCGCCGGCTTCTACGCCACCGGCGGCGCCCGCGAAGGGACGGCGCGGATCCTCGAGGCGCTGCTCGGCGTCGCCGCGATCCTCGTCGTCTTCGCCCTCGGCAACCGCCTCGGCGGCCGCGCTGCCGGCCTCCTGGCCGCCTTCGCGGTCGCCGTCTACCCGCCCTTCATCCACTCGACCGGGGAGCTGATGAGCGAGCCGCCGGCGATCCTCACCCTGCCGGCCGCGGTCCTCGCCTTCCTCTGGGCGGGCGAACGGGAGCGGTTGCGGGCCTGGCTGCTGCCCGGCCTGCTCTTCGGCCTGACCGCGATGTTCCGGCCCGAGTACCTCTTCGTCGGCGCCGTCTTCGTCGTCCTCGCGGCGATCCGGGTCGGGACGGCGCGCGGCTGGCGCCCCGGCCTCGGCGGCGCCGGGCTGCTGCTGGCGGCGCTGGCGCTGCCGATCGTCCCCTGGACGGTCCGCAACGTCGACGTGCTCGGGCGCGTGGTGCCGATCTCCACCGGCAGCGGCAAGGCGCTCTACGTCGGCACCTACCTGCCGGCCGACGGCGAATACCAGCGGGTCAAGGCGCTGCTGGCGAAGCGCTACCTGGGACGCGACCTGGAGCCGAGCTCCGAGGCGCTGGACAAGGTGAACCCGACGCCGCTGTTCGACCGCGTCGCCGCCCGCTACCCCGACCTGCCGCGCGACTCCGCCCTCGGCAAGATCGGCAAACAGAACCTCTCCGACTACCTCGGCGAAGACCCGGTCGGCTACGCGGCGATGACCGCGCGCAAGGTCGGCCGCATGTGGAGCAGCGGCGTCGGCGCAGCGATGAGCAGCGGTCCCGGGCGGGCGCTCCAGATCCTGCTCGTCGCCCTCGGGCTGGCCGGCTTCGTCCTGCTCGCCCTGCGCGCTCGCTGGTGGGAGGCGGCCGCCCTGGCGACGCCGATCCTGCTCGTCACTGCGATCGGCGCCGCCTCGCTCGCGGCCCCGCGCCGCAACGAGGTGCTGATGACGCTGGTCTTTCCTCTCGCCGCCCTGACCCTGTCGGCGGCCGCCTCGGCCCTATCCTCTTGCGGCCGATGGTCCCCCGAGCAGGCATCTTCCCCGCCGAACTGACGGCGCTCCGCAGCGGCGGCCTGATCCTCGCGATCGGCCTGGTCGCCTACGCGATCGGGCGCCGCCGCTCCCTGCGCAACGTCGACGTCCTGCTCCTGCTCGCCGCCGGGCTCGGGCTGGCGCTGGTCTCGGGGACCGAAATCACCGACAAGCTGCTCTCCGCCTTCTCCTTCGAAAAGGGCAACGGCGGCCGCATCCTCGGCCTCGCCGTCTTCGCCATCTTCATCCTCTACTTCCTGATCCTGCGGGCGCTCTCGGTGGCCGCCCGCAACTCGCGCCAGCTCGCCGCCGCGCTGGAGGGGCTGGCCTGGGAGGAGTTCCGCCAGGCGGGGCTGCCGGAGCGCTTCCGCGGCAAGGTCGCGATCCTGGTCCCCGCCTACAACGAGGCCGAGAACATCGGCCACGTGCTCGAGCAGATGCCGGCCGCGGTCTGCGGGGTCGGGACCGAGGTCCTGGTCGTCGACGACGGCTCCCGCGACGGCACCGGCGACGTCGCCGCCGAGCACGGCGCCGCGGTCGCCCGCCACGTCGCCAACCGCGGCGGCGGCGCCGCCCTGCGCACCGGCTACCGGCTGATGGTCGAATCCGGGGCCGAGGTGGTCGTCACCCTCGACGCCGACGGCCAGCACCTGCCGGCGGAGATGGAGCGCCTGGTCAAGCCGGTGCTCGACGGCGAGGTCGCCGTCGCCCACGGCTCGCGCGTGCTCGGCCACGCCGACCGCAACCACTTTGCGCGCGAGCTCGGGATCGTCTTCTTCAACCGCCTCGTCTCCTTCATCACCCGCACCCACGTCAGCGACTGCTCCAACGGCTACCGCGCCGTCCGCACCACGGTGCTGCCGCAGCTGGTCCTGCGCCAGGAGCAGTTCCACACCTCCGAGTTCATGATCGAGGCGATCAAGCGCGGGATCCCCGCCAAGGAGGTCCCGATCACGGTCGAACAGCGCCTCCACGGCCACTCCAAGAAGCCGGCCGTCTTCCGCTACGGCGTCGGCTTCGCCAACGCCATCGTCAGGACCTGGCTGCGCTAGTCGAACTGCATCATCTTTCCGGGCCCCCGGCCCTGAAAAGTGATGCAGTTCGCGCATGGGTCAGTCGACGCCGGGGTGGCGGACGGCCGCCGGGTCGGGGAGGTAGAGGTCGGTGCCGCAGCGGGGGCAGACCTGCACGTAGAGCTTCAGCGCCTTGCCGCAGTTGGGGCACTGGCGTTCGGGTTCGTTCTTCTCGACCCGGTAGAGGATCGCGGCGACGAGGCCGAGCAGCGGGACCACGGCGCCGATCGCGAACCAGATCCAGAACGAGCTGCCCTTGCCCTTGGCGACGATGCCGGTGGCGAGGCCGAAGAAGAAGGCGATGACCAGGTACTCCACCCGGCCATTCTTGCGCGTCGGGTCGCTAGGCGAGCGGCTTCGGGTGGCCGATCTGGCCGAGCTCGGCGAGGTCGCGGCCGAACGGCAGGCTGGTGGTCCAGTCGACCACCGCGTGGGCCTTGCGGGCGGCGCCCGGGATCTGGCTCATGTGGTAGGTCCGGGCCATCCACCAGGCGGGAAAGCCGCGGAAGGTGCGGTTGCCGATCCGCCCGACCGCCTTGTAGCGGCCGAGGTTGACGAAGGCGGCTTCGCCGCGGTACTCGAACGGCGCCGGCGTGCCGACTCCCAGCTCGGCGGCGATGTTGCGCGCCGCCACCGGGCCCTGGCGGACCGCGTGCTGGGCGGTCGGCGGGCAGGTGCCGCCGCGCGGGTCGGGCGCCGCGGCGCAGTCGCCGATCGCCCAGACCGAGTCGAGCCCCTGCACCCGCAGGTGGTCGTCGACCGGGACCCGGCCGCGCTCGTCGAGCGGGACGCTGAGCTGGCGCAGGCTCGGGTTCGGGGCGACGCCGGCGGTCCAGACCACGGTCTTGGTCGCCAGCGTCTCGCCGCTGGAGAGCCGGGCCGAGTTGGCGCCGACCTCCTCCAGGGTGGTGCCGAGGCGGATGTCGATGCCGCGGCCGCGCAGCTCCCGCAGCGCGTAGTCGGCGAGCTGTGGGTCGATCTCCGGCAGGACCCGGTCGCCGGCCTCGACCAGCACCCAGCGCATCCCGTGCAGGCGGGCGCGCGGGTAGCTCTCCATCGCCTCGGCGGCGAAATCCTGCAGCTCGGCCAGCGCCTCGAGGCCGGCGTAGCCGCCGCCGACGAAGACGTAGGTGAGCAGCTCTTCGCGGCGGGCCGCGTCCTCGCTGGCGTTGGCCGCCTCGAGCGTCTCGATCACGTGGTTGCGCAGCCAGATCGCGTCGGCCAGGCTCTTGAACCCGATCGCGTGCTCGGAGAGGCCGGGCACCGGCAGCGTCCGCGAGACCGATCCCAGCGCCAGCAGCAGCTGGTCGTAGGCGAGGTCTTGGTCCTCGCCCTCGTGACTCTGCAGCCGCACCGTCTTCGCCTCGGGGTCGTGGGCGACGACCTGTCCCAGCCGCAGGTAGGTGCGCTTGAGGATCTCCCGCAGCGGCGTCACCACGTGCCGCGGCTCCAGCGTCCCGGCCGCGGCCTCCGGCAGGAACGGCGTGTAGAGCATGTAGTTGACGTCGTTGACCAGGCTCAGCCGCGCCGACTGCCGCGGCATCGTCCGCTCCAGCTCCCGCGCCGCCGCCGCCCCTCCGAACCCACCACCGACGATGACGACGTTCCAGGCCATGCCCTGAACTTAGCACTTTGTAACAAGTTGTTACAAAGTGTCAGAGCGCACTTTCCCCCCGGCGCTGGGTCAAGTTCCGAGCTGCTCCCCGATCAGGCGATTGACCTCGCCACCGTCGGCCCGGCCCTTGGTCTCCTTCATCACGGCGCCGACGATGGCGCCGATCGCCTTGCCGTTGCCGGCCCTGATCTGCTCGGCGGCCTCGGGATTGGCCGCGATCGCGGCGGCGACGATCGCCTCCAGCTCGCCGTCCTCGCCGGACATCTGCGCCAGGCCCTCGCGCTCGACGATCGCGGCCGGGTCGCCGCCCTCGGCGACGAGGACGACGAGGACCGCCTTACCGCTGCCATGCGAGATCTTCTTCTCCTGGACCATCGCCACCAGCGCCGCCAGCGCCTCCGGCTCGACCTTGGACTCGGCCGCCGTGACCTCGGCGTCGCCCTGGCGCAGCGCCGCCGCCAGCTCGCCGGTGACCCAGTTGGCCACCGTGCGCGACTCGGCGCCCGCGGCAGCCGCGTCGGTGCGCTCGAAGAACTCGGCCGTGGCCGGGTCGGCGGCCAGCGTCGCCGCCACGTCCGCCGCCAGGCCCATCCCCACGTAGCGCTCGATCCGCGCCGCCGGCAGCTCCGGCAGCGCCTCGCGGGCCTCGCGCAGCATCTGCTCGGTCGGCGCCACCGGCACTAGGTCGGGCTCGGGGAAGTAGCGGTAGTCGTGCGCTTCCTCCTTCGAGCGCAGCGAGGTGAGGCTGCCGCTGGCCGGGTCGAAGTGGAGGGTCTCCTGTTCGACCGTCCCCCCCGCCGCGATCAGCTCGCGCTGGCGCTCGATCTCGGCTTCGACCCCGCGCTGGAGGAAGCGGAAGCTGTTCATGTTCTTCAGCTCGGTCTTGGTCCCCAGGCGCTCGGAGCCGGCGGGGCGCACGGAGACGTTGGCGTCGACCCGCAGGCTGCCCTCCTCCATGTTGACGTCGGAGACACCGAGCTGGCGCACCGTCTCGCGCAGCAGCCGCGCCCACTCGGCCGCCTCGGCGGCGCCGCGCAGGTCGGGCTCGGTGACGATCTCGACCAGCGGCGTGCCGCCGCGGTTGAAGTCGACCAGGGAGGCGCCGGAGCCGTGGATGCGGCCGGACTCGCCGACGTGGACCATCTTCGCCGCGTCCTCCTCGAGGTGGGCGCGGTGGATGCGGACGTCGCCGAGCCGCCCGGCGCCGGCGATCGGGATGTCGTACTGGCTGATCTGGTACGCCTTCGGGCTGTCGGGATAGAAGTAGTTCTTGCGGTGGAAGATCGACCGCGGCGCGACCTCGCATTCCAGCGCCGCCGCGATCTGCAGGGCGTAGCGGATCGCCTGCTCGTTGACCACCGGCAGCACGCCGGGGTGGGCGAGGCAGACCGGGCAGGTGTGGAGGTTGGGCGCGTCGCCGAAGGAGAGCTCGCAGCCGCAGAACATCTTCGTCCTGGTCGCCAGCTGGACGTGGATCTCCAGCCCGATCACCGCCTCCAGATCGTGCGCGTTCTCAGCCATCCCCGCCTCCGGGCCGGGCCGCGAAGCCGACCGCGCGCTCGAGCGCGTAGGCGGCCTCCAGCAGCTTCTGCTCGGCGAAGGCAGGAGCCGCGATCTGGAACCCGACCGGCAGCTCGGCGCCGCCGCCTTCGGGCGCGGCCAGGCCGGCGGGGATCGAGATCGCCGGGATCCCGGCCAGGCTCATCGGCACCGTGAAGAAGTCGTTGAGGTACATCGAGAGCGGGTCGTCGGTCTTCTCGCCGAGCCCGAAGGCGACCGAGGGCGAGGTCGGGGTGACGACGAAGTCGACGGCGCCGAAGGCGGTCGAGAAGTCCTCGGCGATCTTCGTCCGCACCTTCTGCGCCTGGCCGTAATAGGCGTCGTAGTAGCCGGAGGAGAGGGCGTAGGTGCCGAGCATGATCCGCCGCTTGACCTCGACCCCGAAGCCCTCGGCCCGGGTCGACTCGTACATCTCCAGCAGGTCGGCGGCCTGCTCGGAGCGCATTCCGTAGCGGACGCCGTCGTAGCGGGCGAGGTTGGAGGAGGCCTCGGCCGGGGCGATCACGTAGTAAGCGGAGATCCCGTGCTCGGCGCTCGGCAGCGCCACCTCGGCGACCTCGCCGCCGAGCTCCTCGATCCGCGCCAACGTCGCCTCGAAGACCGCCCGCACGCCGGGCTCGAAGCTGTCGCGGGCGAGCTCGCCGGGGACGCCGAAGCGCAGCCCCTTGAGATCCTCGCGGCTGGGGGTGACGATGCCGCCCTCGATCCCGACCGAGGTCGAGTCGCAGGGGTCGCGGCCCTCCAGCGCCGCCAGCATCAGCGCCGCGTCGGTGACGTCGCGGGTCAGCGGCCCGCACTGGTCGAGCGAAGAGGCGAAGGCGATCATCCCGTAGCGCGAGATCGCCCCGTAGGTCGGCTTCAGGCCGACGATGCCGCAGAGCGAGGCGGGCTGGCGGATCGAGCCGCCGGTGTCGGTGCCGATCGCGCACGGCGCCAGGCCCCCGGCGACCGCCGCCGCCGAGCCGCCGGAGGAGCCGCCGGGCACGCGGCCGCGGTCCCACGGGTTGAGCACCGGCCCGTAGGCGGAGTTCTCGTTCGAGGAGCCCATCGCGAACTCGTCCATGTTGGTCTTGCCGAGCACGCGGGCGCCGGCGGCGTCGAGCCGGCGCACCGCGGTCGCGGTGTAGGGCGGGCGGTAGCCCTCGAGGATGCGCGAGCCGGCGGTCGTCGGCGAGCCCTCGGTGCAGAAGATGTCCTTGACCGCGACCGGGATGCCGCCGAGCGGCCCGTCCATCGCCTGGTGGTCGACGGGATGCTCGACCCGGTAGAGATACGCGTTGAGCTGGTCGCCCGCCGCCGCCGCCTGCCAGGCCGCGAAGTACTCCTCGGCGGAGAGCTCGGTGGCGGCGATCCGCGCCGCCGCTTCGGCGACGGTCAGCTCCAGCAGCTCGGCCATCAGGCGTCGGCCTGGGGCGAGGGGACGCGGAAGGCGCCGTCGAGCGGTTCGGGCGCCTGTTCGAGCGCCACCTCCGGCGCCAGGCTCGGCCGCGGCTGGTCGGCCCGCAGCACGTTCTCCAGCGCCACCACGTGCGAGGTCGGCTCGACCCCCTCGAGGTCGAGCCTGCCGATCCGGTCGACGTGCTCGAGGATCCCCGACAGCTCCCCGGTCATCCGCTCGACTTCATCCTCGGAGAGGCGCAGGCGGGCGAGCCTCGCCACGTGCAGTACCTGGTCGCGGTCGATCACGGGGCGGGATTCTAGGCGGCAGACGACTGGCTGCTCAGCCAGTTAGAGTGCCTGGCGATGCAGGGATCCGCGGCCGAGAGATTCGTCGTCCTCAACCTGCGCCTGCTCGCCGTCAGCTTCGCCGTCGTCGGCATCCTCTTCGTCGCCGTGCCCAGCGGCGTCCTCGACGCGATCTCCGACGTCGGCGAATGGTTCGGCAACGAGACCCGCGCCCCGCACACCCAGGAGTACCTCTGGCTGGCGCTCGCCTTCGCCTACATGGTCGTGATCACCGGCATCTGCCTGGTCGCCCAGGCCGACGTCGTCCGCTACCGGCCGCTGCTGCTGGTCCTGGCCGCCGGCAAGACCGCCTCCTCGCTCGGCTCGCTCGCCTTCTTCCTGATCCAGGAACACGTCTTCATCTACCTGCTCAACTTCCTCGTCGACGGCTTCCTGGCGCTGCTGGCGCTCTGGCTCTGGTCGCTGGCCGGCCGCATCGGCCGCCCCGTCGACCCCGGTTGACAGCGCGCGCCGGGGCTGGCGGCCGCTGAGCAGCGCACCCTGAGCGCGATCTGCGCGGCGATGGCGCCGGGCGTCGACGGCCTGCCCGTGGCCGAGCGCGACGTCGACGTCTCCGGCCCGGTCGCGAGCTTCCTCGCCGCGGTCTCGCCGCGGGTCCTGCTGCGGCTGCGGCTCGGCCTGCGCGCCTTCGAGTGGCTGCCCTTCCCCTGGCGCTTCAGCCGCCTCGACCCGGCCGCCCAGGAGGACTTCCTGCAGCGGCTCGAGGGCTCGCGCTTCCCGCTCCACCACGACCTGCTGCTGATGGCGAAGCTGCTCTCGACCCTCGGCTACGCGGTGACGGCGCCGGTGCAGGAGCGGATCGGCTTCGAGATCTCCTGCCGGCTCGCCGACGGCACCGTGCCGGAGCCGGCCGGCCGCCTCGGCGAGACCGAGCCGCCGGGCGAGGGCGAGGAATGCGACGTCGTCATCGTCGGCTCCGGGGCCGGCGGCGCCGTCGCCGCCGCGACCCTGGCCGAGGCCGGCCTCGACGTGATCGTGCTCGAGGCGGGCGGGCACTACGACCGCGACAGCTACCCGGGCGACCGCCTCGAGGCGATCGCCGAGCTCTACCGCGACGGCGGCCTGACGATCGCCGCGGGGCGGCCGCCGATCCCGGTCCCGGTGGCGAAGGTGGTCGGCGGCACCACGGTGATCAACTCGGGCACCTGCTTCCGCGCCCCCGACCCCGTCCTGGCCGAGTGGAAGGGGCGGTACGGCATCCCCTGGGCCGAGGACATGGCCGAGGACTACGCCGAGGCGGAGGAGACGCTGCGGGTGACCCAGCTCGACCCGGAGACGATGGGCCGCAACGGCCAGCTGGCGATGGAGGGCGCGGCCGCGATCGGCGCCAGCGGCGCCCCGATCCATCGCAACGCCGGCAGCTGCGTGCAGTGCAGCTCCTGCCCCTTCGGCTGCGAGATCGACGCCAAGCGCGGCATGCACGTCAGCTACCTGCCGCGGGCGGTCGCCGCGGGAGCGCGAATCCGCGCCGGCGTGCAGGCGGAGCGGGTCCTGGTCGAGGACGGTCGCGCGGTCGGCGTGCGCTGCACGGCCGGCGGGGGGACCGGGCGGCGGCCCTTCACCGTCCGCGCCCGCCGCGCCACGATCGCCGCCGGCGGCGCCTTCGGCACCCCGGAGCTGCTGCAGCGCTCCGGCCTCGGCGGCCGCCAGGTCGGCCGCAACCTCCACATCCACCCCGCCTGCTGGGTCGGCGCCCGCTACGAGGAGGAGGTGCGCGGCTGGGACGGGGTGATGCAGAGCTTCTACGTCGACCAGTGGGAGCCGAACGGGATCCTGCTCGAGGCGACCTTCACGCCGCTTGCCTTCGGCGGCGCCTGGCTGCTCGGCGCCGGCGAGTCCCACCAGCGGGCGATGCTCGACTTCGGCCACGTCGGCTCGATCGGAGTCCACCTCTGCGACCGCTCCTCCGGCCGCGTCGGGCTCGGTGCCGAGGGCTCGCTGCGCGCCAGCTACAGGCTGACCGGCGGGGACGCCGGCAAGCTCGCCTTCGGGATCGCCCGCGCCGCCGAAGTCCATTTCGCCGCCGGCGCCACCGAGGTCTACCCCAACATCGCCCGCGTCGGCGTGCTCAGGCCCGGCGACCTGGCCGGGTTCGAAGCGACCCGCTTCAAGCCCTCGGAGCTGCGCCTGGAGGCCTTCCACCCGATGGGAACCGCCCGCATCGCCGCCGACGAGCGCGAGGGCGCCTGCGCCGTCGACGGCTCCGTCCACGGCACCGAGGACCTCTACATCGCCGACGCCTCGCTCTTCCCGACCTCGGTCGGGGTCAACCCGATGATGACCGTCATCGCCTTCGCCAAGCAGGTGGCGAGGGGGCTGGCCGAGCGCTCAGACCAGCCCTCGCGGTTGGCTCGCAGCTCCTACTGAGCGGGGGGCGGAGGCGGCGGCGGCGGGGTCGAGGACGGCGGCGGAGGCGGGTTGCCGCCGGAGCCGCCGGAGAGCCGGTCGGCGGTGTCGCCGAAGGTGACGCCGTCTTCCTGCATGCCGCGATAGCCGCCGTAGGCGATGCCGGCCGCTGCGATCAGGCCGAGGAAGATGCCGAATTCGAGCGTCGCGTCGACCGAGACGCCGCCGAAGTCGCCGAAGCTGGGCGGGAAGACGATCCGGAACAGGACCAGCAGGGCCGAGAGGCCGCCGAGCACCGCGACCGCGACGTTCATCGAGATCGGCGGCTCGTAGTCGGAGTCGCTGAGCCGCAGGAAGACGTTGACGAGGGCGACGACGATCGCGATCACGAGCACGATCGGGATGAAGTCGAGCGCGTCCCAAGCGCTGCCGCCGGCGCCGGGCACGGTGCCCGAGAAGCCGTTGGAGCCTGAGACTTCGACCCCGAACCAGTCGAAGAACATGACGATGAAGAGGAGGACAGCCGATACCCCGGCGACCTTCTCTCCGCTGTTGAGCTTGTTCACGTCCATCTCGCATCCCTCCGTCTGAATGGCCGGTGAGCCGACCCTATACCTGCCTCAGGGGGTATTCGATGAGGCCGCGGCCGCCCCTTCCTAAGCGGTGGAGAGGCTGCGGGTGCGGGCCGCCTGCAAGGTGTTGACCAGCAGCATCGCGATCGTCATCGGCCCCACCCCGCCCGGCACCGGCGTGATCGCCGCCGCCACCTCGGAGGCGGCGGCGAAGTCGACGTCCCCGCGCAGGCCCTCCTCGGTGCGGTTCATGCCGACGTCGATCACGATCGCCCCCGGCTTGATCGCGTCGGCCCCAAGCAGCTCCGGCACTCCGACCGCGGCGACCAGGACGTCGGCGCGGCGGCAGGTGGCGGCCAGTGCGCGCGTGCGCGAGTGGCAGACGGTGACGGTCGCGTCGGCGGCCAGCAGCAGCCGCGCCACCGGCACCCCGACCAGCTTCGAGCGCCCGACCACGACCGCCTCCGCCCCCTCGAGCTCGACCTCCTCGTGGCGCAGCAGCTCCATCACCCCGGCCGGCGTGCAGGGGACCAGGTCCGGGGTGCCATGGGCGAGCAGGCCGGCGTTGACCGGGGTCAGGCCGTCGACGTCCTTGCCGGGGTCGATCGCGGCGACCACCGCGTCGGGGTCGATCTGCTCGGGCACGGGAAGCTGCACGAGGATGCCGTCGACCTCGTCGTCGAAGCGCAATGCCGCCACCACCTCCAGCAGTTCGCTTTCGGTCGTCGCCGCGGCGAGGCCGTGGTGGACCGAGCGCATCCCCACCTCCTCGCAGGCCCTGTGCTTGTTGGCGACGTAGATCTCCGAGGCCGGGTCCTCGCCGACCAGAACCGTCGCCAGGGTCGGCACGCGACCGGTTTCCGCGCGGTAGGCGGCGACGTCGGTCGCCACCCGCTCGCGCACCGCGGCCGCCACCGCCTTGCCGTCGATCCTCCGCGCCGCCACCGCTAGCGCTTCCTGATCGGGGCGTAGTCGGCCATCAGCTTGCGTTCGGAGCCGTCGCCGGAGAAGCGGACCATGACCACCCCGCCCGGCTCGACCCCGGTCACGACCCCGTCGCCGAAGCTGGCGTGGACGACGTCGTCGCCGATCTGCATCTCCAGCGCCGGGCCGGGGTCCAGCGGCTGCGCCGCCTCGACCCCGGGAGCGGGGGAGCTCCAGGCCATGCCGCCGCTGGCGACCGACTTCCGGTGGCGCTCGGTCAGCTCCGCCGGCAGCTCGTCGACGAAGCGCGAGGGCAGGTTGTGCTCGGCCCGGCCGAAGAGACGGCGCTCGCGCGCCCAGGTCATGTAGAGGCGCTCGCGGGCGCGGGTGATGGCGACGTAGCAGAGCCGCCGCTCCTCTTCTTCGCTGCCCTCTTCCAGCGCCCGCATGTGCGGGAAGGCGCCCTCCTCGCAGCCGACCACGAAGACCGTGTCGTACTCCAGCCCCTTGGCGTTGTGCAGGGTCATCAGCGTCACCAGCTGCTGCTCGGTCTCGATCGAGTCCTGGTCGGAGACCAGCGAGACCTGCTGCAGGAACTCCTCCAGCGGCGGCACCTCGCTCTCGCCCTCGCGCTCGCGGTTGAGGTCGAACTCGGCGGCGACGCCGATCAGCTCTTCCAGGTTCTCGCCCCGGCCCTCGGCCTCGACCGTGCGCTCGGCCGCCAGCGCTTCCAGGTAGCCGCTCTCGTTCAGGACCGCCTCCAGCACCGCGGCGACCGGCGAGGAGTCGGCCCGCGCCCGCAGCCCCTCCATCGTCTCGTAGAAGCGGGAGACGGCCTTGATCGCGGCGGCGCTCAGGCCCGGCACGTCCTCGGCCCGTTCCATCACCTCCCAGATCGTCAGCCCGGCGGTGTTGGCGTAGGAGGCGAGCCGCCCCTGGCTGGTGTTGCCGATCCCGCGCCGCGGCGAGTTGACGATGCGCGAGAAGGAGACCTGGTCGGCGGGGTTGACCAGCAGGCTGAGGTAGGCGATCGCGTCCTTGATCTCGGCCCGCTCGTAGAACTTGGTGCCGCCAATCACCTGGTAGGGCAGCTCGAAGCGGACCAGCGTGTCCTCCAGCACCCGGCTCATCGCGTTGGTCCGGTAGAAGACGGCGACGTCGGAGCGGGCGACCCCGTGCTCCTCGCCGAGGCGCTCGATCTCGGCCGCGACCCAGCGCGCCTCCTCGTGCTCGTCGGTCAGCTCCGCGAGCTGGACCGGCTCTCCCCCCTCTTTTTCGGTCCAGAGCTGCTTCGGCCGGCGCTCGCGGTTGCGCTCGACGACCGCGTTGGCGGCGGAGAGGATGGTCTGGGTCGAGCGGTAGTTCTGCTCGAGCTTGACCGCGGTCGCCTCGGGAAAGTCGTGCTCGAAGTCGAGGATGTTGCGGATGTCGGCGTGGCGGAAGCCGTAGACCGACTGGTCGTCGTCGCCGACCACCATCAGGTTGCCGTGCTCGGAGGCGAGCAGCTGCAGCAGCCGGTACTGGGCGTGGTTGGTGTCCTGGTACTCGTCGACCAGGACCTGGCGGAAGGTGCGGCGCCAGCGCTCGCGCACCTCCTCGAACAGCTCCAGCGCGTTGACCGTGCGGACCAGCAGGTCGTCGAAGTCCATCGCGTTGGCCTCGAGCATCCGCCTCTCATACAGCGGGAACGCTTCCGCCACCACCTCCTCGAACAGGCTGCCCTGCGTTTCCGCGTACATGCCGGCGTCGATCAGCTGGTTCTTGGCACCGGAGATCTTGTTCTTGACCGCGCGCGGCGGGTAGCGTTTGGGGTCGACCCCGAGCTCGCGCAGGACCCGTTTCAGCATCCGCAGCGAGTCCGACTCGTCGTAGATCGTGAAGCCGCGCGAGTAGCCGAGCCGCTCGGCGTCGGCGCGCAGCATCCGCGCGCAGGCCGAGTGGAAGGTGGTCACCCACATCGCCCGCACCGAGCCGCCGACCAGCTGGCCGACCCGCTCGCGCATCTCCGCCGCCGCTTTGTTGGTGAAGGTGATCGCGAGGATCTCGCCCGGCCGCGCCCGTCCGGTCGCCAGCAGGTAGGCGATCCGGTGGGTAAGGACGCGGGTCTTGCCCGACCCGGCCCCGGCCAGGACCAGCAGGGGCCCCTCCCCCGCCTCGACCGCTTCGCGCTGGGGCGGGTTGAGCCCGCCGAGCAGCCGCTCGACCCGGTCGGCGCCGGGCTCGGTCGGGGCGCCGCCCACCGGGCTTTCGGCTTCGGCTGGGATCTCGAACTCGCTCTGCAGCACCAGCCCGAGAATAGAGACGAGGGCGGCTGGCGCCTGGCTTCCAACGCGTGGTTCCTTAGTTACGAAATACGTCCCAAAGGCACCACGGGAGGCTCGGGCGGCCCACCGTCGGCTCAGCCGCCGGCCGAGGAACGGCCGGTGCGGGAGCGGATCGCGGGCGAGCCGTCGGCGGGCCCGTCGCCGCCGTCGAGGTCGGCCAGGCGCCGCTCGAGCTCGGCGATCCGCTCGGCCAGGGCTTTGATCGCCTCGGCGATCGGGTCCGGCAGGTGGATCCAGTCGGCGTCGGGTCCTTCGACCCGCCTGCCTTCGACCTTGACCGGGTGGCCGGGGTTGCCGACCACGGTCGCCCCCGGCGGCACGTCCTCGACCACGACCGTGTTGGCGCCGATCTTGGCGCCGGCGCCGACGCCGATCGGCCCCAGCAGCTTGGCCCCGGAGCCGACCGTGACGTTGTCGCCCAGCGTCGGGTGGCGCTTGCCGCGCTGGAAGCCGGTGCCGCCCAGCGTCACCCCCTGGTAAAGGGTGACGCGATCGCCGATCACCGCGGTCTCGCCGATCACCACGCCGGCGCCGTGGTCGATGAAGAACTCGCTGCCGATCACCGCCGCCGGGTGGATCTCGACCCCGGTCACGGCGCGGGTCAGGTAGGCGATCGCGCGCGGCGCCACCGGCACCCCGGCGCCCATCAGCGCGTGCGCCAACCGGTGCGCCAGCAGCGCCTGCACGCCGGCCCAGCTGCTGAGGATCTCGAAGGTGGAGACGCCCTGGGCGGCGGGGTCGCGATCGCGCGCCGCGCAGACGTCCGCGCGCACCTCGGAGACCACCCTCTTCCACCTGCTCATGGTGAGAAGAAGGGTAGGGACATGTAGCGCTCGCCCGAATCGCAGACGATCGTCACCACCCGCTTGCCCGACATCTCCGGCCGTGCCGCGATCTCCAGCGCCGCCTTGATGTTGGCGCCGGCCGAGATCCCGGCCAGGACCCCCTCCTCACGGGCGAGGAGCCGCGCCGTCTCCAGCGCGTCCTCGTCGCCGACGGCGACGATCTCGTCGATCACCGAGCGGTCGAGCACCTCGGGCACGAAGCCGGCGCCGATGCCCTGGATCTTGTGCGGGCCGGGGGCGCCGCCCGAGAGCACCGGCGAGCTGGCCGGCTCGACCGCCACCACCAGCGCCTCCGGCGCCCGCTCCTTCAGCATCCGCCCGACCCCGGTGATCGTGCCGCCGGTGCCGACGCCGGCGACGAAGGCGCCAACCTCGCCGTCGGTGTCGCGCCAGATCTCCTCCGCGGTGGTGCGGCGGTGGGCCTCGGCGTTGGCGGGGTTGGAGAACTGCATCGGCATGAACGCCTTGCGCTGCTCGCGGATCTCTTCCGCCAGCGCCACCGCCTCGTTCATCCCGCCCAGCGAGGGCGTCTCCCGCACCTCCGCCCCGTAGGCGCGCAGCAGCTTCGCCCGCTCCCGGCTCATCCCCTCGGGCAGGGTCAGGATCAGCTCGTAGCCGCGGGCGGCGCAGACCATCGCCAGGGCGATGCCGGTGTTGCCGCTGGTCGGCTCGACGACGACCGAGCGGCCGGGCTTGACCAGCCCCTCCTCTTCGGCCGCGTCGATCATCGCCACCCCGATCCGGTCCTTGACCGAGCCGCCGGGGTTGAAGTACTCGAGCTTGGCGCAGATCATCCCGCCGACGTCGCTGCCGAGCCGGTCCAGCAGCACCAGCGGGGTGCCGCCGACGACCGCGGATGCCTCCGCCCCGACCCTCACCTGGAAACCTCGCGGGCGCCGTTCATGGGCGCACTCTAAGGGCTGACGGGGCCCCGCAGCGCCGCTGGCGCGGCGCTGCGAGAAGCCTCCCTAACGCCGTTTGGCGAAGTCGCGGAAGCTCGCGTTCCAGGTCGTCGCGGCGAGCTGCGCCTGGCCCTGCAGCGACGGGTGGAAGTAGTCCGCCGAGGAGTTCGCGAAGCCTTCGCCGACGATCGGGATCGCGTTGAACGGGAACACGTCGATGCCTTCGGTGTTGGCGACCGTCGCCACGTCGGCGCGGGTGAAGGTCGAGTCGAAGACGGCGTTGCCGTCGTAGAGGCAGCGCTTGAGCTCGGCGCAGGCCTGCTCGAGGGCGCCGTTGTAGGCGATCACCCCGGCGCGGAAGGCGGCGCGGCGCGCCACGTCCGCCGTCGCGGTGGAGAGCGGGTTGGCGAGCAGACCCTGGCAGACGTTGAAGGCGGCCCAGCGGGTCAGCGCGTTCGGGTCGGGAGGACTGGTGAAGAGCGAGTGCAGCTGGTTGATGTCGGGGATGCTTGCCATCTGCACGTAGACCTTCGGGTCGCCGTTGACGAGCGTGCCCAGCGCCGACTCGACCTGGGTGCGGAAGGTGGCCAGCGGGGTTGGCGGCAAGGCGCAGGCGTCGTTGGCGCCGATCTCGATCGTCACGTAATCGGGGTCCTGGGCCGCGGCGGCGCTCGCCTGGGCGAGCAGGTTGACCGCGCGGGCGCCGGAGACGGCGTCGTTGTAGGCGGTGACGTCGCCGGGGTGCATCGCCTCGAGCCGCTGCAGCTGACTGTCCACGGCGGGGTTGGTGCCGGTTGCCCAGGAGTTCTTCGGGCAGTCGAGACCGGGGCCGGACGGGCAGCCGGGCCCGCTCGAGTTGTAGGCGCGGGTGATCGAGTCGCCGAGCGCCGCCATCGTCCGCGGTGGCTTGGTCGCCGAGGCGGGCGCCGCGATCAGCGCCAGTGCGGCGAGCAGAGCGACGGCGGCCAGGGCGAGGATGCGCAGCCGGGAGCTACAGGTCATCGGTCCCTCCTTGGGATGCGAACCGTGGGACCACGAGGACTTCCCGCCCTCCCGCGAGCTGTCCAACCTCGCAGCGGAGATGGCCGGATACCCGGCGCCGGTCACCGCGAAACCGCGGCGGCGGCGCGGCTAGATGAAGTACATGCCGCTGCCGGCCTCTTCGGCCTCGCGGCGGGCGACTTCGGCGATCGTCGTCTGGCCGAAGACCTTGCGCAGCGCGGTCACTCCCTCGGCCCAGATGCCGCCGGCCTCGTCGGCCTCCTGGCCGACTTTCCCGTCCAGGGTCTGCACCACGTCGAGCACGGTGATCTCTTCCGCCGGCCGCGAGAGCGTGTAGCCGCCGCGCATGCCGCGGTGGCTGCTCAGCAGGCCGGCCCGGCGCAGAGTCGAGAAGAGCTGCTCGAGGAACTGCTCGGGGATCTCACGGCGCTCGGCCAGCTCCTTGATCGGGACCGGACGATCGCCGGAGCGCGCGAGCTCGGCGAGAGCGACGACCGCGTAGCGCGACTTGGAGGTGATGGAGATCACCAGGCCTTTCTACCGCACCGTCCCGGGCTGGGCTAGGATCGAAGTCAACGGGGTCGTTTCTCGGCAGGCGGGCCCCACCGCAAACGAGTGATCGGAAGCAGTCCTGAGCAAGCGCCCCAACTGCCTGGTGATCGACGATCACCCACTCGTCCGGCTCGGAGTCCGTGGCGTGCTCGAAGATGGCTTCGAGGTGCATGAGTCCAGCAGCCGCGAGGAGGCGCTCGACCTCGTCCACGACATCGGCGACTTCGACGTGACGATCGTCGATATGAATTGGCGCCAGAAGGGTCCCGTGTCCTCGATCAGCGGTCCGGAGACGATCCGGACCCTGCGACGCTCCTCGCCCGGGATCGGGATCATCGCCCATGGCGCCCGCCCCGAGCGCCACATCGCCAGCGCCGCGATGCAGGCCGGCGCCAGCGCCTACGTCGCCCGCACCGCCGCTCCCGCCGACCTGCGCCGGGCGGTCGACGCGGCGATCGCACAGGAGACCTTCGTCGACCCGGCGGTGCCGCCGAAAGGCAGCCGCGGCAAGCTGACCCGGCGCCAGCGCGAGATCTTGCAGCTGCTCGCCGACGGCGAGTCGACCACCGTCGCCGCCCGCGAACTGGACCTCAGCGAAGAGACGGTCAAGACCCACATCAAGACGGCGCTGGCGCGACTGGGCGCTAGGAACCGGACCCACGCAGTGGCGATTGCCCTGCGCGAGTGCCTGATCGACTAGAGGCGCCGGCGGCGCCGGCGCGTTTCGCCCAGGCGGGCCGGCGAACCCTGACGACGGAGCGGCGGCGCCAGTCCGTGGGCAGGGACCGCTGCTCGGCTCCCCTAGATCCAGCCACGGTCGCGAGCGGTCAGAACGGCCTGGGCGCGGTCGACGGCGCCGATCTTCCCGTAGACGTTGTGCAGGTGCGTGCGGATGGTCGAGACGGAGAGCTGCATTTCGCCGGCGATCTGCTTGTAGACCATGCCCTCGGAGAGGTGGCGGAGGACGTCGAGCTCGCGGGCGGAGAGCGGGCAGGGCTCGCTGATGCGGCCGGAGTCCTGTCCCCCCAAGGGCATTTCGTAGAGGAGGCTGCGCAGCCCGTCGGGCCCCAGGCCGCAGCGCTCGGCGGCGGCGCGCAGGCGTTCGGGGGAGATCGACTCGCCCTGGGAGTAGTGGGCGACCATGTCGGCGGTGGCGACCAGCGCCGCCAGCCCGTCGCAATCGGGGGCATGGTGGCGCTCGATCGCCACCGCGATCCGCTGCGGCAGGTTCCAGCGCCGGGCGAGCACGCCGCCGACCAGGGTGTGGTCGATGCCGAGCTGCTCACGTTCGTCGCGCAGGCGCTGCTCCGGCGTTCGCGAGCCGGCGTCGAAGTAGACCTTGTAGCCCGGGTGCAGGCGCGAGATCACCAGGCGCCCGACGTCGTGCAGGAGGGAGGCGACCGCGAGCTCGTCGCGTTCGACCCAGCCGACGACCCGGCCGATCCGGTCGGCGACGTGCTGGGTGGCGAGGGCGTGGACCCGGAAGCGCTCCGGTTTCAGCTCCCAACCCCCGTTGGACTCGAAGAAGTCGAAGTTCGGCGCGGTCCCGGCGATTGCCAGCACGCCCGAGGGCTTCAGCACCTCGACCGCCTCGGGGATCCCGCCGATGGCGCCGCCGACGGCGCCGTTGCGGTTGGCGGAGCGCAGGACCGAGATGGAGAGCGCGACGTCGGACTCGACCGCCCTGACCAGATCGCCGATCCGCGCCGTCTCGGAGGTCGCGGCGGCGATCACCCGCTCGCGCGACTCGATCAGGACCGGGAAGCGCTCGACCGCCTCGAAGGCCTCGGCCAGGCGGCTGCCCGGGGCGGCGTTGCGCGGGCCGCCCGAGGGGGCTTCACGCGCAGGAACCTTGCCATTGGTCTGGGTGGTAGTGGCGCCCATTGGCCTCCACATCGGCACATGAAGACGTTTGGTTTAGCCAAAAGTACCCATGCGATGGGCCCAACGGCTCGACTATTCGTCCGTTTTGGCGACTGCGAGGCGCTCCACGGCCGTTGCGATCCTGTTTAGGGAACGCTCGCGGCCGAGCGCCGACAACGACTCGAAGATGCCCGGGGAGACCGTGGTGCCGGTGATCGCGACCCGGATCGGCTGGTAGATCCTGCCGGGTTTGACCCCGAAGCGGTCGGGCAGCGGCGAGAGCGCGGCCTCGATCGGCTCCGGCTCGAAGGGGTCGACCGCCTCCAGCGCCGCCGCGGCCGCTTCCAGCATCTCCCCCGTCCCCTCCTTCATCGTCTTCGACCAGGCCCTGGCGTCCTCGACCGGCTGCTCGAAGAGGAAGCGGATCAGCGGCCAGACCTCCTCCAGGGTCTGCGCTTTCTCCTGCGCGATCGCGCAGGCGGCGCGCAGCTCGGCGCCCGGCTCGCGCCCGAGGTGGCGGGCGACCGCCTCGGTGTACTCCTCCGGCGGCAGCTCGCGCATGAAGCGCCCGTTCAACCAGCGCAGCTTCCTCTCGTCGAAGATCGCCGCCGCCTTGCCGACGTCGGCGACGCGGAAGCGGCGGACCAGCTCCTCGGTCGACATCAGGGTGGTGTCGTCGTCGGTGCCCCAGCCCAGCAGCGCCAGGTAGTTGCGGACCGCGGCGGGCAGGTAGCCGGCGTCGCGCAGCTCCTGGACCGAGGCGGCGCCGTGGCGCTTGGAGAGCTTCTTGCCGTCGGGGCCGTGCAGCAGCGGCAGGTGCGCGTAGCGCGGCGGCTGGTGGCCGAGCGCGGCCAGGACCAGCAGCTGCTTCGGCGTGTTCGAGAGGTGGTCGTCGCCGCGCACCACCTCGGTGATGCCCATCTCGGCGTCGTCGACGGCGACCGCGAAGTTGTAGAGGACGGAGCCGTCGCCGCGGGCGATCACGAAGTCGTCGTAGCTGGCGTTGGGGAAGGCGACGGGGCCGCGCAGGAGGTCCTCGACCACGGTCTCCCCCGCGTCCGGGACGCGCAGGCGGATCGCCGCCCCGGGCTCCTCGGTCGGCGTGCCGCGGTAGCCGCTGCCGGCGCCGTGCTCGGCCTTCCAGGCCTCGACGTCCTTGGCCGTGGCGGCGTCGCGGTAGGCGGCGCCGGACTCGAGCAGCCGCGCCAGCGCCGCCGCGTGGCGCTCGGCGCGCTCGGCCTGGGAGAGCGGGCCCTCGTCCCAGTCCAGCTGCAGCCAGCGCATCGCGTCGAGGATCTGCTCGACGTTCTCCGGCGTGGAGCGCTCGCGGTCGGTGTCCTCGATCCGCAGCACCAGCTCGCCGCCCTCGTGACGGGCCGCGAGCCAGTTGTAGAGTGCCGTCCTCGCTCCGCCGATGTGCAGCGCACCGGTCGGCGAAGGGGCAAATCTCAAACGGGGGTTATCGCTAGTCATGTTGATCGGGGCGCACGTCTCCACCGCCGGCGGGCTCGCCAACGCGGTCGAGCGCGGCGCCGAGCGCGGTTGCGAATCTATCCAGATCTTCAACCAGAGCCCCCGCATGTGGCGGCCGACGAAATACGGCGAGGAGGACTTCGCGGCCTTCCGCGAGGCGATGGCGGCCTCCCAGGTAGAGGCGGTGGTGATCCATGCCGTCTACCTGATCAACTGCGCCAGCAGCGACAGGGAGCTGCGGAGGAAATCGCGGAACTCGCTCGCCCAGGCGCTGCGGATCGGCGATGGGATCGGCGCCGCCGGCGTCGTCCTCCACCCCGGCGCCCAGAAAGGCGAGCCGCTCGGCCCCTCGATCGAACGGGCGGCGAAGACGATCGCCGCGGCGCTGAAAGACAGCGAGAGCTGCCCGCTGCTGCTCGAGCAGACGGCCGGCCACAAAGGCCTGCTCGGCCGCGACTTCGACCAGACCGCGGCGCTGATCGAGGGCGCCGGCGGCGGCAAGCGCCTCGGCCTCTGCCTCGACTCCTGCCACCTCTTCGTCCAGGGCTACGACATCACCGACGAGGCCCACCTCGGCGCCGTCCTCGACGAAGCCGACGCCAAGATCGGCATCGAGCGCCTCGGCTGCGTCCACGTCAACGACGCCGCCGCCCCGCTCGGCTCCTGCCGCGACCGCCACGCCAACATCGGCAAGGGCGAGATGGGCAAACGCGGCCTCGCCGCCTTCCTCTCCGAGCCGAGGTTCGAGGGCCTCCCCGCGACCCTGGAGACCCCGGGCCCGGAAAAGAAAGGCTCCGACAAGAAGGAAGTGACCGCTGCGAAGCGGTTGCGAAAAGAGGGGCTGAAGCGCCGCTCTACTTGACCTGGACGCCGGAGATCGCGCGGGAGATGACCAGGCGCTGGATCTCCGAGGTGCCCTCGAAGATGGTGTAGATCTTGGCGTCGCGGTGCATCCGCTCGACCGGGTACTCGCGGGTGTAGCCGTTGCCGCCGAGGATCTGGATCGCCCGCTCGGTCGCCCAGACGGCGACCTCGCCGGCCTTCAGCTTCGACATCGAGCCCTCGGCGTTCTCGAAGCTCTGGCCGCTGCGGCCCATCCAGGCGGCGCGCCAGACGAGCAGGCGGGCGGCGTCGATCTCGAGCTTCATGTTCGCCAGGTCGAAGGCGATCGACTGGTTCTCGACGATCGCCTTGCCGAACTGACGGCGCTCTTTGGCGTACTCGAGCGCGTACTCGTAGGCGGCGCGGGCGATGCCGAGCGCCTGGGCGCCGACCGTCGGCCGGCTCGCCTCGAAGGTCTGCATCGCCGCCTGCGATTTCGATCTCTTGCCTTCGCGGACCCGCGCCAGGCGTTCGTCCAGCTTCTCCTTGCCGCCCAGCAGGCAGGCGCCGGGGACGCGGCAGTCGTCGAGGTGGACGTCGGCGGTATGGGAGGCGCGGAGGCCGTGCTTCTTCACCTTGGCGCCCTGCTCGCAGCCCTTGGTCCCGGGCGGGATCACGAAGGCGGCGTGGCCGCGCGAGCCGAGCTCGCGGTCGACCGTGGCGATCACGACGTGGACGTTGGCGATGCCGCCGTTGGTCGCCCAGGCCTTCTGGCCGTTGAGCACCCATTCGTCCTTGGCCTCGTCGTACTTGGCGGTGGTGCGGATGGCGGAGACGTCCGAACCGGCGTCGGGCTCGGAGGCGCAGAACGCCCCCAGCTTGACGTCGTCCGGCGTGCCGAAGCATTGGGGGATCCACTCTCCCATCTGCTCCGGGGTCCCCTGTCCGAAGATCGCGGCGACCGCGAGCGAGGTGCCCATGATCGCCATGCCGATACCGGCGTCGCCCCAGAAGAGCTCCTCGTTGGCGATCGGCAGGGTGAGGCCGGTCTCGTCCGCCCAGAACTGGCCGAGCGCTTCGAAGCTGTAGAGGCCGATGCCGGCGGCCTCCTGGATCACCGGCCACGGCGTTTCCTCGCGCTCGTCCCACTCCGCGGCCGCGGGGCGGACGACGCCCTCCGCGAAGCCGTGGACCCACTCCCTGATGTCCTGCTGGTCCTGATTCAGCTCGAGCGTGAACTTGGGACCGCTCGGCTCGAGCTCGCCGGCGCTGGCGATCTCCGCCAGCACCGCGTTCGCGTCTACCTCTGCAACTCCGGTCATCTCGGGCATGGCGACGGATTCTACATGAATCCGTGTCGCCAATTACACGAAAAAATGTTAAATCAAATGTCGCGGAGGTCGAAGGCGCGCAGCCCCTCGGCGCCCTCGTCGCTGCAATCGAAGAAGCGGCGGTTGACGCAGCCGTATGACTCGCCCTCGCCCTCGTAGGCCCGCTCGACCGAGAACTGGCATTGGGGCAGCGGCTCGCCGGTCATCTTGACGCCGCCGAAGCCACCCGGCTCGAGCACCGCCGCCAGGTCGACCTCGGCCGCGAACACTTCCTGCATGCAGCCGACGTACTGCTGGCCGTTGAGGCGGTCCACATAGCTGTAGAGATAGCGACAGCCGAGTTCGATGCATCCGCGCGGCTCGACCATCTTGTCGCAGAAGGAACGGCACTGGCGGCACTCGCCGACCTGGGTGCGCGTAGCGGTCATGCGAAAAGTCTACGGAGCCTGGCCGCCTGCAACCGGCGCATCTCGCCGTCCTCGGTCGCTCGCGTGCGGAGCACGCCACGCTCCCTGCGTCCGGCGACCTGCTTGGTTTCAGGCGGCCAGGGCAGCTTGACCCAGCACGTGGTCGATCTCCGAGAGCAGGCCCGGCGAGGGCCTGACCTTGTACTCCTCGCCGAGGCGCAGGCTCTTGGAGCCCTCGCTGGTCTCGATCACCAGGTGCACCTCGGACTCGCCCTTGTGGTGTTCGAGCACCGCCTTCAGCTCGTCGACCAGGCCGGGGTCGAGGCGGCTGGGGTCGACCTCGACCCTGAACGGGCCCGAGTGGACCGTCGGCGCGCTCTTGTTGCCGCGGGCGATCTCGTCGGCGTCCGGCTCGAAGCGCTGGGCCTCCTGCACGACCAGCTTGGTCTCGCCGCGGTCCTTGTGGTCGAGCCGGCCGCGGACGAGGACGATCGCGTCGGGGGCGATCACCTGCGCGTTCTCGGACTCGTCGGCCTTGAAGACCAGCATCTCGACCTGGCCCTCGACGTCGTCGAGGGTGGCGAACATCATCTGGCTGCCGCTCTTGGTGCGGATCTTCTTGCACTCGACGACGATGCCGCCGACCGTGACCCAGGAGCCGTCGGCCTTGCCGCCGAGCTGGGCCAGGCTGCAGTCGACCCGCGCCCGCAGCGCCCCCCGCACCTCGGCCAGCGGATGCGAGGAGAGGTAGGTCCCGAGCGTCTCCTTCTCCAGCGCCAGCAGCTCGGCGCGGTCGAACTCGACGGCCGGGATCGGCGGCCGGTGGTGGGCCTGGGAGGCCGCCGCCCCGGCGGCGCCGGCGTCGTCGCCGAAGTCGAAGATCGAGCCCTGCCCCATCTGCGCGTCCTCCTGCGCCTTCTGCCCCGCCGACTGCGCCGCCGGCAGCGCTTCCAGCATCCCTTTGCGGCTCGCCCCGGTGGAGTCGAGGGCGCCGCACTTGATCAGGCATTCGATCGCCCGTTTGTTCACCGCGCGGGAGTCCACCCGCTCGCAGAAGTCCCAGATCGAGGCCAGCGGGCCGCCGTCCTCGCGGGCGCGCAGGATCGCCTCCACCGCCGAGTGGCCGACGTTCTTGACCGCGTCGAGCCCGAAGCGGATCGCCTTCTCGTTGACGACGAAGCTGTGGTCGGAGCAGTTGACGTCGGGCGGCAGCACCTCGATCCCCATCTCCTCGCAGCGGTTGACGAAGAACGGCACCTTGTCTTTGGTGCTCATCACCGAGGAGATCACCGCCGCCATGTACTCGGCCGGGTAGTTGGCCTTGAGGTAGGCGGTGCGGTAGGAGATCAGCCCGTAGCAGGCGGCGTGGGACTTGTTGAAGGAGTAGTCGGCGGCCGCTTCGTTCAGCTTCCAGAGGTCCTTGGCGACGTTGGGGGCGGTGTCCGATTCCGCCAGCCCCTGCATGAATTTGTCTTTCATCGTCGCCATCAGGTCGCGCTTCTTCTTGCCGATCGCCTTGCGCAGGTCGTCCGCCTCGGCACCGGTGAAGCCCGCCATCGAGCGCGAGATCTCCATCAACTGCTCCTGGTAGATGACGCAGCCGTGGGTCTCCTCGGTGATCGCGCGCAGGCGCGGGTCCGGGTAGCGCACGGTCGAGGGGTCCCTCTTGCCCTTCGCGTAGGCGGGGATGTAGGCCATGGCCCCGGGCCGGTAGAGGGCGCCGAGCGCGACCAGGTCGGCAAACTCGGTCGGTCCGACCTTGCGCAGGGCGTCGCGCATCCCCTCCGACTCGAACTGGAAGACGCCGGTGGAGTCGCCCTTGGCCAGCATCGCGTAGGTCTTGGCGTCGTCGATCGGGATCTGCTCCATGTCGATCGTCTCGCCGCGCGAGCGCTGGATGATGTCGATCGCGTCCTCGATCACGTCGAGGTTGCGGAGGCCGAGGAAGTCCATCTTCAGCAGCCCGATCTCCTCGATCGGCCCCATCGAGTACTGGGTCACGATCTTGTACTGGCGCTCGGCTTTGCCGCCGCCGGCCGCCGGCGCGTTGCGATCCTCGGCCAGCTGCAGCGGCACCACCTCGTGCAGCGGCCGGTCGGCGATCACCACCGCGGCGGCGTGGATCGAGTTGTTGCGGATGATCCCCTCGAGCCCCTGGGCGACGTCGATGATCTTCTTCGCGTCGGGCTCGGAGTCGTAGGTCCGTTTCAGCTCCTGGCCCGACTTCAGGCATTCCGCGAAGGAGGGGCTGCGGCCCATGATCGGCTCCGGGATCTGCTTCGCTAGGCGGTCGCCGGCGGCGTAGTCGTAGCCGAGCACGCGGGCGGCGTCGCGGGTCGCCGCGCGCGGCGCCATCTTGCCGAAGGTGATGATCTGGGCGACCGATTCGCGGCCGTACTTCTCGCCCACGTAGCGGATCATCCGCTCGCGGCCGCGGACCGAGAAGTCGATGTCGATGTCCGGCATCGATTTGCGGCCGGGGTTGAGGAAGCGCTCGAAGATCAGGCCCTCGGCGAGCGGGTCGAGGTCGGTGATCCTGAGCACGTAGGAGACGATCGAGCCGGCGGCGGAGCCGCGGCCGGGACCGACCGCGACGCCGTTTTCCTTCGCGTAGCGGACGAAGTCCCAGACGATCAGGAAGTAGGAGGAGAAGCCCATCTCCTCGATCACCCCGAGCTCGAACTCCATCCGCTCGACCGCCTCGGCCGGGGCGGGGTCGCCGTAGCGGGCGCGCAGGCCCTCGCCGGCGATCCGCCGCAGCATCGCCTCCGGCTCCTCGCCGTCCGCGGTCGGGTAGCGCGGCAGCAGCAGCTTGCCCAGCTCGATCTCCAGCGAGCAGCGCTCGGCGATCTCCAGCGTGGTCGGGATCGCCTCCGGCCACTCGGCGAAGGACTCGGTCATTTCCTCCGAGCTCTTGATGTAGAACTCGTTGGTGTCGAAGCTCATCTTCGGCAGCGCCAAGGTCGACTTGGTCTGCACGCAGAGCAGCGCCGCGTGGTGTTCGAAGTCCTCGCGCCGCAGGTAGTGGACGTCGGCGGTGCCCACCAGCGGCCGCTTCAGCTCGCGGGCGAAGCGGACGATCCCCGCGTTCGCCTTGTCCTGCTCCTCGATCCCGTTCTTCTGCACCTCGAAATAGACCTGGTCGGGGCCGAAGGCCTGGATCAGGTCGTCGAGGTGGGCGCGGGCGTCGTCGGCGCGCTCTTCGACCAGGCGGCGGCAGAAGCGCGACTGCAGGCAGCCGGTGAGGACGATCACGCCCTCGGAGTGGCGCTCCAGCAGCTCCATGTCGACGTTGGCCTTGCCGCGCGAGAAGCCCTCGAGGAAGCCGGCCGAGGTGAGCTGGACGAGGTTGGCGAAGCCGCTGTCGTTCTCGGCCAGGAGGGTGAGGTGGTTGCGCTCGTAGCGCGTCTGCTCCTTGATCGCCCTGCGATCGTCGACGAGGTAGGCCTCGAGCCCGACGATCGGCTTGATCCCGTGCTTGTCGCAGGCCTTGTAGAGATCGACCGCGCCGTTCATGACGCCGTGGTCGGTGAGGCCCAGCGCCGGCTGCCCCAGCTCCGCCGCGCGGGCCGCCATCGCGTCGATCTTGCAGGCGCCGTCGAGCAGCGAGTACTCGCTGTGGGCGTGGAGATGGACGGCGGAGGGAGTGCTCACGAGGTCGGGCGATCATGGCAACTCGGGCAGATGCCACTGGCGCCTTCAGCGACCCTTCCGCGCTAATTACGAGGGTATTTGCGCGGGCCCCTCGGCGGTTCAGGCGCAGACCCAGGCGGAGCCGCCGGAGTCGGCCCAGATTTCGCCCGCGATCCGGTCCTGTTCGGCCTTCGGGGCGTTCTGCGGTTCGCCCTTGCCGCCGTACAGCTCCCAGGTCGAGGGCAGGATCTGGTAGGCGCCGCCGGCGCCCGAAGAGGGGTTGAGGGCGCTGTAGTTGCCGCCGGACTCGCACATCACGATGTAGGTCGGGATCGCGTAGGGGCCGCCGAGCCAGCGCCCGACCTCTGCTTCGGCTTCGGCGGCGCTGACGGCGCGGGCTTCGGCCGCGCGGGCCGCCTGCACCTCCTTCACCCACTTGCCGATGCTCGTTTTCAGGTCGGCGAGCGTGGCCTCGCGTTCGGCCGCGATCGCCTGCTGGGCGGCGGCCGCTTCCTCGGCGGCGGCGCGGACGGTGGCGATCTGGGCGCGGGCGGCGGCGAGGCGCCGGTTGTAGGCGACGGCCCGGGCCTGCAGCTGGGCGACCCGCTCCGCCTCGCGGCGGACCCGGTCGCGCACCTGCTCGACCCGGTCGGCGAGGGCGCTGTCGGATTCCTCGATCGCCCGCAGGTAGTCGGCCCGCGTGGTCAGTTCCCGGTAATCGGCGGAGCCGAAGATGAGGCTGGCGGTGCTGGGGGTGCCGGCTTCGTAGATCGCCACCAGGCGGGCGGCGAGCGCCTCTCGCGAGCGCCGCAGGCGCGCCTTCTCGCGCGCCAGCTGCCCGCGGGTGAGGTCGAGCTTGCGACTCAGCGCGGCGGCACGCTCCTGGCCTTCGGCGAGCAGGCCGGAGAGGCGTTCCTCGCGGCCGGCGGCCGCCGCCGCTTCGCCTTCGGCGAGCGCCAGCCGTTCCCGGCTCTCTCCCAGGCTGGCGGCGAGCGCCCCCGCTTCGTCGCGGGCGGAGGCGAGCCTGGCCTCCAGCGCCCCGGCGTCGGCGGTCCTTGCGGGCGCCGCGGTCGGGACCAGGACGATCAGCGCGCAGAGCAGCGCCACGGCGGCGCCGAGGGCTGCGAGCTCGTTGCGGCCGTGTCCAGGCACGAACGACCGAGGCTAGCGCCGCCTCAGCTCCCCCTTCGCCCCCCACCCCGAACTGCATCAAATTACCCGTCTGGCAGCCCGGAAATTTGATGCAGTTCGGGGTGTTGACGGCTTCGGGGGCTAGCCCTCGGGGACGTTGCGGGTGGCGAGGTAGGCGCCGATCGCCAGCACCACCGCGCCGACGCCGATGCCGATCCGGATCTCGCGCCGGTAGCGGCGGCGCAGGTAGCGGAGGGCGAAGCGGACCGCGGCCTTGCCGAGGGTTTCGCTCATCGCTCCCCCTCCCCGCGCTCGCGGATCCGGTGCGCCATCCGCGACTGCAGCGACCAGAGCTCGATGAACCCGGGCGAGGCGGTCTGCGAGAAGAGGCCGCCGGACTGGTCGAAGCTGGCCAGCTCGGAGTCGTAGACGGCGTTGGGCGAGGAACGGGTGACGACGCGGACGCCGCCTTTGTAGAGGCGCAGGCCGATCTCGCCCGTGACCTGGGCGTTGACCGCGTCCATGTAGGCGTCGAGGTCGGTCCGCAGCGGCTCCCACCACAATCCGGCGTACACCAGGTAGCCCCACTTCTGGTCGAGCGCCGGCTTGAACTGGTTCTGGTGGATCGTCCCGACCAGGCGCTCCAGCTCCTCGTGCGCGGTCAGCACGATCGCCGCCGCCGGCACCTCGTAGATGTCGCGCACCTTGAGGCCGACGATCCGGTCCTCGATGTGGTCGACGATGCCGACGCCGTGGCGGCAGCCGATCGCGGCCGCCTTTTCCAGCAGGTCGACGAGGCCGAGGCGCTCGCCGTCGAGCGAGACCGGCAGGCCGGCCTCGAAGCCGACGGTCACCGTCTCCGCCTCGTCGGGCGCCTGCTCGGGGCGGGTGACCAGCTGGAAGACGTCGTCCTCGGGCGCGTGGTCGAGGTCCTCGATCCAGCGGCCCTCCGAGGAGCGGCCCCAGAGGTTGTCGTCGATCGAGTAGGGAGCGACCTCGGTGCCGCCCTTGACCGGGATCCCGTGCTCGCGGGCGTAGGCGATCTCCTCCTCGCGGCCCATCTGCCAGGAGCGGACCGGGGCGATCGTCTTCAGCTCCGGCGCCAGGGTCGCGACCGTGGCCTCGATCCGGACCTGGTCGTTGCCCTTGCCGGTGCAGCCGTGGGCGATCGTGTCGCAGTCGGTCCTGCGCGCGTACTCGACCGCGAGCTGGGCGATCAGCGGCCGGCCGAGGGCGGTGAAGAGCGGGTAGCCGTTGCCGTAGACGGCGTTGGCCTTGATCGCCGGGGCCAGGAACTCGGCCGCGAAGCGCTCGCGGGCGTCGACGACGTGGCACTCGAGCGCGCCGAGCTGGCGCGCCTTCTCTTCGATCACGCCGTAGTCCTCGCCCGGCTGGCCGAGGTTGACGGTGAGGCAGACGACCTCGGCCTCGTAGGAGTCCTGGATCCACTTCAGCATCACGCTGGTGTCGAGGCCGCCCGAGTAGAGCAGAAGGACGCGGTCGACCTGCGCGGGGTCGGCCTCGTAGCTGGCGGTGGGGGCCGCCTGTGGTGGCTGAGCGCTCACGAGAGGCGCAAGTCTCGCACGCCGATAGGGCTCAGGGCGCTTCGATGCCGCCGCTGCCGCCTTCGCCTTCTTCCGCGGGCGGTTCGGTCGGCGTCGTGGTCGTCGTCGGCTCGGTGGTGGTCGTGGATTCGGTCGACTCGGTCGTCGTCGGCTCGGTCGTCGTCGTGTCGGTCGGCTCGGTGGTGTCCGTGGTCGTCGGCTCGGAGGTCGTCGTCGTGGTCGGGATCGATTCCGAGCTGGAGGCGGTCGAGCCGCCGCCGCTGCCGCCGCCGGCGATCACGATCACTGCGATCACCAAGCCGACGATGACGGCGACCAGACAGGCGACGACCAGGCGCATGTTGCCGTGCGGCTTGTCGCCGTCGGGGCCGCGGTCCTCAGGCTGTCCCATCAGGCGGGTCGGGTCCTCGTGCATCGGGTCTAGTCCTCCGGTCCGAGTATCGCGTCGAGGATCGAGGCGGTGTCCTCGATCTCGAATCCGTTTCTGAGCTTGGCCTCGATCTCCTCTCGGCTGCTGCCGGAGACGGCCATCTGGGTGGCCAGCAGGCGGGCGCCGGCGGCGCTGCCGGGCTCCCCCCCGGGCGCGGGCCGCAGCTCGGTCGGCCGGGCCGGGGCCGGGGCCTCGACCGGGTCGACGGCGCTGAGGTGGTTGGGGCGCGAGCCCTCTCGCGGGGGGCCGCCGTCGGGCGCGCCGGCAGCGAGGCTGCGCTTGGCCTGCTCCAGCGCCGCGACCAGGCGCTCGGACTGGCCGCGCACGGCCTCGGCCTCGGCCAGCAGCGAGTCGGTCAGCTCCGTCAGCGCCGCCAGGCGCTCGGCGACGAGGCGCTCGGCCTCCTCCTCCGCCTCGGCGAGGCGCTGTCGTGCCTGCGCTTCGGCGTCGTCGATGACCCCGACGGCGGCGCGCTCGGCGGCCTCGACGATCGCGGCCAGGCGCTCGGCGGTGCCGGCGGCGAGGGGATCGGGGGGCGTTGGCGTCGGTCGGTCCTTGCGTCTCACGTGCTGGGCAAGCCTAGAAGCGATTCGCCGACGAGGCCAACCGCCCGTTCGATCTGGGAGGGCTCGACCAGCAGCGGCGGCAGCAGGCGCAGGGTCGAGGGGGCCGGGACGTTGACGACCAGACCGCGCCGGAGCAGGTCGGCGCCGACCGCGGCCGCGTCGATCCCCTCCGCCAGGGCGACGCCGATCATCAGCCCGCGACCGCGGGTGCCGGCGACGCCGTCGAGCGCCTCCAGCTCGCGCCGCAGCTGGGCCCCGAGCTCGCGCACGCCGCGCAGCAGGGCCGGGTCGTCGACCACGTCCAGCACCGCCAGCGCCGCCGAGGTGGCGACCGGGCCACCGGCGAAGGTCGAGCCGTGGTCGCCGGGCTCGAGCACGTCGGCGGCCGCCGGGCCGGTGACGCAGGCGCCGATCGGGACCCCGTTGCCGAGCGCCTTGGCGCTGGTGATGACGTCGGGCCGGACCGGGGTCTGCTGGTAGGCCCAGAGCGACCCCGTCCGCCCGATCCCGGTCTGGATCTCGTCGAGGATCAGCAGCGCCCCGGTCGCGTCGCAGGCCTCGCGCGCGGCCAGCAGCGCCTCGTCGGAGGTCGGGTGGATGCCGGACTCGCCCTGGATCGGCTCGAGGAAGACGGCGGCGGTGCTCTCCCCCACCGCCGCGCGCAGCGCCGCCGCGTCGTTGCGGGGGACCGAGCGGAAGCCGGGCAGCATCGGCCCCAGCGCCGGGTTTGCGGCGAGCTTCGGGGTCGCCGCGAGGGCGCCGTAGCTGCGGCCGTGGAAGTCGCTGTCGAAGCTGACGATCTCCGGCGCGGCGATGCCGCGGCCGTGGGCGTGCTTGCGGGCGACCTTGATCGCGCACTCGTTGGCCTCGGTGCCGGAGTTGGCGAAGAAGACGCGGCCGCCGAGGCTCGACTCGGAGAGACGCTCGGCCAGGCGCGCCATCGGCTCGGTGTAGAAGAGGTTGGAGGCGTGCATCAGCCGCCCCGTCTGCTCGCGCACCGCCGCGACCACGGCCGGGTGACAGTGGCCGAGCGAGCAGACCGAGATCCCGGTCAGGAAGTCGAGGTACTCCTTGCCCTCGGCATCCCACAGCAGCGCCCCCTCGCCGCGGACGAAGTCGACCGGCGCCCGTTTGTAGGTCCGCATCAGGTAGCGCTCCTCCAGCGACTGCGCCTCGGCCAGGCTCATGGCGTGACCATCGTCCCGATGCCGGCGTCGGTGAACAGCTCCAGCAGCAGGCTGTGCGGCAGCCGGCCGTCGATTATGTGAGCCGACTGCGAGCCGCCGCGGATCGCGTCGACGCAGGCCTGCAGCTTCGGCCGCATCCCGCCCTCTATGTCGGCCAGCCGCTCTTCGACCTCGCCGACCGCGGCGCGGGAGATCAGCGACTGGTCGTCGTCCGGGTCGGCCAGCCAGCCCTCGACGTCGGTGAGGAAGATCGCCTTGTGGGCGCCGAGCGCGGCGGCGACCTTGCCGGCCGCCTCGTCGGCGTTGACGTTGTAGGACTGGCCCTCGCGGTCGGAGGCCGAGGAGGCGATCACCGGGATGTAGTCGGCGGCGATGTGGTTGAGGACGTCGACGTCGACCCGCTCGACCGAGCCGACGAAGCCGACCTGGTCGGCGTTGGCGGCCGGCGCCACCTCGAACAGGGTGCCGTCCTCGCCGGCGAGCCCCACCGCGGGCTGCCCAGCCCGGTTCAACCGCTGCACGATCTCCGAGTTGAGCTTGCCGACCAGGACCATCTTCGCCACCTCGACCGTCTCGGCGTCGGAGACGCGCAGGCCCTCGTGGAACTTGACCTCGAGCCCGAGCCGGTCCATGTAGCGGGTGATCTCGGGACCGCCGCCGTGGACGATCACCGGGTTGAGCCCGACGTACTTGAGCAGGACGACGTCGGCGGCGAAGGCCTCGCGCAGCGCCTCGTCGAGCATCGCCGCGCCGCCGTACTTGATCACCACCGTGCGGCCGTGGAACTCGCGGATGTAGGGCAGAGCCTCGAGCAGCGTCTCGACGCTGGCCCCGGCCGCCCGCGACTGCGGTGCCTGCTCGGTCATGCGACGCCCCCTTCGCTCGTTGCTTTCAAGTCGTGTACTCCGCGTTGATCCGCACGTACTCGTAGCCGAGGTCCGAGAACCAGACGTGGGCCCGGTGCTCGCCGCGGCCCAGCCGCAGCCCGATCTCCGCCTCGCGCCGCTCGCCGCCGAGCTCCTCGGCGTCGATCGCGCCGGCGCCGATCTCCTCCAGATCCTCGCCGGCCAGCGCCGCGCCGGCGGCCTGGGCGATCCGGCCCCAGTTGGGATCGCGGCCGAACAGCGCCGTCTTCACCAGCGGCGAATTGGCGATCGCCCGCGCGACCCGCTCGGCCTCGGCGGCGCTGGCCGCCTCGGCGACGTCGACGCGGCCGACCCGGGCGGCGCCCTCGCCGTCGGCGACGATCTCGATCGCCAGCTGCAGCAGCACCGCCTCCAGCAGACCCGGCGGCAGCGGCCTGCCGCTGGCCCCGGTCGCCTGCAGGAGGACGCAGTCGTTGGTGCTCATCTGGCCGTCGACGGTGATCCGGTTGAAGGAGGCGTCGGTGGCGGCGCGGAGCGCTGCGGCGGGATCCTCGACGACGGCGTCGGTCTGGACGAAGCAGAGCATCGTCGCCATCTTCGGCTCGATCATCCCCGCCCCCTTCGCCTGGGCCGAGAGGGTGACGCCGCCGGCGCGCAGGGTGCAGCGCTTGGGCCAGCGGTCGGTGGTCACGATGGCGTCGGAGAAGACGCCGCCGCCGCCCTCCGAGAGGCCCGCGGCCGCCTCGTCGATGCCGGGCAGCACCGCCTCGATCGGCAGCGGCACCCCGATCGTCCCGGTCTCGGCCACGGCCACGCTCGCGGTCTCGATCCCGAGCGCCGCGGCCGTCCGCTCGCACATCGCCAGCGCGTCGGCGTAGCCCTGCTCGCCGGTCTCGGCGTTGGCGTTGCCGCTGTTGACGACGGCCGCGCGGACCCGGCCGCGGTCGGTCAGCTCGCGGCAGACGCGGATCGGCGCCGCGGCGGAGGCGTTGCGGGTGAGCAGCAGCGACGAGGTCACCGACTCCTCGTCGCAGACGACGATGCCGACGTCGGTCCTGCCGCCGCCCTTGAGCCCGCAGTGGGCGCCGCCGGCGCGGAAGCCGGGCGCCAGCCGGGTCGGATCGAGCTCCTCGACGCCCGCCGGAGCCTCGACCCAGCGCGACCTGAAGAAGGGCTCGTCCGCGCTCACGTCAGCCCCTCCGTCTCGTCCAGCCCGAGCATCAGGTTGAGGTTCTGGACTCCCTGGCTGGAGGCGCCCTTCCAGAGGTTGTCGATCGCCGAGAAGGCCATCACGCGGCCGTGCTCGTCGACGGTGACGTGGACATGGCACTCGTTGGTGTCGCGCAGGGCGCGCAGGTTGGGCGGGCCGTCGAGCAGGTGGACGAAGGGCTCGTCCGCGTAGCGCGCCTCGTAGAGCGCCAGCACCGCCTGCTTGGAGGTCGGCTCGGTCAGCCGCGCGAAGCAGGTCGCCAGCTCGCCCTGGTCGAGCGGCAGCAGGTGCGGGACGAAGGTGACCGGCGCCGGGCTGCCGAGCGCGCCCAGCTCCTGTTCGATCTCGGGCCGGTGGCGGTGGCCCTCGGTCTTGTAGGGGAAGGCGTTCTCGGTCATCGCCGAGAAGTGAACGGAGTCGTCGCTGCTGCGCCCGTAGCCGGAGGTTCCCTGCATGGCGGCGACGTAGACCTCCTCGAGCAGGCCCCGTTCGGCCAGCGGCGCCAGCCCGAGCACGCTCGCGGTCGGGTAGCAGCCGGGGGTCGCGACCAGCTCCGCCTCGCGCAGCTCGTCGCGGTAGAGCTCGGTCAGCCCGTAGACGCCCTGGCCGAAGAGGTCGGGGGCGCCGTGCTCGCCGTACCAGCGTTCGTAGGTCCCCATGTCGCGCAGGCGGAAGTCGGCGGAGAGGTCGACGACGAGGATGTCCTTGGCCCGCAGCGCCGCCACGGTCGGGGCGGCGGCCCCGTGCGGGTAGGCGACGATCGCGGCGTCGATCCCCTCGACCCGGTCGAGGTCGAGCTCGGTCAGCTCCAGCGGCACCCGGTGGCGCGGGTAGAGCTCGTCGAGCCGCCTGCCGGCGTCGCCGCGCGAGGTGGCGGCGACCAGCCGCAGCCGCGGGTGGCGCCAGACGATCCGCGCCGCCAGGGCGCCGGTGAAGCCGGAGGCGCCGGCGACGAGGACCCGCGCCGCGGGCTCTCCGCTCAGGGGCTGTGCGCCGAGCTCACTCACGCAGGCTGCCCCCGATCTGCTCCAGGTCGGCCATGATCGCGGCCCGCACGCCGCCGATCTCCTCGTCGGCGAGGGTGCGGTCGTCGGCGCGGAACTCCAGCCGCAGGGCGAGGCTCTTGCGGCCGGCGCCGAGCTGCTCGCCCTCGAAGAGGTCGAAGACCTCGGCCGAGCGCAGGTACTCGCCGCCGCCCTCGATCACGAGCTCGCGGACCGCGGCGGCGCTGACCTCGGCCGGGACCAGGATCGCCAGGTCCTGGCGGATCGCCGGGAAGGTGGTGACGTCCTCGTAGGTCTCCTCGCCGGACGTGGCGGCGCCGAGCAGCGCCGCGGTGGCGACCTCGAAGCCGCTCGCGGCCTCGAGGTCCCACTCGCGGCAGACCAGCGGGTGGACCTCGCCGATCCAGCCGATCGCGGCGCCGTCGATCGTCACCGCCGCGGAACGGCCGGGATGCAGGAAGGGCTCCGGCGCCGGCTCGAAGCCGAGCTCGACCCCG
>Ga0070691_10000017_pt1 | contig 48174 bp, 49 predicted proteins | sample KBSK1101metaG_FD_64673 | JGI IMG/M metagenome (GOLD analysis project Ga0070691, IMG submission 64673) | Corn, switchgrass and miscanthus rhizosphere microbial communities from Kellogg Biological Station, Michigan, USA - KBS K1-10-1 metaG | ecosystem: Host-associated > Plants > Roots >... | reverse complement strand
CGGTTCAGCTTCTCGACCATGTGGACGGGGATGCGGATCGTCCGCGCCTTGTCGGCGATCGCCCGCGTCACCGCCTGGCGGATCCACCAGGTCGCGTAGGTGGAGAACTTGTAGCCGCGGCGGTAGTCGAACTTCTCGACCGCCCGGATCAGCCCCAGCGAGCCCTCCTGGATCAGGTCGAGGAAGCTGAGGCCGCGGCCCAGATAGCCTTTGGCGATCGAGACGACGAGGCGCAGGTTGGCCTCGACCATCTGCCGCTTCGCCAGCATGTCGCCGCGCTCGATCCGTTTCGCCAGTTCGACCTCCTGCGCCGCGGTCAGCAGCTCGACCTGGCCGATCGAGCGCAGGTAGAGGCGCAGCGAGTCGAGGCTCGGCTCGATCGTGAGGTCGAGCTCGGTCTTCTTCGTCTGGCCGCCGCTCTCGCCGCCGCCGCGCTGCTCCTTGTAGGCGCTGACCCCGTCCTCGGCGATCACGTCGACGCCGTGCTCGACCAAGTGCGCGTGCAGGCCGGAGACCTGCTCCTTGGTGATCTCGACCTCCTCCAGCGTGGCCGCGATCTGCTCGAAGGTGAGGTAGCCGCGCTCGCGGCCCAGAGCGACAAGCCCGCGCAGCTCCTCGATCACTGCGACCGGGCTCTCCTCAGCCTCTCGCTCCATTACCTCAGGACCGGTCTCCAACGATTCGATGGTCACTCCCTCCGGTGCTGCTCTCCCCATTCCCATGGAGCCGGCCCCGATGTCCGGCCGTTTCGAAGTATAGGCAGAAGTTCTCCATCGCTTACGCTTCATAAAGCCGATGTCGACTCAGCCGACCGCAGCAGCCGCTCCCGACGTCCAGGCCTCCCTGCCGGCGACGCAGGTCAGCCTCTCGCGGGTTGGCGTGACCGGGGTCGAGAAGGTGATCCGGGTCAAGGCCGACGGCGCCGAGAACCTCTTCTACGCCGAGCTCGAGTGCTTCGTCGACCTCAACCCCAAGCAGGCCGGGGTCCACATGTCGCGCTTCGAGGAGATCGTCGGCGAGGCGATCGACGAGGTGGTGCTGGGCGAGGCCTTCAAGGCCGAGGTGCTGGCCGCCCACGTCGCCCAGAAGGTGCGCGAGCGCCAGGGCGGGCTGCGGGCCGAGGTCTCGGTCACAGCCCGCTACCCGGAAACGGCGACGACGCCGGAGAGCGGCAAGAGCACCCAGGAGATCTATGTCCTCTATGGCACCGCGGTCGACTCCGAGCGCGGTACCCGCACCCTGACCGGCGTCCAGGCCCAGGGCATGACCGCCTGCCCCTGCGCCCAGGAGATGGTCGCCGGCCTCTCGCGCGAACGCCTGGCGGCGGAGGGCTTCGGCCCGGAGGAGATCGAGCGCGTCGTCGACGTCGTCCCGATCGCCACCCACAACCAGCGCGGCATCGGCACCCTCCACGTCGGCTGCCCCGAGGGCGGGCCGGCCTGGATCGACGCGCCGGAGCTGCTGCGGATCGTCGAGAGCTCGATGAGCTCGGAGATCTACGAGCTGATGAAGCGCCCCGACGAGCTGGCGGTGGTCGTGAAGGCGCACGAACAGCCGCGCTTCGTCGAGGACTGCGTGCGCGAGATGGTGCGCCAGGTGGTCGAGGGCTACCCCGACCTGCCCGACGAGGCCTTCGTGATGGCGCGCCAGGAGAACCTGGAGACGATCCACCGCCACAACGTCGTCGCCGAGCGCTACGGCACCCTCGGCGAGCTGCGGTCCGAGCTGGCCAGCGGCGAGCACAACGGCCACCAGCTGACCATGCGCGAGTGGCTGGAGTCGCCCGCGAACTGACCGCCGATGGGCTGATTTGTCGGCCCAGGGACGACTTATCGGCCCATCGACACCCGGGCTCGTTCCTTGTGCTGCTGCTCGATCCGGCGCCGCAGCCCGAAGAAGTAGTCGGCGCCGCTGATCACGGTCACGGCGAGGGCGAGGTAGACGAGCAGGTCGACGCCGAGTGGGGCCGGGTCGGTGACGATCAAGGCGATCACCGCGGCGATCTGCAGGCCGGTCTTCAGCTTGCCGAGCCAGCTGGCCGCGATCACGATGCCGCGCTCGGCGGCGATCGTGCGGAGGATGGTGACGGCGATCTCGCGGGCGATGATCACCATCGCCACCCAGGCTTCGAGCCGGTCGAGCGAGACCAGCGAGACCAGGGCGCCGATGATCAGCAGCTTGTCGGCGAGCGGGTCCATCAGCTTGCCGAAGGTGGTGACCGCGTCGCGCGAGCGCGCGAAGTAGCCGTCGAGGCCGTCGGTCAGAGCGGCCAGGGCGAAGACCGCGGCCGCCAGCGCGTCCCCGTTCGGCGTCTCCCCCAAAAGCGCAACCACCACCACCGGCACCGCCAAAATGCGCAACAGCGTCAGCGCATTAGGCAAATTCAGCGGAAACATACCCTCACCCTGGTCGATGGGCCGAAATGTCGTCCTGGGGGCGACTTATCGGCCCGTCGGCGGCGAGTTTGGCGTCGCGGGCGGCGAAGTACTCCTCGCCCTCGATGCTGATGCGGGGGACGATGCGGTCGAGCCAGCCGGGCAGCCACCAGGCGCGCTTGCCGAGCAGGACCATCACCGCCGGCACCAGCAGGCAGCGGACGAGCGTCGAGTCGATCGCGATCGCCACCGCCAGCCCGACCCCGAACTCCTTCACCACCGGGTCGCCGTTGAGGACGAAGCTGGTGAAGACGCAGACCATGATCGCCGCCGCCGAGGTGATCACGCGGCCGGTGTTGGCCAGCCCTTCGACCACGGCGCGGCGCTCGTCCCCGTACTTGGTGAAGTGCTCGCGCATCTGCGTCAGCAGGAAGACCTCGTAGTCCATCGAGAGCCCGAAGAGGATCGCGAACATCAGCAGCGGCACGAAGCTGACGATCGGGATCGAGTGGTCGAGCCCGATCAGCGAGGAGCCCCAGCCGAGCTGGAAGACCGTGGTGACGACGCCGTAGGCGGCGGCGACCGAGAGCAGGTTCATCGCCGCCGCCTTGATCGGCACCAGCAGCGAGCGGAAGGCGATCAGCAGCACGAAGAAGCTGAGGGCGACGACGATCGCGATCATCAGCGGCAGCTTTTCGGCGATCTGAGTGCCGAGGTCGATGTAGCCGGCGGTCTGGCCGCCGACGTAGGAGTTGGCTTCGGTCCCCTTCAGAGCGGTCGGGATGACGGTGTCGCGCAGATCTTCGACCAGGTTCACCGTCTCGTCGGCCCAGGGCTCTGATTTCGAGATCACCGTGAAGACCGTGACCGTGCCCTCCTGGTCGAAGGCCGGTTCGCTCACCGCGGCGACGTCGGCGGCGCCGGCGATCTCTTTCTGCAGGCCCGGCAGCACCTGCTTGGCTTCCGTCGGCGAGCTGAATTCGGAGGCGATCAGGAGCGGCCCGTTGACCCCCGGCCCGAAGCCCTTGTTGAGGCTGTCGTAGGCCTGGCGCGAGGTCGTGTCCTTGGGCAGGGCGCTGATGTCGTTCTGGCCGAGCTCGAGCTGGAAGATCGGCAGCGCCAGGACCACGAGCACGACCAGGGCGGCGATCGCCGAGCGCCAGGGGCGGCCGGCGACCCGCTCGGCCCAGCGGCGCCAGCCGTGCGGCTCGGAGTCGTCGGGGTGGGTCTTGCCGAGCTTGACCCGCAGCGAGTCGATCCGCGGCCCCAGCGCCCCCAGCATCGCCGGCAGCAGCGTCGCCGCGGCGCAGACGGCGACGACGACGGCGATCGCCGCGGTGAAGCCGAGCGTGCTGACCAGCGGGATGCCGGCGAAGGCGAGCGAGCAGAGGGCGATGACGACGGTGAAGCCGGCGAAGACGACGGCGCCGCCGGCGGTGGCGGTGGCGCGGGCGATCGACTCGCGCAGCTCCATCCCTTCCCCCAGCTGCAGTTTGTGGCGGGTGACGATGAAGAGCGCGTAGTCGATCCCGACCCCGAGCCCGATCATCGTCGCCAGGGTCGAGGCGACCGCCGGCACCTGCAGCACGTGCTCGAGCAGGCGGACGATCGAGAGCGCGCAGGCGAGCCCGATCAGGGCGGAGACGATCGGCAGCATCATCGCCGTCGCGGTGCCGAAGGCGAAGAGCAGGATGATCACCGCGGCGGTGAGCCCGATCGCCTCGCTGATCTCGGTCGAGGGCTTGGAGAGCTGCTGGCCGACGTAGCTGCCGACGGCAGTGTGCAGGCCGGCGGCGCGGGCCGGCTGCGCCGCGTCGAGGATCCGCTGCGCCTCTTCTTCGTCGATTTCGCCCGGGCCGATCGCGAGCACCACCGGGATGTAGGCGACCGACCCGTCCTTGCTGAGGAACTCGGCGCCGGCGGGGCTGAGCGGGTCGGTCGCCTGGTTGACGTCGTGGAGGGCTTCGAGCCGTTCGACGGTTTCCGCCACCGCCGCCGCGTACTTCGGGTCGGTCAGCTTCCGCCCGGCCGGCGCTTCCAGGGTCAGCGGGTTGCTGCCGTAGGCCTGCTCGGGCAGGTTGTCTTCGAGCAGTTCGGTGGCGATCGTCGAGTCGGTCCCCGGCAGCGTCAGGTTTTCGCTGGTCTTGCTGCCGCCGGCCTGGCCGATCAGGACGAGGGCGATCGCGAGCACCAGCCAGACGCCGATCACCGGCCAGTGGTGACGGGCGCAGAAGCGGCCGATCGCGTAGAGAGGGCCCGTCATTCGCCAATCATCTCCGATGGGGCGGGAGTCGTGCCGTCCTCGAAGGCCTCTGGGATCGATTCGGCGACGTCGGCGCCGAGGGCGCGGCGCAGGACGACCAGGTGCTGGGCCTGGTTGGCGACGATCGAGCCGAGCAGGGCGCGGGGCCAGGGTGCGGTCAGGTGGGAGACCGCCCGCAACCCATATGCGACCGAGACGCTTTCGACTTCGTAGAGGAATCCGAGCGCGTCGGTCTGCGTCTTCAGGCCCTCGCTTTCGATCTCTTCGTCGGCCGGTTCGGCCGCTTCGCCGAGGCCGCGCAGGGCCTTGATCACCGCGTCCACATGCTCCTGTTCGGCGCCGCGGAATTCGCGGGCGGTGGCGAGCGCGGCGCCGCGCAGCAGCGGCAGCGTGCGGTCGTAGGCACGGACCGCCGCCAGCTCGCGGGCGAGCACGTCGTCGAGGATCTCGGCGTCGGCGGCTTTGTCGGGCACCGCCGTGGTCGTGCCCGGTCCGCTGCCCCCGCAGGCGGCAAGCGTCAGGCCGGCGCCGAGCACCAGGGCGAGGATCGGGAGGGCGCGCCGCACGGCGCCGCCGCGCGTGATTCGGTTCGGGGCCATGGAGAGGCGGCCAAGCCTATGAGCAAAGGCGCCGCCGGGGAGCTGGCGGCCCTGGCGGAGGAGATCCACGCCTGCCGGCGCTGCCCGCGGCTGGTCGAGTGGCGCCAGGCCCAGGCCGCCGATCCGCCCCGGCGCTTCCGCGGCGAGGACTACTGGGCGAAGCCGGTGAGCGGCTTCGGCGACCCGGCCGCGCGGGTCGCGATCGTCGGCCTCGCCCCGGCGGCCCATGGCGCCAACCGCACCGGCCGCATGTTCACCGGCGACCGCTCCGGCGACTGGCTCTACGCCGCCCTGCACCGCGCCGGCTTCGCCAACCGGGCCGAGGCCGAGCACCGCGACGACGGGCTGCGCCTGCGCGACGCCTACGTCACCGCCACCGTGCGCTGCGCGCCCCCCGCCAACAAGCCGACGGTCGCGGAGCGCGACAACTGCCTGCCGTACCTGGAGCGTGAGCTGGAGCTGCTCGAGCGCTGCAAGGTGATCGTCGCCCTCGGCTCCTTCGCCTGGGACGGCGTCCTCCGCGCCGCCCGCGCGCGCGGGACCGAGGTGCCGCGGCCGCGGCCGCGGTTCGGCCACGGGGCCGAGGCGGCGCTCGGCCCCTGGCGGCTGCTCGGCTGCTTTCACCCGAGCCAGCAGAACACCTTCACCGGCAAGCTGACGGTGCCGATGATCGACGCCGCCTTCTCCCGCGCGAGGGACCTGGCTGCTTAGTCCTTCTTCGGGGTTACCCGCTGCCGGTGGGGCCCGGCCGCCTCGAACGCGAGCATCGCGACGGTCACCGGGACACCCTCCTCGTCGGCGTTCGCCAGACGATCGGCGCTTTCGGCCTGAATCTCGAAAACGCGCTCCAGCGCCTCTTCGAGAGATCTGGCGGCGTCTTCCCAGCCCTGCTCGTCGACGATCATCGGCGTCCAGCTCATATGCCGGTCGTCGCGCCGGTCGAGGCTTCCCGATTTCAACGCTTCGGTTGCGTCGGTCACCATCGTCTGCAGCAGGCTGGCGCTCATGCCGGGCCGGATCGATTTCGGCAGTCGCGACCATTCCTCGGCGGTCATGAACGCGCGCGAGGTGGCCCGGTAGTAGTGCTCCATGGCGCCGCGCCTCGGAGCGGTATCCACCAATTCGATGCAGTCGCACTCCTTCAGCACCTTGATGTGGTAGCTGACATGGCCGACTGACTCCCCCAGCTCCTTGGAGATTTCGTTCGGGCTGGCCACCCGTTCGTTGAGGATCGAAAGTGCGTCGTTGCGCACCGGATGCCCCATGGCCCGGACGATGCGCGGGTCGATGAACGCTCGCGGTCTATTGCCCTGCTTGTTGCCCGACACGTCACTGCCCTTCTTCGGCTTGGGGGCCATTGAATCTCCGTTCTCTCTCTGTAGCTGAACGTTCTAGAGCATTGAGTCTATAGGCAATTTACTGAGAATTGCAGGGATTTTGCCAGAGAAAAGTCGACCTTGGTAACTGTTTCCAGCACTGGAATGGTCTCTACCAAAAGAAAAAGTCAGCCTACTGGAAGGCTGAAAAGCATTTCAACAGGGGGTAGCCAAGTGCAGATCATCAACGCAAGCAGCGTCATGCCGACGTCCTCGATTCACAAGAACGGCTAGCTCGAGTCGCATGCGCCGGCCTCGGATCAAGCGTACGACGGAGTCCATCGGCTCGCCCGAAGGGGACGTCTACCTGATGCGACCGAGCGCCGACAGCGACATTCGGATCGAGAAGCCGAACGAGGAAGAGCGCGAGCTGCTGGGGTCGCTCGATGGAGAGCACACGCTCGAGCAGCTGCAGGAGAAGTTCGGTGAGGAGGCCGTCGGCGACCTGATCTCCCAGCTGCAGGAGCTGGAGATCGTCGAGGACGCCGCCGATGACGACCTCGTTCCCACGGCGGAGCTGGCGCGTTTCGACCGCCAGCTCCGCTACTTCAGCGACGTCGGCCCGAGCGGGCTGGCGCCATCGGAGTGCCAGCGGCGCCTGCGCGACGCGAAGGTGGCGGTGCTCGGAGTCGGTGGGCTCGGCGGCTGGACCGCGTGGGCGCTGGCCTGCTGCGGGGTCGGCGAGATGTGGTTGATCGACGGCGACCGGGTCGAGGCCAGCAACCTCAACCGCCAGATCCTCTACACCGAGGCCGACCTCGGCCTCTTGAAGGTCGAGGCGGCGACGGCGCGGCTGCGTGCCTTCAACTCGGAGATGCGGGTGACCTCGACCGCGCGGCGGCTCGAGGGCCAGGCCGAGATCGCCGACTTCATCGACGGCTCCGACATCGTCGTCGACGCCGCCGACTGGCCGGCGCACGACATCGAGCGCTGGTGCAACTCGGCCTGCTTCGAGGCCGGAATCCCCTACATCACGATGAGCCACTTCCCGCCGATCGCGCGGGTCGGCCCGCTCTACGTACCGGGCCAGACCGGCTGCTTTGCCTGTCAGGAGGCCGCCTACCGCCGCCAGTACCCGCTCTTCGACGTGGCGATCGAGCAGCGCCGCGCGAAAGCGTCCCCGGCGGCGACGCTCGGGCCCGCCTGCGGGCTGATCGGCGGCCACGTCGCGCTCGACGTCATGCACCTGCTGACCGGGCTCGCCGCGCCCTCGACGCTCGGCGTCGCCCACATCTTCGACCTGCGGACGATGGAGGTCGAGCGCGAGCCCGTCGTGCCCGAGCCGGGGTGCCCCGTGTGCGGGGATATGCAGCCGGCGGCGGAGCCCGTCAAGGAGACCGCCTAGGGATAGGTTCGCCGGCCGCCGTCGCCGCGGGGCAACCCCTCCTAGAATGGGGCCCGCCCGCCGGCGTAGCTCAGTTGGTAGAGCACTTCATTCGTAATGAAGGGGTCCCCGGTTCAAGTCCGGGCGTCGGCTCTCTCTCGTCCGATCCCGCTCTCGATCGCCTCCGCGTAAACGCCGTGGAGGGTGTGGCCGGGGGGACGGTCGTCGATGCCGTAGGCCTCCCTCATCGCCCGCGCCAGCGTCCTCTTGAAGGTGCGGCCGTGCCAGGCGTGGGCCTCGGCGGCGCGGCCGACGTGGAGGTGGGTCAGCTCGTGGAGCAGCGTCTCCAGCACGTCGCCCGGGCGGATCCCGGGGTAGGCCGTGACCGAGAGGCGGAACTGGGTCGGGACCGCGAAGCCGAGCCGGTTGGGGCGGCGGCTGGCGCGGCGGACCTTCAGCTCCGGGGCTCGCGCCGCGAGCGGACCGCCGGCGAAGACCGGCAGCGCCCGCAGCCGCTCCATCTCGCGCTCGAGCGCGACCCCGGCGACGAGGTAGTAGGCGGACGGGCGGCGCAAGCTCCTAACCCTGGCACCTGGGGCACCAGTAGGTGGTGCGGTTGGCGTCCCCCTGGCCGCGCGAGGCGACGCGGCCGCCGCAGACCGGGCAGGGGCGGCGGGCGCGGTAGACGGCGTAGGCATGGCGGCCGGACTCGACCGCCTCCAGCATCAGCGCTCGGGCGGCTTCGAGGACCGCGAGCAGGTCGTCGTCGACGAGATCGTCGACGGGCCGCCAGGGGTCGAGGCGGGCGGCGAAGCAGGCCTCGCTCTTGAAGATGTTGCCGATGCCGGCGACCAGCGTCTGGTCGAGCAGGGCGTCGCCGAGGCCGCGATCGGGGTCGCGGCGGAGGTTGGCGACCATGGCGGCGAAGTCGGGCTCGGGAGCGAGGACGTCGGGACCGAGCCGGGCCAGTTGGGGGTCGCGCGAAAGGCGCGCGGTCGCGACCAGCCGCAGAGTCGGGCCGCCGAACTGGACCGCTTCCTGCCCACCACCGGCCAGCACCGCCCAGGCCGCGCCGCGGGCCTTGCGCCAGCGGGCGCCGCGGGGGTAGACGTGCCAGGAGCCGTTCATCCCCATGTGACTGTGCAGCGCCAGGTCGCCGAAACGCAGGACCAGATTCTTGCCGTGCGATTCGACCGCCTCGAGGCGACGGCCGTCGAGGCGCTCGATCCGGGCCGCGCGCCCGCGCGGGTTCGGTGCCGAGGCCGCCACCGTCTCCCCGCTCAGCGCCGCGTCGAGGCGCCGGGCGGCGCGCAGGATCGTGTCCCCCTCTGCCATCGCACCCATGATGACCGCGGACGGTCAGCGGCTAGATTGGTCAGCGTGCCGAGAGGACGACGGATCGACCCGCGGGGACGGCAGGTAGCGCTGGCACTGGGCGCCGCCCGGACCGGTCTCGGCCTCGGCGCCCTCTTCCTCACCCGTCCCACCCTGAAGGCGCTGCTCTTCGGCGAGACCGACGCCGTCGGGCGGGCGCTGGCGAAGCTGGCCGGCGGCCGCGACCTGACGCTGGGCCTGCTGACCCTCGCCGCCCGCGACGACCGCGAGATGCTGCGAACCATCGTCCTCGGTGCCGCGGTCCTCGACGCCGCCGACTCGGTCTCGCTCGGCCTCGCGGCCCGCGACGGCGACACCCGCCTCGCCGGCCTCGGCGGAGTCGCCTCCGGCGGCGCCGCCGCGATCGCCGGCATCTGGGCCTGGCGGCGGCTCGGCCAGGTCAGGCGCCGGCGGCGACGATGGCCGCAAAGCCGCTGATCGACGCGGTGGTCAGGGCGATCGACCCGAACACGATCGCGCGCTGAATCGAGTCGAGCCGGGTGTCCATGCGTTCGAGTCGCTTGTCGACCTGGTCGAAACGGGCGTCCATCTCCTCGCGCAGCGCCGCGAATTCCGACTTCGCCTCCGATCGCACCTTGGCGAATTCCGACCTTGCCTCAGCTCGCACCTTGGCGAATTCCGACCTCGTCTCCGATCGCGTCTGGACGAACTCCGACTTCGTCTCGGACCGCAGTTCTCGGACATCCGCATCGACCCGGTCGAAGCCCCGGTCCATCCGGTTCGCCAGGTCGTCGAGCCGCTCGTCGGTCCACGCTTCCCTCATCGCCTCCATGATGCCAACGTAGACAAAAGGTTGCTACCAGTGGGACGCGCCGTATAACGATTCTGTGCCAACTTTGGGACGCTCGGCGTCCCCGATCGGGCGCTCAGTCGCTGCCGTTGGAGCTGGCGCCGGCGACGCCCGGCTGGAACTCGTGCGACTCGATCACGCGGTCGATCAGGCCGTACTCGACGGCCTGCGGCGGCTGGAAGAATTTGTCGCGTTCCATGTCTTCGTGGATCTGCTCCTGCGACTGGCCGGTGTGCTTGACGTAGATGCCGTCGAGGCGCGAGCGCAGCTCGAGGATCTCTTTGGCGTGGATCTCGATGTCGCTCGACTGGCCTTCGAAGCCGCCGCTCGGCTGGTGGATGAGGATGCGGCTGTTGGGCAGCGCCATCCGCTTGCCGGCGGCGCCGCCGGTGAGGATCAGCGAGCCGGCCGACATCGCGATCCCGTAACAGATCGTCTGCACGTCGGGCTTGATGAACTGCATCGTGTCGTAGATCGCCAGGCCCGCATAGGCGGAGCCGCCGGGCGAGTTGATGTAGAGGCTGACGTCCTTGTCGGGGTCCTCGGACTCGAGGTGCAGCAGCTGGGCGATGATCAGGTTGGCGAGGTCCTCCGTCACCTGTTCCCCGAGGAAGACGATGCGCTGCGCCAGCAGGCGGCTGTAGATGTCGAAGGAACGCTCGCCGCGAGCGGTCTGCTCGACGACCATCGGCACTAGTGGCATGGGGCCTCCGTTTCGGGGATGGACTGACCTGACCTTACCGAGGGCGGTGCCTAGGCCCCGGCGCCGCTGAACTTGTAGCCGACCCCCCGCACCGTCACCACCAGCTCCGGCTTCTGCGGGTCGCGCTCGACCTTCTGGCGCAGGTTGGAGATGTGGACGTCGCAGGCGCGCTCGTCGCCGTCGAACTCGGTCTGCCAGAGCTCCTCCATGATCTGGGCGCGGGCGAAGACCTCGCCGGGGCGGCCGACCAGGAGCCGCAGCAGCTGGAACTCCGAACGGGTCAGGTTGACCGGGATCCCGCGCACGGTGGCGACGTGGCGGACCAGGTCGATCGAGACCGCGCCGGACTCGATCTTCACCGCCTGGGCGAGCGGGGAGCGGTCGAGTTCGCGGCGGCGCAGCTGGGCGCGGACGCGGCCGAGCAGCTCGCGGACCGAGAAGGGCTTGGTCACGTAGTCGTCGGCGCCGACCTCGAGCCCGACCACCTTGTCGACCTCGGCGTCCTTGGCGGTGAGGAGGATGATCGGCACGGCGCTGCGGGAGCGGACGTCGCGGCAGATGTCGAGGCCGCTCGGCCCCGGCATCATGATGTCGAGGATCAGCAGGTCGTAGGGAATGCCGTCGCTGAGCATCGCCGCCGCCTGATCGCCGTCCTCCGCCGGGCTGACCTCGAAGCCCTCCTGGGTCAGCGCGTAGCCGACCGAGTCGCGGACCGAGGGCTCGTCGTCGGCGATCAGGATGCGGCCGCTGCTCATGTTCGCTCTCGGCGCACGGTCAGGCCACCGGGGTCGGGCTCGGCTGGGCGAGAGGGAGGCGGACCCAGAAGGTGCTGCCCTCCCCCTCCACGGACTCGGCGCCGATCTGGCCGCCCATCACGTCGACCATGCGCCGCGCGATCGCCAGGCCGAGGCCGAAGCCCTCCTGCTTGCGCGACTCGCTGCGCCGGTAGAAGCGCTCGAATACGCGCTCGATCTCCGCCGCGGGGATGCCGGTTCCGGTGTCGATGACTTCCAAGATGACCTCGCCCTCACCCTCATGGCGGCCGCGTACGGTAACGGTGCCGGGGGGTGGCGTGTTCTTGAAGGCGTTGGTCAGCAGCCCGATCATCACCTGGCGCAGCAGCGTCGGATCGCCGGTGGCGAGCAGGTCCGGCTCCACCGCGACCTCGAGAGCGACGTGCGGAGGAGCCTCGACCGCGGCGGCGACGTCGCGGATCGCCGCCGGCACGTCGACGATCTCGCTCTCGGCCGCGCCGCGCGAGTCGACCCGGGCCAGGGTCAGCAGCGACTGGGTGAGGCGGCTCATGCGCTCGGCGTCTTCGGCGAGGCGGTGGAGGAAGTGGTCGCGGTCGCGCGGCTCGTTCTTGGCCCCGCTCTGCAGGACCTCGATCGCGCCGGAGATCCCGGCCAGCGGGTTGCGCAGCTCGTGGGCGGCGTTGGAGACGAAGTCGGCTTCGGCGAGCTCGCGGCGCAGCTCGTCGGTGCGGTCGCGCAGCACCGCCAGCACCGCGCGCTCGTCGGGCAGCGAGCGGGCGGTCATCGCGTAGGCGCGGTCGCCGATCCGCAGCGCCGGGTGGGCCGAGAAGCCCATCTCCGAGGCCCGGTGCAGCTGCGGGCGCACCACCTCCGGCGGGCGGCCGGCGGCGTCGAGCAGGCGCGAGGCGGCGCTGTTGGAGAAGCGCACCGGCCCTTCGAAATCGACCACCATGACCGCGTCGGTGAGGCCGTCGAAGATCGCCGCCAGCTTGTTGCGATCGGCGGTGAGGACGCCGAAGCTCTCCTTCAGCGAGGCCCGCATCGAGTCGAGGGCGCGGGCGAGGTCGCCGATCTCGTCGGGGGCGGAGACGCTGAGCGGGGCGTCGAATGACCCCTCCGCCATTTCACCGGCGGCGCGGGCGAGGCGGACGACGCGGTGGGAGATCGCGACCGCGATCAGGAAGCCCGCGAGGACCCCGATCAGGACCGAGCCGATCAGGGCCTGCTCGTTGTCGCCGAATAGATAGACCGAGCCGGCGGTGATCAGGGTCACCGCGGCGAAGGCCCCGGTCAGCCAGAGGCGCATGCCGATGCGCGGCGCGGCGGTCCGCGGCGCGGCGGGCGGCTCGTTGCCAGAGCTCATGAAGGTTTACTAACACAATCCCTTCGCGTCGGGACCGCGAGCCTGCGGCGGCAGGCCAAGTGGGAGAATCGCTCGGGTGCGGACTCTCGTCTTCATCCCCGCCTGGAACGAGGAGGCCTCGGTCGCCGCGGTGATCGCCGACGTGCGCCGGGAGCTGCCGCGTACCGACATCCTCGTCGTCGACGATGGCTCGATCGACGCGACGACGGCGCGGGCGCGCGAGTGCGGCGTCCTCGTCGCCACCCTGCCCTTCAACCAGGGCCTGGGGGCGGCGCTGCAGACCGGCTACCTCTACGCCCTGCGCGAGGGCTATGACTTCTGCGCCCACCTCGACGCCGACGGCCAGCACCCGCCGGCCGAGGTGGCGCGGCTGCTGGCCGAGGTCGAAGCCGACCGTGCCGACCTGGTGATCGGCTCGCGCTACCGCGATCCCGACGCGGAGGCTTCCGCCGACGACTACAGACCGACCCTCTCGCGCCGGATCGGCACCGGCGTCTTCCGCTTCTTCCTGACGCTGGCGACCCGCCAGCGCTTCACCGACACGACCAGCGGCATGCGGGCGGCGAACCGGCGGGTGATGTCGCTGTTCAGCGAGAACTACTCGCCCGACTTCGCCGAGATCGAGTCGCTGCAGCTGGCGGTGCGCGAGGGCCTGCGGGTCGAGGAGGTGCCGGTGCGGATGCTGGAGCGGGCCGGCGGCAGCTCCTTCCTCACCCCGCTGCGCTCGGCCTTCTTCATCTTCAAGGGCGTGGTCGTGCTGCTGGTCGGCCAGTTCCGCCCGCGCCGGCATGCGGAGGCGGAGCGATGAGCCTGCCCTTCGCCGCCGACGCGACCCAGGTCCACCTGACCTCGCAGACGCGGGTCGTCGCCGCGGTGATCGCGATCTTCTTCATGTTGCTGATCCTCGAGCTGATCCGCCGCGACCGTCTGCAGGAGCGCTACAGCGTGATCTGGTTCGTGGCCGGCCTCGGCATGCTGGCTGGCGCCGCCTTCCCGGGCCTGCTGGAGCTGGTCGCCGACCTGATGGGCGTGCGCGACACCAACGTCGCCCTCTTCTCGATCGTGCTGCTGCTGCTGCTCGGGCTGGCGCTCAACTTCAGCGTGATCATGTCCCGCCAGGCCGCCCAGATCACCCGCCTGGCCCAGGAGCGGGCGATCGAGAAGGCGAGGGCCCAGGCCGCCGAGGCCCACAACGGCAACGGCAGCTCAGGCGAGCAGCCGCTCGAGCCTGAAGAAGAGCGCCTCCAGGGCTAGCTCCTCGGAGACGTTGAGGTCGAGGCTGCGGCGGGTGCCCTGGACCGCTTCGGCGGCGGCGCGGGCGCGGCCGGGGTCGAGCTCGGCGGCCTGGGAGCGCAGCTGGTCGAGCCGGTCGCGGTTGAAGGCGACGGCCTCGGCCCCAGAGCCGACCGCGGCGAGGTCGCGGAACCAGTCGGCGCAGAGCTCGAGGCCGAGGTCGAGGATCTCGGTGCGGCGGCGGCGGCCGGCGCGTTTGGACTCCTCGGCGATGTCGCGGGCGGTGCGCTTCAGCCCCGCCTTCGACTCCTCCTCGAGCACCTCGCGGGCGGCCGCTTCGACGTCCTCGCCGGCGGCCTGGGCGCGGTCGAGGAGGCCTTTCCAGGGCGCCGAGGCGACCTCGCCCGAGAGGACGGCGCCAGCGCAGCGCTCGGCGTCTTCGCGCAGCTCGTGCCCGCGCGGCCCCATCAGCAACCGCCCCCGCTCGAGGTCGCCAGCGGCAAGCCGGGCCGCCGCCGCGATCTCCTCCGCCGGCCGATGGGCCGATATGTCGGCGCCGGCTCGACTTATCGGCCCATCGGCCTGCAGTTGGGCTTCGAGGGTCTCGGCCGGGAGGGGGGCGAAGTCGATTGGCTGGCAGCGGGAGGTGATCGTCTCCAGCAACACCTCCGGTTCGGCGCTGAGCAGGATCAGGTGGACGAACCCGGGCGGCTCCTCCAGGGTCTTCAGCAGCGCGTTCTGGCTCTCGTCGCGCATCGCCTCCGCCGCCTCGACCACGAAGACCCGCCTGCCGCCTTCGAAGGGACGGTAGGCGGCGGCGCGGATCACCCGCTCGCGCACCTCCTCGACCAGGTGCTGGGCGCCGCGCGGGGTCAGCCAGACGAGGTCGGGGTGCGGCGAGGGGTCGAGCAGGGCCCGCCGCCGCGCGTCGTCGGGGTCCGCGGCGGCGGCGGCGAGGATCTCGGCCGCAAAGCCGCGCGCGGCGGCGCGCTTGCCGGCTCCCCGGGGACCGCGGAAGAGGTAGGCATGCGAGGGGCCCGAGGCCAGCGCCGCGCTCAGCGCCACCCGCGCCCGCGCCTGGTGCTCAGTCCTCTGCTCGAGAACGCTCATCGACGGCCTCCATCGCGCGCGCGTGGACCTCCTCGACGCTGCCGGCGGCGTCGATCGCAACCACCCGGTCGCTGGCGATGATCGCGATCTCCTCGTAGGCCTCGGCGACGGTCCGCTGCAGCTCCAGGCCCTCGGCCTCGAAGCGGTCCTCGCCGTCGGCGCGGCCGAGGCCGACCTCGGGGTCGACCCGCAGCAGCAGGGTCAGGTCCGGCCAGAGGCCGTCGGTGGCGGTGTCGCAGAGGCCGATCACCTCCCCCACCCCCAGCCCCCGGGCGGCGCCCTGGTAGGCGACGCTGGAGTCGGAGAAGCGGTCGCAGACGACGGTGCGGCCGGCCTCCAAAGCGGGGCGGATCACCCGCTCGGTGAGATCGGCGCGGGCGGCGAGGAAGAGCAGCAGCTCGGCCAGCGGCGCCAGCGGCAGCGCCGGGTCGGCGAGCAGCTCGCGGATCCGCTCCGCCGCTTCGGTGCCGCCGGGCTCGCGGATCGCCAGCGTCTCGGGGCCCAGCGCCTCGACCAGCAGCCGCGCCTGGGTGCTCTTGCCTGAGCCGTCCACTCCCTCGAGGGAGATGAACACGCCGCGGACCTCAGCCTTTGGCCGCGGCTTTGGCGCGTTTGCGCCCCCGCGTGGCGGTGTCCGCTTTGGACGCTTTCACTTTCGCTTTCTTGCCCTTGGCGGGAGCGTCCTCGTCGCCTTTGACCGGCGGCTTCTTTTCCATCGCCGCTTTGGCCGCTTTCGCCGCTTCGCGTTCGGCCCGGCGTTTCTTCATCTCCTGCATCGACTCGCAGTCGTCGTTGAGGCAGAGGTTCCAGGGGCGGCCGCGGAAGGGGACGACTTTGAGCCGCGGCGTCTCGCCGCAGATCGAGCAGCGGTCTTCGAGCTTGAAGACGTCGCCGCGCTGGGGCAGCGGGAAGGTCTGGTCGCAGGAGCTGGGGTCGTCCAGGGTCCAGCCGCTGCAGCCGACGAAGCGTTTGCCCGATTTTTTCGCGCGGATGATCCGCAGCATGTGGGGCGAGCCGTCGTCCTTCTTGCGCCCCGCCTCTTCGCAGACTTTGCAGGGGCCGAGGATGCGATCCTCGTCCATCCCTTTCCAGATCACTTTGGCCAGGTCCTCGCGGCTGCCGTCGATTTCGGTCCAGGTCTTGTGCAGGAGGTCGCGGCTCTCGCCGACGACGGCGCCCTTGGTCATCTCGCCGGCGGCGATCCGGTCCATCTCCGCCTCCAGCTGCGCGGTCATCTCCGGCGTCGCCATCGCCGGCACGTAGTTCTTGAAGGCCTCGTAGAGGGCGATCCCGGTCTCCGAGGGGACCGGCGGGTTGCCGTAGACGTAGCCGCGGTCGAACAGCTTCTGGATGATGTCGGCGCGGGTGGCTTTGGTGCCGAGGCCGCGCTCCTCCATCATCTCGATCAGTTTCGCCTGCGAGATCCGGCTCGGCGGCTGGGTCTCCTTGTCGACGATCCAGGGCTCGCCCTCGAGCGCCAGCTCCTGGCCCTCCTTCAGGGCCGGGATCTCCTCGTCGGCGGAGCGGGCGTAGGTGTAGATGCCGGCGTAGCCGGGGTCGACGACGACCGAGCCGCGGACGAAATAGGTCTCCGAGCCGGCCTCGATGTCGGCCCGGGTCGACTCGGTGATCATCGGCGGGCTGAAGGTGGCGAGGAAGCGGCGCACGACCAGTTCGTAGACCCGTTTCTTCGGCCCCTCGAGGGCCCCAGGGTGGATCGCCTGGGTCGGGTAGATCGGCGGGTGGTCGGTGGTCTCTTTTTTGCCGCGGGTCGGTTTCAGCTCGCCGTCGAGCAGGCCCGAGGCGGCGGAGAACTCTTTGACTTTGACCAGCGAGGTGACCAGCTCGCGCAGCGGCAGCGAGGACGGGTAGACCGTGTTGTCGGTGCGCGGGTAGGAGATGAAGCCGTCCATGTAGAGGTCCTCGGCGATCCGCATCGCGCTGGCGGGGGTGATGCCGAGACGGCTGGAGGCGTCGGTGCTGAAGGCGGTGGTGTTGTACGGCGTCGGCGGGCGGCGCGTGTTCTTGCGGGCGGTGACCGCTTTGACGACGCCGGGGGCGGCGGTGCCGGCCAGCGCCGCGTCGGCCTCGGCCTTGTCCCAGAACTTGTCGACGCTGTGGTGGGTCTCGAAGGTCCCGTCGGGATGCTCGAACTTGGCGAACAGCTCCCAGAACGGTTTGGCGACGTGGGCGCGGCGTTCCATCTCGCGCTCGACGATCAGGCCCAGGGTCGGGCTCTGAACGCGGCCGACCGAGAGGAAGTTGGAGCCGAAGCGGCGGCTGGCGAGGGAGACGGCGCGGGTCAGGGTCGCGCCCCAGAGCAGGTCGATGTCCTGGCGGGCGGCGCCGGCGTTGGCGAGCGGGTAGGAGAGCGTGTCGAGCTCGTTGAAGGCGCGATCGATCTCTTCCTTGGTCAGGGCCGAGTAGCGGGCGCGCTGGATCGTCAGGCTGCCGTCGGCGGTGCCCTCGCGGGACCCGAGCTCGGGGTTGGCGTCGAGCATCTCCTCCAGGGCCTCGAGCCCGATCAGCTCGCCCTCGCGGTCGAAGTCGGTGGCGATCACCAGCTCGTCAGCCTCTTTCGCCACTTTCTTGATCGCTTTGACGACGTTTTTGTCCGTCGGCTCCTTGATCAGCTCGGCGTCGATCAGGTCGTGCAGGTCCGTCTTCTGCCAGTTCGAGTAGCCCTCGGGGAAGGCGGGGCCGAGCACGTGGCCCTTGAGGCCGATGGTCATGTGCTCGCCGCCGTTCTCGTCCGTCCAGGTGTAGAACGGGACTTTGAAGGTTTTGTCGGCGCCGTTGCTGCCGTTGCTCAGGGCCTCGGCGATCTTCTTGGCGCTGTTGTTCTTCTCGGTGACGATCAGTCGCATGGGGCCAGCAAGGTAGCAGGGACATTCGGCCACTCCCCCGCGCCCACCCTCCGCCGATCCCCGTAGGATCGGCGCCTCATGAAGACCCTGGTCACCGGCGGCGCCGGCTTCATCGGTTCGAATCTGGTCGACGCCCTGCTCGCGCGGGGCGATGAGGTGACGGTCGTCGACGACCTCTCGACCGGTCGCCTCGGCAACCTCGACGCCGGCCTGGCGGCGGGGGCCGAGCTGGTCGAGCTCGACATCCGCGACGGCGCGGCGCTGGCTGCGACGACCGCCGAGAAGCGACCCGACGTCGTCTTCCACCTGGCCGCCCAGATCGACGTCCGCAAGTCGCTGGTCGACCCCGCCTTCGACGCCGCCGTCAACGTCGGCGGCACCGCCAACGTGCTCGAGGCGGCGCGCGGGGCCGAGTGCGGACGGGTCGTCTTCATCTCCACCGGCGGCGCCATCTACGGCGAGGGCGACGGCCAGCGGCTGCCGCTCGGCGAGGACGCGCCGATCGCGCCCCTCTCCGCCTACGGCCAGAGCAAGTTCGCCGCCGAGGGCTATCTGGCCCTCTACGAGCGGCTCTACGGGCTGTCCGGCGTCTCGCTGCGGCTCGGCAACGTCTACGGACCGCGCCAGGACCCGCTCGGCGAGGCCGGCGTGATCGCGATCTTCTGCGGCCTGCTCCGTTCCGGGGGCCGGCCGACCGTGTTCGGCGACGGCAAGCAGACCCGCGACTACATATATGTGGGAGACGTGGTCAGCGGCGCCCTGGCCGCGGGCGAGTCCGGGGTCAGCGGGCCGGTCAACCTCGGCACCGGGGTCGAGACCGACGTCCTGCAGCTGGCCGAGGCGCTCGGCCGGCTCGGTCAAGTCGAGAGCTTCGAGCCCGAGTTCGCCCCCGCCCGCACCGGCGAGGTTCAGCGGATCACCCTCGACGCCGCCCGCGCCCAACGCGAGCTCGACTGGCGCCCCAAGACCAACCTCGACAAGGGCCTGCGCCTCACCCTCGACTCCCTATAAGCAACGGCCGACGGGCCGATTTGTCGAGTCACGGTCGACAAATCGGCCCGTCGGCCGCGGATCACTAACCTTTGGGCATGCCCGCTCAGGCTTATGCCGGCAAGGAGTGCGTCTGCCAGTTGCGTAAGGGGATCTGCGATCAGTCCTGCGTGCGGGACATGCTGGAGACTCCCTTCTACATCGCCTGCCTGAAGCTGAAGGCCCGGCGCTGCCTGGTCGTCGGCGGCGGCGACATCGGCCTCGAGAAGGTCGAGGGGCTGCTCGCCTGCGACGCCGACGTGACCCTGCTGGCCCCGGTCGCCCACCCCGAGCTGGAGGACATGGCGAAGGAGGGCTCGATCGAGTGGGAGCGGCGCGAGTACGCCGGCGCCGCCGACCTCGAGGGCGTCTTCATGGTCATCGCCTGCACCGACGACACCGACGTCAACATCGCCGTCTTCGACGACGCCGAGCGGCGGGCGATGCTGGTCAACATCGTCGACGTGCCGCCGCTGTGCAACTTCATCCTGCCGGCGATCGTCCGCACCGGGCCGCTGGCGATCGCGATCTCCACCGCCGGCGCCTCCCCCGCCCTGGCGAAGCGGATGAAGCGCGAGATCTCGGAGCTGTTCGGCGAGGAGTACGCGCGCCTGGCGATCGTCCTCAACGACGCCCGCGGCTGGGCCAAGGGGACGCTGCCGACCTACCAGGACCGCAAGGAGTTCTTCGAGGGGATCGTCAACGGCGACCCCGACCCGATCGCGCTGATGCGCGAAGGCAAGGAGACCGCGGTGCTGGCGATCGTCGAGTCCGCCAAAGAGCGGGCCGCGGCGACGCTGGCCTAGACGACGCCGCTGCAGGCGCTGCCGCGGACGCGGTCGAGGTTGTCGCGCAGCTCGTTGGCCTGCGCGACGCTGAGGTTGGCCGCGAAGGCGACCTCTAGCTCGCCGACGATCACCGGGCGCATCTCCGCCAGCAGGTCGCGGCCGGCGGGACACAGGGTCGCGTAGCTGACGCGGCGATCGGTCTCGCAGAAGGTCCGTTCCAGCAGGCCGGCCTTGACCAGGCGGTCGACCAGCTTGGTGAGGCCGCCGCGGGTGATCACCAGCGCCTCGGCCAGGTCCCCCATCCGCATCCGCTCCTCCGGCGCCTCGGCGACGGCGGCGAGCACCTCGTACCAGGGAAGCGGCGGGTAGTCGCCCTGGGCCAGCGCTTCCTGCAGGCGCTGGCTGACCGCCGCGTGGGTGCGGGTCAGCGCGCCCCAGGCGTCTCCGTGCGGGGTGCGGTCGCTGGCCGCGCGGGGCTCGGTGGAAGTGGCGGTCGCCTGCTCGCTCATCGCGACAGATCATCGCAGATGACACTTGTCAAGACAATAGTTGTATCTACAAGCATTTCTGCTATGATTGTTTCTGCGTCAATCATTTATCCGACAACAGTCTCGGGAAAGGGTTCGAAATGAGCACGCAGACCGTCAAGCAACAGGCACCGGCCGGCAACTACGCCGTCGACCCGGTGCACTCGACGATCCACTTCGCCGTCGTCCACAACGGCGTCTCCACCTTTCGCAGCGGCTTCCGCGACTACGAGGCCAAGTTCGAGGGCGGCGCGGAGCCGCAGCTGACCGGCAGCGTCGAGGTCGGCAGCGTCGACATCGCCGAGGAGATGCTGAAGGGCCACCTCCTCTCCCCCGAGTTCTTCGACGCCGAGCGCTACCCGCGGCTGAAGTTCAGCTCGACCGGGTTCGAGGTCGCCGAGGACGGCAGCCTCGACCTCCACGGCGAGCTCGAGATCCGTGGCCAGGTCCACGAGGTCCAGGCGAGCGGCAGGTTCGCGGAGCTCGACGGCGACCTCGCCGGCAGCGCCCGCGTCGGGCTCTCGCTCGCGGCCAGCGTCGACCGCCGCGACTTCGGGCTCGACTGGCAGGCCGAGCTGCCCAGCGGCGGCGAGGTCCTCGACTACCGCGTCGAGATCGCCGTCGACCTCGAGCTGGTCAAGGAGTCTGAGTAGCGATGCGGGTCCTGGGCATCTCCGGCTCGCTGCGCCGGGACTCGCTCAACAGCGCCCTGCTGCGGGCGGCCGCCGAGCGGCTGCCCGCCGGGGCGGAGCTGGTCGAGTTCGAGGGGCTGCGCGAGATCCCGCCGTATGACGCCGACCTCGAACTGGCGGGGACGCCGGAGCCGGTGCGGGAGCTGCGCGAGGCGATCCGCGGCGCCGACGCCGTCCTGGTGGCGACCCCGGAGTACAACCACTCGATCCCCGGGGTGCTGAAGAACGCGCTCGACTGGGCCTCGCGCCCGGCCGGCAGCAGCGCCCTCAACGGCAAGCCGGCGGCGGCGATCGGCGCCTCGACCGGGATGTTCGGCGCGGTCTGGGCCCAGGCCGAGACCCGCAAGGTGCTGAGCGCCCTCGGCGGCCGCGTGGTCGAGGCGGAGCTGCCGATCGGCCACGCGGCCGAGCAGTACGAGGACGGCCGCCTGGAGCTGGCCCCGCAGCAGTCCGAGCAGCTCGAGGAGATCCTCGCCGAGCTCCTCAGCGCCGTCGAGGAGTCGGCCGAGTTCGCCCGCGAGCGCGTCGCGGCCTAAATCGGGGCTGACCGACGGCAGACGAGGAGTGCATCGGCAGTCATATAGACCGCAAATGCACTCCTCGTCCGTGCGGGGGGCCTTATGCCTTGGGCAGGGCGAAGAAGGCGATGGCGGAGAAGTGGGCGATGGCGGCGGCGATCACCAGCAGGTGGAAGACCTCGTGGTAGCCGAAGACCGCCGGGCTGGGGTTGGGGCGCTGGGTCGCGTAGACGACGGCGCCCGCGGTGTAGAGCAGGCCGCCGGCGGCGACCAGCAGGGCCCCGGCCACGCCCATCTCCGACCACAGCTCCGGGAAGGCGACGACGGCGACCCAGCCGATCGAGAGGTAGATGATCGCCGCCACCCATTTCGGGTGGTCGATCCAGACCATCTCGACGATCGCGCCGGCGATCGCGCCGATCCAGACGACGGCGAGGATCGCGTCGGCGAGCGGCCCGTCGATGACCAGCAGCGCGAACGGCGTGTAAGTGCCGGCGATGAGGAAGAAGATCATCGAGTGATCGAGCCGGCGCATCCACTGGCGCACGTCGGGCCGGGTCCAGTTGACGCGGTGGTAGAGGGCGCTGGTGCCGAACAGGGCAGAGAGGCTGACCGCGTAGATCGCCACCGCCAGGGTCGCCTTCGGCGTCTTCGCGAGCACGATCAGCGCGACGCCGAAACCGAGCGAGAGGAAGAAAGCCCACTCGTGCGAGACCCCGCGCAGCTTCGGCTTGACCAGGGCGATCGCGTCGCTGGCGGCGCCCTTCGCCGCCTCCGCTTTCTCGACCGCGGCGTCGCGGGCGGCGCCGGCGCGCTCGCCCATCCGCTCGGCTCCCCTGCGTAGGTCTTCGACCATCTCCCCCAGAGTACCCGGCATTCGTGCCGAGATTGCGGAATTGCCACCATGTAGGAGCAGCACGCGATCCAGATCAAGCGCCTTATTTGCGACTTCGAGCACTTTTTCCGCCGGTCGGTTAGCGATCCTGCGGAGTTACCCCTGAAAGTCGCTGCGAGAGGAGAAGTTCGATGTCCAAGACCGCCACCGCCAGTCCCAAAAACGGTCTGCAGGGCCTCTCGATAGAGCGGCGATTCTCGACCGCCGGCGTGCATCCGTTCGACCAGGTCGAGTGGGAGATTCGCGATGCCGTGATCGGCAATCCCGAGAGCCCGGCCTTCGAGCAGCGCGGGGTCGAGTTCCCCAAGAGCTGGTCCCAGAACGCGACCAACATCGTCGCCCAGAAGTACTTCCGCGGCCAGCTCGGCAGCCCCGAGCGCGAGAGCTCGGTCAAACAGATGATCGGCCGCGTCGCCGGCACGATCTCCAACTGGGGCCGCGAGGGCGGCTACTTCGCCTCCGAGGACGACGCCGACGCCTTCGAGATGGAGCTGACCTCGATCCTGCTCAACCAGAAGGCGGCCTTCAACTCGCCGGTCTGGTTCAACGTCGGCTTCGAGGAGACGCCGCAGTGCTCGGCCTGCTTCATCCTCAGCGTCGAGGACACCATGGAGAGCATCTTGGACTGGAACACCAAAGAGGGCAAGATCTTCCGCGGCGGCTCCGGCTCCGGCATCAACCTCTCCAACATCCGCGGCTCGATGGAGCAGCTGGCCAAGGGCGGCACCGCCAGCGGCCCGGTCAGCTTCATGCGCGGCGCCGACGCCTGGGCGGGGACGATCAAGTCCGGCGGCAAGACCCGGCGGGCGGCGAAGATGGTCGTGCTCGACGTCGACCACCCGGACATCGAGCACTTCATCTGGTGCAAGGCCGACGAGGAGAAGAAAGCCGAGGCACTGCGCGACGCCGGCTTCGACATGTCGATCGACGGCGAGGGCTTCACCTCGATCCAGTACCAGAACGCCAACAACTCGGTCCGGGTCACCGACGAGTTCATGGAGGCGGTCGAGGCCGGCGAGGACTGGGAGCTGAAGGCGCGCGCCGACGGCTCGACGACGAAGACGCTGGACGCGCGCGAGCTGATGAACCAGATCGCCGACGCCGCCTGGCGCTGCGCCGATCCGGGCATCCAGTACGACACGATCATCAACCGCTGGCACACCTGCCCCGAGTCGGGTCGGATCAACGCCTCCAACCCCTGCAGCGAGTACATGCACGTCGACGACTCGGCCTGCAACCTGGCCTCGCTCAACCTGATGAAGTTCCGCCGCGAGGACGGCAGCTTCGACGTCGAGCCCTTCGAGCACGCGGTCGACATCGTCTTCCTCGCGCAGGAGATCGTCGTCGGCTTCTCCTCCTACCCGACGCCGGAGATCACCGAGAACGCCAACCGCTTCCGCCAGCTCGGCCTCGGCTACGCCAACCTCGGCGCCCTGCTGATGTCGGACGGGCTGCCCTACGACTCCGACGCCGGCCGCAACGTCGCCGCCGCGATCACGGCGCTGATGACCGGCCGCGCCTACCGCCAGTCGGCGCTGATCGCCGCCGGCGCGACCGGGCCCTACGACGAGTACGGGGTGAACCGCGAGGCCCACAACGGGGTCATGCGGATGCACCGCGACGCCTCCTACGAGGTCGACCCGACCGGCATCAAGGGCGACCTGCTCGAGGCGGCGCAGCGCTCCTGGGACGAGGCGGTCGAGCTCGGCGACGAGCACGGCTACCGCAACGCGCAGGCGACGGTGCTGGCGCCGACCGGGACGATCAGCTTCCTGATGGACTGCGACACGACCGGGATCGAGCCCGACTTCTCGCTGGTCAAGTTCAAGGAGCTGGTCGGCGGCGGGCAGATGACGATCGCCAACCAGTCGGTGCCGATGGCGCTGCGGGCGATGGACTACTCGGAGGAGGAGATCGACCAGATCGCCGCCTACATCACCGAGAAGAACACGATCGTCGGGGCGCCGGGCCTCAAGGACGAGCACCTGTCGGTCTTCGACGTCGCGGTCGGCGAGCGGGCGATCTCCCACACCGGCCACATCGACATGATGGCCGCGACCCAGCCCTTCATCTCCGGGGCGATCTCGAAGACGGTCAACCTGCCGCGGTCGGCGACGATCGACGACATCGCCGACGCCTACACGCGCGGCTGGAAGGGCGGCCTCAAGGCGCTGGCGATCTACCGCGACGGCTCGAAGACGGCGCAGGCGCTGCGCACCGACGCCCAGGACGAAAAGGGGGCGGAGGCGGAGGTCGCGATGGCCAAGCCGGAGCGCAAGAAGATGCCGCGCGAGCGCGAGTCGATCACCCACAAGTTCTCGATCGCCGGTCACGAGGGCTACATCACCGCCGGCAAGTACGACGACGGCAACGTCGGCGAGATCTTCCTCACCGACATCGGCAAGGAGGGCTCGACGATGCGGGGGCTGATGAACGCCTTCGCGACGGCGATCTCGCTCGGCCTCCAGTACGGCGTCCCGCTCGAGGTCTTCGTGCGCAAGTTCAGCTACATGCGCTTCGAGCCGGAGGGCATCACCGGCAACCCCGAGATCCCCTTCGCCAAATCGCTGCCGGACTACATCATGCGCTGGCTGGCGAGCCGCTTCATCGAGGACACCGAGACCCTCGAGGACCTGGGGATCCTGACCCAGGAGGTGCGGGCCAAGAAGGATGCCGAGACCTCGCAGCTCGGGCTCGGGATCCCGACCGACACCGCGGGCCCCGCCAACGGCGGCTCGGCCCCGAAGCCGGGCAAGACGGTCGCCGCGGCCGCGGCGATGACCGATACTCCGCCGGTGGTCCCGGCGAAGATGTCCGGCCTCGACCTCGGCCCCGCCTGCGAGCAGTGCGGCGGCATGATGCAGCGGACGGGCTCCTGTTACACCTGCAGCAGCTGCGGCAACAACACCGGCTGCGGCTGAGGTCGTTGTGTACCTTCGCTAGGTGAGCTTTTTGGCGACCATGGCGGTGGGGCTCGCGCTCGCCGCCGCGCCGGCGGATTCGAACGTCGCCCCTTGCGACGAGGCGATCATCGGGCACGGTTCGGCCAGCTGGCGGAGCGAATCGCTGGTCGCGGGACCGGTCGGCGTCAGGCGACACCCGCTGAGCACGATGTCGCAAACGCGCAATGGGCTGGTGACGAAGATGCCGCTGCTGGTCGAGGGCCGCGCACCGGAGACGGTGACCGTCAGCGTCCCGCCGGGCCTGCGGCACCGGGTCTTCCTCTACTACGGCCGGATCCTCGATCGCAACGGTCAGCCGACCTCCTCCTTCGCAAATGCCCGCGGCTACGGCGAAACCGAGTTCGAGCCGTGCGGGAACAAGCCCCGGACGATCTGGCCGGGGGGGATCCGGGTCAAGGGTCGGGCGCCCGTGCGCCTGACGGTCGCGGTCGCGGGCGCGACGAAGCCGTTTCGGCTCCGCCTCGGCCGCCCCGAGATCTACGCGCCCTGAGCCGGGCTCAGTAGTGCATGCGCAGCGATAGATCGCCGGCGCAGTGGTACATGGCGCCGTTGATCTGGACCAGCAGCGCCGTCACCTGGGCGTAGTAGACCCCGGCGAGGAAGCTGCCGTCCATCGCCCAGGCCCCGCTGGCATTCGTCTTCGCGGTGTCGACCAGCTGGTCGCCCATGCGCCCCGAATCGGCTTCGGTGTAGAGCTTCACGGTTCGCCCGGCCCGGCACTTCGCCTGGGCGGCGCTGACCTTCCCCGTGAACCGAGTGCCCTTGCCGGAGGTGATGGTCACCGTCGATTTAACGCTCGTGGCGCTGCCCGCCGTCGCCGGGCCGAGCAGTGACGCCATCGCGCCAAGGGCGACCAGGGCCATTGCGGACATCCATCGCGGCAACCTCATCTCCAACCTCCCTCAGACATCGATTTGGAGCAGCGTATGCCCGCGCGGCATCTGAGGCAACCCGAAACCGGAGCGCCCACGCCCATGACGGTCCAACGACGCCGAAAGGCAAAAGCTGGCCGTCAGCCCAGCACGACCTCGGCGTCGCGCCGGGGCGTCTCGGTGATGGCGCGGCGGAAGGGGCGCTCGGGCTTGGGGTTGGCCGGCGCGATCTGATGACGCCTGACCAGCTCGCGCAGGACGACCGCCATCTCGAACTGGGCGAAGGCGGCGCCGAGGCAGCGGCGGATGCCGCCGCCGAAGGGGATCCAGGTGTAGGTGCCGGGCGGGTTGTCGAGGAAGCGCTCGGGCAGGAAGCGGTCCGGTTCGGGGTAGATCTCCGGGTGACGGTGGATCAGGTGGATGCTCGGCGTCGCGGCCACGCCGGCCGGCAGCTCGTAACCGCCGAGCTCGACCGGCTCGGTCAGCTTGCGGATCACCAGCACGATCACCGGGCGCAGGCGCAGCGTCTCCTGGATCGTCGCCGTCAGGTAGGGCTCCTCCCCGCCCGCGAGGACCTCGGCGCGCAGGCGCTCGAGCTTGTCCGGGTGGCGAGCCAGGCGCTCCATCGCCCAGGAGAGGGCGGTGGCGGTGGTCTCGTGGCCGGCGACCAGCAGGGTCAGCAGCTCGTCGCGGATCTCGGCGTCGCTCATCGGGCTGCCGTCCTCGTGCTGGGCGGCGACCAGCATCGAGAGGACGTCGTCGCGCTCGGCCAGGTCCTCGGCGGCGCGGCGCTCGGCGATCTCGCGGTGGATCAGCTCGTCGACGCGGTCGACGCGACGGCGAAAGGCGGGGATGCGGCGGATCCGATCCGGGCCGATCATCACCACCGGCAACAGCAGGCGGGGGTCGGTGGTGAGGTCGAGGAAGTCGCGCAGCGCCGCCCGCAGCGGGTCCATGCGGACGCGGTCGTGGACGCCGAAGACGGTCTCGAGGATGATCTCCAGGGTGATCGCCTGCATCCGCGGCCGCAGCCTGTAGGGGGTGCCGGTGGGCCAGCTCTCGATCTCGCGGGCGGCGATCTCGGTCATCGTCTCGCCGTAGCCCTGCATGCGCTCGCCGTGGAAGGGGGGCAGCAGCAGCCGGCGCTGGCCGATGTGCGGCTTCTCGTCGAGGACCAGGACCGAGTTCTCGCCGAGGATCGGGCGCAGGATCTGGTTGCCCTCGCCGGCGTGGAAGATCCGCGGGTCGCCGGTGAAGACCTGCTTCACCAGCTCCGGGTCGGAGAGCATCACCCAGGTGTCTTCGCGGGCGATCCTGATCGTGAACATGGCGCCGAACCGCGCCCGCGACTGCTCCAGCATCCACTGCGCCTGCCGCGACCAGATCGCGGTCTGCAGCGCCCGCGGCATCCGCGGGCCGGGAGGCAGCCCCTTCACGACCGCCGGGGCGGTGGGCGGGGCCGCTTCTGCGGTGATCGCCTCCATGCGCTCCTATCAAGGTACTCCAATCTGTGCACCCTTTGGTGTGACGTTCGTCTCGGTCCGCGCCGGCGGGCTCTCGCCCCTCGCCCCCTCTTGGCATAGCCTGAACCGGCCGATGCCCTCGCTTCCCCGCCTCTCCACGCGCGCCGAGCACCGCCTGGCGAAGCGGATCTGCGGACTCTCGCCGGCGGCGCAGCGGCGGCTCTTCGGGGCGCCGCCGACGATCGACGGCCAGACCCTGGCAAGCGACATCCACGCGCTGCTGAAATTGGCCGAGCTGGCGGGGAGCGAGTCGTTCCTGACCGGCAAGAGCGTGGGCGAGGCCAGGGCCCAGGCGCGGCACGAGGCGCTGGTGATCGGCAGCCAGCCGCCGATCCCGATGGCCAGGGTCGAGGCGCTGGAGATCCCCGGTCAGGGTGGCACGATCCCGGCCCGCTTCTACGCTCCCGCGAACCTCGCCGCCGGGGCGCCCGCCCCCCTGCTCGTCTACTTCCACGGCGGCGGCTGGGTCATCGGCGACCTCGACACCCACGACGACGCCTGCCGCTTCCTCGCCGCCGGCGCCGGGGTCGCCGTGCTCTCGATCGACTACCGGCTGGCGCCCGAGCACCCCTTCCCCGCCCCGCTCGAGGACGCCTGGGCGGGCTTCGCCTGGGCGCTCGGCAACGCCACCGAGCTCGGGGTCGACCCCGCCCGGATCGCCGTCGGCGGCGACAGCGCCGGCGCCAACCTGGCCGCCGTGGTCAGCCTGCTGGCCCGCGCCGGCGGCGGCGCGATGCCGGCGATGCAGCTGCTGATCTACCCGCCGACCGACGCGGCCGCGAGCCTCCCCTCGCGCCAGCTCTTCGCCGAGGGGTTCCTGCTGACCAAGGGCGACATGGAGGCGTTCGAGCGCGCCTACCTGCCGCCGGGGACCGACGCCGCCGACCCGCGCGTCTCGATCCTCCTCGCACCCGACCTGCGCGGCCTCCCTCCCGCCTACGTCGCGACCGCCGGCTTCGACCCCCTGCGCGACGAGGCCGAGGCCTACGCGCTGCGCATGCGCGATGCCGGCGTCAGGGTGGCGCTGCGGCGCCACCCGGGCCTGGTCCACAGCTTCGTCAACCTGACCGCGCTCAGCCGCACTTCCCGCGGCGCCATGCTCGAGGCCGCCGGAGCGCTGCGGATGGGCCTAGCGGCGTAGCTACGCCACCCCTACTCGTAGTGAAGTGCTTTGAGCACGTCGAGTCGCGCGGCCCGGCGGGCGGGAAGGACCGCGGCGAGGATGCCGGCGAGGATCGCCACGATCGTGAAGGCGATCAGCGAGCCGATCGGCAGCGAGAAGCCGATGCCCGAGTCCGACAGCGCCTGGGTGAAGACGGCGGCGAGAAAGATGCCGAGCGGCAGCCCCAGGCCGGCGCCGATCAGCGCCGTGATCACGCTCTCCTGGCGGATCATCCGCCGCACCTGGCGCCTGGTCATGCCAACCGCCCGCAGCATCCCGATCTCCCGCGTGCGCTCGAACACCGACAGCACCAGCGTGTTGACCATGCCGAAGAGGCTGACGACCACCGACAGCGCCAGCAGCACGTAGAACAGGTTGAGCAGTTCGTCGACGCCGCTGGCCCGTTTGTCGATCCAGCCGGCCTTGGTGTAGACGACGGCATCGGGGAAGGCGCTCAGGGTGCGTTCCAGCGCCGCCGTGTGGGCGCCGGTCTCACCGCCCCTGGCGTCGACGAACGTGTAGATGTTCGAGGGCCGCGGGAAGGAGCGGTCGAAGGCGGCTTCGGAGATCAGCACCTTGCCGACCAGGGGGTCGATCTTCTGCACTTCGGACGGCGCCTGGATGCCGAGGACGCGGAGGCGCACCAGCTGCCCCGACGCGGTTCGCAACGAGAACGAGCTGCCCGGGCGCAGCTCGTTGTCTTCGGCGAAGCCCTCTTCGACCACGGCGCCGTGCTGGCCGAGCCGTGCCAGGACGGCGTCGGAGCCCTGGCTCCAGTTCAGGTTGAAGACCCGGCCGAAGGAGGGAGCCACCCCGTTGACGATGCTTTCGTTGCCGAAGATCTTCGCCTGATCGCTGCGCACGTTGGAGACGAGGCCGACCCCGGGCGACCCCGGAAGCGCCGCGCCGGCGGCGGCGGGAAACGGCTCGAAGCCGTTCTTCGAGGTGACGACGTAGTCGGAGTCGACCGAGCTGTCGAGCGCTTCGCGGTCGGAGTTCCGCAGCCCGGCGCCGAGCGTCGCCACCACGGTCACCAGCGCCAGCCCGATCATCAGCGCCGCCGCGGTGCGAGCGGTGCGGACGGGATTCCGGGTCGCGTTCTCGCTCGCCAGCCGGCCGGCCTCGCCGCCGAAGCGCCGCGCCGGCGCCCCCACCGCGGCGGCGAGCGGCTGCACCGCCTTCGCGGCGCCGAGGCCGACGCCGACGAACATCGCCAGGCAGCCGGCGCCGATCAGCTCGATCGAGGGCAGGGTGTCGAGGTTCCCGAAGGAGCCGTAGGCGAGCATCGCCGCCCCGAGCAGCAGGACGACGGCGACGACCGGGCCGCGGCGGCGCGAGATCCGGCTCGGCGGCAGCGTCGCTCCCTCGCGCATCGCCGCGACCGGCGGGATCCGGGTCGCGCGCAGCGCCGGGACGAGGCTGGCGACCGTCGTCACCCCGATCCCGAGCACGAACGAGACGATCACCGTGCGGCTTGCGAAGACGAGGCCGGCCGTCGGCAGGGTCAGGCCGAGCGCGTTGAAGACCGCCTCCAGCCCCTTCGCCAGGGCGAGCCCTCCGAAGAGGCCGACCACGGAAGCGAGCACGCCGATGCAGAAGCCCTCGATCAGGACCGAGCGCAGCACCTGCCGCCGCGAGGCGCCCAGGGAGCGCAGGGTCGCGAATTCCCTGATCCGCTGGGCGACGGTGATCGAGATGGTGTTGAAGGTGACGAAGGCGCCGACCAGCACCGCGATCCCGGCGAAGGCCAGCAGGAAGTAGCGGATGATCTGCAGGAACGAGTCGACGTCCTTGGAGTTCTCCTGCGCTTCGGCGGAACCCGTGCGCACCTGCGTCTCGGCCGGCAGCAGCGGCCTGATCTGATCGACCACCTGCTTGGCGGAGGCGCTCGGGCTCGCGGCGGCGAAGATGACGTCGAAGCGCCCCTCCTTGCCGACCAGGCGCTGCGCCTCGGGCACGGTGAAGATCGCGACGGTGGCGCCGCCGAGCGAGTCGACCGAGCCGAATTTGGCGATGCCCGAGATCGTGAACTTGCGCGTCGGGCCGATTGCCGAGACACCGACCTCGTCTCCCACGCCGAAGCCTTCTTTGTCGGCGACCCCCTTGTCGATCACGACCTGGTCGTCGTCGGTCGCCCAGCGACCGGCGGTCAGCGTCAGCGGGTTGAAGCGCGTGTCCTTCGCGTCGAACCCCCAGCCGAACGTCGGCGCGCCCCCCGACGAGATCGTCTTCCCGTCGCTGCCGATCAACTGCGCCTTGTCGGAGTTGCCGCTGATGTCGAAGATCGCCCCGGCGGCGCTGTGCACGCTCGAGAGCTTCCGCACCTCGGCCAGCAGCGATTCGGGGACGGTCACGTTGCCCGCCGATTCGGAGACGATGCTCTTGCCGGAGATCACCGCGCTGGTGTCGCTGTAGGCGGAGGTGAAGATGCCGTTGAAGGCCTTGGTGATGGTGTCGGTGAGGACGAAGGTGCCGCTGACCATGGCGACGCCGAGCACGATCGCGATCGCCGTCAGGATCGTGCGGCCGCGGCGGAACAGCAGTCCCTTGACCGCGACCCTGTTCACCGACCGGCGAGGTCCTGGGTGGCGGCGACGATGTCGGCGACGCTGGGGTTGGCGAGGTCGCGAACGATCCTGCCGTCGGCGAGGAAGTAGACCCGGCCGGCGATCGCCGCGGCGTTGGCGTCGTGGGTGACCATCAGCGTCGTCTGCCCGTAGGCGTCGACCGCCTGCCGCAGCAGCTCGAGGATCTCGGCGCTGCTCGCCGAGTCGAGGTTGCCGGTCGGCTCGTCGGCGAACATCACCGTCGGCCGCGAGACCAAGGCGCGGGCGATCGCGACTCGCTGCTGCTGCCCGCCGGAGAGCTCGGCCGGACGGTGGCCGCGGCGCTCCTCGAGGCCGACCCGCCCCATCAGCTCCTCCAGCCAGGCCCGGTCGGGCTTCTCGCCCGCGATCGCCTGCGGCAGCAGGATGTTCTCCTCGGCCGTCAGCATCGGCAGCAGGTTGAAGAACTGGAAGACGAAGCCGATGTGATCGCGGCGCAGCTTCGTCAGCTCGTTGTCGCCGAGCGCGGTGATCTCGGTCCCGGCCAGCGAGACCGTTCCCGCGGTGGGCCGATCGAGGCCGGCGAGGATGTGCATCAGGGTCGACTTGCCGGAGCCGGAAGGGCCCATGATCGCGGTCAGGCTGCCGGGCTCCAGCTCGAGGCTGACGCCGCGCAGGGCGTCGACCGCGGTCCCGTCCTCTCCGTAGCGCCGCGTAACGTCGGTCGCCTCGACCGAGGGCTGGGTCGCGTCGTTCATCCGACCCACCGTAGCGAGACAGCGACTAGCCTGCCCGGCGTGGCCCTGGCCGACGAATTCGACGGATTTCTGATCGACCTCGACGGGGTCGTCTGGATCGGCCGCGAGCCGGTTGCGGGCGCGGTCGAGACCCTGGCGGCGCTGCTGGCGGCGGGCAAGCAGCTGGTTTTCGTCACCAACAACCCCGGCAAACCGCCGGCCGCCTACGCGGAGCGGCTGCGCTCGCTTGGCGTCGAGGTCGGCGCGGAGCGGATCGTCACCGCCGGGATGGTCGCGGCGCGCCTGGCCGCCGCGGCGGCCGAGACCGGCGGCGGCGCCTTCGTGATCGGCGGCGCGCCGCTGCAGGAGATGGTCGCCGCGCGCGGGGTGAGGCTGCTGGAGGGGGATGCGGCGCGCGGCGCCGGCGTGGTCGTCGTCTCCGGTCACCGCGGCTTCGACTTCGAGGAGCTGCTGACGGCGAAGCGTGCGCTCGATGCCGGCGCCGCCCTGGTGGCGACCAGCCGCGACCCGACGATGCCGATGCCCGGCGGGGAGTGGCCAGGGACGGGGTCGATCCTAGCCGCGGTCGAGACCGCCTCGGGCAGGACCGCGGAGATCGCCGGCAAGCCGGAGCGGCACCTGTTCGAGATGGCCCTGGAAGCACTCACGCGTGGTTCCTTCGGGACGGATGGCGTCCCAAAGGAACCACGGGATCTGCGGGTGGCGATGGTCGGCGATCGCGTCTCCTCCGACATCGAGGGCGGCAAACGGGCCGGGCTGACGACGATCCTGGTGCTGAGCGGCACCGAGAGCGAGGACCGGGCGGCGGCCGAGCCGCGGCCCGACCACGTCGTCGACGACCTCGCCGCGCTGCTGCGGTGAGCGCCGAGCCCGCGGTCGGCCCGATCGCCCGGCCAGGTGCCGCCTTCGCCGGGATCTTCGCGGTCACCTTCTGCGGCCTGCTCGCGGTCGGGGCCGTCCTGCCGGTGCTGCCACGCTACGTCGACGGGCCGCTCGGGGCGGGCAAGGTCGCGGTCGGGGTGGTGATCGGCGCCTACGCCATCACCGGCCTGATGCTGCGCCCCTTCGCCGGCCGCTTCGCCGACCGCCGCGGGCGCAAGCCGGCGGTCCTGATCGGCTCGCTGCTGATGGCCGCCGGCGGCTTCCTCTACCTGCTGCCGCTCGGGGTCGGCGGCCTGATCGCAGCGCGGCTGGTGCTGGGGGCGGGCGAGGGGACCGTCTTCACCGCCGGCTCGGCCTGGATCGTCGACCTCGCGCCGCCCGAGCGCCGCGGCCGCGTGATCGGGCTCTACGGCCTCGCCGTCTGGGCCGGGCTCAGCGTCGGGCCGCTGTTCGGCGAGCTGATCCAGCACCACGCCGGCTACACGCCGGTCTGGGTCTTCGCCGGGATCCTGCCCCTCGTCGGAGCGCTGATCGCGACCCGGGTGCCGGACCCCTTCCGCCCCGGCAAGTGGCTCGAGCACGAGCACCGCTCGCTGATCGCCCGCGAGGCGGTGGTCCCCGGAGCGGCGCTGGCGCTCGGCTCGATCGGCTACGCCGCCGTCGCCACCTTCGTCGTCCTCCACCTCGACGACCGCGGGGTCGGCCACGGCGCCCTCGTCTTCGGCGCCTTCGCGACGATGGTGGTGCTGACGCGACTGGTCGGCGGCGACCTGCCCGACCGCGTCGGCCCGGCCCGGGTGGCGACGGCCGCGGCTCTGGTCGAGGCCGTCGGGCTGACCACGATCGCCTTCGCCCACAGCCTCCCGGTCGCGATCGCCGGCGCGCTGGCGATGGGCGCCGCCTTCTCGCTGCTCTACCCCTCGCTCTCGCTGATCGTCGTCAACCAGGTCTCCGAAGCCCGCCGCGGCGCCGCCCTCGGCACCTTCACCGCCTTCTTCGACGCCGGCGTCGGCCTCGGGGCGCCGCTGGCCGGCGCCGCGGCGGCGCTGAGCAGCTACGAGGGCTCGTTCCTGTTGGCGGCCGCGATCGCGCTCGGCTCGGCGACCCTGATCGCCATCGCGATCGCCCCCCGCAGTCGCGCCCTCGTCGCCAGCCGCTGAAACCCCCGCCGATGGGCCGATAAGTCGCGCTGGGCTGGACTTATCGGCCCATCGACCTCAGCGTTTGGCGACGAGCAGGGTCTGCAGGGCGCGGCCGATGCGGCCCGCGCGGTCGGAGAGGACCGACTCGGCGGTGCCGACCCCGTTGGGCTGCGGCAGCGTCACCGCGTCGACGCAGATCCACTCGCCGGCCGGCATCCGCTCCAGGTGGACGGTGAGGTCGACGTTGATGAAGAGATAGCGGCGGTAGTCGAGGCTGGCGCTGACGCCGTTGCCGACGTCGGCGGCGACCAGCACCCGCTGCAGCGGGGTCGGCTCCTCGCCGGCGACCAGCGGCTGGCGCATCCGCAGCCAGACCAACGCCGGCCCGGGCTCGACGAACCCGCCCTCGACGAAGCGGACCTCCATCGCCGAGTGGTAGCCGAGCTCCTGGCCGGTCGGGAAGAACTCGGCTTCCCGGCCCTCCGCGGGCCCCGGCGGGGGCACCGCCGCTGCCACGGCCGCGTCCGGGATCTCGACCGGCGCGGTGCGGATCCGCCAGGCGCTCGCCCGCATCAGCGGCTTGCCGGCCTCGTCGCTCAGCTCCGCCTCGAGCAGCTGCACCCGCCGGCCGGGGCGCACCACCCGGGCGCTCACACGCACCGGCGCGATCGGGACCGAGCCCAGGATCTCGTTGGTGACCCGCCCGATCTGGAACTCCTCGGCGTCGGGCAGGCGCTCCAGCTCACGCCCGAGCAGGGCGGCGGGCGGCCCGGCATGCTGGGCGCCCGGGTCCCAGGGCCCGCGGGTCAGCTCGGTCGCGACGAAGCCGTCGCCGTCTGGCTCGTAGAAGGCCTCGGGCACGCCGGCATCCTACGTCCGCGCCACCGGAGACTCGAATACGTCACAGGCACGTATGGGAGTAGGCGTACCCTTGAGCGAGAAGACGAAAGGAGAAAGATGGCGACGAAGGTCGAGAAATCCGAGCAGGAGTGGCGTCAGCAGCTGACGCCGGAGCAGTTCGAGGTGACCCGCAAGGGCGGCACCGAGCGCGCCTTCACCGGTCCCTACGTGGACGAGAAGAGCGCCGGCATGTACCGCTGCGTCGGCTGCGGCACCGAGCTGTTCTCCTCCGACACCAAGTTCGACTCCGGGACCGGCTGGCCCAGCTTCACCGAGCCCGCCAACCTCGAGCACGTCGAGCTGCGGCCCGACAACAGCCTCTTCATGCGCCGCACCGAGGTCGTCTGCAAGACCTGCGACGCCCACCTCGGGCACGTCTTCGACGACGGCCCCGCCGACCGCGGCGGCCAGCGCTACTGCATCAACGGCTGCGCCCTGGAGCTGGAGAAGAAGTAGGCCCCGACCGGCGGCGAGGGCGGTCCTACTGCTGGATCGCGCCGCCGGCGCCGAGGTAGTTGAAGCGCACGGCCAGGGCCACGGCCTCGGTGCGGGTGTCGACCTCGAGCTTGCCGATCGCGTTGCGGACGTGGGTGTGGACGGTGGCCGGGCTCAGCGAGAGTCGCTCGGCGATCTCTTTCACCCGCAGCCCCTCGGCCAGCAGCTCGAGGATCTGGCGCTCGCGCGGGGAGAGCTCGAGCAGCTTCTCGACCTCGGAGGGCTTGCCGCCGGCGAAGTCGCCGCCGAGGAAGGTGCCGCCGCCGGTCACCGCTTTGACGGCGCGGGCGATGTCCTCGGCCGGGGCCGACTTGAGCACGTAGCCGGAGGCCCCGGCGCGCAGCGCCAGGGCCAGCAGGTCGGGCTGGGCGTGGGCGGTGAAGATGATGACCTTGGTCCGCGGCCGCGCTTTCAGCACGTCCTTGGTCGCCTCGATCCCGTCGCGCTTGGGCAGCTCGACGTCGATGATCAGCACGTCCGGCTCGAGCTCCTTGACGACCTCGACCACGTCACGGCCGTTGCCGGCCTCGCCGACGATCTCGACCACGCTGGAGTTGGCCATCCGCGCCTTGATCGCCTCGCGCACGATCTCGTGGTCGTCGCAGAGAACGACGCGCTTGGCGTCCCGCACGGTGGCGCTCACGGTTCCCCCCTCATTGCGGCGCGATTCTCTCAGGACAGCCGTAGCTATGCAAAGTTTTAGGTAGCGTGAATCCGCCGTCCCGTTCCTGGCGGTTCTCGATCAGCGCGATCATCGTCCTTCCCACGGCCACGGCGGTCCCGTTCAGCGTGTGCACTGCCTGGGGAGATTCGCCGGCGGCGGACCGATACCTACAGCCCAGGCGCCGGGCCTGGTAGTCGGTCGTGTTCGAGCAGGAGGTGAGCTCGCGGTAGCGCCCCTGGCTGGGGATCCAGGCCTCGCAGTCGTACTTCTTCGCGGCCGGGGCGCCGAGGTCGCCGACGGCGACGTTGACCACCCGGTAGGGGATCTCCAGCTCGCTCAGGATCCGCTCCTCGATCGCCAGCAGCCGTTCGTGCTCGGCCGCCGACTCGGAGGGCTCGACGAACGAGAACATCTCGACCTTGTCGAACTGGTGGACGCGGAAGATGCCGCGGGTGTCGCGGCCGGCCGCCCCGGCCTCGCGGCGGAAGCAGGTCGAGAAGCCGCAGTAGCGCAGCGGCAGCGCCTCGGCCGCGAGGATCTGGTCGGCGTGGAGCCCGGCCAGGGCCACCTCGGAGGTGCCGGTGAGGAAGAGGCCATCCTTGGGGATCTCATAGATCTGGTCGCGGTCGCCGGGCAGGAAGCCGGTCCCCTCCAGCGCCTCTTCGCGGACCAGGACCGGCGGCACCACGGGTTCGTGACCCTCGGCTCGGACCAGCTCGATCGCGAAGCGGACCAGGGCCAGCTCCAGCATCACCAGGTCGCCCTTGAGGTAGGCGAAGCGGGAGCCGGAGAGGCGGGCGCCGGCCTCCATGTCGATCAACCCCAGCTCGGTGCCGAGGTCGAGGTGGTCGCGCGGCTCGAAGTCGAACTCGGGGGGCGCGCCGACCTCGCGGACGACGACCGCGTCGTCCTCGGTCAGGCCATCGGGCGCGTCGGGGTCGGGCAGGTTGGGGAGGGCGACGGCGATCTCGCCGAGCTTGCGGTCGACCTCCTCCAGCTCCTCTTTGCCGGACTCGATCTTCTCCTTCAGCCCCTGCACCGTCGCCATCAGCGCCTCTGCCTCGGCGTCCTCGCCCGCCTGTTTGGCCTCGCCGATCCGCTTGGAGAGGGTCTTGCGCTCGGCCTGGGCGCTCTCGACCTCGGGCAGGAGCTGGCGGCGGCGGGCGTCGAGCGCCAGCAGCTCGTCGACCTGCTCGGAGGCGCCGCGCCGCGCCAGCGCGGTCTTGACCCGCTCGGGTTCGGAGCGGATCAGCTTCAGGTCGAGCATTTCCGCTCTGGGCTAGGGCGCGGGCTTTTCGCCGGGACGCGGCGAGGATTCGGCTTCGTCGCCGGCGTACTTCGCGACGAAGCGGGCGACGGCGTCGGCCTCGTCGCCGACGACGATGTTCTGGGGCATGATCGCGCCCGAGAAGCCGCCGTTCTGGATCGCGTAGAGCGCGTCGTCATAGGTCTCGGTTCGCTGGTTGAGGTTCGGACCCTGCGTCCGCTCGCCTCGGTTGCCGCTTCCCTGGGTGCCGGCGGCGCTCAGCGTGTGGCAGCCGGAGCAGTGCGTGGCGAAGAGGACGGCCCCCCCGTGGTTGGGGTCGTCCTTGGAGACCGAGACCCCTTCCTCGCCGAACCCGCAGGCCGTGAGGCCGAGGGCGGCGGCAGCGAACATGGCTATGAGCAGTACGGGGCGCACGCGGCGCGCATCATATTGTCTGGAGCCGATCCCGATCTTCTGACGATGCCCCCGCCCGATCCAGCACGTTTCCGCGCCGCGATGGCAAGCCTGCCCACCGGGGTCACGATCGTCGCCGCCAGCGGCGCCGACGGGCCCGCCGGAGCGACCGCCAACGCGGTCTGCTCGCTCTCGATCGAGCCGATGCTGATGCTCGCCTGCCTCGACCGCGGCTCCCGCACCCTGCTCGCCGTGCAGGCGGCCGACCGCTTCGGGATCAGCGTCCTCCACGCCGGCCAGGAGGAGATCGCCCGCGCCTTCGCCACCAAGGTCCCGGTGCCGGAGAAGTGGGCTGGGGTCGGCTGGAGCGAGCGCGACGGCATCCCGGCGATCGACGACGCCCTCGCCTGGATCGCCTGCGATCTGCGCGACGTGGTCGCTGCCGGCGACCACGTGATCGTCACCGGCGAGGTCCGCGAGCTCGCGACCAGCGAGGGCGACCCGCTGGTCTTCCACGAGGGCGAGTACCGGCCGCTGGGCTGAGCCAGATCGACGCGGCCGAACTGCATCACGTTTCCTGCCCAGCAGACCGGAAATTTGATGCAGTTCCGAGTAGGCGAACCTAGAAGGCGCCGCTGGTGCCGGCGGCGCGCAGGGCGAGGAAGAGGATGACGCCGCAGCTGACGGCCATGATCCCCATCTCGCGGCGGACGATTGCCAGCGCCACCGCTTCCTGGGCCTCGGCGTCGAGGGACTCGAACTCGGTCTCCCCCAGCTCGCGCTGGGCGGCGCCGGTGCGGGCGCCCTCGGCGAGGAAGGAGACCAGCAGGGGCAGGATTCCGTAGAGGTAATGGAGGCTGTCCGGCGGTTCGTGGTTGGTGGCGACGAGCAGGCCGCCCAGCGCGACCTGAACGAAGACCGAGACCTGGGCGGCGCGCAGCAGGTACCAGAAGGGGATCGACGGCCTGCTGCGGAACCAGGCGACCCCGCCGATCGCGAAAGCCGCCAGGTTGAGCAGGATCACGCAGCAACCGACGACGAGATGGACCTCAGGCATATATCCGCCCAAAGGGGTCGGGATTCGGCTTGCTGATGCGGAAAGCCACTATGTAGCAAGTTGTCACAATGTGGGTGTATAACAGCGGCTACGGGCGTGAGCGACGGGTGCAGGAAGCCTGGCGCCGTCCCCACCGCAACCCCCCCACCACCCAGTGCTAAAGAGCTACCTCCCGATCCTCGTCTTCGCGGTCCTCGGCATCACCGTGGGCGGCGTCTTCGCCATGCTCAACCACCTGATCGGGCCGAAGAAGCCGTCGCGCCCGACCGCGGCCAGCCGGCGCCAGGGCGAGCCGTATGAGTCCGGGATCCCGGTCGAAGCGATGAAGGGCTTCAAATTCGGGGTCAGCTTCTACCTGGTGGCGATGCTGTTCATCCTCTTCGACATCGAGGTCGTCTTCCTCTACCCCGTCGGGGTCATCCTCAAGGGAGCCGACAGCGTCTTCGTCCTCGGCGAGCTGATCACCTTCGTCGTCCTGCTGCTGGTCGCCTTCGTCTACGTCTGGCGCAAGGGGGCCCTGGATTGGAAGTAGAGCGCCGCACCCTCGCCGCCAAGCAGCGCAGCGCCCGCGACATGCTGCGCGGGGACCTCGAGGGCGAGGACCTCGACCGCTACGTGGAAGAGCGGGTCGTCACCACGACCTTCGAGAAGATGCTGAACCTGGCGCGGTCGAACTCGATCTTCCCGCTCACCTTCGGCCTCGCCTGCTGCGCGATCGAGGCGCCGATCTCGATCGTCACCGCCCGCTACGACCTCGCCCGCTTCGGCGCCGAGGCCCTGCGCGCCTCGCCCCGCCAGGCGGACCTGATCATCCTCTCGGGCCGGGTCTCGATCAAGATGGCGCCGGTCGTCCGCCGCCTCTACGACCAGATGCTGGAGCCGAAGTGGGCGATCTCGATGGGCGCCTGCTCCTCCTCCGGCGGCATGTTCTCCAACTACGCCGTGGTCCAGGGCGCCGACAAGTTCATGCCGATCGACCTCCACGTCCCCGGCTGCCCGCCGCGGCCGGAGGCGGTCATGTACGGCTTCACCAAGCTGCAGCGCAAGATCCAGGGCAACCCCGACCAAGGCTGGCGCCAGCGCTACAACGCCGCCGGCACCGAGGAGTGGGCGCGCGGCGGTCCCGCCAGCACGCCCAGCCCGGAGGCCGCCGAGGCCTACCTGGCGGCACGGGAGCTGAGCCTTGCCTGACGCCCCCGGACTGGAGCTGATCCGGGGGGAAATCGAGCGCGACCGCCCCGGGGCCGTCCTCGCCACCTCCTTCGACCGCGGACAGGCGGCGCTGATCGTCGACCCGGTCCAGGTGATCGACGTGCTCACCTGGCTGCGCGACACCCCCGGCCAGCGCTATCGCTTCCTCTCCAGCCTCCACGTCGCCGACTACCTGCCGGCCGAGCCGCGCTTCGGCGTCCACTACGAGCTGCTGAACCGCGACCGGGTCGAGCGCATCCGCGTCAAAGCGATGCTGGCCGATCCCGAGGGCGACGCGCTGCCGGAGATCGACTCCTGCGTCGAGCTCTTCCCCACCGCCGACTTCCAGGAGCGCGAAGCCTTCGACTTCTTCGGCGTCGTCTTCGTCGGCCACCCGGACCTGACCCGGATCCTGCTGCCCGAGGACTACGTCGGCTGGCCGCAGCGGCGCGACTTCCCGGTCGGCGGCGAGCCGGTCACCTTCACCTACAACGAGCGCAACTATGGCTGACACCCGCCTCAGCGAGGACCTGACCAAGGAGGTGATGACGGTCAACATCGGGCCGCACCACCCCGCCACCCACGGCGTCCTGCGGCTGATCGTCGACCTCGAAGGCGAGGTCGTGCGCGACCTCAAGCCGGTGATCGGCTACGTCCACACCGGGATCGAAAAGTCCTGCGAGGACAAGAGCTACTGGAAGGTCATCCCCTTCGTCGAGCGCATGGACTACGTCTCCTACTTCTTCCAGATGGAGGCCTTCTGCGGCGCCGTCGAGCGTCTGATCGGCCTCGAGATCCCGCCCCGCGCCAAATACCTGCGGACGATCTTCCTCGAGCTCAACCGCATCCACTCGCACCTGGTCTGGCTGGGGACGACGGCGCTCGACCTCGGCGCGATCTCGATGCTCTGGTACTGCTTCCGCGAGCGCGACCGCATCCTCGACCTGTTCGAGATGGCGGCCGGCCAGCGCATGCACACGCGCTACTTCCAGGTCGGCGGCGTGATCGAGGACATCCCGCTCGGCTTCGAGCAGAAGCTGCGCTCCTTCGTCGAGGACATGCCGGTCCGGGTCGGCCAGTACCAGGCGCTGCTGGACCGCAACGAGGTCTTCCTGCAGCGGACCAAGGACGTCGGCGTCGTCTCCCGCGAGCGGCTGCTGGAGCTGGGCGTGACCGGGCCGCTGCTGCGCGCCGCCGGCGAGCCCTGGGACCTGCGCAAGACCTTCGACTACCTCGCCTACCCGGAGCTCGACTTCCAGATCCCGGTCGGCACGGTCGGCGACAACTACGACCGCTACCGGGTGCGGGTGGCGGAGATGGTCGAGTCCTCGCGGATCGTCGGCCAGGCCCTGGACCTGATGGAGGAGGGCCCGTTCATCGCCGACGACCGCAAGTACGTGCTGCCGCCACGCTCGGAGCTCTCGACCTCGATGGAGTCGCTGATCCACCACTTCAAGCTCGTCACCGAGGGCTTCCGGGTCGGCCCCGGCGAGATCTACTACGCGATCGAGTCCCCACGCGGGGAGCTCGGCTGCTTCGTCCTCGCCGACGGCTCCGCCAAGCCGGCCCGGGTCCACTTCCGCGACCCCTCCTTCGTCAACCTGCAGGCCTTCAGGGACATGGCGATGGACAGCTACGTCGCCGACATGATCTGCAGCCTCGGCATGCTCGACCCGATCCTCGGCGGGGTCGACCGATGAGCCCCGTCGACGGCGCCGGCGCCGGCAACCCGAACCTGCCGGTCGACCCCGCGGTCGACGAGGGCCGGGTCCCCGAGCGCGCCTCCGAAGGCATCCCGGAGATCCACGAAGTCGGCTGCCCGGAGGAGCTGCGCGAGCGGATCGAGCTGCTGATGTCGCGCTACCCGGATCGCCACTCGGCCTCGATCCCGGCGCTGTGGGCGGTGCAGGAGCGCTACGGCTGGTGCACGCCGGAGGGGATCCGCCAGGCCGCCGCGGTGATGCGGGTGACCCCGGCCTACCTGGAGTCGGTCGCCAGCTTCTACGACCTCCTGCACACCGAAGCGGTCGGCTCGCACCGGATCGAGGTCTGCACCAACATCAGCTGCTGGATGCGCGGGGGCGACGAGCTGCTCGACGCCTTCAAGGCGGCGGCCGAGGGCGATGCCGACCTCTTCGTCACCGGCTTCGAGTGCCTCGGCGCCTGCGACATCGCCCCGATGGCCTCGATCGACCAGCGCTACTTCGGCCCGCTCGAAGCCGCCGAAGCCGGCATCGCAATCGAGCAACTGAAGGCCGGCGCCGACGTACTGCCGGCGAAGTCCCTCGCCACCCGCCCCCTCGCCGGCGACACCCCGGGGCCGACGGGCCGAAATGTCGCCTCTGAGTCGACTTATCGGCCCATCGACCGGGGGGAGGGCTGATGGCGCACGGGCTCGAGACTCGGGTGCTGCTGGAGCACGCGGAGGATCCGGGGCTGCGGACGCTCGACGGCTATAAGGGCTACGGGGGGTATGCCACCCTCGAGAAGGCCTACCGGGAGATGGAGCAGGACGAGGTTCTGAAGGAGCTCGAAGACTCGGGGCTGCGGGGGCGCGGCGGCGCCGGCTTCTCGATGGGCAAAAAGGCCTCCTTCCTGCCGCGCGGGGAGATGGCCAAGTACCTCTGCTGCAACGCCGACGAGTCCGAGCCCGGTGCCTTCAAGGACCGCGAGCTGATGCAGCGCAACCCGCACCAGCTGATCGAGGGGATCGCGATCGCCGCCCTCGCCGCCGACGCCGGCCACGCCTTCATCTTCATCCGCGGCGAGTACGACCTGCAGGCCGACATCCTCGACGCCGCCGTCGCCGAGGCCTACGAGGCGGGCTACCTCGGCGAGAACATCCTCGGCACCCACCGCGACCTCGAGCTGGTCGTCCACCGCGGCGCCGGCGCCTACATCTGCGGCGAGGAGACGGCGCTGCTGGACGCGCTCGAGGGCAAGCGCGGCAACCCGCGCCTGAAGCCGCCGTTCCCGGCGGTGCAGGGCCTCTACGGCGGGCCGACGCTGATCAACAACGTCGAGACGCTCTCCAACGTGCCGCGGATCGTCGCCAACGGGGCCGAGTGGTTCAAGGGCTTCGGCACCGAGCAGTCGCCCGGGACCAAGGTGGTCTCGATCTCCGGCGGCGTCCGTCGCCCCGGCAACTACGAGGTCGAGCTGGGGGTCCCCACCCGCGAGCTGATCTACGGCCTCGCCGGCGGCCCCGAGCCCGGCCACGAGGTCAAGGCCTTCTACCCCGGCGGCTCCTCCTCGCCGGTCCTGACCGCCGAGGAGGGGATGGACCTCCCCTACAGCTTCGAGGCGATGGCCGAGGCCGGCTCGATGCTCGGCTCCGGCTCGATCATCGTCGCCGACGACCGCGTCTCGATCCCGCACATGGCGCTGCGCACGGCGCGCTTCTACCATCACGAGTCCTGCGGCAAGTGCACCCCCTGCCGCGAGGGCACCAACTGGACGGTGAAGATGCTGGAGCGGGTCGTCCGCGGCGAGGCGACGCCGATGGACCTCGACATCATCAGCTCGGTCCAGGAGAACATCATGGGCCACTGCCTCTGCGTGCTCGGCGACTCGATGGCGATGCCGGTCAGCGCCATGGTCCGCAAGTTCCGCCCCGAGTTCGAGCAAGTCATCGCCGGCGCCGCCGAGACCCTGGATCCACACCTCGTCGTGCAGGGGCCGCCCGAGACCCTGGGGGCGTCGATATGAGCGAGCCGCGCGAGATCACGCTGACGATCGACGGCCGCGAGGTGAGCGCGACCGAGGGCGAGATGCTCCACGACGCCGCCCGCAAGGGCGACGTCGAGATCCCGGTCTTCTGTTACGAGCCGAAGCTGGGCGAGCCGGTCGGCGCCTGCCGCATGTGCCTGGTCGAGATCGAGGGGATCCCGAAACTGCAGACCTCCTGCTCGACCCCGGTGCGCGAGGGCATGGTCGTCCACACCCGCACCGAGCAGGTCAAGCACGCGCAGAGCGCGGTGGTCGAGTTCCTGCTCGTCAACCACCCGCTCGACTGCCCCGTCTGCGACAAGGGCGGCGAGTGCCCGCTGCAGGACATCACGCAGGGTTGGGGCCCGGGCAAAAGCCGGGTGATCGACGAAAAGCGCCACTTCCCCAAGCCGGTCGAACTCTCGCCGCTGGTCGCGATCGACCGCGAGCGCTGCATCCTCTGCTACCGCTGCGTGCGCTTCAGCCAGGAGGTCTCCGAGGACGCCGAGCTGCAGCTGCTGGAGCGCGGCGACCGCACCTTCGTCGGCACCTACGACGACCGCCCCTACGTCGCCCCCTTCCACGGCAACATCACCGAGCTCTGCCCGGTCGGGGCGCTGACCAACTACACCTACCGCTTCCGCGCCCGGCCCTGGGACATCGAGCAGGCCGGCTCGGTCTGCACCCTCTGCCCGAGCCAGTGCAACGTCAGCTTCACGGTCCGCGACGAGAAGGTGAAACGGGTGCTGGGGCGCGACAACGCCGAGGTCGACGACGGCTGGCTCTGCGACCGCGGCCGCTACGGCTTCGAGATGTTCGCCGACGAGAGCCGGGTCGACGGACCGCGGCTGAAGGGCGGCGCGGCGACGACCTGGGAGCAGGCGATCGAAACGGCCGCGCTGGGGCTGCTGCGGGCCGGCGAGGGCAAGGTCGCGGCGATCGTCGGCGACGCCTCCAACGAGGAGGCCTTCCTGGTCCAGGGCCTGCTGCGCGAGGCGCTCGGCTCCCCCCACGTCGACTCGCGCCCCTCGCGCGGGGCCGGCCGCGAGGCGCTGGTGCGGCTGGCGCAGCCGGCGCTGGCGGCGAAGGTGTCCGACATCGACGACGCCGACACGATCCTCGTGCTCGGCACCGACCCGCTGCACAGCTCGCCGATCCTCGACCTGCGGATCCGCAAGGCGATCCGCCGCAACGGCGCCCGCTTGGCGGTCGCGACCGAGCGGCCGACCGCGCTCGACGGCGGCGCCGAGGCGATCGCCCGCTATGCGCCGGGCGAGGGCACCCACTTCGTCTCCGAGCTGGCCGCCGCGCTCGGCGGCACCGAGAACGTCGCCGCACCGCTGGCCGAGAGCCTGCGCGAGGCCGGCAAGGTCGTGGTCGTCTGGGGCGAGCGGGTCGCCCGCGACGGCGGCGGCGCCGAGGCCCTGCTCGAGCTGGCCGCCGCGCTCGGCGACGGCGCCGGCCTGCTCGAAGTCCCCGACTTCGCCAACGCCCGCGGCCTGCGCGAGGCCGGCTGCCTCCCCGACGCCGGCCCCGGCCTCGCTCCGACGAAGAGTGCATCGACCGGCATACCCGCCGCAAATGCACCTCTCGTCGGGAAGTCGACCGAGGAGATCCGCGCCGGCCTCGAGTCCGGCGAGATCGAGTCGCTGCTCCTCTTCGGCGTCGATCCCCTGCGCGACTTCCCCGACACCCCCGCCTGGGAGGCCGCCCTCACCGCCTGCGAGCACCTGGTCGTGTTTTCGATGCACAAGACCGCGACCACCGCCAAGGCTGACGTCGTCCTCCCGCTCGAGACCCACGCCGAGAAAGACGGCACCGTCACCCACCCCGACGGCCGCCTCCAGCGCGTCCGCCCCAGCGCCTCCCGCCCCGGCGACATCCGTCCCAACATCCAAGTCCTTGCCGAGCTCTCCGCGACCCTCGGCCACGACACCGGCATCGACTCCCAGCCCTCGGCCTTCGCCGCCCTCCGCGCCGCGGTCCCCTTCTACGCCGACATCGACGAGTCCGCCATCGGCGGCCGCGGAGTTCGTTGGCAGGACACCCCCGCCGCCGCCGCACCGAGCGCCGCGGCGGATGTCGGCAGTCCCTCCGAACGTTTTGCGCATGAAGCGAACGGGCCAAGCGGCGACAGCAACCCGACTCCCCAGCGCCGAAGTGCGAGTGAGGAGGGACTGCCGGCAGCCGCCGGGTCCCTCACTCTCGGGACCTACCGCGATCTGTGGGCGGGGCCGATCACGGAGCTCAATCCGCCGCTGAGGTTCCTGACACCGCGGCAGCGGCTCGAGCTCTCGCCCGTCGACGCCGAGAAGCTCGACCTGAAGACCGGCGACCGCGTCCGGGTCGGCCAGAACGGCAGCGCCGTCGAGGCGACGGTCCAGATCAAGGAGCGGGTGAGCGAGGGTGTCTGCTTCCTCGCGGAGGGCGTCTCGATCGGCAACGCCAACGCGCTCCTCAACGGCGGCCCGGTGCAGGTCGAGATCACGAAGCTGAGCGAGGCCCGGGCGTGATGCTGCCGCTCGCCGACACCACCTTCGTCGAAGCGACCTGGATCATGGTCCTCAAGTCGCTGGTCATCTTCGCCGTGATCTTCGGCGTGCTGCCGATCCTGACCGTGGTCGAGCGCAAACTGATCGGCCGCTTCCAGCACCGCTACGGCCCCAACCGGGTCGGCCCCTTCGGCCTCCTGCAGCCGCTCGCCGACGTCGGCAAGCTGATCTCCAAGGAGTCCTTCCGGCCCGCCAACGCGGTCTCGACCCTGTTCATCCTCGGACCGCTGCTGCCGGTCGTCTCCGGCGTCCTCGCCCTCGCGATCATCCCCTGGGGGAACGTCCAGGACGGTGTCGGCCTCTACGGGATCGACGTCCCGATCGGGATCCTCTACTTCTTCGCCGTCGGCTCGATCGCCTTCTACGGCCTGCTGCTGGGTGGCTGGTCCTCGGGCTCGAAATACAGCCTGCTGGGGGCGATGCGCTCGGCCGCGCAGCTGATCTCCTACGAGGTTTCGATGGGCCTGGCCCTGCTCGGCGTGATCATGATGACCGGCTCGCTCTCGCTGGTCGACGCGGTCGAGGCCCAGGGCGACGTCTGGTTCATCCTCCCCCAGTTCGTCGGCTTCCTGATCTTCATGCTGGCCGGCTTCGCCGAGACCAATCGCACCCCGTTCGACATGCCCGAGGCCGACGCCGAGCTGGTCCAGGGCTTCATGACCGAGTACGGCGGCATGCGCTTCGGCTCCTTCCTGCTGGTCGAATACATGGAGATCCTGGTCGTCTCCGGGATCGCCGCGGCGATGTTCCTCGGCGGCTGGATGGGCCCCGGGCCGGGCTGGCTCGACCCGATCTGGATGCTGGCGAAGATGCTCGGCCTGGTCTTCGTCTTCATCTGGGTGCGGGCGACGCTGCCGCGGCTGCGATATGACCAGCTGATGAGCCTCGGCTGGAAAGTGCTGCTGCCGCTGGCGACCCTCAACGTCCTCGTCACCGCGGTCCTGGTGGTGGTCACGTGAGCGGCAATGTCGACTTTCTCGGCGTATGGCCGAACAACTCGACAATGAAGGCGGGGCGATGAGCGAGTTCGATCCCAAGAGCGTCGCCTACCTCAGCTCGGCCGACGTCGTCTCGGTCCAGCGCGGCCCCGAGCCGGGCGGAGTCGGCGGCGCCTACCGCGCCTTCGGCGAGACGCTGCGCGGGCTGAAGACGACGATGGCGCGGCTGATCGAGGGGCCGCTGACGATCGAGTACCCGGAGGAGAAGACCCCCGTCTACCCGCGCTTCCGCGGCCGCCACAAACTGCACAAGTTCGAGGACACCGGACTGGAGAAGTGCGTCGGCTGCTCGCTCTGCGCCGCCGCCTGCCCGGCCGACTGCATCCGCGTCGTCGCCGCCGAGAACATCCCCGGCGCGCGCGTCTCCGCCGGTGAGCGCTACGCCGCCGTCTACGAGATCAACCTCTCGCGCTGCATCTTCTGCGGCTACTGCGAGATCGCCTGCCCCTTCGACGCGATCACGATGGGCCACGACTACGAGATGGCCGACTACGACCGC
>Ga0070691_10000016_pt1 | contig 48597 bp, 67 predicted proteins | sample KBSK1101metaG_FD_64673 | JGI IMG/M metagenome (GOLD analysis project Ga0070691, IMG submission 64673) | Corn, switchgrass and miscanthus rhizosphere microbial communities from Kellogg Biological Station, Michigan, USA - KBS K1-10-1 metaG | ecosystem: Host-associated > Plants > Roots >... | reverse complement strand
GGTGAACCTCTGGACGGGCTCAAGGTCAGCAAGCTCACGCAGCTCGCGGTCCCAGGAGCTACACTCGCATTCGTGGACGGTGTAGTCCTGATGTGGTACGCCACGTCAGTCGCGGCCACGACACAAGAAAACTGCCTGCGCCTCGGCACCGGCGGCAAGGACGGTTTCGGATGGTCACAGATCGAACGCGACAAATGGCCCAGCGCCGTTCTCGGCGGCGGCCTTGTCCAGATCTACGAGCGTGAGGATGCTACAACATCCCTCATCGTTGTAGACGCCGACACCGATACCCTGTTCGCGGTCGAGGATATGCCGCCATTGCGCCAGTATCGAGACGATGTTCCCGGCCGCGCACCCTTCGTCGCCGGCACCGACCTGTTGGCAAACATCTCCTGCACGGGGTGGGACTACACCATTCTTTACGGAACCATGGTCGAAGATGAGCCTGGCCTTTGGCGCGTCCGCGCCTACGAGGAAGAGGCGCACGTCAACCTCATCATGCAGTCAGGGCTGCTGTCGGATCCACAGTTGGCCGTGGATATGTTCGGAACCCTCTCCGCCACCATCGACGTGTTGGCCTTGGCCGCGATCGAGTTCGAGATCCGCGACGGTGTCAACGTGGCGTCGCAATCGGAGATCGAGGGAGAAATCGCGTTCCGTGAGCTGACGGCAACGCAAGAAAATTTCCGGTGTATGCACCAGCAGAGCCATCTGTTCATGCGGAACCCATACGGGCTCCCGATCCCGGTCGTGACCGCGAAGTGGTACGGAGATGGCGCCCTGATCGACGAGGCCGAAGTCCCCGTAGACGGTGACATCCAGAGCTATCGCCGCATCGAGGGAAGGTACATCCAAGTTAGATACGTCATGGCAAGCTCGGGATGGCTGTTGACGGGCGCTGACACCATGTTCCAGACCCACGACATTCAGTCGCAGAAGGGCGCAGCAAACGCTGGAGATGGCCTCCTCCAGCGAGCCTTGGCCTTGGGCATGATTAGCTGGGTGAATGGCGCAACTGGCCTCCTGAATCGCGCGTCTGCCATTGGCGCCAGCTACGAGGGCGCCACGCCCGCGCGTATTCCAGGCCCCTACGACGCTCCCAACGCGCAAATGTTCGCCACCCCTGTGACGATCCCGTTCCTACTCGACGTCACACAGTTCACGGTTTCTTTCTGGATCAGGAACCCGATCATCGGAGCCGTAGCCGTGGACTCGTCTCCGTTCGTGGCTTTCGTGAACGAAGATCCCGTGATTTACACGACCTTCCCCGACGCCAACACCGCCGACATCGGGCCTTTCCAGTACCCGCTCGATCCCCCCGTTGGCGATGAGTGGCAGCATTTTTGCATCACGCGTGACGAAGGCTATTTCTCGTTTTATCAGAATGGAGTCTTGGTGCGCAGAGATCTGCAAACTCCGGGGTCTCTGTGGAGTCTGACCACGGCCCGCCTGGGGAGCCCCGCCGGCCAACAGCCGCTGTTCGATCCACGCATGTACGAAAAATGCCTTAGCGCCGCCGAGGTCGCCTACTACTACGACAACTTGGGACAGATACCGTGAGCGAAGGTCCGCAGACATACAAGTTCATTGAGACGCCCAAGCTCCCGCAGGGCTTCCAGGCTTATGCCGGGAAGGTGAAGGAAAACTTCGATTGGGTAGCCTCTGGCATCAACAGACTGGTGCAGCTTTATTCCACGACCATAAAGCAGTTGGCGGCCAAAGCGCCACTCGAAAATCCCGACTTTTCTGGCCGTATTGGCGTTCCCACGGTTGTGTTGGACCCCGGCCCCCCTCCCGTGGGCGAGTCGTGGATGTTTGTGCTCGTGACCACCGGCACCAGCTCCGATCTCATCATCCGAAACAACGACAACGGGACGATCAGGACGGCCACAATTTCCCTGACATAGGGTTATATTTGTCTCATGGCCATCCCCGAAGCCCCCACCTACCGTCGCCCCGGTTCAGGGTCTACAACGGACACTACGAAGGTGGTCGCTCCGGCCGTGGCGAAACCGTTTAACCCGGACATGCCTACGGCCCCCACAGCTCCCGCCGCTGCCTCGGTTCCGACGAACCCCAACGGTGCGCAATGGGTGCCTAACCTGGCCGCGCCCTCCGCCCCCGCCAATCCCACCGCCCCCATCAGCGCGACCCCGCCTGCGGCCCCTGGCGCCCCTGTGCAGCCGCTCAAGCCGACGCCGGCACCTCAACCCGCCTTCGTAGCCGATGCGGTCGCCAAGGCCAAAGCAAAGGCCGAGGAGAAGTTCGCGGCCATGACGGCTCCCGCCGGATCGGTTCCGCCGGGCACCACGGCTCCTGGATCGACGGGTACGCCGGCGGCTGTGCCCGCGGAAACCAGTGGCCGCGTAGCACCCGCTCCCGCCACCGGAGCCGCAGGCACGGATGCGAATGGACAGGTCACGGGCACACCGGATGCCGCGGCTGCTGCTCCGGTCGATCCGTTCCAGCCGCTCGTGGATGCAGCTTTGGAGGCCGCCAACGCCACCGAAGATCCGTTGGCGAAGGCGAAGTTCAACCAGGCGATGCTCGACATCGGACTCAAGAATCAGGGCGCCCTGGATGCCGCCAAGATGGCCATCAATGCCGATCCCCGACTTCGCGGAATGCCCGGAGGTTCAGCCCTGCTCGATATTATCTCCGCCAAAGCCGGCATGAGTTCCGATCAGGTGCTCCAGAACCTGAGCATCGAAAGCCTCCAGCGCCTCCAAGACTACAACAAGTGGGGCTTCGAGCAGGCGCAGCAGATCATCACTCAGCGTGAAAACTGGAAGAAAGGTGTTCGCGATGACCTTCTTGCCGCGGGAGACATCGACAGCTACGCCGACGCCTTCGAGAGGGACACGGGCATCCCCATTGATCGTACCGCGTTGAAGGCGGAATCCCCGACGACGATCAAACTGATCGAGACCTTGAGTGTCGGCATCGACAACAACATCAAGGAGGGGACCGAGGCCTCGATGGCTCGTGCCCGCACCCTGTTCGACCAGCTCAAGGCCGTGTCTCCCGAAATCTACGGCACCATGCAGTTCGAGGACTGGATCGGAAACAAGGAAGCGTGGACGCAACAGAACACGCAGAACGCCACGATCAGAACACAGATCCGTGACGCCATCGCGAACGGCGACACCGCTCTCGCCATCAATGGTCTCCAGACCCTCTACCCCGAGGACGAAGCCGAAACCAAGGGTCGCGATCTTCTCACCGGCGGTATGACGCTCGAAGAAGTGAACCGCTTGCTTGGCGTCGCCGGGTACGACCTCGTGGCATCACTCGATGACATGATCGGACTGGAGGACGAACTCTACATCGCCAGCGAACTCGACAAGCTGGTGACGAAGCACGATGCCGCGGACTGGATGTCTCAGGCCGTTGCCGACATCAAGAAGGATCTCGCCGCTAACATGGGCATCGAGGTCTTGACGCCGGAAATGGAGCAGGCGATTCGCTCGTGGCTGATGACAGCCAAATACACCGGCGGAATCACGCTGGACGCGAACGGCAACTATCAGCTCAACGAATCCGCGCTCACGCCCCCGTGGCTGGACGAGAGCGGGCCGAACTCGATTTTGTTTGAGTCGTGGCCGCTTCCGGGACAGACCGGATTCTCCGATGACTTCCCCGATGAGACCACGCCCGAGCTTTACGCGCGAAACCAAGCCCTGGACGCGGCGTGGCTCGCGTACTTGGAGAGCACCCCCGAAGGCTCTCGGCTTTCTCGCAAGGACTGGTACACGAAGGCCGTGGAGCTGGCTGGCGGAGACACGTTCACGGACGGGACCGGAGGCGGAGAAACGCCGACGGCGTCCACTCCTGTCGATCTCACAAAGCCCGTCACCGACGAGCCCAACTGGCAGAGCAAGTACCAGACGAACGATCCCGCACTTGCGACAGCTCGTAGGGAGCAGGGGTTCACGGAGACGGCACGGACGTTCAACGAAGAGACGGGAAGGTTTGAAGAGGCTGCCCCCGTCGTTCCCGTGGTCGTAGTCCCCGACGTCACCAAGACCCCCCTCATCATCAAGGATCCGAAGTCGGACGCCGACTACATCAACAATGCCATCAACAGCGGAAACCTCTCCAGCCTTTCCAACGACCTGTGGGCGAAGCTCATTCTTGGCGGAACCGGATACGAGAACGCTTACCAGAAGCTGTTGGATAAAGGCCTCGTCACGAGGTATGCGGCCAAGCCCGTCAACATCAAGAACTACAAGACGAAACCGGGCACTCACAACATTCAGAACTACAAGGCCGCGTACAGCGACTTGAAGGTCGGATCGTTCGTGGAGGTCAACGGAATTCCGTACCGCGTTGAAGAGGTTGGCGTCACCAAGAGTGCGGGCAGGGAAGGGGTCGCCGGGGACTTCTCCCGCGAGAACCGCGCCTACACCAGGGTCACGAATATGAAAACCGGAGAAGTCGAGTACATCCTTCCCTCTTCCAAGTGGGACGCATAATGACCGGCCCCTTCGGATTTTCCTCGTATCCCGGTATGCCCTTTGCGGGCACGCCGCAGCAAACCCAAGCTCCGGTGCTCGGCCCTCAGCCGCGTCCATTGGCGCTGGCCCCGGCAACCCCCGACTACACCGTCGAAACCACGACCGCGCCCGGAATCAAGCCGGACGCCATCGGGTATAAGCGCGACGCCGCAGGCCTCATGGCCGGCCTTGCCGCCGGATCTCAAGTAGCCCCCGGAAACGATGCCGCATCCACCGCGGTCTCTGCCGGAACAGCAGCGATCTCCGCCGGTGGCGCCGCCTTCGTTGCCTCTGGCTTTAACCCCGTCGTTGGGTTGGTGGCCGCCGGAGGCGCCGGCCTCACGAGCCTCGTGAGTTCGTACCTCAACACCCGCGCCACGCGAAAACGCGATCGCAAGGAAGCACGCCTCCTCTCACAGGCCGAGAAGAAACAAGCCTTCCGCGACAGTGTGGCCCGCGGCGACGCCTTGGAGCAGCAGGGGTACGATCGCAATCAGGATAAGATGCGCACGGCCTGGGCGCAGAACGTGGACATGCTCAAGCGCATCACCGATACCATGAACCAGAACCAAGATCTCAAGGATCGCTGGGTCGCAAAAGGATTCGTCTAATGTCGCTGCCAGCCATTTCCGCTCCCGGAATCGACGTCGATGCCGCACGCCTGAAACAGGTGGATCGCGAGTTCGAGGAGGCGCCCAAAAGCGTTAATGTGGCGCAACCGCTTTTTGCCGGTATTCAAACCGGGGAAGCACTGAACGAAGTCATCGCCAAGTCCGATGAGCGCCAAAAAACTTCGATGATGCAGCAGCTCCTGGACAAGGGGTGGGAAGGCTACACCGAGGTCTGGCGGGCCGCCGGCGCCCCTCCGAAGGCCGCCCCCGATCTGCTCAAAAGCCTCGGAGAGAAGCCGCTTACCGGCTACACGCTGCTGGCGGAGGAGCAGAAGAAAGCCAAGATCGAGGGCGCTACCACGAAGTTCACAGAACTCCAGTCGAAGGGCGTCCTCGGCGACGACGGCGTCACCTATCGCCCGGCCACGCAGGCGGAGCTGGATGCCGCGGAACTCGAACTCGGTGGCGCCTCCGGCGAGGCCGCAAAAACAGCGTCTGGAATCCAGACCAGAAACTCCGGTGAGCGGAAGGCCGCGGCCGCGAACACCGTGCGCAAGGAAATTGCGGAAGCGAAGAATACCTTGGCCACGACGCAGGGGCTGCTCAACCGCACTTCGCGGGAGAAGATCGCGGCCATGGTCAAAAAGGGCACGGTGACGCAGTCTTTCCTGAACCAGTACGACGCCGACGCGAAGGAGCTTGCCGACCTCAACGCCGAGGTCGCAGCTTACGAGGCGCTATCCGCGGAAGAGAAGCTGGAGAAGTCGATCTCGGATCCGTCTTGGATCACGGACAAGCGCACGCGCAGCCGCGAGCTGAGTCGCCGCGTCAGCGCCGCCGGCTACAAGCTCCCCGATGAGCCCGCGGCCCCGGCCACAGGCGGCTCTGGAGGCAAGAAAGGCGTCTACGACCCCGCAACCAAGACGATCAAGTATTAGCTAATTTTGCCGCATGGCATACAAAACGATCGCCGTCCCAGGTCACGGAGACATTGATTTCCCTGACACAATGTCGGACGACGACATTGCCAAAGCAATCAGCGAGGATATTCTCAAGGGGGCGCCCGCCGTCCCGGAACCGGCGGCGGAAACACCCGCTCCCGCCGAGGAAAAGCCCGGCATTCTCCGTCGTATCTCTAATGCGGTGAAGCCGAAGGCGGAAGCCCCGAAAGATCTCGAATCTCGCCTCGCCGAGCAGGCGGATCCGACCAATAAGCCTGCTGGATCTACGGCCGTCGCCGCAGCCATGGCTGGCATTCCCGACCCCACGCAGCCGCGCAGAATGGTCCGCCAGGCGATGCCGGTGTTCCCGAAGCGCGAGGTCGAGCCCATGGCATCACGCACGGCCGTGACGCCCACGGCCGTTGACGCAGCGGCCGCTCCCACGCCTACCCCGGCAGCCCCGGCCACCGCCTCGGAGTTGCAGCAGGAGAACGAAAAGCGCAAAACCTTGTCCGAGACCGTGATCGAAAAAGAGTTTAAGAATGCGGTCAAGGCCGGTTTCACGAAAGAAAAATACGGAACCCATGAGGCCGCCGTCCGCGCTTATCTCGACGCCATCGAGCGCCCGGCACCGAAGCCGCTGACGTCCACGGCGGAGCTGGATGCAGAGCGCGGCCGCAAGGGCGCAGACCTGTCCACCTGGAACGAGCTGGAGCAGGACGTGCGCGGGGACGCGGCGAAAAAAGCAGCCGATCATGCGGCCTCCCCGGAAGGAATTGGCGAAGAGTATAAGCGAGTTCAGGATGAGCGCGGGGCCGCGATCACCAAAGCCATCGTCGAACACGGCGCCGACGCGATAAAGGCTGGCTTTTCGTCTGACCCCGCCGGCATCCGCCAGTACATGAAATCCATCGGCCAAGATCTCAAGCAGCCGTATCTGAGCCCGGAACAGTACGCGGAAGAGCGTGCCGGCATCTCGCGCGGCCAGGGGCAGGCCGGGAAAGTGATGGCTGGTGTTGGTGATCTCTATTCGGGGCTCGCCGGCGCCACGGGATGGCAGGCGATCTCGAATGCGTTGACGGGGCGAAGCGCCGCAGAACGTGCTGGCGAACGCATCCAAGTCACCGATGCTGCGCTCAAGTCGCGCGAAGCCGTGAAGGCGATCGAGGCGAAGCCGGAAGCCGAGCGCACACCGCTGGAGAAGCGCCAGCTCGAAGAGTCCGGGTTCTTCGCCCAGCTCGGCCAGCTCGCGGAGACGGTGAAGGATCATCCCGGCGAAGTCGGCGAGACCCTGCTCGTGGACTTCATCGAGAAAGGCCCGGCGTACATCGTCGGAAGCCTGGCTGCGGGCAAGGCCGTCGAAGGAATCATGGAGTCGATCAAGGACGTGAACAACGTCCGTCGCCTGCAAGCCGCTATTGATGCCGGCCAGAGCGCGGCCAAGGCCGAGGTGACGGCACAGCGTGTCGCTCGCACCGAACAGGCGCTGGTGAAGCCGTCCATGCTCAAGCGCGTGGGCATCGAGGTCGCGCACGACCTCCCCGGAGACGTCGCCGTCGGCATGATTATGGGCAAGCAATCCGGCCAAGACTACAAGGCCGGTGACCTGATGGCCGACATCGCCTTCTCCGGCATCATCAACGTGCCGCTGGGGATCACGCGGGCACTGCGCGAGGCAAAGCCTCTCACGGCCGCAGAATTCAAGGATCTCCAAAAGGCGGTCGAAGTCGCTGGCATCGAGGACCACCCCGCGGTTCTGGAGCTGCTGCCCCAACTCAAGGCCGCCGCCAACGACGAGCGCTTCGTCTCCGAGGGTGGTCGCATCCGGCTCAAGGCCGGGGAAAAGACGATCACCCGCGCCGAGGCCGAGGCCCGCGGCTACGATCCCGCATTTTTGGACAAATTGGGCATTCAGGATGTGGCGGATGTCGCCGGCGAGACCAAGGGGCGCCGCATCACCCTGTACGGGAGCGCCGACGCCGGCACCCTGGCCGAGGAGTTGACGCACGTAAAGCAGGACGTCCTACGCACGGCCGCGCCAGGAACCCCGGAAGCGGCCGTCCAGGCTAGGATCAAGACGTGGGTGGACCAAGTCCGCGCCGCCAACGCCGCGCTCCCAGAGGGCCGGAAAGCCACGCTTCCGCAGGGACGGGAGGGTGATGCCGCCTCGCAGGCTGCCGCCGACGTCGAGCTGTTCGCCAAGGCCTACGTGGACAAGCTCGCGGGCGAGTCCAGCCCGTGGATCGTGCCCGACGACTTGGCCAACGCCTTTGATGCTGTTTTCGGCGGAAAAGAGGTTCCTGCGGCCGCAGCCGAGGCCACGCCCGGCGCCGCTCCAGCCGCAGCCGAGACCCCCGCGCCCGCGGCCGCGCCGACACCCGAGCCCGAGCGCCCGGTTCTCAACGCCCAAGGTGAATTGCTGTTGAAAAACCTCGACGCTACCCCCGGCCCCGTGATCCTGAGCAACCGCCTCCGCAAGATCGCCGAGGCCAACGGAATCGAAACAGAGGGGCTTGGTGCCCCCGAGATCGTGGCCTCACTGCGTGCCCGCTCGAAGGCGGCCGCACCCGCTGCCGCCGCTCCCGCCGGAAGCGTGGCTTCCCCCGAGGTTGCCGCGGGCCTGCGGCGCCCCTTGCGCCCTGGCGAGGTGTCCGAACCGATCGAGACCCCCGCAGCTGATGCTGCTGCCGAAGCCCTGCGTCGCCGGATGCCGGTGGCGCAGCCGGTGGAGCCCGAGTCTCCGGCCACAAAGCTCGGCCGCATGTCGCGCAAGGATCTTCCGCAATACCAGCTCAAGGGCTTCAAGTCCAAGGCTCGCGAAACCATCGAGAAGAAGATGCCGAAGTCGATGCTGGCCAAGGATGCGCGTGGCCTGCTCGCCGGCCTCAGCCAGGACGAATTGAAGTGGATGGGAATCGACGACTACCTCGAAGGCAAGGAGCGTATCGACAAGGCCGACCTGCTTCGCCACATCGACGAGAACGCCGTGGACGTGCAGGAGGTAGTGAAGGGTGAAGGCGTCGCCTCCAAGGAAATGACGAACTGGCTGAAAGAGTCCCGCCAGCGGATGCCGCAGGATTTGGACGAGTGGAAGGATCTACAAGAAGATCTTGCGGATCGAAAGTTGCGTGCAGCTAACCGCGGAGACATTGAGTTCTCCGATCGAATGCACGATCTTGCCGTCGAGGCCGGCAAACTGGCGGATCGCCGTGGTGGAGCGCAAACAAAGTTCGATGAGCCAAACCTGGTTACTCCGGGCGGAGAGAACTACCGCGAGCTGTTGCTGAGGACTCCGTCTCGCTATAAGGAGACCGGCAAGTATGCGCTAAAGGGGGATGACGGGATCAGGCGACCCATAGATGCTAAAACATTTTCGGAAGCGCTCGAATCCGCTGGCGGAGACCCCACAAAGGTTATCCGCCTTGGAGATGGAAAGCCCGACGACAATTTCACCGCCGGGCACTATGAAGAGCCCAACGTCCTCGCGCATGTGCGCTTCAATGACCGTACCACCCCGGACGGAAAAAAGATTTTGTTCTTGGAGGAGATTCAGAGCGACTGGCATCAGCAGGGGCGGAAGCGCGGGTATCGCACCGAAGCTCCGAGCGGAGATTTTCCTCCTGGGTGGAAGGTCGTCCCCGAGGAATACAAAGAGCAAGGGTTCAAGACTTGGGGGATTGTCAACGATCAAGGATACAACGAGATCGACTACATGCCCGAAGATGTAAAGACCGAGGAGCAGGCGCGGGAGTGGGCGAGAAATTGGTACAGAGAAAGAAGCGCAAGAAGCACAGAGGGCGGAGTCCCCGACGGCCCGTTCAAGAAAACGTGGCACGAGTTGGCGCTGCGCCGCATGATGCAGTACGCGGCTGAGAACGGATACGATGGCGTGGCGTGGCTGCCGGGTGTGGATCAGGCGAAGCGGTATAAGTTGAGCAACCAAGTGGACCAAATCGTGATTCCCATGGTGAACGATGACGGTAGCCGCAGTGTTCGCATTGATCTCAAGAGCGGCCGCGAATCAGTCAAACTGATGGTGGCTAAAGACGGAAAGGTTGACCCTGCCTTCGCCACAGCCGGCAACAACCAGTTCGCGGGCAAAACCATCGACGAAGTCGTCGGCAAGGATGTAGCGGAGAAAGTCATGTCGGCAGAAGCTGGTGCCGTTCTGTCCGCTGACGATCTCAGCGTCGGCGGCGAGGGTATGACCGGCTTCTACGACAAGATCGTCCCGAACTATTTGAACAAGCTCGGCAAAAAGTGGGGCGCGAATGTGGATGAGACCGAGGTTGGAATCGGTGTTGGAGACGACGGCGACGTCCGTATTTCAGAATTCTCCGACGGAACGTATCAGGTGGAGCAAGGATCCAACGAGTGGACGTTTGAAACGCTACCGGAGGCCCGCGCAAAACAGGCGGAGTTGAAGGGCGGCACCAAGACCGTCCCCTTTATCCCCGTCACCGATGCCATGCGCACGTCTATCAAGGAAGAGGGGCTGCCGCTGTTCCAGCTCCGGGCAAAGAACCGCGGCCCGGAGACGGAGCGCCAGGACGCTGTGCGTGCGGCCGTGATCGCAAAAACCGAGGGCATGAAGGCGGCAGTCGCGAAGATGAAGGCGGACGGTTTCTCTCCCGCGGCCATCGAGGCCACAGTGAAACGCAGCCGCCAACTCATCCGCGACCAGGCCGCGCTCGGGTCGTGGGAGGCCGCGCTCGCCCGTGACGTGCTCAAGAACGAGATCCAGAAGCCGCCGTCCGAAACCATCAAGCAAACGATCCGGCGCATGACCGACACCCGCATGGAGGGTGAGGAGACCCTGACGCCGCAGACCGCGCTCCGCCAGCAGCTCAGGACCGCGGACGTGCAGGGCAAGCTCAAGGAGGCCAATTCCGAGCTGCGGCAGCGTCGTAAGGGGGACGTGAAGCCGGAGACGGTGAAGCAGCGGATTATCCGGTCCACCAACGGCGGCATCACCGGAACGGAAGCGGTGAAGGCCAAGGACGCGCTGCGAATGCTGATCCGCCAGCTCGACCTCCAGGGCCAGGTCAAGGTCACGCGTGAGGCCATGCGCGAAGGCCAGAAGGTGCGCCGCTTCCTTGCCGCTGTGGCGAAGCGGATGCCCGATGGGGAGCAGAAGCACATCCTCACGCAAGTCGCCACCGCCAAGGATGCGAAGTCGCTGTCCGAGGCCTTGGCCAAGGTCGCCGACATCATGGCCGAGTACGAGCGCAAAGGCGTGATCGCCGACCTCCGCGAAGTCCTGAAAACGGATGCGGGGAAGATGCTGCCCGAGTTCCGCGACGCATTCACCGACATCGCCAACGACCTCGACCGCACGCGCATGTCCGAGGACAGCCGCGGGAAGATGGAGAAGTTCGCGGCGTGGATCGAGAAACAGCAGGCCGCCGACGCCAAGGCCGAAGCCGACAATGCCGACGAAGCCTTCGTGGGCAAGATCGAGCAGATCCCGGCCCACGTCCTCGATCGCCTCAAGCGCCTGGACAAGACCCCGATTACGGACATGACGGTGGAAGATGCCCGCGACGTCCTGAACGCGCTCGAACACGTCATCTTCAAGAACGAGGAAAAGACCTACGCCATCAACAAGCGTGAGGCCGTGAAGCACAGCCTGCGCGTGAGCCAGGCCTTGCGCGAGATCAAGGAGCACGGCCCGGACGAATTGAAGGAGACCGACACCGAGATCAAGCCGCGTTCGCGCCTCAAGCGCGTGCTCGATGACGGCTCCTCCCCCGAGTACATCATGGCCATGATCGGCGGCCGTGACGGCGTCGTTCACAACATCGGCTACAAGAAGTTGGCGGCGGCAATGTCGTCAGCTTACCAGCTCCGCGAAGGCAGCCGTCGCGTGCTCATGGATTTCTTTGAGCAGCAGGGCAAGAGCGAGAACGATCTGATCGACTGGCGTAACGACAAGGTTACGGTGAAGTTGGAGTCCGGCAAGGATCTGACGCTGACGCGTCCCCAGCTCGTGTCCCTGTACGCGACCGCCGCCAACGACGACAGTCGCGCCCTCATGCTGAAAAACGGGATCACGCAGGAAGGTAAAATCGGAACCGGGAAGTCGATGGAGATCACGGCCTTGGACCTCAAGCGTGCGCAAAAAGCCATGACCGAGTTCGACGTCAAGACCGCAGAAACCATCCTGGCCATTTTCGACGTCCTCAAGGACAAACTGAACGAGGCCTCCGTCGTCCTCGACGGCTACGAGAAGTTCACGGTTCCCAACTACTTCCCGCGCGTGACCGACAAGAGCGAGCGGAACTCGGACTTGACCAACATCGCGGACTTCTTCCGCGGCAAAGCCACGCTGGAGAACGCGGGATTCACCAAGGCACGCGAGAAGCACGGGGATCCTCTCGTGATCGCGGACGCGATGGCGATCTTCGACCGGCACATCAATGACGCGGCCATGTACTCGGAGTTCGCGGCCCCAGCTCGCGACGCCCTGCGTCTGTTCGGCGACAGCGAGATAAAGAAGGAAGTTACAAAGAGATTCGGCGACAGCTTCACCAAGGACATGCGCGACTACATCATCGACGTCAGCGGCATGAGCAAGCGCAAGATGACGGAGCCGGAGAAGGCGATGCGCGAGGTCTTGCGTGCGGCCGCTGTCGGCATCTTGGGGTATCGTCCGACCACGATCGTCAACAACCTTCTCGGGGCGCCCCTCCAGATGATGGCGGAGATGGAGCCGAAGCAGTCGGCAGCCTTCCTCAAGAACTGGACGACGTTGACGCCGGCGGAGAGCAAGCGCCTGTTCGAGGAAATGTCAGCATTCGACGGCTACTTCGAGCACAGATACGGTCGTGACCCGTATCGCCTCGCCGTTTTCGGCGGCCGCGACGTCGTGCAAAGCGTGGGCAATTCCAAGGCCTACGCCGCCCTGAAAAAGGTGCAGGACCACTCCATGAAGTGGATGCAGGACGTGGAGCAGAGAGCGGCTGTTGCCTACTACAAGACCGTGAGGGACGGGATCTCGGACGCTGACGCGCAGAAGGCGCTCAAGGAAGTGTACGGCGAGGACGCCGGCACCAACGCCAAAATGGAGTACGCGGCCAAAGAGGCCATGATTATGACGCGGCGCACGCAGAACAGCATCGACGACCTCGACAAGTCCGTGTTCGCTCGCCGCATCTCGCAGCAGCCGGCGGCGCAGGCGATGTACATGTTCACGTCCCAGCTCTATAAGCTCCGGGACATGGCCAGGTTCGCGATCCTCGACTACGAGCGCGATGGCGACGTCGGCCGCCTGAGCACCAGGCTCGCCTACATCGGCGTCTCGGCCGCGCTTGTGCCCACCGTCGTGAGCGAAGCCTGGCGCTCGTTCAAGGGCGGCTTCCGCGAGAAGGATGAGCGTGAGGAGGCGAAGCGCCTTGGGCCTGCGTTCGCGCTCGGGTTCAATCTGATCGAGACCGCGGACCCGCGCCTCGGTGCCTGGGCACGCGCACTCGCGTCCGGCTCCCTCGGCGTCGAGGCTGGCGGCCGCGGCGGCGCCTCCCTCGTGGAAGAGGGTGTCGGAAACCTGGCCAAGACCATCAAAAAACTGGTGGAAAAGAAGCCGGAAAAGGCGTGGAAGCCGTTTCTGAATTTCATGTCCACCACCGGCGTCCCGGCCGCGGCGCCACTCAACGTCGCCGAAGGTATATTCAAGATGGTCACGGACGGGGATCCGGCGCTGTCGCTGTACAACGAGCGCTACCTGATCCAGAAGAAGTTTGGCGTCGATGAAAAGGGGAAGCGGAAGGACTGGAAAAAGGCGCTGCTGGACAAGGAGATCACGGGCGAGGAGGCTGCCCGGTATCGCATCCTGAGCAAGCGCATCGACGCCATCAACAAGGTCAAGACATCGGCACTGAGCGACACAAAAAAGAACGAAGTAATCGAAGGGATGACGAAATGAGCCACATCGACACACTCGACCGAATCTTGGCCGGCGCAGAAAAAATGGGCACGATCGCGCGGTTCCTGGAGGCGCCCGCCTCCCCGCTGGATGCGATCAAGCACCACCTGATCGTGGGCGCGGTGTGGCCAGGGAAGGCGCGTCAGCTTGCGGAAGAAGCGGCCTTGACCGCTTTTGCAAAGCTCCGCCCCGAATCCAGAGACGCGGCGATGCTCGTGCTCCAGTGGTATCACGCGCACGCGCAGGGATCCCGCCTCAAGTTCGATGCCGCAGCCGTAAGCGCGGCCGTGGCGCACGCGGCGGAGATGCCGAAGGTTCCGGCTCCGGCGGTGTCGATGCCGGCCAGCAAGGGCCGCTGGGAGCGCTTGGTGGCGCTCTACGAGAAGGGTTTGAAGCTGTGGAGGGTCGCGGTGACCGTGGCCACGGTTTGGGCCAAGCTCAGGCTGCGGCTGCGCTGATTTAAACGGTGGTGATCTGCACGTAGTGCGGACCCTTCCCCCACGATTTCACGAGCTTCGTCCAGGCGTCCGTCAGCTTCGGGCCTTGCAGCGACGTCGGCGTCAGCGGCCGAAGCAAGGGGCAGCCAAGGCTGTCATCCACGGTTAACCCCGCGTGGTACTTGGTCTCGGCAAAGCCTGGAACCCCCTTGATTTCCACCATATCCTTCTTGAACTTTGGGGAATACTCCACCACGATCTCGTAGCGGCCGTCGGGAATGCAGGTTTTCCCGTACACCTTCACGCCGGGCACGCGCTTCTCGTCCTCCAACAGCCGGCAGAATGGGCCATCGGGAGCGATCAGGACGCCATGGGTTTCGGGTCCACCGACCTTGTAGCGAACGTGCTTTACGATCATGTTCCCAGCCTCATCCTGTCCTCGATCTTGTAGAGCGCGGGCATGTATTTGTCGCACGAGTGATCCGTGCGCCAGGCTCGCCAGCGGAATGGATTAAGCCACGCGAATGGCGGCCGCTCCGAAAGCAGGTACGCGCGTGCATCCATGAAAATCAGGGTCACGACGTGGACGCCACAGGGCTGGAGGAAGGGGATGCCGTCGCGGCCGTACACGAGCAAGTACGTGCAGAAATGCAGCCCGAGCCTGCGATAGTGGTTGTAGAACTGGATGGCGCCGACCGGAGGTGTGCCGAAGCCGTAGACGCCGGTGACGTGGACGCCGCCTTCTTGCAGGAGCGCGGCCAGCAGTGTCGCCATGCCGCCGCCCAAGCTGTGGCCGCCGAGGTAAAGTGGGCCTTGACCGCATTTACCAAGCTCCTCCAGCAGCGGTTGCAGGATCGTGCGCGAAGCCTTCCAGAACCCGCGGTGAACGGCCGGATACGTAGGCTCGTCGTCGGGATTCGTGATCCTGGCCATGAGGTCAAGCAGGAAATCTTTGACGTCGTTGCTGCCTTGGATACCGACCAGGATCTTGCCACCTTCCTCGCGGATGACGAAGGCAAAGTTGTTAACGCACACGCTGCCGCCGGGATTCTGCTTTTCCTTGCGGAAGCAGTCGTAGGCGAGGTTCGAGAGGAAGCACAGACGTGCCCCTATGGCGGGATCGTAGCCGGCGGGAAGGGAGACGTCACCCATTTGAAACCCTCGACCAGCGTGCCTCCTCGGCCTCCTCGGCCTCAACCTGCTCTAAAGCCTCTTGCGCCCCTTTTATTTTCTGCATCACGCGCGACATCCGCTTTGTAATCAGCTTGTGCTCTCTGAACTCGCGATCTTGCTGGTCCAGGCGCACCAAGATAGGAGCGTTGATGGCGTCTACGATTGGCCGGTTTATGGCCATGGCCAATTTTTGGAGCAGCGTGAGGGGGTTGATTTTTGAAAGCCACTTTTTAAAAACAAAAATGGCCGTTCCCAGCACGAGCGTGTAAAATCCGACGTTGGCTACGGGGTTCTCATGCGTCGGCACTAAATCCACGATCTCCCCCTTCTCGGCGACGGCGCCGGCTACTTACGGGCTGATGCTGATTTCGACTTTCCTGCTCTTGGCCAAGTCACCGGAAAGCTCTCCTAGGCCAACCCAATACACGCGGCCACTCTCGAAGCCGTGAAGGCCTAATGCCGCTGCCACATTCTTGGCGCGTCTTTCTGAAAGTCGCTGATTGTATTTCGCGCGCCCCGTAGTGTCAGCGTACCCGGAAACCGTGAGTCTCGCTGTCGGGTGGCGCGTGAGACGGGCTGCCAATATGCGAATCAGATCGGACCCTTTGGCTGAGACCGTGTCTGTATTCACGGGGTAATACAAGACTACGCGAGATGGGGGTGTCGTCTTGTGCGCAGGCTTGGTGGATTGCTCCGGTTTTTCCGCGACCACGACCACGGTCGCGGCATCTACGGCCGATGCCTCTTTGGGCTTCTTGGTGCAAGCGAACATGATGTACGCAGCGATGAGTACGGATAGACAGATGCGGGTCATTTCGCTTTCCTTGTGGAATCGGGTTCGACTGTGATTGCGCGAGTGGCCTGGCAAACCACGGTCTTGACTTCCTGGCCGTTCACAATGACGGTCACGGGTGAGCATGATGATTCGATGATTTTCCAGTCGCCCACGGTGGGAGCCGCGATTGCAGCGGCAGCAAACAGCAGGATTAGGCGGCTCACGGCGTACATCCCGTGACAATGCCGTTTACCACGGTAACGGAAGAACAGGTGCCCGACACGCCAGCGGCACCGCCAACCTTGTAGGCGATGGCGTCAAAACCGGAGCCAGAAAAGGTCCCGACAAAGGTTGTGCCGCTCGCTCCAGACCTGACATGAAAAGAAGTGTTGAGCAAGTCCATACAAAGCTCGTCCGCAGGACAGCCACCCGTATTATCTCCGATATACATGAACGCACGCTGGACCGTACTGGTGGCCTTCTCGAAGTTTATTCCGGTACGGTAACCGTTGTCCTTGACGTTCACCCGTGCCGACCCAGACGCCCCACCAGTGGAAACGTTGCTGCGAACAATCACGTTCTCTCCAATAAAATTCCCCAATGTCTTGAGGTTTTGCGGGAACGTCAGGTTGCCGACTCCCACCGCATTAACGAGGCCGGTATCATTGGGGGCAAGCGGGTAATGGTACGCGCCAAGCCCCCCCTCCCTGCTTCCCTGCCGGATTGCGAAAGTGACAGGACCTGAGCTTTCGCGCCCGTAATTGAATTGAAGGTACGAGGAATCCGTGGTCTGAAATGTCAGGAGTCCTCCTCCCATTGGATAGTAACCGTCAACGACGGGATACTGACTGATTCCAGGTTGGAATTGCGGCCTATAATACCCATTAACGGTGCTCGGAGTCCAAAAACCATTAGCGGAATCAGTTCCGTTGACGAAATTATTGTTTCCGATCATCTGCGAAATGCCACGGGGAACAATCGCGTCGGCCATTTGACCGACAATGGCCATACTGAGAACGTTCCCTGGATGAGTGTGGTCGGGCTGCAAAGAGTCCGAAGCGGCCCAATCTCGCCATTGCGTGTAGGTGTCAATGAACAGGCATTGGTAATCGCGAGCGGCGCGGCGCACCCACGGTTCAATTTCAAGATACCAGGATGAATCCGAAGTAGCGTTCGGCATTTCAATAATGCAGGTGCGGTGGTCTACGTCCTTCCCGTCAGCGCGAATCATCGCGAGTCCCTGGCGGAACCAGTATTCCGCGGAGTCACGATAGGCCGGAGCCTGATCGTTCAGCAGAGTCCGAATAATCATCACGTCGGGATTAAGGGCTAGCTGCCCCGGAAGCGTATCCTGCACCCATTGTTTTGCCGTGCTTCCAGGTACGGCCATCAACACAATGTCAGGCTCCGGCATTCCCGCGAGAACAAACGAATTATAGAGGCCGTATTGCGGCTTGTAAATTTGATCCAAGACGCCGTCCCCCTCCATTGTTGAGTCACCCGCCAAGACAATCAAAACCTTGCGCCCAAGGCTCCAGAGCTTTCGCAGGTAGTACAGGTATTCGTCCCCGAAACCGACGCCGTAAGTATTGCCAGGAGCCACATTGGAAATAACCCCGCCACTTGCGTAGGCATTGGTGGAGTCGCGCAAATTCAAGAGCGTGTCAGTTGCGAAGATGTTTTCGGCAGAAAGGTTCACGACGTCAAGGCTGTACGCCGCCCACTCCCCCGTACCCGCGGTCAGCGAGTCGTGGATGGCTGCCCGGCATAGGGGATCGCAGCCGGCCGGCGGAGGCGGCGCCATCCACTGGTTGTTCAGCCCCGGCTGTGCAAAGGTCGCGCCAAAAAGCGCGAAGAGAATGAGTAGTGCTTTTTTCAACGCAGCCTCCCCCACAGGTTATCGACGATGGTGGTATCCCCGCTCCCGAGCATGGGAGCAACCCGCATGACGCAGGCCCGGATGTCCTGGCCGCCCAAGTACAGGTTGGCGACGCGAGCACTTCTCGTGGTTCCGATATTTTTCGGAGTAACCCACGTCGTCACCTGCGTCGTATCCCATACCGTATGAATGATGGCCCATGTGGTGTCGGTGCCGGACGGAAGTCGGTGCCGACTCGCGAAATAAATCCTCACCCCATACTGAGCAGCGTCCGTGGCCCGGACCCCGTATCTCAACTCGAAGTTGGACTGGAGCCCGACGCTGGTGTTGGTCAGGATGGTGTAGGTGTCGGTGCAGATGCCGGGGCCACCGACACTGTTCCTGGTCGAGTCCGCGGGGCGCCTCACTCCGGCGCTGTCGCGAAAGTACCCGCCCAAGGTCACGTAGAGGCGGGCACTGGAATTCGGCTGCCAGTACATGGGGCTGGTGCCGACGATCTGCTGGCCGGCGATGGGGGTGGGCGTCTGTGCCAGTGCCGCGAAGGCACACGCAAGAATCACAAAAAGAATACGCATCGAAGCCTCACAGGGTTAGGTGTCTACACTTTGAGGCCTCCGTGCGGCGACGCCGCGGAACGTTACTTGTCGTAGCCGTAGGCGCCGAGAACACCCAGGGTATCCGTGGGCGTACTCACGATGCCGAAGATGGTAAGGCCTCGACCGGGCAGCAACGGGGCCGCGAAGCGACTGGTGGCCACGGTGGCACCGCAGGTGATGGCGAGGGTGTCGCCGACCACGGCCGGAGTGGTCTGGCCGGGGAAGGTGTACGCCGCCCGCAACGTCAGTGAGGCGTTGTCGCCGTCGCGGCGCACGCAGGTGGTGTACCAGATCACGGAGTCGCTGGTGATGCGCGAGAACGCGCCGGTGTTGATGGGAATGCGGCCGGTGGCGTTGTCGAAGAACAGAATCGTGTCGTCGGTGGCGAGGCCCGTCTGCGCGGACGGAATCGAGCAACCGCCGATGATGGTGCGTCCGCTGCCGGAGAGCTTCACCGGGGGGCCGCAGGAAATCGTGCGATCCAGATTCGCGAACGCGGAGGTGGCGAGGACGGTGACCAGGGCGGCGAGGGCAAACAGCTTTTTCATGGCGGAAACTCCTTGAGGGGGGAAGGTTACGCCGCGAAAGGTACTAAAAAGGGAGGTCGTCCTCGGGTGCCGGGCCTCCAATTCTTTCGCTGGGGGGTAGGTGGTCTTGGGAAGGGGGCGGATCCTTTGGAGGCAGGATCGGCGGCTTCCCGTCAGGAAATACGGTTTCCAGTGGAATCCTGACCACGGTGGCAGAGTTCGCCCCCCCGAAATTCATCACTTTGCGCTCCATTACGGCCCCGTCAAGGTCCGAAAGCACGGCGATGTAGTTGCTGACGCCCTTCCGCGCGACAGCCGTTTTCAGGCGGTCGTTTCCGGCTCCTACGACAAGGTTCCCGGCGATGACCCGAATCGCGGACCTGGCCAGAAAGTGCTCGGGGCTGTTGTCGATCTCGTACTGGTTCGCGGCCATAGCCTTCAAGGTACGGCCATCGCGCTCGCTGCCGCCGCGGTGAACGAACTGCTCCCACACCGCGTCACCCAGCGTGCGCTTTTCTCCGGGCGGGATGAAGGACATGATCGCTTGCAGGCACTGCTCCGAGATGTTGACGCTTTCTTCGGAGGCGGCATCCATCTCGTACTTCTCGCGGACATAGTATTTCTGGAAGAATTCGACAGCGTCCATCTTCGTGAGTTCGCGGCCCGGATTTTGTGACCACCACGCGGCACCGATCACGGTCCCCCACTGGTCGCAGTATCGTTGCGTCAGCCCCAGCTCCGTGTGCGACTCCCAAAGCATGGCTATGAAGTCGGCAATAACCTTTATCATGGTCTTGCTGTCGCGGCCAACGCGCATGAACACGGCGCTGGAGAATTCGGGCGTGAGCACTGCCTTCATCTCGGCTTCGGTGGCCCTGCGCTTGTCGCTGTCGCAGCGGAGGTTGAAGATGCGCTCGCGGTCCTGCTTGTCGCGCACCGGGTACTCGACGCTGTTGATGACGAAGCATGCTTTCACGATGCTGTGCCTGCCGTGGGCAATACCACCGTGCGTGACCTGGCCACCGAAGTTCGAGGCCGAGCCCCGGATCATGGCGATCAGATCCTCCAGCCTCGTCATCGAGGTCGTGGTTGCCGCGGGCCGCTGGTCGTCTATGACTACGCTCACGCTCTTGCGGTCCATGGCTTCGCGGATGCCTGCGGCAGTCGTGTCCGCCTGCTGCGCCAACCCTCCCGCGGGCTTCCATAAGGCGCGGAAAAACTGCTGCGAGATGAAGGTCTTGCCCATGCCCGGGCGCCCGTTCAGCCACAGGCTCGGGCGCCACGTCAGCAGCCCCGGAACCATGCCCACGAGCCCGAGGCCGGTGGCGATGACGGCCCCATGGTCGTCGGCAAAGGGCAGCTTCTCCGCCAGCGGAAGCAGCATCCTGAGTTCGTCGTCAGTGGCATAGCGCTCGCGGCCAGCTTCGGGGATGGCGGTACTGCGCTCGTAGATGAACTTGCTCTTGATGTCGTAAAGCGCAGACGGCACGCCATCAACGAGAAGGCTGCCGCCGAGATTCACGACGACTCTGCCGTCGTCCCACCACGCGCCGCTGCCACGAATAAGGTCGGGGGTGAACATGCCCGCCTGCTTGCACGCGGTCATGTAGTAGCCGCGAGCCCGCTTCCAGTCGATGTTGCGCTGGGAGTTGGAGAACTTGTTTGCCCAGAAGTCGGTGTCGCTGACGAGGTGGATGAAGCCGCCTTCCTTGTGCGACTCCGGTCTCAGGCTCAGGACATGACCCTCGGGGCCGCACTGATACCAGTAGTACCCGTCCTTGGTCAGGCCAAGGGGGCGGATAAAGTATTCGCTCTTGAATGTGGGATCGCCACCGATGATCTCGCCAGGCTTCACCGCGAACTTGACGCTGCAATACTTCTCGGGACCGGCGTAGACCTTGGTCAGCTCCAAGAAGGTCTTGGCGTTGCAGGCCTCGTGCGGGCAGTTGAACAGCGGCCACTCGTGGGGCTGCTGTGTCAGCGTCGCGATCGGAGGCTCGTCCTCGCTCTCGTGCAGGCTGGCCCACGGGCAAATGAAGGAGAACTCGAACTCGGCTGTTCGCTTCACGTCAACGCTGTACGCGCCCAACCACTTCTCGATGTCGAGGTTGTTGCTGCGGTAATCTGGTTTCACAACTTCTGCCACGTATCCCTACCTCTTCATGTCCCAATAGATGTGCTTCTTGCGCTTTTCCATATTTTCGATCATGTTGAAGCTGCCGCGCGTTTGCTCGGGAGAGCCAGTCGTCACCACGATCAGAGCGTCTGCCTCATCAGCCATAGCTGCATTACGTTTCGGACCCGCGCTCTTGCCGTGCTGCTTCCAGTCCGCAGGGAACGGCCGCACGGGTATCCCGTGCTTCACGGCCCACTCGCGCCCGAACATGTCCACGCCGCGGCTCGCTGTCTGTGTGACCTCGTCCCAATCCCCGTTCATGCCGCACAAGACCTCGGTGATCTTCTTCACCAGCGCCCAGGACTCGATGTGACGGAACACGCGATCGCGGTCGGTGATGGTGCGGCTGCCCGCGATGATGACCTTCATACCGGGAGCAGGGGTAGGTGTTCGTCGCCAACCACCATCTCTTCCGAGACTTCCACGATGTCGAATTCGAGCGCGAGAGCTGTGTGGTAGATCTCGTCGGGATCGCGTGGACGGTCTCTCCAGCCCGGCAAAAGGTACAGGATGTTTTTGCGCGTGGCGCGGAACAGGTATGCTGCATCAATGGCGCGAGGCAGGTTTTCGCGGTTGAACGGGTGACTGTGAGTGAAGCGTGCCAACTGTCCTCCGTTGTTCGCAACCACGTAAGCCAAGCGGGTGGGCTTCGACAGCGACGGATCACGCCGCTGCATCAGTGCCCCCAAGAGAGTGCTCGCCACTGCGAAAAGATCAGACCCTCTTAGCTCCTCGACCGTGTACGCCATCTTCGTGACGGCCTGATTGATCCCGCCGCTATGGTTGATGAAGTCACCGAACACTTTTTCGGCGTCCTGCTGGGCTTGCGCCACCGATTTCAGGAAATCGAACTTCCCGCTCATGGCAGCGTCCCGGTGTTTCTGATCTTGATCTCACGCTCGATGTACCAGATCGCCTTGCGGAGATCCTGCTCAACGGCATCTTTCTTGCCGCCGCGCCACAGGTACTTGATGGCGTTTCCGCGGCAGAAGGCGGCCGCGCCCTCGTCACCGATCGCTGCCGCAATGGCGTCGATGCACTCGATACCGTTACCGCCAGCTCCGTAGTGGGCCGGATTGATGGGGTCGGGCGCAACCTTCCTACTTGGAGGGATGATCTCCAAACACACTTCGCACGGGAATCCGGGCGTTCCGGTGTGGTGCGTTTTACACCGCTCCGGCTCAGGTCCGCAGCTCAGGCAGTGCTCGCCTTCCTTGAAGTGGACTTGGTGCTTGGCGCAGGTTTTCATTTCTTCCTCCCGGTGTCGAACAGCTCCCATGTGCGGGGAAACTTGACGGCGATGATCTCGCCGACGGCATTGGCCACTTGACGGATTTCCCACTGAGCGGCGGGATCCATGCGCAGGGTCAGGAACGCCAGCCAGTTCCTCAGATTCGCGTTCACCCGCATCTGGGAGTAGCGGCCCACGGGCAGGTGGATGCGGGCGAGTTCCTTGGGGACGCCGTTCGCCAGCGCATCCTGATACAGCTTCTCGGAATCGCTGTACGACAGCTTCAAGTCGTCGATGAAGTTGCGGGCCGTGAACTCGTTTAGCTCGACCGCACCCTCGACGGTTCCAGCCTGCTTGTTGCTGCCGCCAGCGTTCAGCATCAACCGCTCCAGGCTCGGGATGTAGTTCAGGTCCGGCAGCGGCGAGTAACGAGCGCTCATCTCGTTATAGCTCTGCGTGCGGTGGCGATGCCATTCCCGCAGCACGAAGATCGGAACCCGGACTTCGAGGATGAGGCCCGCGAACTCGAACGGCGTCGCGTGCTTGTTGTTGTAGAGAAAGGCCAACAGCTTTTGGTCCGTGTCCCAGCCGCGGAAGCTGCCCTGGGTGGATTGCCGCGCGGCCTCGATGATGCCGGCTTCGGCTTCCCCGAAGTCTCCACGACCGTAGTCCTCGACAAATCTCACGAACCCATGATCCAGTACATTCAGTTTCATAATTGCCTCGTTGTGTTACAGTTAAAGCCTAATAAAAACGCTACTTCTTGGGGTTGCTGTATGGCCGGTTGGGTTTTGGGGCTGCCGGAGGATCCACTTTCCGGGGCGGCCGCGGAGGCCCGAACGGCCGTGGCGGCATCACCATCAGCGTCATCTGCTGGCCGTGCCTGTTCGGGTTCTCGCCGAGCACGTTCTTGTCGTACCACAGCCTGAGCTTGCGCATGAAGTCGGAGACCGACTCAGATGTCAGTGCTATTGTCGGTGGCACCGTTACTTGCACGTTACCCCCGCTGCGACAAAGGCATCGCGCACGGCCTCGACCGATTCCGCGAAGATGTAGAGGCCGCCCATGCTCTCGAAGATCAGGCGCCACTGCTTCTGCTCCGGGCGCAGCTTCTCTCCCGGCCTTTTGACCTCGATCGCGAGGGCGCGACCACCCATCATCCATCCCATGATGTCGGGGCTTCCGGGGACGCCCCAGGTGATCGGCCGTGCTCGGCGGAAGTGGCCATCGACAACGTGCCTTCCAAAGATACCTTCGCCAAGGCCGCGAATAATCGCCGCCACCTGAGACAGGCCATAGCCTTTGCCGACGTTGTTGCGGTAGATGCGGCAGTACGGTGTTGCCCCGAACTCGACGAGGATGTCCTGCATGATCTTGGTTTCGCTGCTGGTCGTCGGCGATGCTTTAGGTTTCACTGAAAGTCCTCCCGCCGAATGACCAGCCGACAAGTTTATACCCGCTCGGGGTTTTATGACCGGATTCCCAATCTAGCTTCACGCCATGGTTCCTGCCCGGCCGCTCGCCGAACTCGGTCTGAAATTTATTGATCGCGTACTCCCACTTCCTATTGTCGCGGAGCTGTATTTCCACAAGCTCTTGTAGTCGAAGGGTCTGCTTGACCACCAGTGCTTGGGCCTGCTGTTTTTCTTGGGCCTTGCGTTCTTTTTTTGTCAACACCACTTCTTCGGCGGTTACCGGAAGTTCACCATCTACCAACACTATCAACTCAAATCCGCAAATCTGGCCCATGCGTTCACCATAGGTGATCGTGCCGTTGCAGAAGCGCTGGGTCGATCGCGGCGTGGACCCGCAGACCGGGCAATACTTGACCGATTTAACGGCCTCCTTGGGGCCGCCACGGCTCTTTCCTTCGAGGCTGTACTCGCGAGCGTCCGTCGGGAAACCGTGCCTTGCGATGTTGTTCCCGTGGTCCAAGATCACGCCGATGCTTTTACCCGGCGCCGGCGTCAGCGGCCGCATGAAAAGCTGCACGAACAGGATCTCGCTGCCGATGGGCCTGGCCACGCTGATGCACTCCAGATCCGGGACGTCGAGGCCTTGGGTGTAGAGTGCGACCGAGACCAGAATCGCACCGCTTCCGACAGGCGCAGCGCGGAACCTGGCCATGACGGATTCGCGGTGCTCGTCCGAGCTTTCCCCGTCCACGTACTCCGCGTTCTCGCCGCGGGCCCGGAACTCTGAGCACAGGTGCTGGCCATGGGCGCGGTTGATGGCGAACACCATAGTCTTGAGGCCATCCGCGTGCAGCTTCCAGTTCTGGTAAACGCTACCGATGACCTTGGGCTTGTCCACAATCTCAGCGACTTCCTTTTCGTCGAACTCTCCGCCCTTCATCTTCACGTTCTTGAAATCGGACCTTGACTCCGGCGGGGCATCGTAGACGACGTAGTCGCACAGGTAGCCGAGATCCAGTAGCGCCTGCTCGGAGATGACTTCGATCATGGTGTCGTAGATGCCGCCACCGGCGACGCCCAAGGGCTTGCCGTCCGTGCGCTTCGGCGTCGCCGTGAGCCCTATCCAGATCGCGTTCGGGTAATGCGTCTTGGTTTCGACAACGGTGGGCGTCATCTCGTGGCATTCGTCGTGGAAGATGATGTCGAAGTCGTCCGGCACCCACGGGGCCATCGTGTGCCCCTTCTTCCTGAGCCTGCGCACGATGGTATCGAAGCTGAACACCTGGACGGCTTCGGTGTTGGCGCGTGGGTTGGAGCCTTGGATGATCCCGTGCCGAATCCCGGCCTCGTCCAACTTCTTCGAGCACTGCGAGATCAGCTCTTTGCGGCGGCAGCCAAACCCGATCTTCTTGCCACGGGCCTGGGCGTTCTCGATGATGAAGCCGGCGATCACGGTCTTGCCGGAGCGGCATGGCGCCCGGAGAAGGATGCCGACTCCGCGCTGTAACGCCGTGAGCGAATACACGGGGTTTCGCAGGACGTCGCGAATATCGTTGATGGCGGCGATCTGGTAGTCGCGTGGTTGGTATGCCATTGTCGTTACTGGTTGCGCGAGGTTCGCGTGGATTTTAACTGCTGGAATCTGAGCTGGAGCTGGGCTGTCTTTTCTTTTTGGGTAATCTTTTTCGGAGGTGCTGCGTGGAGATCTTCATCTTCATTCGATGCGTCTCGCCATCCCGCACGCCAAGCGGCATATTCTCTCGTGCCGCGCTGGTACGGGGTAGCCATGAGAGGGATGCGCCGGCCATAGGCGCGGCGCCCCTGCTCACGGGGGGTGACCCACGCTACTTTTTCTTGCCGCTCTTCGGCTTCTTGATTTCGCGTGCCGGTTTGTCCTTGGACGCCATGTTGCATCACCTCCCCCATTGACGAGTGCTTTTTTTGAGCATGTTGATTTTTTGTGGCGAGCGTCCTGCCGCCACCATTCCCTCAAGGTCTGACGGATCCCACTGCTTGGGAGCTGGGGGTCGCGGGAAAACATCGACGCCGTTTCCGCAGCTACTCTCGCGGCGGCTGGCGATCGCTACCGCTTCTTCGGCGTCCGCTCCGGCTTCCATGGCGCCGATGGCGAGGTCGGATCCAGAACCCCACGCCTGGATTCTATCCTCGAACCGCATGGGGAACGGCGTTCGCCCGTATTCCACGGGCCAGCCATCCTTGAAAACGATGAGGTGAACTGCGGTGACGTCGGCTTTCTGCGCGTCTGGGAAATTCTGCGCGTGAGCCCCCTGTGCATACCAGTCCATCATCGCGAGCGACATATCCTTCGATCCCGACGCGACCAAAACAGTCCCATCTTCCAGTTCTCTGAACTTTTTGGAAGTGTGAATGGCTCCGTTACCTGTCGCGCGGCGGTCAACCGCCAGATGCTTTCCGTCCCATGCGATGACCGTCAAAGTAGCCCCAACTGTTCTGCCTGGTGATCCGGCTTTTTCTTTTGCTGCGGGCGTCGGCCCGTGAATTTCGTGTACAGTGGCGCGTGGTCGAGGCACAGGAAGCGGATAATCTTCCCGTCCTTGACGGCCACGAGCTGCTTCGGCGCACCTTGACTCCTGTCGTGATGCTTTACCTCACAGCGCACCTTGACTCCTGCGCGGTTCTCTGTGAACACGGTTTCAACGTGCTCGCACTGGAACCCGGCTTCAAGCTCTCGCAAGGGGTTCCTCCATGGGCGGAGGAGCGCCACGGTCATCAGGGGTCTCGTTGATCTTGCGACCGCCACGAGGCTTGATGACCGTGAGGAAGTGCTTTCCGATAGACTCGGCAGCAAGCATGTCCTCGAACTCGGGTTTGGTTCCGGGATAGTAGTGGAGTGCGCCGTTTTTATAGCGCACCCCGATCTCACCATTCTCGTAACCTACCTCGGCCAAGGCCGATGACTCCACCTTTTGCATTTCCATCTTCCAGCCTCCGTGCGATTTATTCTTGGGAACCGGCTTCGGATACCTGCGTACCCGACGCCGTGGTCGTGTCGATGGACGCCATGCCGGACAGCGACGCGTTGATCTTCTCCGCCAGGTCCACGGCCTTGTTGGCGCTGGACCCGAAGTTGTCGATCTCGACGTCGCCGATGCAGGTAGCCCACCGGGCCTTCTTGTCGCCGTCGGCGGGGAGGCGGGTGTACTTGGCGCGGCTGCCGGCCTTGAGTTCCGGGCCGAGCGCGTCGGCGAGATCCTGAGCCTCGTTGGCGCTGGGGCCGCTGTACAGCTCCACGCCGGCCAGGGCGCAGACCCACTTCTTGCCCACGCGGGCTACGTTCAGCGCTACCATCTCCGGTCTCCTCTCTGCGGCGCACGCTCCTCGCGGGGACGCGCCTCGTTGACGTTGATGTCGCGGCCCATGAACTCGCGGCCATCGAGGGCGGTGATCGCCTTCTTGGCATCGGCATCGGCCATTTCCACGAAGCCGAAGCCCCGCGCCTTCCCGGTCTCGCGATCGGTCATGTGCTTGGCGCTCACGACCTCTCCGTAAGACCGGAAGAGTTCTTCGAGGTCTTGGTCCTTGCACTTCCAAGACAGGTTACCCACAAAAATCTTCATGCTCGATCCTTCTTTTGCTGTTGCTTGGCGCGGTACTTGTCCAACCGGACAAGCTGGCCGCCGTTCACTACCATGTAGTTTGTGCCGCCGCGGACGACGACGTCGCCAGCGGGGATGGAGCCTGGAACGTAGGGCTCCGATTTCTTGAGGACGTGGAGCCCGCGCTCGACGCCGTCCGTGCCGGGAGGGGTCTGGTTCATTTCTTCTTGGCCGCAGCCTCTCCCTTGATGAAGTGCCCACGCGCGTCACGAGGACGGTTATGGGATTTGTCGAGCTGGGCGCGAAGTCGGCTTCGCTCGTCGGTCAAGGTAGCAACTCGTTCTTCGAGGCTATTAATGTGGGCTGCGTGCGCAGCAACCCGTTCTTGAAACGCGAAATCATTGTACTTGGCCTGTTCGTTCAGGCGCCCCAAGCCCGCATGTACCCAGTCCCACAGGGTTCCATAGTAGGTGTAACCACGCTCTCGGTGAGGCCAGAGCCGCTTGATTTCGTGAACGAGAACGAGATGCCTCGCCGATGTGATGACCGACGCCAGGAACAGCCCCAGCAGCAGCCCGATCAGGAGCCACCCCCAGCGCGGGATCATAACCCCCAGCGCCCAGAGGAAGGTGGTGTAGAACGGGTATCCGAAGGTGTCGTAGAATAAGTGCGGCATGATTAGCCCTCCATGATGGTTTCGCCTGCCGGACCCTGAGTGAGCCGGATGACGTTATTGAACGAAGCTATGATCTCGTTGTCGTGACTGGTCAGGATGATGACCTTGCCGGACGCAGCCTGCGCCAAGATCATTTCCACGTAGGCCTTGCGACCTGCGGCGTCGAGGCCGTCCGTGGGTTCGTCGGCGGACATCAGCATCAGCTCCGCGCCCAGCGCCTGCTGCTTGAGTTCGGAGAGCGCGAGCTTGAGCGCCATCTCCACCCTCCGCTTCTGGCCGCCGCTGTACACGCGGATGTCGAGCGGCCGCCCCGGCCTGCCGTCGTTGACGCGGATCAGCAGCGTCTCCTTGTCGCCGTCGAGCGTCGCCAACTCCACGGTCACGACCCCGGCTCCGAGCTTGTCCAGCCAGAAGTTGGTGCGCTCCTCGATGAAGGGGAGGGCTTGGTCGATCAGGCGTATGCGGTAGGCTTCGATCAGCTCCGCCGCCGTGCTGGCGATGATGGCCTTCTCTTCCGCGGCGCCGACTTGAAATTTCGCGTCCTCGACCAGGAGCTTCTTCTCCTTGATGGCTTCGATCTGGCCGTTGAGGTCGTCGATGCGGGTGCGCAGGGCCGTGAGCGCGGTGGCGGCACCATCACGCTCGGAGGCTGCGCGGGCGCTGGCCTCCACGGCTTCGGTCTCGGAACCCCGCGCTGTCGTGAGTTCGGTTTGCAGCTTATCCGCCAGCGCCAGCGCCTCCGTGTGCTTGGCGATGGCGGCGTCCAACCCCTCATTAAGTTTCGCGATGTCGGCGTCGTATGCCGACTTCTCGGCGGTGCTCTCGCTGTGGATCTGGAGCTTGCGGGCTTGCGCCTGCGTGATCGTGGCTCGCCATTCCGCGGCCTGCGCTCTCGCTTCACGGATCTGGTGCGCCTTCGTAGCCGCGGCCTCGTTGGCTGCGCGGGCGGCCACGAGATCGGCGTCAGCGGTAGTCGCGGCAGCCGTCGCCTCCTGGAGGCGAGTTACGGCTTCGGAGAACTCTTCCTCCACCTTCGTGATCTTTGCCGCCACGGCCTCGATTTCGCCGGACAGACGGGCACGAGTAGCGGCGGCGGTGACGGCGGCACGACCCTGCTCTTTCAGGGATTCGAGCTTCTGCATCGCCGCCACTGCCTTATCGCGGGTGTCGATGATTTCGAGACCGGCCGTGCGCGTGGCCTCGGCTTCGATCAGAAGCACGGCCTCAGCCTCTTCGAGCGCGGTGGCGGTGGACTTACGCTCGGCTTCAAGGTGTTCGGCCGTGACGTCTTGGTGGCACTTGCTGCACTTGCCCGTGGTCGCGCCCTCGATCTCCGCGAGTTCTGCCTTCAAGCGCGTGACCGTACCCTGCGCCACCGCCTTGCGCTCCCCCGCTTCCCTGTACTTGGCCTCGATTTCGGTGGTGGCCGTCGCCAAGGCCTGAATCTCGGCCTCGGCCTCCGCTGTGTCCGGGATTTCCGGGACCACGAGTGCGGCCAGCTCCGCTTCCAGCTTCTCTTTGTCGCCGCCCAAGGTCTTGCTGGTGCCGGCGGCGAAGTCCTTCTGGGACTCCGCGAGTTCGACGCGGGTCTTGGCCGACGACGCGACGGTGCCCTTGTGATCGAGATCCTGACGCGCGGCGACTTCGGCTTCATCCGCGGCTTTGGCTTCGTCGTCGCCGGGAACGGCGAGCTGTTCGAGGTTGGTCTGGGTGGAGGTGATGGTCTCGGTCAGGCCGTCGAACTCGGTGCGCTTCTGGGTCTTGAAGGTCTCGAATCCGGTGGTGCGGCCGTCGCGGCGGGCACGAGCACCCTCGACCGCGGCACCCGTATTGGGGATGGCGCCGATCTGGCCGAGCACGGTCGTGACCTTGGCCTTGGCCGCCTCAGCCTCAGACGCGGCCTTGGAGGCCGCTTCCGCCAGACCCGGCTCCTTGGCCGCCGCCGCCTTTTCCTCGGCCTGAGTGGCCTCCAGTGACGTCGTGAGCGACGCCATGCGGTCGTCGGCCCCCTCCAGCCCCGTCTCCAGGCCCAGAAGCCGGTCACGGGCGCTCTTGAGATCCCGCTGGTCGTTGATGCGGCGGTCGTTCAGGTTCTTCCCGGCCTTGCGCAGGGGCTCCTGCCCCGTGGCTTCGCTGATGATGTTCTTGCGCTCGGTGGGCTTGATGCGGCTGATCTGGCGCTCGTCGTCCTGAACGCTCCATGCCGTCAGGCGCTGGATCGCAGGGCTTCCGCCCACCAGCCTGTCGATGCGGGCCTGCCGATCCTTGACGCCGCCGTCGTTGAAGGATTTTCTGTCCCAATCCCCGGTCACGACATCGAAGCGATCCAGGGTCAGCGTCTGCGATGCCGCGCCCGCGGCCGAGACTTTCACGACCCTGGTGATGAGCCAGCGGCTGTCGTCGTTTCCGCGCAACTCCAGCGACACAAAGCCGGAGGCCTCGGTGCGAAACACGGCGTCGGCGAGATCGCCGCCATCGGTGAGTTCGCCGGTGACGCAGAAATAGGACGCGCCATGGAACTTGCTCTTGCCGGTTCCGTTGGGGGCCGTGAACAAGACGACGTCGCCGGGGGTGAACGTGTAGTCGAGGTCGAAGAAGGTGGCGAAGTTCTTGCCGGTGATGCGCACGGGCGTGACTTCGGCGCAGTACGACGCCGACTCTTGCTCGGACATCACGTCCAGCACGAGACGGGTGGCGGCTTCGACGTGGCCGGGCTTGTCGCTCTCGCGGTGGAATTCGTCACGGATGTAGCTGAGAAGTCCAGCCTTGAGGCCGCCCTCGGTGTTGACGCCTTCGCTGCGCATGACGCGCTGCTCGCGGTGCTGCTTCACCTCCATCTTCAAATGGAACGGGCGCGGGATCGTGCCCCCCTTGAACGCGGCCTCCAGGATCTGGCGCGGGGCTTCGCCCTTCTGGTGCTCGCCGACGATGCGGACGATGTCGTCCTCGCCCCACGGGATCTCGCCGCTGCCGGTGACATCCTTCCAATCCACGGAGATCCAGCGCCGCGGCTGCGCGATGTCGTTGATGGTGTAGGTGCGTGCGGTCTGATCCCACAAGCCCCAAGTCTTGCGGTCGTTGCGCTCGCCGTGGTTGTGGATGACAGGGCTGCCGGCGGTGTGGAAGAAGATTCCGTTTTCTTCCGACTCCTGCGCCTTGTGGATGTGGCCGCAGAGAACGTGATCGACGGGGAAGCCTTCGTAAAGGTCGGCGCCGAGGTAGTCGTTCTTGAGCACGTTGTTGTCGGGACCGACACTGGCGTCGCGGGAACCGTAGTGCTGCACCGCCAAGATGGGGGCCGTCCCCAGCGTGGCCATGTGCGGGGCCATCTCCGCCACCAGCAGCTCCCGGATCTCGGCAGGGGTGGCGCCGTGGATGTAGGGGATGTAGATGATGCGCATGACCGGGTCGTAGGACACGCGCTGATACAGGTGGAAGCGGGGGCCGCCCAAGATCGCCAGCGGCTCGATGCTGGAGCTGGAGAGGCCGAAGTCGCTGCCGTCGTGGTTGCCGGGGATGGCGAACACGTCCTTGCCCTGGTCAAGCCACCACCGGAAATGCGAGGCGAGCGCACGCTGCACCAGCGACGTCGGGTTCTTTTTCTCGGAACCGTCGCCACCGAACATCCAGGCGTCGGCGCCGGCGGCAACCGCGGCCTCGAAGCCACGGGTGATGATGCCATTGTTCTCGACGAAGCGAATGCTCTGGCCCCGCGCGTCTCTGCGGTCGCAGGGCGGGTTGTCGTCGGTCTGGAGATCGGTAAAGAACGCGAGTTTGGAAGGGATAGCGGTCATCTTGGAGGCCTCGGTTGGTGGAACGGTTACTTCTTCGTGGAATTGACGGACGCCTTATACTCCTGCCCGCAGATGGGGCAGAACTTCGGCGTCATAAATGAAAGCCTGGTGCCGGAGATGGGCTTGCCGGCTTTATTCACCTTGGGGATACGGATCGTGATCTTGCAGGGCGTGCGGTAATGCGGGTTCCCCTTGAATGTGCGCATGTTCAGCATCACCGTGAAGATGTGATCGTCCACCAGTTCGGCGGTGGCCCCGAACTTTCTCTTGATGCGCTTGGCCAGCTTCTCGACACAAGTGCATCCGATCCTGAGCTTGCTTCTACTCATCGCGATCACCGGAGAGCGCGGGTTCGTCCGGGGCTGCGTCCACGTCCAACTCCGGCGGGAGCTGCGGGATCTGCATTCCCATCATCGGTCCCAGAAGCTGCTTGTCGGCGGAGAGGAGCGAGTTCCAGTCGATCTCCAGTTCGGGGATGAACTTCACGATTTTCTTCTTCTGGCCGCTGGCGTCGAGGTCTTTGTGGAAGGTGATCTCGGTGCGGACCAGCTTCATCCGAATCCCGTACATGCCCTCGGGGCGCGTGCGCGTGAAGTGCTCGACCACCTGCAACGTCTTGAAGATTTTGGCTTGGGCCACCTTGGACCCAAACACCATCGTGAACTCGCCGACCTCCGGGATGGAAGCGATACGGAAGCTGAGGTAGCCCCGTGCCTGGCAGCTCTTGTTGATGCGGAACTCGCAGTTGAGTCCGGGGCACGGGATCTCGACATCCCCGTACTTGTCCGAGCCTTCGAGCTTCATGTGACGGATGGCCCGCTTGCCGTCGTCGGTGCGGCACATCCAAGAATTGTTCTTGGTGTACATGACGGCCTTGGTGTCGAAGATTTTGTCCAGCGTCGGCTGCATGAGCACGATCGGCAATTCCTTCGGCTTCTCGCCGGTGAATTTCCGGTACTCCTCCGGCACCACGAAATAATCGACATCCTTGGGGTACTCGACGCCTTGGCCATTCTTGGCTTTGATGCCGAGCTTGACTTTTCCGAGTTTGCGCCAAGGCGTATGCCCGGCAGCGGCGGCTTCGACTTCGGGTAGCATTAGCGGGCCTGCGCTTTCTTTTTCAGAGCGGTGAGTTTGGTCACGGGCGTCTCGCCGTATCCCTTGATCGCGGATTCCAGGATCGGGGCGAGGAAGATGTCCACGTTCCTGGCCTTGGTGATGTCCTTGAGCTGGCGCACGAGTTCCCGTGTGCTGGGGGCCACGGCGAGAGGGACGAGGACGTCGCGGGGGGTGTCGAATTTCTTTGCCATGATGGGAATATACCTCCTACCCTAAGTTTGTCAAAGGGTTTAATAAAGTTTTTTTTCACCAGAGGGGGGCGAAACTCGCTGAATCTCGGGTTCCGTCTGGATTTTTTACGTGGCGGTGCAGGCCGTCGCTGCTGTCGCATTTCCCGTAAGCGTGGGGGCGAACCCCGACTCGGGACGGTGTCACGAAGATGCTGGCATCGAATGTGGGTTGGAGTCTGCCAGCGTAAGCGGCCGTGACCAGCAAGAATAGCAGAAGTGTTTTCATTGATCCGCTCCTGCTGCCGCACGAAGCCGGCTCGCCATCTCGTCGTGAGCTTTGGCCCTGGATTCGGCGATGCGCTTAAACTCGTTCATCCAGTACGTGAGATCCAAATCGTTCAGCACGATCTTGATCTTCACCGTTTTCCGGTTCTTGTTCGAGAGGACGACCGGGAGGATCACCGGGTACTCGGTGGTGCCGATGTGACTGGCGGTCTCGAAATGCGAGAGGCCTCCTGTGACGACTGATTTCATGTGGGCTCCGGGCGTAAATAGGTTTCGGCGTAGTGCTGGGTGAGGATGTTGCAGGCGGTTCCTGACAGGTGCTTGGCCATGGCCCAGATGTCGCTGTCCGTGGCCTTGATCGCGGCCTTGTCGGCGACAGGCTTCTTCTTGAAGATCACGACCGGGAGCTTCGAGATCGGATCCCAGCCGCCGAGAGTGACGAGCCCTGCACCCTTGGGTAACAGCGGGGTTACCTTGTCCACGATCTCGGGAGGCACAGCGTAATAGAACAGGCGCGGCCGCTTGCTCCAGATCGACGTCGGCATCGTCCACTTGTCCTTCTTCGCGTCCCTGCGGAAGTCTCCGACGCTGATCTTGACCTCGAACTCGATGAAGTGACGGTCGGGGAGGACACCAAAGACATCGGGGCTGCCAGCGCAGAGTCCGCGCTCGAAGGCGAAGATGATGCACTGGCGCTCGTAGCGCAGGTGGACGGCCAGCGCCGCCCGTATCTGCTTGGAGGTGAGGGATGGGGTCACGAGAGTGCCCTGAATACATGGTCTGCCAGCTTAACGACATTCTTCATCGCGATCAGATGGCCAGCCTGAATCGGGAGATCTCCGGCCTTGTTCGCGGCGATACGCTCGCGGTACGAAGGGAGAACGTCGAGAATATCCTCGAAGCGCGACCGCAAGATCTCGTCAGGCGCGTGGATGGCTTCCCCCTTACTGTTCCAGCGTGCCTTGCGGTAGGCGCTGAGGACGCTCCACATTGCCCGCATTCCCTCCTCGTAGTTGTAGGCGACATTTCCCTTGGTGCGCAGTAGCGCGTCCTCCAGGTACGACATAATCAGCTCTACGTCGGCGAACGAGAGGTCGCCGCTGGGGTCGTACCAAGGCACGGGGCGCGTGATGGCTTTGTGCTCTTTCAGGGCGTGGCGGGTGGCCGCTATCACGCGGCGCAGGTACGCAGCCTTGGCCTCGTACTCATCGTGCTTTCGGTCCTGAGCCTCCAGCATCGCCTCATCGCGCGTGTACTCCCGCATCTCCGCACGGCTGCACTCCTCGGGGAAGTTTTTGAGCTTCTTGAATAGGTAGTCGTCGTCCGCGGTCAGGATGAAATCGACAATTCCCTCCTTGCCCATGGCACCCCAGAACATGGTCCACGCCTGCCCCCAACACTTGATCGTGATCTCGCCTTGGCCAGGCGCGTGGTCGATGAAGTCGATGGTAACGGGATCGAGGTTGGGCCAGCCCTCGACCGTGAGCTTCGTGGACGGGGGTGCCGCCTTTACGGTGACAGGCTTCATGCCGACTCCGGTTTCTTCCACTTCGCCAACACCTGCCGGTGCCAGTTCAGGCACACCGCGGCCCCGGTGATGATGTGATGCAGGTACTTTTCTCGGTCGCCAGCCCACTGCGCCTTCACGGTTTTCCCGAGTAGATGCACCATGAGAGAGATCCACTCCGAAGGGGTCTTTTTCAGGTCGTGATCCTCGCCCCAGCGCACGACTTGGTGAGCGGCCTCGTTGCGGACGGCGGTGAAAAACTCGTCGGTCTTGGGAGTATTGACCAAACGCTCGATACCGGTCAGGCGCTCCACCTTCTTCCCAATAGTGTCGAGGGCTTGAATGCGGTCGAGACATACCGGGAACCCGCAGCGAACTGACAGCGCGTCGATCGCGGCCGTGAGCACTCCATCGACTGCGGCGTGGTACGGGGACGCGTACAGCTTCATGCCAACCGGAAACGCCGAGTCCGTCAGGTTGTCGATGTAGGTTCCAATGTCGTCGGGGTTGTCTTTGACCTCGGCTACCGCCGCGTGCTCGGCGTCTCCTTCTGGGTTCCACAGCAGTGCGAACACGCAGACGTTGTCCGGCAGTCCCCAAGCGCCACCCGGAATCACGGTGCCGATGGTGAACGGACCCTCACGCAGGCCGGAGAAGGTCTTGGAGGTGGGGTCGTACTCCTTGAGCAAGACGGTGTCACCCTCCCGGTAGTCGCGGTCGTTGACGCGGATCTCGAAGTTCTTGAGACCGACGCGAACCTGGTGGAAAGGCTCGGGGTGCGATTTCAGGTCGTGCTGGATGGGGTCGCGTTCCTGGCTCATGGTGTCGTCGCCTTGGCTCGGTTCTGCTCCTCCAGCAATCCGAACAACATGTTCACGATTTCACACAGTTCGGCGAACTCGTTGCGGATGTCGGCGTCCGGTTTTTCCATGACACGCCTGCGGATGTCGTTTACTGCGTCGCTTGCTTTCATCTCTTATCCTTGGTTGAGTTCAAATACTTGTTCCAGTAGCGCCTGTCGAGGTTATCGAACTGGCGAGGCGTGAGCGCCGGCCCGACTTCACGGGACTGTACCTGATCGCGCAGCTTACTCTCTTGCGGCTGCGACGGATAGCGGGCGCTCATCATTAACTCATGGCCAGGTCGTGCAGGCGGTCCACCTTGAAGCCGGCGGCATTGCGGTGTCCGCCGCCGCCGTACAGCTTCGCGATCTCGGATACGTCGATGCCTTCATCGGTGCTGCGCAGGCTGAACTGGCGGCCGGTGGGGGTGTCGAAGTAGGTGGCGGCGAACGGGAATGGAATACCGGACGCGATACCCTTTTTCACCAGCATGCTCCCGGCGTCACTGCTGTACATGACCGGGACGTTGGCGGCCGGGACATGGTGGCCGCCGATGCACATCGAGCGCGTGCTCATGCGCACACAGGTCTTGACGTTGCGATCGTGCTGGCGCAGCAGCTCCTCGCCGAGGACGATGATGGCGGATGTCTCGATGCCGCCCTCGGCCGCGTAATCCCACTGCTCGAAGCTGGGGTCGAAGCTGCCGAGGTACTGGCAGTAGGCGCGGGTATCCTCGTAGTGGAATTTCCAGAGGTCGCGATCCTCGACGAACTTAACGATGTCGGGAACCGGCGTCAGCGGGAAGTAAAAGTCCCAGGCCAAGCGGGCACCGCTCCTGTCCATGTCGAAGTAGGTCACGACACCGGGGATGCTGATGTTGGTGAGCGCCGCCTGCGCCGTCTTGTGGTGGTCGATGACGGTGATGCTGCTTGCGGCCACAGCCATGTCCGTCAGCACCTCCAGCGGGTACGAGAAGTCCACGATGATGACTTGGCGGTTGGTGACGTCCGGGGGCGGCTGCCCGCAGCCGCCTGGGTGGTAGTCCACGTCCACGGGTTCGGCGTAGGCGGCGAAGTGCTTGCGCACGACCCAGGCCGCGGTGAAACCGTCGAGGCATGATGCGTGATAGATGACAAGTGGCTTTTTCATACTCTTCCTCGTTTGTTCAAAATTTTAGACTCGGCGTAGCACATCTCCCTGAACTCCCACTCTTTGTCGGACAACCCCTTTGATCCAGGCTGACGCATTCTCGCTTGAAACCGGATAAGGTTTTGTGCGTGACATTTCTTCACGATCATATACGGAAGAATCTGCTTCAACAGGTCAGACGCTTGGATGCTCCACAGTATCCAAGCCCACGCCTCCTTGTGGTTTTTCGCCTCGGAAGTGTTCACGTTCCTGATTTTTCCGGCGGCCACAGATTTTTGCAGCCATTCCAATACCTTAATATTCGTCATGGCAACAGAAACGAACGACCTGTACGAGGCTCCGCGCTTGCATCCTTTGGCGGCGGTATTGGTCACGGTTTTAGACACGGAAATACAGCCTTCGCCGTCGATGAGGCCAGCGATATAGGCGGCTTTTGTTTTCGTCAGCTTCTTCACGAAATCCGCCCTCTGTAAGTGTGAACGACAGCTCCAAGCTCGGTCACGACCACTTTTCCGTTGCGGATGTCGATGCGGATGCGGCGACGGTTGATAACCTCCAGTAGCCTGGCTGTTACCTGTCTTAGGTCGGGGTGCCGCATAATCGTGGCAGTGAACTCGTGGCCGAGCACAGGCGCCACGATGCGGACGTAGACCTCCACCCACCGCCTGGCTTGCCACTCCATCAGTTGGCCCTGCACCTCTTTGAAGAGGTCCGCGCCCACCAATGGTCGTGCCCGGAGATTAGCGACCTGCCACATCGCTGCCTCCCATGCGATCCCCGCGCGGGAGATCCCGCTCGCGGGTGTCCCTGTCCTCGGGCGTGCGCAGGTGCTCCGGTGGCACCTGTCCGTTGGCCCGGTACATTTGCGCCAGCGCAGCGTTGACGTGAGCCACGCGGTTCATGCGTGCGCCCAGGCCGCGATCACTGTCGCGATGATACCGATGACTATAATCGCCAAACAACCGGCCGCGACAAACACGGCGGGGGAGTCCGAGCCATCCCACGCCGGGTCGTAAGCCTCGACGCTGTTGCCGCAGCGTCCGTGCGTCAGCGGCATCGTGTGCGCGACGTCCTCGGTCGGAACCTTCTCGGCGCAGAGCGGGCACCAGTAGTAGCAGGTCTTGGTCATGCTGATGCTCCGGGTCCGACAAACGCTTTAATTACGCGAGCCGCCGAGAACAGCATGTACAAGAACATGGCGAAACCGACCCAATTCTTGAACCACGCCAAAGCGAAGAGCCCGTATCCTACGCAGGCGACAACAAAGAGCGCGAGCACGAGCCGGTACTTCATTTGACATTCACCTCTGACGCGGCTTCGAGAGCGCGGGCTTGCAGGTACGTCAAATAGCTCTGCATCCTGCAATCCTGCGCCCACCCGTGTTTCGTAAAAACATCAGCGGCCGTGACAGCGTCTACGGTATTGTCGTGAAGTGCTTTCGCGCACTCGGCAGCACCCAGCAGCAGTTTGTAGGCGTAGTCCTTCTTTGAGCTGGGGTTGCTGAGGCGTATGCGCTCCAGCTCGGCGTCGCTTGTGAAGGTGGTCCCGGCGATGCCCTGCCGCGCCACAATCACGCAGGCCCAAGCCTCGGCTTTATCGGCGTCGCCGTACTTGTCCAGAGCGTTAGCCCTGTTCATGTCGATGATCTTTTCGAGTGCCCCGAAAGTGTGCTTGTAAGCGTCCACCAAGTCTGCACACTCGACAACCCCGGAACCGGGGACCACGACAATGGTCATGCCTCCGTAGATCGGGGGGTGTTGATGAGGGCCGGACATCTCGCGACCGGTGACGTGCTCGCAGTGATCCTTCAATTCCTGCATCATATCCAGAGATAGGCGTAGGAGTTTTGGTTCGCGTCCGTAGCAGGCGCAGAACGATGATGATACGATTTGGATGGCGTCGAATATAGCGCTCATTGCGTTTGCCCCTCACCTTTAGCAGGGCATTTATCCCAGTAGGTTTCCCAGCCGGTGGTGTCGGTGCGCCACTCTCCACGCGGGAGCATTATGGCGGTCTTGCATCGTTTCGTCTTGTAGAAGCAGCGATTGTATTGCTCATCAATCCACCCGGTGTCATGTCCGGGCTTGTGATGGTAGACGTTAGCGGTTATCGGCTTCTTCCACAAACACGGATTGTCGCCGATCAGGACGTCGGCGTGGGTGCATGTGATGGCGAGAAGAAGCACCAGCATCAGCATCTTTATGACGCCTTGCGCGTTCTTGAATCCCGGCAGGAACTTTACGCCGACCGTGTACACGACGGCAGGGCGCCATGTGAGGCCGCAGTTCTGGCAGGAATGGGTGTGGTGCGGCTTCTTCGCGAACTCGCCCTCGTCGATGTGCAGGGTGCCGCAGTCGGGACAGGTGAGCCGCATGGGCACCATGTACACCACTCGCAACTGTTTGTCGTGGCCTTGCACCAAGCCTTTTAGGTTGAAGGCGCTGCTCATTTCTGCCTCCCGTAACGGCAATCAACCTTCGTGAACACGCGGCGGTTGATTTCCATCTCTTTGCGGGCATTGTCATTAAGCTGGCGATCATCCTTGAAGGCGATGGCTTCGAGTTGGATCGTGCTCGACGCCACTTGGTAGTCCTTTGGGTCGAAGTAGTAGGTGCAGATGCTGGTATCTGCTTTTCGGCCCCTCCAGTAGTAGACACGCATGCCAAGGCGGTCGTCGTGCGTATCCCACGAAGAACCCGTCAGCGCGATTCCGTAGGTCTCGTACATCTCGCGACACGGCCCGCCGGGGTCGCACTCGGACTGTGTTGTGCTGGCGGAGGCCGCGGCCGCGAGTACGACCATTAGCGCCAGCGCCTTCACGGGACCACCATCCAATCCACCGCCAGCATGTCAGTGCCGCTCGCGAGCCATCCCATCAAGATCTCGCCCGTGGCGGTTTTCATGGTGATGCAGGGCAGCACCGTCGCCACCTTGTCCGGCCGCGTCAGCGCGTAGTCGCGGTTCGGGCCGGCCCAGAAGTTGGCGGCCGGGAGTGCCGCGCTACCGGGGCTGAGAGCTAGCCACATCGACTTTCCGTTCCAGCCCCGACGTGCGACCTTGTGCCCCAAGTCAAGCTGGCGCAATGCCCAACCGAAGTCGGGGCGCGCGAGGCGTGCTATTGCCTCCCGAAGCATGGGGGCGACGTCCGGCTTCAACAGCTCCGCGGCGTCGAGGTGGGAGGCAGAGAACGCCAACTCTTTCAGGCATGCAACCAAGTTGGCGTCCGTGGTGTCTTTGAAATCGTTCATCGCTTAATCCTCGTAGTTGGCGCTGAGGGTGGTGAGCTTCTGTCGCTGGCGTTCTTCCAGCGCCTCCGCTTCTTCCCAGGCGTCGTCGTCGATGTAGCTCTGCACGGCCTCGGTCACGAGCGCCGAGAGTTGCGACGGGTCCAGCGCGTCCAGCTCCCACGACTCGTCGCCGTAGGTGCGCAGGTACTCGGCGAATCGAGAGTCGGTCTCCTTCGCCGGGTTCGGAGGCGGCTGATATTTCTGCACCTGATCCATGTTGAGAGCCAGGCGCTGGACCTCGATGGGCTCGCTGCTGAACATGCGCAGCCGCGACTCGATGTCGCGGCTCATGTCGATGCCGCTGGGGTCGTGATCGCCGAAGTGGAGGATCAGCGGGCTCTGGCCATGGTAGGCGTAATCCTCCAGCCGCTTCGCCGCAACGTGCATCTCGGACTGCGAGACATAGCCACGGCAGGCGAAGAATGGGGTACGCATCTCCTGACAGACGCGCTCGAACACGCCGGCAAGAGCTTCCTTTTCGATCCAGACCTCGATGCGACGGGGCTGGGTTGCCCACAGGTCGCGCTTGAACTGGCGGGCCGCGACCTCGATGATGGAGGCGGGGTTGTCCCACGTCGCCAGCGCCTTCAAGTTGCGGGTGCGATCCTCGATGGCGTCCCAATCAATTTGGCCAGCCAGGCGGGCGTCGTTGATGATCGAGCCCAGCCGCTTGTACTCGGTGACCTTATTAGCGATGATGTCGCGACTCACGAACTGGTAGTAGAGCTGGCGCAGCGTCAGCATATAACCCTGGCGCTGGTACTCGGCGATGATGGTGTTCGCCTGCGCGATCAGCTTGAGCGAGCTGGCGTTGAATTTTTTGGGGACATAGGAGATTTTCATGCGAGTTCCCAGATGCAGGTGAATTTGTAGGGGTCGTTCATCCCGGACGGCGTCGGCATTATATGCGCGAGACGGTAACCGTTCTCGGCAAAGCGGTTGAGGTAGCTTTCAAGCTGATATTCTGCGGTGTTGACGACGTCCACCTTGTATTTGGCTTTGTCGCTAGCCCTCACAACGTGTTCGATCGACCAATCTTTTGATGTGAATCCGAGCGCTGCCAGGCGTGTCCGACACTCGAACCAATCTTTGGGCGCATCATCTCCGTTCTCCATGTCGGCGACAGCCTTGGCGCAGTCAGATGACGCGAAGTCGTCGTAAATGATGTCGTTGGTTTCGTTGACAACAGCAAAAACTCCCTCGTTCTCAACCACTCGCGCGGCCATCAGTATATCACCTTTCCGAACAGCGCGAACTGCGCGATCGCGTCCACGGTGACGCGGTCGTAGTCGGCGGAGAAGTGGCCGTTGCGGGTGCGCTCACGCGTCCACTCCACACCCGCGAGTTCGCCGCGAGCTTTGGCCATCATAAAGAGTTCGAGGCCGCGCACCATGTGCGGGAACCGGACGCGAAGGCGTTTGCGTGCGCGGCCAGCGAGATCGTAGACGACGAAATCGTAGTAGTGGCGGCGACCGTTTCGGGAGGTGTTACTCCAAGCCTGGCAGACGATGGTCTCCGTAGAGGCTTCGGGGAAGTTGGTGAAGATGGTGGAAATAAAGGAGACGTTGATGTTGGTGCCGAGGATCTTCATGCCAGCACCCACTTCAAGGCGTCGATCTTGCCGCCGAGTTCGAGCTGCGTCAGCGCCAGCGGCGCGTTCTCGGCGAGCGTGGCCAGCTTCATCGCCTGCGGATGTGTGCCGCCGTACTTGACGGGAACGCGATCGTCTCCGCAAAGGGAGTCGAGTTTGGTTTGGATCTCTTCGCGTGTTTTCATCTTCCAGCCTCCAAGCGCGGTGTGCGCCAGCCCCTAATTTATTAAAGAGTTTAACAATGTCAAGCGGTTTTTTCGCGGCGGATGTAGACGGTGTTTTTGCGCAGCACCGGCAGCGGGTCCGAGGTCAGCTCGCGCCAGTACATGGTCGTGAGCGTGTTGATGCGCTGGCTCTTGACCCTCAATTTCGCCACCAAATCCCCTTTTTGGGGGAGGGAGGTGACGACGCGGTATCCGGCGGGGACGGTGGGGGCTCCGGTGTGGTCTCTAACTACGAACATGCTTTATCCTTGGTGACGTGGTTGTGTAGGGCCGCCGCGAGGGCGGCGCCAATTCCTTCGTAAGTGCGGCTGCGGATTCCGGCCCTGTCGTCGCCAGGGCTCTCCCGGTTCTGCCCGGAGTCGGTCTGGTTTCCCCAGCGCGGCAGGAACTTTGGGCCTCTACTGGCCTTGGCGACATCACTTCTGCCCATGGCTTGGACGAGGCGCACGAGGCGCGGGGCAACGTAGGCCTCGGGATCACGCTGGAGTTGGATGTCGTCGAGGGCGTTTCCGTCAGCGTCAAAGAACCAGAGGCAGGTGGCCTTGCTCGCGTCATGCCCGAACTCGAATGGCTGCACGACGTCTCCAGGCCTGCCCATGGCGGTACGTGTCGTAAGTGTGCCGCGTGGATTTTCGATGGCCTTGACGAACGGCAGCGACTTGAGCCATAGCACCTCGGCTTCGGCCTGCGCTCGCGCCTGCCGTCTGCCCCCCCGTCAAGGTTCCGGGCCGAACGCGCTGGTGATAGCCGACGCCGGGGTATCGCTCGAAGTCAGGATCTTTAAAGGCCCACGCCGATGCCACATTGTGATAGGTGCAGGGAGGATGGAACACGGCGACGTCAGGAACCCAACCCAGGTCCGCGAGGTCTTTAAGGACTTTGCGGACGTCGCCGACGAGATGCCGGCCAAGGCCAACGACACCCACAGAGCTGGCGCCGTCCTCTGCGGGGTAGAGGTCGCACGAGATGACGTCGTGCCCGAGTGCCGCAAAGGCGCGGCGGGTGACGCCGCTGCATTCAAATCCAAGAAATACCTTCACTTGACCGTCTCCTTGTAGTTCTTACGCGTGGGCCACGGGGCGTCGGCGCGGACGATGCGGTCGCCCCGAAAAAGCTCGGCGAGGCCCAGGTCGAGGAGCTTCCGGTACGTGGCGTAGTCGTGGCCTTGGCGGCCATGCTTCGCACAATACTGGCTCCAGCGGATATATCCGTCAGGGATGGCGCGAATTGGAGGAGGCGTCCTGCCGTCGCGAACATGCGGCGTCTCCACGGTCAAGCTGCCGCCGATGCTGTGGATGAGCTTGCGGCCCACGGTTTGGCGGTGCTCGCCGACGCGAACGTCGTGGGTGTCGCACAGGATTCCACGGGTTCCGCGTTTTTTGCCGGGACGGCCGCAGATTTCACAGTCGATTTCGACGCCGGTTTTCATCGGCACCTCCGGGCGTGATCTTCGCAGTCGCCACGTCGCCATGATGCCTGCCAGCGCGTGCGCCTGCCGTAGCGGCGATGGAGCTTCTTCATGCCGTCGAGATTGTCGGCGCTGATGAATGTCCAGATGTCGTGCCAGACGTAGTCGTATTGGCCTCGCGGCCTGTACTCGAAGGCGTCGGCGTGAACAATGGCGACGCGTCGGTCGGTGACGTAGGTGGGAGCCACAAGCCTGATGACGTCGGCGCTGGCCTCGACCACGGTGATGGAGGTGACATCGTCGAAGTCGAGGAGGTAGGCGAGCGTCATCCCGAGGCCGAGGCCGTTGATGAGGATGCGGCCACGAGCCTCGCGCAGGAACTCCCAATTCGTTTTTATCTCCATATCCACGTTGGACATCACCGTTTCTCCGCCTCTGTGCATACTCGCGTCGGTGTACTGCACCAAGCGTTTGTAGGTTCCGGCCTTCACGATGTCCCGCAGCAGCTTCCGATCCAATGCCGCGCGGACGCGCGAGCTGTTTTCGTCGGCGGCGGTTACGGTAAAAGTCTCGACCGCCCAGAGCCCGGATTGGCCATCGGGAACGGCGACGGGGATGGAGTGAGGGTAAGTGCGCGTCATGGTATCGGTTTTCCTGTATACCACGGGCGTCCGGCGTTATAACACTCCCCTGCGCACCGCCCGCGAGGGGTATGCCCGCGCCTCGGCCCGGAGCTGCGAGCGTGCCGCACGCGCAGTTCCGGGTGGCGGCGGAACAGCGACTTCGGCCAGTGGTTGCGGCGACTAAACCGTCGTGCCGCCTGCTCGACGACGATCATGTTGATGAAATCAGACTCCTCCGTCATCGCGCGGAGCTTGGCATCCCAATGCGCAGCGAGCAGGCTGGAAGAGGATAGGCGGGGGTGTAGTTCGGTCATAATAGTCATCACTTGTAGCCTCCAGCGTCAGTAATTAACAAACCGTTTATTAATCGTCAAGCTACGCCAGCGTCGGGCCAGCGTCGGCCTGGCGCTGGAGCAGCCACGGCTCCAGGCTCGCGAGCGGTATCTCCAGACGGGACGCGGCATTGCGCTGGGGCACGCCGTTGTAGTTACCGGGGATGGCGGAGACACGGGGATTACACCGGGCACCGGCGATGCCCAAGACGAGGACGTCAGGGTGGCAACCGATTACGCGCACGATCTCCTCCGTGCCCATGATGATGTAGAGGCAGTTCTCGACCACCCGCAGCCGGTGCTGCCACAGTATTTCCTCGGGGAGTGGGGTAAGGGGCAGCTCCCCGTGGCGTCGCTTGGCTGAGATTTTGCGCCCGTCCAACTCCACCGGCGCGACCTGGAAGGCCAGCTCAAGTAGGGTCTTGCCGTCGTCGGTGACTCGCCTACCCAAATATCGTGCCAACGCGTCGGGAGAGATGTCGTTGCGCTTGGTGGGGATGACTTCGGTGCCTGGGAGGGGGAGAAGGGAGAGGGGAAGGCGCAGGTGACGGGAATGGGGTTTGCCGTTGAAGTGCAGGACTTTGCGGATGACGGCTGCGCCTGGGGTAGAGCTGGCCAAGACCGAGAACGTGCGGTCGTAGTCGGGGAGATCCTGGCGGAGGAGGGAGACGGCGAACTCGGGACCGAGGCCGATGAGGAGGGAACCGTAGTAGACGCGGATGTCATGGGCATCGAGGACGACCTCGGGAATGTCGGGGATTTGGGAGGGGTCGAGGCGTTTCAGGTTGCGTCTGTCCCGGCCATGCTGGCCCACGGCGTGGATGAAGTCGAGGATGGTGCGGTCAGGGTGTGAAGCCGGGTTGTGAAAGAGGAGGTGATGCAACATGGAACAATCCTTGAATTTGGTGCAGAAAGAGGATGTATTTTCTTACAATGGTAACAATCTTTTGAATGGAAACTGTGGAAGGGTAGAAAAGAATGTAAGGATAAAAAGTGGCGATTCTGCTTCAAATACGCAGAAAAAAGGTGCAGTTTTCATTGTTTTCTTTTCTTACATAAAACCCGCCCACTACTCTTAAAGAGGGAGAGACACGGAGCCAGACCTACCAACCCCCCCTCATACAATCATACATCATTATAATATATAAGATAAGAAAGATATGAAAAGAAGCCTGTTTTATGGCGATTTCAGATCAAATTCGCGGTAAAACATCCTTACATAGTTTGCAATACTGCCACAGTTTCCACTGTAAGCAAAGAAAAAGCCTCAGTTTCCCGAGGCTTTGACTGTTTCGAGGGTGTTTGGCGCTACTTCGGCACCATCCTCCGCTTCCACCTGACGCTCTTCCCCCGGCCCCGGAGCCGTGCCACGGCCGCCAACACCTCCACCGTTGTCTCCTTGACCGTGACCGTGACCCAGGTGCCGGCCACCTTCTCCTCGACCACGAATTCGTCCTTGGTTTTCCGCTCGTGTTTCATGCTCCTCCTCGCCCGTCAGGGCACACAGCAGTTGATGAAGGCCGTGCCCATGGCCACGAGCCCCACGTACACGGCCACAGTGATCGCCAGCGCCGCCCAGCGCCTACGGGGCCAGCTCATACCATTCCATGCGACACACGGGCAGGCGTCCGGCTTCGCAGGCCCGATTGACGTGCCATCCGAAATACAGGATCGAGGCCAGAACCAAGCCGACCAGTAGCCGCCCGCTCACGACTTCCCCCACAGCGCTGCCGCGACCTTGCGCAACCGCTTCGCGTCCTTGGCACAGTCGGCCGCATCCGCGTGCAGGCCATCGCCCTTGTACTCGGTGACGCGGTCATCCCAATCCTCGGCCTCCTTCTCCAGCTCGTTCACGGCGGCGTTTAGGTCTCCCACCTTCACCATGCGGTGGGTCACGAGTCCAGCGTTCAACGCCAGCGTCAGCGACACCGCCGCCCTATGCAGCTTCCGGTAGTCCTTAGCGCCAGGTGTCTCCAAGATTTCACTCAGGCGATCCCACGCGCGGTTGATCTTAGGGGTCATGCCCCGCGCCGCGTTCACGCTTCACCGTCCCGCACGTCGGTCAGCTTCATCAGGAACAGGCTGTCGATGTCGTGATCCTGATCGCGGTCGAGTCTACGCCACTCTTTGTTGGCGGCGCGAGAGGTGCGAAACCCCTGCACGTCGAAATCTACGCCACCCTCTACCGAGATTACGAGGTATTTGAATGGCGTTGTTTGCAGCTTCTTGTTCATAACTTCCTCCTTTGGGTGCATCCCATACCCCCGTTTTGGCCTTCGGGCCGGTGTCCGGGGATTTCATTAGCTGCCGCTAAATCGTCAGTGGGTTTAAAGCCATTCCTTTTTCTGCGCTACGTTGTCCCAGCCTTCGACGTCGCGGCTCCAGAGAGCCCCGCAAACGCTGTACAGCACAGCGAACCCCATATCCATACCGCAGCCGCTTACGCCTACGGCCTCGCGCCGCGTGTCGAAGGTGTAGCCGGTGGCGCGGGCAATGTACCGATCAAGCCGGCGCATCCAGACGCGGCCCGTTTCCGGGTCAACCACGGGCGTGTAGAAGCTGATAGCCCTGTACATTCCCGAGCGGCTGACGTGCTTGACGTTGGCGAACACCTGCGAATTCGGTGTAAGTATTTTGCGCAACTCCTCGACGGCCAGGTCGCGGTCTGCGTTGTCTTTCTTGCTCATCTTCATATCCTCCAGGCCCTACCCAGGCGGGGCGCGTTACTCAGTGGCGAACGCGTAGCCGGTTTTTACTTGATGACCTCGACGGCCTTTTCCAGATGTTCCGCAAGCGCCTCCAGCAGTTTCCGCGCCTTCGGGTTGCTCTTGCTGGCTGTGCGCGGGTATCCCAGCGGTGCAGCGCCTCGCGGGCAGTGGAGAATGCCGAAAACCCGCCCGCCATGCCGCTCGACCTCGAAAGACGCGAACGGAACCCCGTAACCGTCTTTGTACTGGTCAACCAGTAGCGCCACGACTCCGCGGCCCCAGCGGCCAGCGCGATACAGGCGCACGCGAACGGCATCGGTTGCTTTCACGCGCACGATTTTAAACGGGATTCCGCGCTCGTTCTCCAGATACTCACGAAGCCGCGCCTTCGCCATCTTGCGCGTGGGTTCCGTGCTCACAGCCTCCCAGCCGTGCGGCCCGTCGTATTTACCTCTAACCTCGTATTCAGTCGCCATCTTCCTACCTCCAGCGGCATCCCCTGCCGCGTGCGCCATCAAACAGGCGCGGGTAGTTCCGCAACGCGCGGAGCTATGCCGGGGCGTGTCGCCGCCCCGTTGCGTTTACCCTCCCGCGCTCTCGATTAAGGCGCAGGTGGGGCAATGAATGCCGCCGCCGTTGTCGTCGTGTGCCCCCGCGTGTGCCTCTATCAACGCCTCCAGCAGTTCCGGCGACTTTGACATGAGCCGCAGGTTGGCTATCCGCTCCTCGCGTGAGCAACGCGGGGATGGTGCCAGCCTGTTGGCGATGGTGATGGGCGCGGGCTCTTCGGACTTGGGGCCAAAGAGCGTTACGCCAGCGTTACCGATGCGCCACGGCCCCGGAGTATAGGCGCGCGGCATTATGCCCGTCCCGTCTTGTCCGGGCGCTGTGTTGGTGTCTGGAGAGAAGTTACGACCCCTGAACGCTCCCGATGTCACATTTACGTCACAATCATGTCAAACTTACGTCACACTTATGTCACATTATGCACCTTGCCGCCTCCGTTCCCGCACTTCCTACCCCCTGCGAGGCCCGTTATTACTGAGCCATAGCGGACGGGGAGAGCACGACCCAAGGCCAGCCAGCAGCCCGCGACATCAACACCAATCCGCCAGGCCGGAGGGGG
>Ga0070691_10000015_pt1 | contig 50077 bp, 100 predicted proteins | sample KBSK1101metaG_FD_64673 | JGI IMG/M metagenome (GOLD analysis project Ga0070691, IMG submission 64673) | Corn, switchgrass and miscanthus rhizosphere microbial communities from Kellogg Biological Station, Michigan, USA - KBS K1-10-1 metaG | ecosystem: Host-associated > Plants > Roots >... | reverse complement strand
AGCCTTCGCCGGGGTGACCTTCGACCGCGCCGAGTAGCCCTGGCTGGTCATCGACGCGGAGGTGTCGATGAGAATCAGCGACCGTCCCCGGAGGCTCGGAAGGTTCCGCAGCGAGTACCCGAGGGCCGTGTCGAGCGCCTGGCTCCACCGCAGCGACGGGGCGTTCTCGTAGGCCGATAGGAACCGGAACGGGAACTGCCGCGATTTCGCCACCTGCTCCGGGTCGGTGAGCCGCGCCGCGACGGTGGCCGCGACAACGTCGGAGACGCCCGCCTCGTCGAAGTTGCGGAGGTTCCGCAGCAGTGCCATGTACCCCATCGACGGGATGACGCACTCCCACGCCTGCGCGTCCATCGGACCCTGCAGCCAGCCGGCCAGCGACTCCCACGTCATCCCTGCGGCGCTGAGGACGTCCTGCGTGCTTTCGACGCCCAGGATGGCTCGTCGCGCTTCGACCTCCATGTCGGTGAGGATCTGGCGCTGGAAGAGGACCTTCAGTGAGGTGGGGATGTGGTCGGCGTGGCCGTGGCGTACGTCGAGGACGTACTTGAACAGGTCGGCCTGCCAGCCGTCGACACCTTCGGGGTGCGCGAGGTTGAGGACGTCGCCGAACCGGAACCCCTTCGAGTCCGAGTCGTACTTGAGGAACGACCGCTCGGTGTAGAGGCGCTTCGCCGCGTCCGCGACGCCGCGCTTGACGGGCTTCGGGACGGCCTTGCCGTGCACCGAGGTCCAGTAGGCAAGCATCTCGCCCGGCTCGTCGGCACGCTGCAGCACCGAGTCCACGACCTGGCGGGACATGCCCGCGAGACCCGCGTTGAGACGGGCCTTGGCGAACTCAGCGGCGCCGACGAGGGACGCACTGCGCATGTTGCCGTCCGAGCGGAGCCAGCGGAGGAACCGCGCAGTCCACTCCGGGTCTTCGATGGTGGCCCGGTGGACGAGGTCGGCGTAGCGGGTGTCCCGCTTCTCCGCCGACTCGTAGAAGGTGTTCTCGCCGACCATGTTGGACACGGCGAGCAGGAACAGTTCGCCCTTGGTGTCGCGCTTGTAGCCGTCGCCACCTTCGAACGTCTGCCCGCTGGGGGTGCGCTCGGTGGTGATCGGCGAGAAGGTGGCCGTTTGGGTGCTTGCGGTGTTGAACTTCGACATTTCCTCAACCCTCGTTCGCGGCATTCGAGGGGAGCAGCAAAGTCAGATGTAGGCCTGAGATCAAGGTCGGTGACGGGCTTTATCCATTGCTCTAACCAACTGAGCTAACCACCGACCAGGTCGGCAGTGCGGGACTCGAACCCGCGACCCATGGTTCCAGTGAAGTATCCGTCGCCTGCGCACCAGGCACATCTGAAGTTGTGGCTCCCGAGATCTAGGTCGCCCTGCGGTGTCTCTTAATCCAAGGAAGTAACCGCTGGGCTTCGCACCGGGAGTGCTCTCCTACGCTAACAGATCAACTTCCGTACGCCACCATCGCTTTCGGGTGGCGTGTCTTAAGCCATGTGCAGCTCGAGGACCTGTCGCTTGGCGGCGACGTCGGCCAGCACGAACGCCGGATCATTGTCGGCGATGTGCCGCGCGTTCGCTTCGAACGGCTCGTCGGAGGCGGCGTACTCGATTGGGTCTTCGAGCGAGGGAAGCACTTGGTCCGCGGCATCCTCGCGCCGCGCAATGGCTGGGAATGGTCCCCTGCTCGGCGCGCACTCAAGGGTGCGTCGAAACTCCTCGCGCGTGCCAAACGTGGTTGACCAGTCGCCCCACCGCCAAGGGCCAGGCGTGCACGCACGCGCCACCTGTTCCCGTTCGTCGTAGCGGGCTCGCAGGAAGGTGATCAGGTCATCCACGGTCCCCACCCTGCCTCCGTGTACGCGAGAGTGGTCTTCTCGCCGCCGACTCCACGTCCGTGGTCGTCCACGCCGGTCCACCACCAGTAGATGAACGGGCGGCCTACATAGGGAGCGGTCGCGAACGCCCTCTGGCGGCGGACGGTGACACACTTGATGTCGGGTACCGTCAGAGGCGCGTCGGGGTCGATCAGTGCGAACTTCGGGCGCTCAGGCACCGGGAGCCTCAGGTCGTAGCCGCCGATGCTGGAGTTCCCGTCCAGCCAGTCGATGATGATCCGCTTGGCGCGCTCGTCGATCGCGACAGCGGACCAGTTGCCGAGAAGCTCCGTCGGCGCCAAGGTCACTACGGCGATGGATCCGTCGCCCATGACCACCTCGGCCCTCGCTGTGATCTTGAGGTCCCGGATCTTGAAGGTGTCAGCCACGGGACACCACTCGAACCGGACCGTAGTTGCCCGCGATCTTGTTCCATGACTCCGGGTCGCTATCTACGCGACCTTCCCGGAGCCACCACCCATCGTCGTCGCGAGTCCACCTGACACCGCAGTCGTCCATCACGATCGTGCCCGGAGGCGGTGGCGTGTCACCGCTCGTGAGGGTTTCATCGATCACCCCGTCGCGGTCGTCGCGGTTGAGGACGGTGTGGAGCCAGACGCCCTTACCGTTGCGGGCGGGCGCTACCTCGCACACGAGGGTGTCGACCTCGACGTTGAGGCGCTTGCTCGTGCTCGGCATCCACACGTGGACGTGGCTGTCCACATCGAGGCTGTCGTCTTCTAGCAGCGCGCGGATCAGCTCCCGGACCGTCAGGGGCTTGTCGTCGTACAGGGAGTCATCCACGGGGCGTCCCGAAGCGGCCACCGCACGCCCGACCGTCTGGCTGCGTCATGCGGTCTTCCTGGCCTACCTCGCTGGGAGCCCACGTCTTGCGGTGGCACTTGTCGCACTCGGCGAGCGGCGGAGCGTCGATGCTGAAGTACTCGGTGCCGCAGTCGCCCAGCAGTCCAGCGGGCACGTTCAGGTCCATGAGCACTGCACCGTCCGTGACCGTCACATCCCGGACGACAACCTCATGGACTTCATCGCCGCCCTCGACCTTCAGGGGCACCGTCTTGCCCTTGCTCCGGTCGAACGCGCCTGGCGCGAACACCATGTGTTCGAACTGCTCGTTATCATCGGCCATGTCGATCTCCTATCGGGTCGGCCATGCCCCCGGGACGTTCGCAGCGTTCGCGGGGGTCTCTCCATTGTCTCACGGCTGCTCGATTTCCTCGGACCATTGATGCCCGCAGTGGCGGCATTCGCGATCTACCCGCTCCCCGAGCATGCGACGAGATGAGAGGGCGATCGGGAACGGGATGAACGACACCTCCGGGGGGTGGCGTTCACCGAAGAGGTGATAGCCACCGCTGCCGCAGGACGGGCAGGTCGTCATCGCCTCCAACGTCATCTGGCCGCCTGTCCGTTGTCTCGGATGGTCCGTGGCGAAATCTCCTCGGACAGCCGAGGGCGTCGGACTCGTCCGGGCTGCCGCAGCGGCAGTGCGGGAGTCCGTCTTGGAGCCACGCGTAGAGGTGTGACAGTTCGTCTTCGGTCAGTGGTTCGGTCATGTCTTCGTCATCCCCTTCAGAAGATCAGGTTTCGTCGGTGAGCTCGTCAATCCGGGACATCAGGTCAGACCAGCGGGCACCAGCACTAGCGCAGTAGTCCGTATCCGGCCCTGACGTCTCATCCGTCAGGTTGCCCGCATACAGGCGTAGCAGCTGGTTGAGGCTGCCCTCCTCAAGCTGGGTCTGAACGACTGTCGAGATGCCCTCACCGAGACGCCTGATCGCCTGCCCTGCCCGCTCGAAGGCCGCCGTGATACCGCTGAGGTCGACGCTCATCGTCCACGTGACCGTCCGGGTCGACAGGAGCCCACCCGGCTCGGGGCGGCCCTTCCGGGCGCACCGACGGTTGCGGCGGGCCCGCTCAGCCGCGAGACGGTGGGCGCGGGCGTGCTCCACGCGGCTCGGGTAGGCCGACAGCTTCCCCGGCCCGCCGAACCGCACGGTCCCGAAGGGCGACCACTTGAAGGTCGGAAGCGTCACGGGCGGCGGCGCGGTGTGCAGTTGGAGCCGCGTCCGGACTCCCGGGTCCACCGCCTGGAACTGCTCCATGGCCCGCGCCAGCGAACCGCTACTCATCCCTGTTGCCATCACGCTGCCTTCTTTCGGGCCATCCACGAGATAGCCAGATCACGAACATCACCAAACCGGAACAACTCCGACCCCTCCGCCGTCAACGCATGCACACGAAGCCTCCCCCGAGACCTCCACTGCCGCCACGTCCCATCCGGAATCGACCGGTCCATCAACAACGACACCCACGACAGGGCCACCGTCTTCGACACGTTCAGCACCGCAGCCGCCGCAACCATCCGCTCCCGCCGCTCCACCACACTGTGGACCCGGTCGCACTCCGGGCACTGCACACCCAAATCACCCGGCTTCGCATACAACACCCCCGCACAGTCCTCCGTGGTGCACATCCCAGCGAACAACAACGCCGAGGGACGGTCGATGGTCGCCCACGCCAACCTCACCGCCGACCGGATCTCATCCACCAGCCGGCCAGCCTCCGCCATCCCCGCAAGCTTGTCGAGGTTCGCCCCCAACCAGCGGACCGGGTGAAGCGGGAACTGCATCCCCAACGCGTCCGCGAGGTCCGCGGCCACTGAGCCAAGGGTGGAGGCGAGGACGAACATGGCCTCCGACGCGTTCGTCTTGAACGCGAGACTTGTCTCCGCTGAACGTCGGCCACCGTCGCCACCGAGGACGTCCTGCCGGGTGAGAGTGACCGTCAGCTCGTCCCACAGGGTCGCGGCGGAGGCGAGGTCGTCCTTCAAGGTGCGTTGGCAGCCGGAGCAGATGAAGGCGTGCTCCGGTCGGTGACGGTCCTCATGACCCGGGGTAGTGCAGGTACTCATCGGCGTCCCCTCGCATTGATCGTCCTCGGTGCGCGGGGACGAGAGACCGGTCCGATGTTGCGGTTGCGGCGAGCCTTAAGGGCGCGAGCCATCATCTCGTCCCGCGTCGGTGGGTCCGGCGGCTGATCGAAGGGATGGTCAAAGACCACCTGGATGAACCGACCGTCGAAAGTCAGGGTTCCCCAGTCCCGCTGACCCAGCACCGTGTCTGTGTAGATCCTTTCGATCGTGCCGTCGGCAAGCACCAGGTCGGCGAGCGGCCAGTGGTAAGTCTCATCGATGATGGCGGCCCCGACGCTGAACCCTTGCATTCGAACGGGGCAGACAGGGCCGTCCCACGTCGGCTCGACGGGTCCGTTGAACCGAACCGCATCTACCACGAAGTCGTGGCCAGCCTCCCGGTAGTTCGTGAGCGGCTCGACGTGACCCGCATGCCACGCGGCCTGACAACCGGCGCCGCAGAAGTCTGCCGACGGAGACTCCCCGAGCGGGCTGCCGCACTTCTGGCAACCGATGGCGGCATCGATCGCGGCGAAGATGTCACTGCTCACGATGCCCCCAGGATGGTGAACGGGCCGTGGACGCCAGCGTTGTGATGCTCCGCCGCCTCCAGCGCACGCTGAACACGCCGCATCGGCGCCGACCTCCGGGTGGCGTGAAGCGCACCGAATGCCACGTGCTGCCCCGACCCGCACGCCTCATACCCGTCGGTAGACCAGCCGATCTGGTAGTCCGACTCCAGCCGGAACAGCCGACCCGACACCCCGATCAGGAACACGCCGCCCTCTTCCTGCTCGGAATCCTTCTTCGCGAAGCCACCATCCTTGAGGACCTTCCGCACGGCGTCGACAAACTCGGTCGTCATGAACCGATCCAAATCGTCGCCCTTCCGGTCGAGGACCTTCGGCAGGTCCGCGTACCGCAGGAGCTGTCCCATCCGGAACGACGACGTGAACCCGATCAGGTAGTCACCGTTAATGAAGACCTTCGGGTCCGCGCGGTGCATCAGCACGTATCCCGAGAGGCCGCCGCTGTCACCGCCGATGATGACTCCCGTAGGGGTTTGGACTCCGACGATGCAGGTCATTCGGTCACCTTCTTCCGGGGTCCGTGAGGGTTGGTGGTGACCCAGTGGAAACCAGCATCGACCAGACCTAAGGCTTCGAGGAGATGCAGTGCGTCGTCACGGTCGCGAGCCCGGCCGCAGACGTAGAGGGCGGCTTTACGGCGTTGCAGGTCGGTGGTGTTGCGGCCTGAGGTGGCGGCGAGACCACGGGAGTTGTCGTCAGTGATACCGCCGCTCACGACTTGCCTCCCATCAGGTAGTAGCCGCCAGCCAGCGCGGCAGCGACGGCGAGAGTGCCCACGGTCCACGTCCACCCGTTCTTCGAGATGATGTAGGCCTGCGTGGCGAGGAATCCGGCGGTGAACAGGCCAACGCCGATCCACTGGCGGCGAGTGCGGGGCTTCGCGGTCATGCTGAGGCCTCCTTGGCGATGCGGTCGATGGCAGCCTTGAGATGCGTCTGATACTCGTCCCAGTGCTCAGCGGCGAGTTGTTCGAACGCTTCACGTCTGGCCTTGATGAGAAGAGCGCCAGGCGTGATGCCGTCCATGGCGTGGTTCTGACACAGCGGCGTCACGACCGCCCGCTTGGGACCGCCAGGGTGGGTGGACTGCTCACGCACGTTCGTCTTGACCGGGCGGCCGCAGGGCATCTCGGCTGGCGCCCTGTTGACGTGACCGCAGGCAAGCCCATCGCCAGGTCGCCAATCGCGGGTCTCTCCGAGAATCCGGTAGGGCCTCACGCCGCTTCCCCCTCGGGGTCATCGGGCGTCCACGGGTTGGGGAGGTTGCCACCGGTCTCGCTCCCGCCGGCGCGCTCTGCGGCCATCTCCGCCACCAGCAAAGACCAGCACAGGCCGACAGCGACGCGCGTGTTCGGGAGACGGTGCTCGTGGATCTCCGCCGGGATCGGGTCCAGCGACGGCTCGTCGGGTCTTCGGCTCTGCTCGATGGTCATGGGGTGTCCTCGCTGGTGTCGGGTTGCTCGACGAGGTGGATCTCGAACCGGGCGCCGAGCAGGAACGCCCAGTAGTCGAGGGTGGACAGCGGCGCGGTTGCCGTGCCGCCGAGCACCTTGCAGAGGTGCTTGGCGGACACGCCGGCGAGGCGACTGAACTCGGCCTGGGACATGCCTCGCGTGTCGAGTGCTTCGCTGATGAGCGCGGCCATGCGGTGGATCGTGAGGTGGCTCACTGGTCCTCCTCGCTGGTGTCGTCGCGAACCCCGACATCACGAGGGGCGCCGACTTCCTTGATCAGGCCACGGCTGATGCCGAGCTCGAAGCAGGGATGGCAAACGAGGTGTCCGCCGCACTCAGGTGGGCAGAAGCGCGAGCAGATGAGGTGCTGCGGCTTGTTGTCGCAGACCTCCAGGAACTCCGGCCCAGCGGGCTCTCGCGGGTCCTGGGTGATGCACTCCAGTTCGTCGCCCTGACGCTGACCTTCAACGACCGCTGGCGCCGACTGCGTTTCAGGCATGATGTGACTCCTCTTCCGTGCCCGGCTGGTCACCCGCAAGGGCAGCACGCTCAGGCTGGTCGTCCTGCCACCAGCGGTCCGCGTCCGCCCCTTCGCCGGGATGGTTGCGCTCGGAGACCTTCTCGATGGCGTCCGCCCACAGGTTCTTCTGCTCGGTGGTGAGCTGCTTCGTGACGTACCGCCACTTCACGTAGAGCCAGATCGCCGCGAGCAGGTCCTCGTGCTCTTCGATGCGGGCTTGCCGCTCATCCCGCTCGGCTCGGGGCACCATCGGGCCCTTGTACGCCGGAGTTGGTGGCCACTCCTCCACCGGCAGGCCCGCGCAGGTACGCAGCCACTCGGTGGACCGCTGCTTCCCGGCGGCCTCGGCCAGCTCAGCGAGACGGTTCAGGAGCGTGGACTGGAGGTTGGCGCACAAGGCGACCGCCTCGGTCCGGTCGACCTGCCGTTTCCACACGGTGACGTCGTGCATGTACTGGTCGAGCCACCACTGCTTCTCGGCGTGCAGCCACAGCAGAAGGTTCCGCTGCTGCTGGAATTCCTCGGTGACGGCCAGCAGCTTCGCGCCGTTTGCCCGCAGCTTCTCCAGTTCGGTGGTCTGCGCGGGGTCGGCCAGCAACCCCGACTCAGCCAGCCGATTCGCCAGCCGCTCGCCGAAGTACTCCCGGAACGCCAGCGTGTCCGCCGTCGTCCAGTCGTCGTCCACCTGTGCGTTGGCTTCTTCGATGACCCGCGCGAGCACTGCATCGCGGGTTCGGGGGGCCGGCTCACTCGCCATCGGCTCGGTCACGCGGCACGCTCCAATCCGAGGTGCAGGGAAAGCGCCCGCCCGAGGTGCTCGCCGTACGCAGGGGGAATGCACTCGCGGACACCATCACGGTTCATCCACGGCACCCCGAGGTCCTCACGCGCCAGCTTCACTCCGTGGAAGTTGCCGACGTACTGGCGCAGCTCGCCCTCGACGAACGGGCGGCCCATCTTCGTCTTCGGCATGTCGGTGTGGTCCTCACGGCCGCGCGGCCCCACCGGGTGCGGCGGCACGTCGACGGGGAAGTTCGTTTCGAAGTAGCGGTGCCGGTCGGTCTTCAGCCCGAACATCAGCCCGCACAGCCGCACGTCCGGACGCAGGTTGCCCTTCCGCACCGCGCCGCCGACGTTCTCGATCCAGTACGGCAGGCCACTCACCACGACGAGCTCACGGAACGGGCCGATCAGCTGCGGGTGCTCCCGGCCTTGGATGACCTGCGCGTCGGTGTCGGCCTGGCACGGCGGCGAACCCGCGACGAGCACCGGACGGTACCGCGCGATCACGTCGGGCAGCAGCTCCAGCACGTCGCCCTTGATGCTTTCGAAGGGGTAGCGCTTCAGGTGCCCGAGCGGGCGGCCGTGCTCGTCTTCGTCCTTCTCGATGCCGATCACCCGGAAGCCGGCACGCACCAGGCCAGCGGATGCTGCGCCCTGGCAGCAGAACGCGTCGATCGCCACCGGCCGGTCGAGGTAGCCGGGCGGGATATCGAAGCGCGGCGGCTCACTCGCCATCGGAACTCACCTCCCGGGACCGGCGGCTCTCCTCGATCGCCGCGATGGTCTGATCCATCAGCTGTTCGGCCCATTCGAAGTCGCCGCGGGCGAGCGCCAGAACCCAGCGCTCCAGCGCGGGAAACGTCTCCGGTGCCTTGTAAACCAGGTCCTTGCCGTAGACGGCGCGGAGGTAGCTGGTTGCCTGGACGGCGATCGCCTTCGCAGGTCCGGTCAGTTCGCTCACGGTTGGGTCCCTTCGGGTTCGGGGTTGGCGCGCTCCTCGCGGGACGGATGCGGGCCGACAGTGGGCGGGGCCTCCCCCGTCAGCGCAGGGTGCTTACGCAGCCGATCGGCGTACTCGCTCAACGCGCGGGCAGCGGTGACATCGTCCGCGCTCCGCTCCGAATAGGCGCCGATCATCGGCATCGGGTCACGGAACATCGCCTCGCTCTCGAGATCCTGAATCACGCGGCGAAGGGTGTGCGCGACCGGCTCGGGATCCCCGAACGCGCCGGACCGGTCAACCCAGCCACCGTCGATCAGCGCCTGCGCGATCTCCAATGCCTTCTCGCGGTTGTCGTCGTGGAACGCCAGCTCGTCGATCAGGGCACCGACCCGGGAGCGCAGCGAGTCGGCGTCCATCTTGGGCAGGGTCGGGCGCCAGCCGGCGGCGAGGACCGCGTCGGCGATGCGCTCAGCCCGTTCGCACGGCCCGCACTCCCACGGTCGAGGACCGAGGTTCCGCTCGGACCCGGCGGGGTGCGCGATGGCGAGGATCAGCTCATCGCGAGCCCGTGACGAAACCCGTGACGAAACCGCCTCACCATCCGAGGACACCAGCACAGCCCCGTTCGTCGTCCCACGGCCCGGCTGGGCGGCAGGAACGGACACCGGTGGGGTGGTGTTCTCCCCTGAGGGAGACACAGAGGAGGGAGGAGCGGGGGCGTACAGCTTGGCGTGTTCGGGGCAGTAGTCGGACTCGTCGAGGATCCAGCCGTCGCAGCCCTCGAAGTAGCAGTGCTCGGCGTGCGTCGCGGTCGAGCGGTCGACGATGTAGAGCAGGTGGCGGTCAGTCAGATCCCGGACGACGATCTTCTTCCCACCTTGGGTCAGCTCCACAGACCCGTTGCAGACCTTGCCGATGAACGGCTCGTCGTACCAGAACGCCCGGACGATCTCGCCCGTGTTCGGCTCGCCTTCGTTCCACGGTCTAGGTGCGGGTGTTGACTGCCCCGCCTGTTCGATGCTCACTCCGACACCTCCGACCGCGGAACCTGCGTGAAGTGCTCCGCCTGCCATGCATTGACAACTCGCCGCACCTCGTCGACCCCCACCAGATGCCGCACCGGGGAGCCAGCAGCCACGCACAACTCCCGGTAGTGCTGAAGTACGTCCATCAGCAGAGCGTCCTGAGCCCGGAACACCACCACCGGCTCGTCCTCCCCGACCGACCCTCGCTCCAACGTGACCCGGCCGTACTTGTTGTCGATCGCCATGGTCAAACCCCGTCCTCGTACGTCATTGCTCTCTCCCTGCGTTAGCTGCGTCTCGTGCATCCCGGATCCGACGTGCATGCGCCGGCTGGTTCTCCAACACCTGCCCAGACGACAAGTTCCGGCAGGTCTCCCCCACCACGGCATGGCACTGGACTTCCGGGCAGACCACGGTCTCCGCGAGATCCCGTTCCATCCGCCACTCCGCGTCCTCGAGGGACAGCCTCCGCGCCCACTCCGTCACGACGCCACCCGCCGACGGGCTTTCCACTCCGCACCCCTCTGCGCGTTGAAGACGCTGCAGGTACCGCAACGGCAGCCGTAGTTCGTGTAGCCGTTCCCAGTCCACTCGCGCTCGGCGAGCCTGGCGTCTCTGGCCTCGGCGCAGCGCTGACGGTGGAAGACGGCACAGACCTCGCAGCGGCAACCTCGGTTGTAGGCAGTCCCGGTTCCGTGTCTCACGATGCCTCCCGGCATTTGAAGCAGGACCCGTCCGGGTCGAGCCAGGCCTCACACCTTCGACATGACTTCGGTCTTCGGACGTTGATCTTGCGCGCGGGCAGGAGGTCACCTTGGGAGCCCTCTACGTGTTGGTCCTCTTGGGTGGATGGTCTAGTGGTTGGTAGTAGGTCATCCAGGTGAGCTCTCAATCGCGGTTTCTGACCTCTCAATCGACCAGAACCACCCGATCCTGACCCATGAAAGTCGTTTTCATGGGTCACCTGGGAGACCTCCGGAACGACGGAATGAGAGTCCTCCTGGAAGACCTCCGGGTTGGAGTTATCCACAGGCTGTGCGTCCCTTGTGGATCCTGATTGAGAGGTCTCCTGCGTGACCCCCGAATCCCGGCCCAGAGGCACCAGATCCACCCGCTCCAACAGGTCCTCCGGAAACACCAGCCGGTACTCCGTCGCCTTCCCGTGTCCCGACCGGCCACCACCCCGAGACACCTGCAGCAGCAACCCGTACTCGTCTCTCAGTGCCTGCACGCACCGCTTCACTGTCGACGTCGACTGCCCCGTGTCCCCAGCCAACGACTCCAATCCCGGCCGCACGCGAGTCCCGTTCGGGTCGGCGTAGGTCGACAACACCAACGCCACCAGCTTCACCCGGACCGGGAGAACGGCGCGCCGGATCAGCCGCTCCCACTCAAACCGGCTCACGGGCTGCACTACGCGACGTCCTCTCGGCTCTGCTTGTAGGCACGGTTCTTCCGCTTGACCAGGCGCTGGTAGCGGCGCTCCAAAGTCACCACCGCAGGAGACCGGTCGCCGCGGCCGTAGGCGGCGTGCCCTTCCTTGAGCAGGCGGTCCGGGTCGGCCATCAACGCCAACGCGAGCAGCACCTGAACGAACAGCGCAGGGTCTTGCTTTGCCCATGGATTCAGCATCTCAGCGGCGTGCACGGGGTTGCCGCCCTCAGCCATCTGGATCACTATGCGGGCGCGTTCCAGGATCTCCGGGGGGAGGTAGCGGATACTCATGCGGGCATCACATCCCATTCCGGATGTTTCACGGAATAACGCGATGTTTCACGCCCGTGCTCTGTGGACAACTTGTGTGTAACTAGGACTCCGGTGAGGCTCATGCGGCCCTCCCGAGGTGGCGGTCGCGGAGCCGGCGAACGACGGCATCGTCGACTCCGTACTCCCGGGCCAACGGCTTCACGCCCCACCCCTGACTCAGCCGCTCCAGAGCGTCGGCCTGCTGTTCCCTGGTGAGGCGTTGACACCTCGGGCCGCCTTTGCCGTCGGAGATCTCGACGGGCCGGCCGTGCAGGATCTCGTCGCGTTCGGCGACGGAGGTGCCACCCCACACCCCGTGGCTCTCACGGTTGGCGAGGGCGTAGGCGCGGCACTCCTCAACGACGGGGCAGGCGTTGCAGATGGCTTTGGCGCGGATGCCGTCGCTGCTGCCCTGGTTGGGGAAGAAGACTTCGGGGTCCTCGTAGCGGCAGAGGGCGCGGGTTTGCCATTCGAGGCGTTCCGCCATCAGGCCGGCGAGCGGCTGATAGATCTTCGCGGCGGTCATGGCTTGGCCCGTTCGACTCGGGTCATCCAGTACGTGGCGTGCAGGGCTCGGAGGGTGACCCGGCCGCAGGCGTCGAGCAGGCCCTTCTCCTGCATGGACCGGACAGTCGGCGGCCCAGCCTGCCCGAGGACGGGGAGGCGCTTAACCAGGTCGTCTTGGGTGGTGACGTAGCCGTTGCGGATGGCGTCGACGAGGGGTCCGCATTCGCGGGTGAGGTGCTTCCGCTGAGGGCGGCTAGCGCGGCGCCACACCTCGTCTGCCTCGATGAGTTGGACGACTGTGGTGATGCCCTGGCGGGTCGCGAGAGGGTGTCTGCGCATTGCTTCTGCGTCGTCGGGAGTCATGTCACCTCCTTGAGGGGGAACGGTGGAACAGAAGATCAGGCCGTGGCGTGCTCGTTGCCGCACTGCACCCAAGTCACGTCGCCCTCGACGGTGGCAACGTCGGAGTAGTTGTCGTCGTCGTCCTCGGGGCAGGGCACGATGTGGACCTTGTCGGCGCCGGAGATGACTCCGATGCGCCAGACCTCCGCGCAGCGCACACGCAGCAGCACGCCGTTCGAGGTGGACACGAGGTAGTGGTCGAGGCCCAGCGCTTCGAACTCCTCGCGGACGTCGCCTTCGACCTCGATCTGGTCGTCGCTGTAGCCGTAGATCTTGATGCTCATCGTTTGGGCCTCCTTGGGGTAGCGAAGTAGGGGTGCCGCCCGGCCTGGAACCACGCCTAGGTACAGGCCGAGCGGCGGCATGGCGCGGGAACGCCGGGTCAGGGTGCGAACAGCAGCGGCAGGTCGCCCTCGTCGGGCCACTCGTCGTTACCGTCCAGGCGGGCTTCGATGATCAGGTTGTCGAGTTCTTCCAGCGCCGCCTCGACAATCACGCGGACTATTTCGGGGGCGATCTCGGCGGCGGCTTCCTGCGCGGCGTCGAGGATGCGGGTCACTTCGTCACTCATGCGAGGTTCTCCTCCAGCTTCGCGCGGATCTCGTCGAGCATGTCGTCGGTGTCCGAACCGCGGCCGTCGAGCGCTTCGAGCTTGCCGACGACAGCGAAGAGGGCGTCGCGGAGTTTCAGCGGGTCGGTGTCGACGAGACGGTCGACGAGGTTGTGGATCTCTTCGGGGGTCATCACTTGACCCCCACCGTCAGCGTCTCGACAGCAGCCTTGAGCGCTCGCTGTGTGACCTCCTTGGTGACGCCCGCCTTCGCTTCGTTGACGGCTTCGCGCATGTCCTTGGAGATCACCTCGCGCGTGGCCTGCTCGATGAGCTGACGCAGGTTCGCTGGCTTCTGGTTGCCGTATCGATCGCGGCTCTCAGTCGTGCCGGAGAGGAACGCTTCGAGCTCGATCCGCACCATCTCCAGGATCGACAGCGGCTCGCCCTTCTTCTCACCCCAGGGCGTGCGTTGCTGGATCGGCTGGGCCATCACCTCGCTGACGATGCCGCGGATCTCGTCCAGCACGGCCTCGCCGACCTTTTCGCGAGTCTCCTTCTTGGCCTCGTCGCGGACCTCCTTGATGAGCGCGGCCGCGGCCTGCTGGACGACTTCGCCGCGCAAGTCGCGCTGTCCGACGGCCTCGCCCTCCTCGTCGTACTCGATGCCGAGCAGTTGGTTCAGGTCCAGTTCGAGCTTCATCGGTTCTGTCCTTTCGGGGCTTCGATGGTCGGGAACGGGACGCTCTCCACATCCAGTACCCACGCTTGGAGCATCAGCTGCAACAGGTCGGGTTCGGTCATGCCGCCACCCCCGACGAGAAGTACCCGCCGTGGATCTCGGCGAGCTTGTTCAGCACACCCGGGAAGTCGTCCGCTTCCAGCAGTGGGAGGAGGAGTTCCCGGAAGGCTTGCGTGGAGTGGCCTTCGTAGCAGCGTCCGCCCCGGACAGGGCAGCCCAAGGTGACGTCGTCGGCCCAACCCCGGACGAGGTCTGGGGAGTGGAGGATGTTGGTGCCTTCTCCGGTGTTGGTGTGGATGCGGTATTCGATGGCTCCGAGGGCGTTGGAGCAGATGACGGAGGCGTGGTTGGTGAGGGTGCGGGTCCAGAAGTGGAGTCCGGCGATGTAGTGGGTGGCGATGGCCTGCTCCACCGAGTGTCGGGTGCTCATCGGGAGACCTCCGAGACGAGGACGGCGCGCCACTCGCGCAGCGCTTGGATGGCGGCGTCGACCTTGTCCAGCTCGATGCAGTCGCGGTACAGCAGCGGCCACACGGCTGTCTTCAGTCGCTCACGCTCGTCGTTCGCTGCGACCCGGGCAGCTTCCTCGCTGTCGGGGTGGACCGCGCAGTAGTGGGCGCCGTAGCTGCCGGTCTGCTTGGTCCGCATGCTGTCGAGCTTGAAACGGTCACCGAACCCAGTGACGGTGAAGGACTGCTTGGCGACCTTGTTGACCGTGGTGGTGCGGAGGTAGCGATCACCGCCGTGGCTCACCTGGTAGTAGGCGATCGGTGCGCCGGGCTTGATCCAGTCGGTGTCCGAGTGTCGGGCGTTCACTTGGGCACCTCCGCCTTCAGGTCGCGGCGGTGAGCATCGAGCTTGGCAGCCTCCGTGGCGAGGTCCCAGAGGTAGACCGAGGCCGACCGAGGGGCGTTGACAAACTCCTGGACGACGTCGGCCGCAACCCCGACGGCGCCACTTCGCAGGCCGTCCTTCGCGAAGCTCTGCGCTTCCATGCGGATCCGCGAGGCTGCTGCCTCCAGGGCTCGGGCCATCGCATCCGCCAGGCGTGTCAAGTCGGCGACGCGGTCGTCTTCTTCGGTTCGGGAAGGCATCAGATTCTGCCGATCAGTTGGAGGAGGAAGAGGAAGGAGGCGACTCCGAGGACACACCCCGACAGGGCCGCCATGATCACGAAGAGGGTGGTGACCACCCAGTCCTTCACGGACTCAGCCACATCACCCCACCGAACCCACTGCGAGTGGCTAATGCTCACGGGCTGTCCACCCCCTCGAAGTCGAGGAGCGACAACGGCACCCACCGCTGGCAACCGCGGCCGATGATGGCCACGAGAACGGGCACCGTGCCCGTCGTCCACGGTGGAGCGATCGTGTGGACTCGGACATGGACGACCTCATCCACGCCGTTCTCGTCGAGGTGGTACAGCGCCACATCGCCGGGCTCAGGCCGCGTCATCGGGGATCACCTCCGGCCGCTCCGTGAGGTGGGCTGAGTAGTGCCTGGCGTACCGCCGGTCGGCCTCAGTGATCACTTCAGGATGGGAACTGTGCAGGCCACGCTTGAATCCCCAACTGGCCGCATTCCCGCACGAACGACAGAGGCGCTGGCCGATGCGGGTCGGGCTCGTCACGAGGTTAGGCGGCTTTAGCGGGTGGCCATTCTTGCAGTGAGTCTTGCGAGCCAAGTGGTGACGCCCATGCCGCACCTGATCAAGTGTGTTTTCCGAGCCGGTGCCCCATGCGAGGTTATCCACGCAGTTGTTGAGCGAGTCACCGTCGAGGTGTCGCACCTCTTGCCCATCGGGCCGCGGCCCATGGAAAGCCTCCGCAACTAGCACATGCACGGAGATCTTCCTCGGGCCATGCCCCTTCGACAGCTTGACGCTCCGGCGTCCCAACTGGACGGGGAGCTTCCTCATGAAGCCAGTCAGGCGATGACCATGAGAAGTGGTTCGATCAAGGCTTCGCACACGGCCGATGCTCGATACCTCGTAGAGACCTTCGTATCCGACAACGGGACGCCACTCTTCGAAGCTCACGCTGCATCACCTCGAAGATGGATGTCTCCCGCGTCGTCGAGCAGGACGTAACCCCACGCGTGATGGAGGAACGGGATCTCCGCCGGAGACCGGGAGTCCCACGTGTGGATCAGCCACCCGTACTCGTAGTACTCGGTGCGGGTGTTGGTGACCCGGCCGTGATCTCCGCGAGTGCCATCACCGCACAGGTGGACGATGTTCGACGGGGACCACGGACCGAAGCGGCGGGTGAGGCGGTGGTGCATCGTGTCCCCGCGGGCCTCCCCGCAGATCTCGCAGCATCCGTCGCTCCTGGCCGCGACGATCAGACGGCACTCGCGCTCGTTCATGGCTTGCCTCGCTGCATGGTCTGCTTCGGCTCCAGCGACTTCAGGAACTTCTCCAGGTCCTGATCCGACGCGGCGGAGATCTCCGCGCCCTGCGAGTACTCGGTGTACTCCCCGGAAACGCGGTCCCAGTCGACCTTCCCGTCCGCGAGCACCCACCCGTTGGTCTTCGCCACCACAGCGGCGCGAGACTGGAGCCGTGCCCGCGCGGTGGTCACTGGCGGCGGGGCGTCAGCGTCACGGTGGTTGGTGGGGATGTGCAGCACCTGGATCAGCGCGATGCGTTCGGCGATGGACATGGCCTTGATGGTGTCCTTCGCCTCCCCCGGAACCACGGCGGTGACCGAGTCGCCGGCGGGCCCGGTGAAGGTGTACTCGACCTCGACGATCGTGATGGGGTCCTTGGCGTCGATGGTTTTCGCTTCGAGTCGGGTGAAGTTGAGGAGTTTGGGGACGGGCCCGATGATGCCGTGTTCACGGAAGGCGGGAGCGGTGGCTTCCATGATCTGTTCGATGCCGCGGAACTCGAACCCGAAGTGGGTGTTGCGTTGCGACTTGCGGACCTGGGTGACCTGTCGCATGACGGCGTTGAGGGCCTGGTGGATGGTGGGCGTCTCGGTCATCAGGCCACCACCGGTGCTGTTGTCGCTCATCACGCCACCTCCCGGACGAGAGGTTCACCGATCAGCTTCTTCAGCTTGTCCGACTGGACGTTCTCCAGGTAGTTGTCCTTCGCCACCAGGAACTTCCGGAACGCCACCTCATCGGCCTGCACCGGGATCAAGTCGTAAGTCTCGGGTTGGATGTGCAGGATCAACACCCGCTCCACCGGAACCATCGGCCGCTCCTCGTCATCGACCACCATTACCTCGGCGTACCGGTAGGCCGCGCACTGGAGGGCGTGCTGTCCGTAGATCCGACTGCTGGTCTTGTAGTCGACCAACGACACACCCCGCCCGGGGAGGTCCTGGATCGAGTCCAGTCGGCCCGCGTAGTTGTGCTTCCGCGACGCCACGATCACTTCGTCGAACAGCGAGGTGGGGTTCCAGTCCTCCACGTACTGCGCGTACCCGCGCACGTAGGGGGCGAGCTCTGCGGGGACCTCGACCTCTTCCCCTGCGATGTACTTCTCCGCGAGCGTGTGCACGTCCGTGCCCCGGATCGCCGCGGTGTCACGTTGGTTGTCCGGGATGCCTGCGAGAAGCGACAGGGTGGGGCCGTAGCCGTGGTGCTCGATGTCAGCGGCGAGGGTCGAGATGTTGTCCAGTGCGTGCCGGGCGACGGTCTTCGCCGCCCACCTCGGCAGTGCGTCCTTCGGGATGCCCTTCAGGGCGGTGGTGACGGAGGTCGCCCACCGACCGTCGATCTTGTAGCGGTGCGACGCCTCGAAGAACTGGACGCTCATGCGGCTTCCTCTCGGGGTCGGCCGGCCACGAATGTCGGGTTCGTGTCACCGTGGAGAGCAACCCACTTCCCTTCCCTGCGGGGTGCGCAGGGTTCGTTGACGTGGGTCCAGCGGAACCAGTAGTTGATGGCCCACCCGCCGCAGGCGGAGCAGGTTCCGTGGATGTGGGGTCCGGTGACGTCGCAGCGTTGTTCGAGGGTGTAGAAGAACAGGCACCTCATGCTGCTGCCTCCTGGTCGAGGAGTCCCATGCGGTAGGCGATCGCGACAGCGTCAGTCCGGTTCCGGGCGTCCAACTTGCTGTACAGCCCCCGAAGTGCCCGCTTGGTCTGTTCGTACGTGGCGCCGTACCGCCGGGCGACGGCCGCGTTCTTCAGCCCCTCAGCGACGAGGTGCAGCAGCCGGATCTCGTCGTCGGTGACCCCGGGGAAGCCGTCCTGGTGGGTGGTGAAGCAGCGGAGCTTCCCGACCTGGGAGGTGACGGGTCCGAGGGTGATTCCTGCTTCGGCGAGGAGCCGCGCGACTTGGGGGATGGTGGTGGTGTTGATGGCGAGGGCGATGTTGCGGGTGGTCATGCCGCCTCCCCTTCCAACCCGGCGGGCTTCCCGTGGCGGTGCTTGGTGAACTGCCAGATCACGTTCAGGGACAGACGCATCCCCATGACGATCCCGTCCACGTAGTCCGGGTCCAGTTGGGCGGGCTTCAGCCGGTACTCGTTCAACGCGTCGTCGAGGTGCTTACAGGCTTGTTCGATGTCGCGGTGGATGGTGTCGGCCGCGACGAGGCGGAGTTGTTGGGCGATCTCTTCCAGTCGGTCGAGTTGGCCGGGGCGTGCGGAGATCGAGGCTTCACTGTCGATGCGCTTGGCGAGTTCGTTGAGGTCGGGGCGCGGCTTGGGTGGCCCGGCGCAGCCGATCTTGCAGCCTCCGACACCGCCACACTCAGAGCACTCGTTCACAAGATCTCCTCGGTCGACTTGTCCCGAATCACATCCACCAGCTCCGGGCGGACGGCGAGGACGAGACGCCAGCGGCCGTCGATCTCGCCGTGGAAGGTGATGTACTCGCGAGTCTTCGTCGCGGTGGCGACGCCGAAGAGGAGAGCCGGGTGGGGCATGGTCACCGAATGCGCCTGGACTGTCTCCACGTGGCCGTTGGTCCACACGATCTCGTAGGACTTCAGCGGGCCGTAGTCGAACTTCTCGTCGGCGTTCATCAGTTCCGCCCGTCCTTTCCGGCCTTGCGCGGCTTCTCCACCTCGTCGTCGAGGATCTTCTGTGCCGTCTTCGAGGCGGCCTTCACGTTCACTTGCCGCTTCACCTCGGTGACGGCCTTCTTGATCACGCCCATCACTCGCTCACCGACAGGCCGCAGTCCTCGACGCGGACGTTGACCGTGTCGGCGAGATGCCGCTTCGTCATGCCGTGGTTCGTCGTCTCGATCAGATCCGGGGCCATCACGCCTCCTTGGCGGTGTAGTGCGAGGGAAGGCAAGGGCAGTCCAGCCCTTCGAGGTTGTGGCCGTCGTCGGCCATCGATCCGTGGTGGACGATCAGGTGCCGCTGCCGGTCGGTCACCTGAGCCCAGTACTCGACCGCCTCGTCGACGCCGTTGTGGTCGTCGGAGTGCAGCGGCTTCGCGGCGGCGGGCTCACCGTCCCGAGGACAGGGCGAGTAGTGGGCGTGCACCACGCACGCGGGGACGAGCGCGTCCTGGTCGGTGTCGTAGATCGCGGAGATCACACAGTGCGCCATCACGCCTCCGCCTGCTTCGCGCACTTCTGGCACTCGGGTGTGCTCTCGACCGCCCACCAGTCCGTCTTCCAGTGCCACCCACTGGCGCCGCACAGCGCGAGCGTGTCTCCCGCGCCGTAGCGGTGTTCCCTGGCGTTCTCGACGCCGATGTCCGGCACGAGGTGCTTCCGGGCACCTTTGCGGCCAGTCAGGTAGAGCCGAGCCCACTGGTGCCCCTTCGGGATGGGCGTCTTCGCCACTCCCCACTTCGGGTCGTGCGGGCACTCGACCGAGATCGCCTTGGCCGCCTCGCGAAGCCCAACCTCGACTCGGAAACCCGCCTTCTCGTCGCGGCGACGCTGCTCCGCGTTCGGCTCGAACTGACGCCACGCCTCGTCGAGACTCATCACGCCATCGCGGACCGTGGAAATTCCGGTCATGCAGCCGCACGGCGCGTACATCAGCCACGAGCAGTCGTCGATCGGTGTGGGCTTGCCGTCGATCTCGAACAGCACGGTCGTCATGCCATCAGCTCCACTCGGATGTCTCTGTCTGTTCGGGACTCGTACCCGGCCTGCCAGATCGGCCCGTTCGACTTCAACGCACACGACAGACACACCCGCTCCAACTCCAGGGGAGCCATCGGAGCTTCGTCATGCACTGGGTCCCCGTACACCGCCACCGACGCCAACTCCCCCGGATCCAACGCACACCACCCGCAGTCGGCGATCTCGAACCCCGGGTCCACCGTCACGTGGATGTAGGAGAACTTCGCCTTGAGTAAGGCGATGCGTGCGTCGAGGGGCGGGAGGAGGTCCAGCCGGCTGGGCTGGGCCGGGATCTGTTCGGGGGCGGTGGCGCGTCGGCAGCGGCGCGGCAGGTGCAGCCGGGCACTCACGACACACCGCCGAGGTCGAGCGGGCGGACCAAGTACTCGGCACTCTCACGGGACACCGGGGCGGGCCGACAGAACTCGGGCAGGCTCGCGACCGCCGCGAGGTTGGCCGCGACGAACTCGTCCACCGTGGGAAGTCGCAGCAGCACCGGGTTCCCATCCGTCGTGGTAACGATGATCGGGTGCCCGGACGCGGCACTCAGCAGCTCATGCGGCACCGGGTTGATGACGGGCAGGCCTTCGCGTTCAGCGCGTTCTTCGGCGGGGGTCACTGGTTCACCCACCTGTACAGGGTGGCCAGCAGCACCAGCCCGGACATGCCCCCAGCAACCTGACGCTTCCACGTCAGACGCGCCTTGAACCACGACAACGACCAGCGCTGCGCCTGAACTCGCGGCAGCCCCGGGACTGTCCCGTCTTCCTCCGGTTCCACTGTGGGCCACGTCGGCTCCAACACCCGCTCCAACTCGTTCACCCGAAACAGGACAGCGGTGGACTCCCGCGCTTCCAGGTCGGCCAGGATCAGCGCCGCAGCGGCCACGGCCTGTGCGTACAGCGGGGTTGTTTCACGACGCGGCAGCGGGGGACGCTCACCGGACAGCCAGTCAGCCGGCGCGGTCACTGGGCACCGCCCTCGAACGGCGTCGGGTAGCGGCCATCGGACGCGCCGTCCACGAACGCCAGAAGGTGCAGCAGGAGTTCACGCTGTCCCCGCGAGTACTCGGTCTCACGCGTGGCGGAAGCCAGCTTCTCCTTCAGGTGCTGGTGCAGCGCCGACAGGACGAACGAGTCGTCGGCGCTCGGCTTGCGCGCGGTCACTGGGCCACCTCCGGGAGGTCCGTGTAGGCGACCTCGGTCATAGCTCCGAAGGTCTCCGCGATCTCCGACAGCACCCCCACCGGCGCGGGGTGCCACACCTGGTGGCAGACGTCGAAGTGCTCGACGTCGCCTCCCGGGCGGAGAGCGAACAGGTGGTGGGCTTCGTCCGGTACAAGCAGGTAGCGGGTCAGCGTGGTCACTGGGACACCGCCTGACGCTGACGGATCGCGAACGACCAGAGGCGGGTGAGACGACGACAAGTCTCGTGACCTTCGTCGCAGTAGCTGACGTCGAAGCCGTAACCCGCCGGCTCTGCGTCCCACTCCGGGCCGAAAAGGGCGGTGGCTCCCTGGCGGTAGTGACCGAACAGCTGCCCCAGCACGCACGATCTGGCCAACCAAACATCGAAGCTTGCCAGGTTCATTCGCTGTTCCCAGCCGGGAAGCTCCTCATCGAGAAGCTTCACTCCGGCGCGCACACGCGACGCCAGCGAGGTTCGTTCGGTACTCTTCGTCTCGTCCATGAGGGCGATCTCCTCTTGGTCAGGCGGCCCCACGGCGCAACGTGGGGCCGCTCTACATTCAGGCGGACTTCGGCGTGCGGAACGACGCTTCGGGGCTGTAACCCAAGGCCTTGAGCTTGGCCGCCAATTGCGCGAGCTCACGATCGTGCTTCGATACCTGGAACGAGGTCTTGGTCTGCGCCTTCTCCAGCGTCTGAAGACGGCCTTCGTGGTTGATGGAGGCGGCCTCCAACTTCGCGAGGCGGTTGCCGTACTCATCGAAGGACCGGCGCTGCTCCGGGGTTAGTTCGTCCTGCCGGACGTTCCGTACCTCGTTCTTCGCCTTGCCGAACTGGCGCTTGCCCCGCTTCTGGTGACGTTGCGCCTCGGTCTTGTGCTCGACAGCGGAAGCCACCCGATATCCCTCGCCGGGGACGTTGACCATCGACCGCTTCTCGTTCTCCAGGAGCCGCTTCTTGGCGGCGTAGAACGCGCTGCGGTCGGCGATGACATCGAACCCTGCGGCAGCGGACAGGTCGTCGTAAGTGACGATGTCGCCTGGGCTCTTCGTCTTGAGGAGGTCGTAGATCGGGGCCCATTTCGGCCGATCGCCTTTGACTTCGAACATCGTGCGGGTCCCTCTCAGCTGATCTTCGCCGTGAAACGGCCGTACATCTTGCGGTAGTCCCCCAGCCCGACGTACCGACCGGCCTTCTCCACGAACATCTGGAACTTTTCGACGTCGAGGATGGTTTCGTCGACCAGGAAGGACGTCTCCAGTCGCCAGTCGGCGAGGCGGGGACGGCAGCGCATGATCTTGACGGCCTGCTGTCCGACGGGCCGGTAGTCGATGAACGGGGAACCGGTGAGACCGTCGCCCCACAGGCCGTCGAGGTCGCGGGGGCCGTCGTATTCGAGTTCGGCGTATTCGTGGAGGACGTTGGCCCCGTCGAGGAAGACCATGCCTTCCTTGGTCTTCTTGGCGGCCTGCCAGAGCGACGCGTAGATATTCTGGAGTGGGATGACGGGGCCGCGTTCGTTCATGTACCAGCCCATGGTCCATTCGAGGCGGGCTACCTGGAGGCGGTCCTCGTCGGTCTGCTTGGTGCGCTTGTCGGTGATGCGCTTCTTCTCGCGGTTCGTCTCGTCGAATGGGTTCAGGAGCTTCTCCGAGTTGTGGAGGAGCATGGTGCCTGCGCCTTCGAGGGTGACGGTGATTTCCTGCATTGCGGTCTCCTCATGCGGTTGTTCAGCTTCGGTCGACTTCGTCCCTGTCTGGGTGTCGGTGCTGTCCGCGTGCGGGTCGGGGGCTCGAACCCCGATGCCTGCCAGTCCCGCTCCGTTCCTTGTCTTGCGGAGCCGCGCCATGCCTAGCCGTGCCGTGTCCCGCCGCGCCGAGCCGAACGTGGAGTCCCAGGACTCGAACCCGGGCGTGTGCCACCACTCCGCCATCTCCTTGCCGCGCCCTGCCCAGCCGCGCCCATCCGGGCCAAGCCACGCCAAGCCACGCGTGGGCGTCCAGGACTCGAACCTGGATGTGTGCCACTCGCCCGCCTTCCATGCCTTGCCCAACCCAGCACCGCCGAGCCGCGCCACGCCCCGCCCTGCCAAGCACTGCCGTGCACTGCCGCGCGCGCTCCCGACTGGAGTCGAACCAGCCGTACGACCATCGGAGCCACCACATCCCTTGCCATGCCGGGCCGCGCCAGGCCTTGCCATGCCGCGCGGTGCCGCGCCGCGGAGCGCCGCGCCCAGCGTGCTCCCAGGTGGAGTCGAACCGCCTGTACGACCATCGGAGCTCCTTCCTTGCCGCGCCGCGCCCAACCGAGCCATGCCGGGCCCAGCCCTGCCGTGCCATTCCCAGCGCCCCCGGGAGCGGAGTCGAACCGCTCCTACGACCATCCGGGGTCTTGCTCCTTGCCTGGCCGAGCCCGGCCGCGCCGTGCCGCGCCCCGCCAAGCCACGTTCTTGGAAGATCAAGCGCTGCGGTTGCGGTGCAACTTCGCCGATCTGTTGGTCGCGCCGAACACGGACACGTCAGCGGCTTCGGCGGGCTTCACGTCGACGGTGTGCTCCAAGGCCTTCGCGATCGCGGCGACGTGCTCGTCGGTGAACCGCATGGAGCGGCCAACCTTCAGGCAGCTCCAGCGGCCCCGCTTGACGCCGTTGCGGAGCCAGAAGCCGGGCCCGCCGCCGAACATGGCTGCGACCTCTTCGACGCTGTGCGTGTTCATGCCGCGTCCTCCGCTGCTCGGCGGGGACCTGTGGTGCGTTCGGTGGTCTGCCGCCTGGCGGGGGCCACCTTTTCGATCTTGGGTTCGGCCTTCTTCGGCTCGTCTTTGGGCTTGTCTTCGCCGACGAGGAGGTCGTCGACGGGGACGCCGTAGAGCCGTTCAGCGCGGAAGGCGAGGGCGAGCGAGGCCGGCTTGTGTCCGGTTTCGATCTGCCGCAGCGCTCCGCCCGTGATCTTCAGCAGCTCGGCGGCCTGGTCGGACGTGATGTCCATCCGGGCTCGGCATCGCCGCCAGATTTTTCCGTTCGCTTCGGGCATGTCTCCATGGTGCACGACGGTGCACGATGGGTCAAGTCACGACTTGAAATGGTGCACGATGGTGCGCTACGCTTCACGACATGAGGGTCTTGCAGGGGAAATCTCAACGTCAAAAACGTCTACAGCGACGGATACGACACGGTGCGTCATGCACGCTGGTGCGCTATGGTTCATGCGTGGCCGAGACGCGACCTCACACCCGGGACTACACACCCGAAGCCAGGCAACGTCTCGGCTTAGCCGTGCAACGTGCCCGCGAAGCCATGGGTCCCCACCCCTACAGGCCGTCGTTCGCGACCCTCATCGGCAAAAGCGTCCGCAGCCTCGTCAAGCTCGAACAGGGTGACCCCGTCGGGCCCACCGTCTACGAAGCCGCCGCGGACCATCTCCCCGGCTGGACCCGGGACACGCCAAAGGCGATCCTCGAAGGCGGCGAACCACCCGCGCTTGAGGCAGAGCAGGCGGAGGAGGCGCCCATATCAGCTGCGCGCCGGCGGATCATCGAGATGACGGAGGAGGAGATCGCTGAACGCGTCGTGGAGATGGCCGAGCTGAAGGGCATGAAGGCTGCGGGTGAGCTGCTGCGCAGCATCAACGAGATCCGGGCTGAGGCGCGGCAGCGTAGCTAGACTGCCCGGGTTCCGCTTGTTACGTGACAAATCCGTGACAGCTGTTGCAACTTGCGTGGTTCCTCACCCAAATAGCGGTAACGGCAGGGCCGAATGGCGCGAACTGTCGAGAGACGACCATGTAGATCCGCGGGGAGAGTCGAGGGAGTCGCGTCATGTTTGAGCAGGTCAGAGTTCCGGTTCATCGGTGGCTCTTCGGGGTGGCGATCGTGTTGACGGTCCTCGCGGTGCCTTACGTCATGTGGGCGCCCGCACAGAACTTGCCGACTGCGATCGTGATGTTGCATTTGACCACGACGGTGGGGTTGTGGTTGTTCGCGGAGCTGCGGCGGCAGTGGTGGTTGCGGAGCCAGTTGCAGGGGGACTTGACTGATCTGGTGGCTGCGGTAGAGCGTCGATGACCGGGGGCGGCCCTGGACCCAGGCCGCTGCCTCCTGGACGAGAGAAGACCCCCGGTACTTCCCACCGGGGGTCTCGTCATGTCAGGGGTGGCGCGGATTCACCAGGGGACTTCAGTCGTCTCCGCCTGAGACATTCGAGCAATCAGGCGAAGCTCACCAGCGATCTTCTCCAGTCGATCCAGCTGTCCCGGACGGGCAGAGATCGACGCTTCCCAGTCGACGCGATCAGCCAGCGCACGAAGCGTCTCGCCCCAGTCATCCACGGGGTACCTCAAAGTACCGGCGAGACGCCTCCGCGAGGTCTGGTCGGAGCCTCTCGACTTCGGCGATCAGGGCGACCAGCTCGGGGCGGTCGTGGCAGTACCCGTGCGGGTCGGATTCGTAGTCCCACTCGTCGACGCGCTCCCGGGCGGTGATGACCGCCTGTTCGATGGGCACGGGGTAGAAGCGGGGTAGCACCGTGACGTCAGCGATGACGTTCATGTCGCCCTTGCCGAGGACGCCCCGCAACCGCTCTGCGGTGTGATGGACCAGCGAGTCACCAGAGTCATCCACGGCCCACCTCCAGTTGGGCTTCCTGCCAAGCCAACTGCTCTTCGCGGGCGGCTTCGTCCTCGTGTTCCCGGATGTGGCTGCGGTAGCAATCGCGGCACATCACGCGGGGGCTGCAGGCCATGCAAGCATCCATGTCGTTCAGCTCGAACCACCCGCCGCACTTGACGCAGTCGGCGGGCATCTCCGGCATCAGGCCGCTCAGGTCATCCACGGGGCACCTCCGACCAGTCCTCAATCTCCAGGATGCGGCGACGGTAGACCGTTCCGAACTTCTGCTCCGACTTGATCCACTCATCCAGTGGAAACACGCGCTCGATACCGCCAGCGCGGATGTGGTAACCCCCACCGGTCATCTGCGTGGCGTGCTCGGTGATCGGGTCGACGTCGGCCTCGCGTGCGACTCGTCGGATGTTCAGCAGCGCATCCTCGGGGAGCTTCCCGGACTGATACCAGAAGTCGACGATCTTTTCGATCTTGCGGATCGCCTCAGCCGCGTCAGCCACGGGGCACCTCCACTCCGACGCCACGCAACGTGTCGACCCACACGGGGTGGCCGCCACCCTTTTCGTCGATTAGGTACACGGCTTCGCGGCCTGTTGACGGAAGGAGCGCCCCGAGAACGCCAGTGGCAAACAGCGCGGTCTCTCCGATGTACTGTCCGCGGAACAGCACCTTGCCTGCCGGTTCGCTAGTCTCTGTCACGTCGACTTCCTCCTTGGGGTTGTCGTCCATGCCCCGGGGGTGTTCGCGCACTCGCCGGGGTCCTTGCTGCCACGGTACGTCAGGCCGCGTCGTCCGCGAACGGGTCGGCCGGCTGAAACACCGCGCGGTTGAGGTGCATGAACGCGTCCTCGAACGCCGTGCGCGCGATGGCCAGCTGGCGCGGGTCGGTCGGTACCGTCGGCCGGGCACCCACCCAGCGCCAGAGCTTGGCGACGTCCCGCTCGACGCACTTGATCTCGTTGACGGTGTCAAGCGCATCCGGAGTCTGTTCGGTCATGCCCTTCAGTGTCGCACGGACCACCGACAGAACCGCTTACTCAAGGATCGGGCAGGGCGGCTTCATGGGGCGTCCGCAGGCGCGACACCACTCGTGGGTCAACCCGCACGGCTCGGGGCAGACCTCGGGGTCGTGGTCCCACTCGCCGTAGTGCTGGCACGGCGGGGCGAGAACCGAGTCGGCGAACTTCGCCGGGTCCGGGTTGCCCAGCAGCGCACCGACCTCGAACAGCGTATTCCAGCGAGGGTCGTCATGCATGTCCATACCCCTGTCTGACGTCGCACCTCCCAGATCGTCCGGAGGCGTCCCGAAGCTGTCCCCGCCGGGGACACGGACCATCGATCCGGGAACGCGCTAGAACGCGCTAGAACTCGCTGAGCTGCGGTGGACCTGGAGTTTCGTTCCTCCACATGGGTGAAAAACGGGTTCGAAACCCGTCGCTCACCCCAAGAACCTGCAGGTCAGAGACCTGTATTCGGAAGGTGTCCCCGTAGACCCCGAAATGTGTCCCCACGGATCATGTTTCGGGGTTCACACTTGTCCCCATGGACACCATCATCAGTTTCATCCGGGACCGTCTCGAAGCGGATCGCCAGCTCGCTATCGAGGCGAAGGGCATGTCCCAGGGTACGTGGACCACGGGCAGTCTGTACGCCGTCGTCGACGACCGGGATGACATCGTCGTGTACGACGAGGGCTCGCCGGACGAGTACCAGGCCCGTCATATCGCCACCCACGACCCCGCGCGTACCCGCCTGGAAGTCGAGGCGAAGCTGCTGTTACTGGACGTCGCGCAGACGTTCCTGACAGCGGGGCTGGATGACGGCTGTGACATCCTCCGCGCACTCGCGCTGCCCTTCGCCGAGCATGTCGAGTACCAGGAGGGGTGGCGCCCTGAGGGTGCGGTTTCCTGATGTCGATCATCGAGAAGCGCTCCCGGTCTGACGGGAATCACGTGCACGTCACCACCGAGATGCCCGGTGGCGAGATGGCCCGCATTGATGTCACCGACGATCACCTCGTCGTCCTGGTCAAGGGCGAGGTCTGCGTCGTCGGCCGCTCCACCTCGCCCCGCAACCGGTGGCTGACCCCAGCGCAGGCGCTGGCGCTCGCCGCTCAGCTTCAGCGCGTGGCGGGGGCAACCTGATGACCACTCAGCGCAAGCCCGGGGACCACCGTGTCCGTGTCTACCCCGGTGGCCTGTCGGGCACCCACTGCGTCGACTGCCGCCAGGACCTCCGCCCCAAAGCCAACCCCGGACCATGCACCTGGAGGTCACGTTGATCGACCTTGGAAGCGACTGCCCGGACTGCACCTGTCGGTGCATGGGTGTCACGCCCGACGACAGCGCGCCTTGCGGCTGCGACTGTGACGCCTGCGACTGCCTGCAGCGCGCCTACGAAGAGAGCGAGGGCTGATGGCGACCAGACCAGGCCACCCCAGCACCCACGGACACCACATCGATCACTTCACGTGCGGCAGCAGCTACCACTACGCCTGCTCAGGCTTCTCCGGGCCGCTGGAGACCTACGTTTGCGGGTGCTGCTGCCACGACCTCCACGCCGCGCCGAGCACGGTCACCGACGCCGATCGCGCCTGGATCGAGAAGGTCACGACCCGACCGGAGGTGACTGCCTGATGGCGAGCATTGAGAAGCGGGAGCGGTCTGACGGCACCCTCGCCTACCGGGTGGTGTGGCGCGACCCCAACACGAAGAAGAAGGAAAGCCTGTCCTTCGACGACGACCGTGAAGCCAAACGGATGGTCAAGATCCTCGACCTCTGCGGCCAGAGCCTCACCAACGCCAGCAAGATCATGGAGTCCATCCAAAAACAGGTCCCCTCCATCGCAGCAGTCATCGAGGACTACATCGACCACCTGACCGGTATCCAGCCGCGCACCCGCAAGGACTACCGGTCCTACGCCAGGTTGCACATCAACCCCTACCTCGGCGTGTTCCCCATCGACCTCGAAGACCTCGACAAACGCGCCAAACGATGGGTCAACACCCTGTGGGAAGACGGCGAGGGAATGGGCGGCAAGACCCTCCGTAACGTCCACTCGTTCCTCTCCTCGGCGATCGGGTCCGCGATCCCGAAATACCGGCCCGACAACCCGTTCCACGGCATGAAGCTGCCCGAGTACACCCCCGACGAGATGGTGTTCTTGACCAAGAGCGAGTTCAGTCTGCTGATCTCCAAGGTGCCGCCCTTCTACCGGACGTGGATCCGGTTCCTGGTGTCCACCGGTCTCAGGTGGGGCGAGTTCGTCGCGCTCACCGTCGGCGACCTCGACCTTCTCGCCGACACCCCCCACGTCCGCGTCACGAAGGCCCGGAAGCTCGGCGACGAAGGCCACTACATCGGCACCACCAAGACCAAGCGCGGCCGGCGCACCGTCTCGCTGCCTGAGTCGCTGATCGACGAGGTCGTGTCGTTGACGTTCGGGAAGAGCACCGACGACCCCCTGTTCACCGGTCCGCTCGGGGGGATGCCGAAGGAGAACAACTTCCGGGACCGGGTGTGGAAGAAGGCGGTGGCCGCGGCGAACGCCGAGCGGGATGAGGATGGGCTGTTCGTGCCGCGGGAGTTGCGGTTGAACAAGCAGCCGCGGATCCACGACCTGCGCCACACCCACGCCTCATGGTTGATCGCCGCGGGGGTGGACTTGCCGACCGTTCAGAGACGGTTGGGGCATGAGTCCATCACCACCACGGTCGACCGGTATGGGCACTTGGACCCGGACCAGCTGAAGCGGGCGTCGGATGCGACGAACGCGGCGCTGCTGGCAGCGACACCGCTGTGATCGTGTGTGCACACGTACTGACCTGGACTACCACCGAACACCAAGCAGGGAGACATCAGATGGCTGAGGCAGTCCCGTACGACGAGCATGAGCAGGTGGTCCTCGAAGAGATCGACCAGCGAGACAAGGCGATCGAGTGGGCCGACAAGCTGGCCGCCGCGCTTGCTCCACCCGGCGTAGTTGGCGAACACTCCAGCGGCAACAACCCATGGGCGAACGCCCTGAAGTGGGCGGAGGAGCACCCTCGTCCCCGGCTGACAGTCAACGAGGAGGCGCTGCTCCAGCGTCGTCGTGCTGAGCGACAGAGGCGCACCGACTGCGAGCACGTCTACGACCGGGCGCATTGGGCGGGCATCTTGGGCTACCGCTACTACTGCCAGTGCGGCGACTCGTCCGACACCCGCAGCCCCGACGTAGCCTGACTTTTGTCAGGGTCCCCGGCGGACGCTGATGCCAGTGATCGACCCGTTGTGTGACATCCACGGTATCCGCGTTGCACATGACAGAGATGGTCCCCGGCGGACGCTGTACACGTCCCCGGGAAGTGGACGACTACGAAGGAGTCGACATGAGTGAGACTAGCGCGAGAGACCTACTCGCCCAGATCGTGTACCGCGTGAACAACCCCAAGTACGGCGACTACGGCAGTCACGAGGAGACCGCCGACGCCGCACTCGCCGCTGGCTGGTTACCGGTCGGCATGCAGCGTGAAGGCGACGACTCAATCGAAGCCTGGTGTCTGGAGCGTGCCGCGAAACTGAGCGACCATGGCCAGCCGACGCCCGCTTCGGACGCGATCTGGGACGTGATCGACGAGCTCCGCAGGCGGCGGGACGCGAACGGGGCGTTCGGCATGCAGCCTCACGACCCGCCGATCGACGCGTGGCACCCCTGACATGACGGTGCCCCCGACACCAGCCGGGGGCACCGCCGTCCTCCTAAGTTGCTCCTAACTGAGGAGCACGCGCTCAGTCGCGGACCGCGGCGAGCAACGCCCGCCACGCCTCACCCGGAACGTCGAGCTTCCCCGCCTCGCGAGCCTTCGTGTCCCGCACCCCAACCACCACATCGAGGCGTACCTCCACGCAGTCCTGCCCCTGGCCGGAGTAGCTCGCCTTACGCCAAACACCCACCCTGTCGGGTACGGTCATTATGTCGTCTCCTCGCTGTTGATGACGCTGGCGATCAGCTCCGCTGACTCTTCGGAGCTGATCGCCACTTCTTCCGCCCGCCTACCCGCTTTCTCGTACGGCCCGACTTCGCTGGGCTCATCCAGGTAGATGGCGGAATTCTTGTTCTCCAGCTGCACCACAGTCCGCCGGTCACTCTCCGCCGGGAACTCCGCCACACTGAACGGACCCTCCCAACCCGGGTTCCACGACGTCCGCGTCGGGATAATCCGGATGTCCACGTTCGGCCGCGCCCCCACCTCCAACAGGTGCCGCAACTGATCGACCATCACATGCACCCCACCCAACTGGGCATGTAACACCGGTTCCCAGATGAACGCCCGCAGACGGAGCGGGTCCCGGCGTGCGATGGCGCCCTGCCGACCGATCCGCACTGCCACCCGCATGTCGATCTGATCCCCGGGCACGTCGGACTCCACGAACACCGACCGCGCATAGTCATGCGTCTGCAGGAGCCCAGGCACAATCAGCGGCGCCACATGTGTGATCACCGAGGCGGTACGTTCGATCTCCAGCATCGCCGCGAACTGCCCCTGGTCCTCCCGATACGCGACCTGCGACCCAGCGTGCCTGGACATCTCCACCAGCTCCTCCCGCAGCTCCGCCGGCGCACCGACCGCCATCATGAACGCCGAAACGTCCTCCGGTCGGGGTGCGCGTTCTCCGGTCTCCCAGCGAGACACGGTGGGGTGCTTCACCCCAAGTGGTTCGCACATGGAGCGGGCACTGGAGCCGGGCTTGAACTCGCGACGGGCGTCGCGCATCCGCGCACCCAAGGTGATCACCTTCGTGGACCTGGTACCAGCCATGGTCCAGAGGATACGCACACCTCCGACGACTAGTGGCAGGGCCCGAACTCACCCAATCAGGCCATTGCCACCGGGTGGTACCAGGGGTCACTATCGGGAGTGGAACCACTCGGTACCATCGGTACCACTGGAAGTGGACAGACGCAGACTATCGGGTCGGGGGCGACCATGACAGACGAGGACCTCGAACAGGTCTGGCTGATCCAGACCGTCGACACTGACGGGAAACCCGTCCAACTCTTCGTCGGACAAGTCACACGCGACGGCAAACGAGTACCCGTCGTCCGCGTTGACAATGGCCGCGGCGCGCTCGTCCCCCTCGAACACGTCGGGCGCCTCCTCCAGGCCATCCGCGAAACGTCACTCAAGACGCACGTACAGAACCTGCGGAGCGAGCCATGATCGCCTTGATCACGGACGCACGTCCCGCGAACGCGTACCCGGAGACGCTCCGGGTCGCCGAGTCGGACACGAAGACGTGGGACGTCACGTACAAGGCCCTGCGGACGTGCACCTACTGCCACCGGGTGTTCAAGCAGCCGCACGCGGCGTACGCGTGCGAGACAAACCACGGGGTGCACTGATGGCGATCTCCGGGCCCGGCTGGGAAACCATCGACCGCGCATGGTGCTGGATGCATACCGACCACGAGAACGAACGCCTCCGCCGTGAGCGCGAGGACACCGGAGAGCCGCTGCTCCCCCCTGACAGCCCGGCCGGCGCACTGCCCACCCTCCCCCCTTGCGGCGGTGCGTCGACCGGGTGACCACGTCCGCCCGCCACGTTGAGGCTCCCGATGCCTCGCCCCCCGACCGTGGCGGGCGGACCCATCGCCGCAGGATGACGAGGGCGAAAGGAGACCTCGACCATGACGCCCGAGGAAATCGCCAACCTGCGTCGCTGGTACGAGGAGGGAACCACGATCGAGGCGTTGGTCGACATGACCCCGTTCAGCTACCGCGCTGTCCGCAAGACGCTCCTCGCGGAGGGCGTGAAGATCCGACCACCCGAAATCCCCGTGCCGCCCTGCCCGCCAGGCATGGTCAACCTATACCAGCAGGATGGCGCCTCCATCCGACAGCTCGCCAACCGCTACGGGCACAGCTACAACCAGACCCGCAACATGCTGCTCAGGGCCGGAGTGCAGTTGCGCCCCCGCGGCCAGATGACCGGTGACAGAAAGAGGACAGAACCATGACAACCTGCACCATCGAAGCCCCGCGTGCCGACCAGCCCATCGACAAATGCCCCCTGTGTAAGAAGCCATGGTCGGAGTGCTTCTGCGGCGGGCGGCTGCGCACCTGCCCGATCGTCGCCAGCGAAGAAAGCTGGGACAGGGGACCCTGCCCGATGACCGGCCAGAACGAGTGCCCGTCCGACCCGGAGAAGCAGGCCAAGTGCCCCCAGTGCTGACGTAACAGTCCAGTCACGAAGGCAACGGAACAGTTGATCCACACGACATAGCAGCGGACCCGACGACCCAGGAGAGACTGATGAATCCTCGCGTCTTCGCCGGACTCGCCGGCGCCGCTATCGTCGTTCTCGGTCTGGTGCTGCTCGTCATGCCTGTGTCCATGACGGTGAGCGGCGAGTCCGGCACCTGCGACAGTTCGGCCGTTTTCGGTGGGCTGCCCTCTGGGTTGCTGTTCAACAACCGGGCCGAGAGGGAGTGGGCGGATCAGTGCGCCGACGCCACCTCGACCCGCAAGGCGTGGAGCTGGGGGCTCGTGGGGGTGGGACTTCTCGCAGCGGTCGGCGGTGCAGCTATCCGACGGCCAACTCCTCCCGCAACACCTGCGACCAACTGACCCCGGGTACGACGAAACGGCCCCACACTCCGCAGGGGGAGTGTGGGGCCGCTGACCGTCCAGGGGATGAGGTTGGACGGCCGACTTCGGTCGGCGCGCTAGTCGACGCCGATCTGTGTGGTCACCCCTGGTTCTTCGGGGCGATCGCGGCCGCGGCGGTGCCGAGGAGCACGGTGATGCCGAGGTTGAGCCAGCCGTTCACGTGGACCCCGTTGGCGTCGAGGATCCCGAACACGGCCTGCGGGGTGAGCGTGCCGACGAAAGCCCCGAGAGCTTTGGCGTAGCGGGCATACCACGGGGCGGCGTCGAGGGGGTTGTTGTGCGTCATGGCCGTGCCTTTCACTTCATTGTGAGTGCGAAGTCGGTGAGGGTGAACCGCGCCGGGCTCGACTGAGTCGCCGCGGCCAGGAGCGCCGCTACCGTCCCGCGTCTCACTGGGCACCCGCTGGACCGATGTGGACATCACCGGTGATCTGGATGTTCTGGGCGACCGCCTCGCTGACAGTTGCCTTGACCGCCTCGAGCGTGACCCCGGGGTCCTTGGCGTCGACCTTGACCTCCACTGCCTCCGCGTGGTTCCGCGTGTCCAGCAGAATGTCCATCGGATTCCGACCACCGAAGGTCCACACGTCCGGCGTGCTGGCGTCCGGGTTGTCCGGGTCGTGACCAGTGGCCAGCACCTTGAACCGCACCGTGTCACGCACAAGCGGCGGAACCCGCTCATTCAGTAGGGCGAGCACGGTGTCGCGCACGATCTGCGCGATGGTCGCCTTATCGGCGTCGTTCAGGGGCATGTCATCCTCCTGTGCATTGTGCTGGCCCCAGTCGGCGGCCAGGATGCTGTTCACGTCGACCTGGATCCCGCCGACGTAGATCTGCCCGAGGCGCTGATACAGCGCCGCCTTCTTCGAGATGCGGCCGCCCGACCACGCGACGGTTTGCCAGCCGTATCGGGCGTGGGAGCCGACGTTGCGTTCGATCACGTCGAACTCGCCGTACACGCCGACCTGGGCCATGTCGCCCAAGATCGAGGCTGCGCCGTCGAGATAGTGCGCGACTCTGTCGAAATCCAGGCTGGTCACCTGGTCGGAGTCGATCGCGAAGTGGATCGGCCGATCCCGCGGCCAGCCGATCGAGTCGGCATCGGCACGCGCCGCGCGCCCGGCGCTCACGCCCGCGGAGAACCCGCCGTTGGCGTCACCGGCGCGGTTTTCGTAAACCAGAGCCACGCCGACGCCATTGCGGGTCAGGTCCAAGTACTCGGCGCGGGTGATGTTCTTCCCGCGGCCGGGCGTGCCGATGTACCGGATGACGCCGACGTGGCCCGCCGCCTTGATCGTGGCTGCTGACAGCCGGCCCGCAGAGTAGTCGAGGGCAGTCGGCATCAGCACATCATCCGATTCTGCTGAAAGTTGGTCATTTCATCCCCTTCAGGATTCTCGCCTCTTGATGCCGGTGACGCGACGGAACTCGGACTCGTAGTAGTTCGCCCTGCTCTGCGTGTCTTCGAGCTTCTGCTTCAAGTCATCGACCATCAGGTGCGCTTCCGCCAGTTGCCGCGTCAGTTCGCGGACCTCCAGGCGGAGAGATTTCGCGTCCGACTCGGCCTCTTCAAGCTCTTCCTTCACGGCCTTCACGAGGCCAGTCGCGGTGTCCGTCAAGACCTTCGCCGAGTCGACGTTCGTTTTACGGTTCTTCGCTCGCGTCTGGAACAGATTCACGATCCATCCGAGCCCGGCGAGCACGCCGAATGCGGAGACGATCCAGTTCCCAAGGTTCACATCTCACGCTCCTTCATCTCTTCGGCTGCTTCGCGAAGCGCCTTCCTGATCTGCCTCCTGCGCCACTCGGAAGCGGCGGCGAACGCGAGGAAAAAGACCTCAGTTGTCGCGCTGCGCCAACCCACGGCAACGAAGATCAGCCCTGAGTAGGTGACGAACAGGATCACCAGTAGCAGCAACCCGGAGCGTTCAAGCATGGGTCCGCTGCCCCGTTTGGTGAGGATCCCGTACAGGCTCATCGCCCCGCCGGTGATCAACCCCAACCCGAGGTAGAGAACCATCCACACAGGGAGGGTCCTACCGACCACGGTCATGTACGAGGTGGCGAGGATGGTGAACCCGCCGACGATCGCGGCGAGCATGAACATCACTTCGAACGGTCCCGGACTGCTCCGCAAGATGATCACTTTCGGGCTCCAGACGTAGTCGATCCCCGTTGAACCTCAGCCACACATGGCGAGCACAGTCGACCGGGCCATCGCGTACTGGATCGCCTGCCCCGCCGCATTCAGATGCACCAAGTCCGGAGTGGACGTGTTCAACCGGTTGTCACCCGGGAATCCCCACTCCAACCCCAGGAACGCTGCATGGTTCGCTATAGCCAGAGCCTTGATCGCGTCCAGGTACGGGTGTTGGTCGCCGTGCGCTGCCACGAACATCGCGTTGTACACCCACGGGGAGTGCACGAACAACAGAGTGCTGTCCGGCGACAACACCCGAATCCGGTCGATCACCTGTTGATACTGGGCAGTGAACGTAGCGATCGGGGTATCGCGAAGCCAGTCGTTGATACCCCACCCCAGAGTGATCAGGCTCGGGTGGTGGACAGTGAACTCGATGTGATTGGCATACGGCGCACCCGGCAAGTAGTCCGCGACAGCAGATCCGTCGATGGCGCCACCGATCCACACCTCGACACCCGGAGCCCCGTCGGTGCGAAGCGAATCACCCAGCATCGTGTGCCACCGGTAAGCGACCGTGGCGACGGCGTCTCCGGTGCTGATGCTGTCCCCAAGGACATCGATCCGCGGGGAACCGCCCACCAGATCGGTGCACCAGGCTGCCCCGTTCAGAGGATCTCCTGTCGCCGGCGGGGCCAAGGCTCCAGCGACCAGCAACGCGGCCAGCAGAATACGCATCCGACGCATGAGTGTCCCTTCCCGGACCGTCAGGGGCCGAGCCAGTACATGGCGACCCGGGTCCCGGCCCACGAGTTCGTGAGCGTCAAACTCGAACCGGAGTTCTGGAACACGTAGACCCCCACCTCCTCACCGGCGGTGAACCTGTCCGTCGCAACAGTGGTCTGAGCATTTTCGAACGTCGACACTGCACGCACCGAGTTGATGCCCAGCCGGTTCACGAACCCTGTGTCAGCGGTCCGGTCAACCCACACGAACCGGTCGTTGGTGGAGTTGAGCTGCCAGACCATGTTGACGGCGAACATCCATTGCCCGGCGCGCTTGAGGATGAACTTGTTGATGCCGTTGCGGTCCACCGCGGAGGAATCGAACTGCGGCAGGTCCCAGTCGACAAGAGTGATGGTGTTGTTGGCGACAGTCTGGAACCCAGAGTCCACCGTGTACGAACAGGCGCCATCCGTGAAGTCCTGTATCGCGGTGACCTTGCCTGCCGCGATCGTCGACACAGCAGCGTCCACAACTACCTTGGCGAGCTGGATCTCCCACTTCGACGTGTTCTGTGTCAAAGACGGGTAAACCCCACTGCCCGCAGTTCCGGTGAGGACATCGACTTCGATGCGGTTGAGGATGAAGTCGTTCCGCAGGATCACCAAGTCGAGACGCTGCAGCGTGGCGTGCGCGGCCGCGATCGGCATGGTCTTCTGTGCCGTGCTGGTACCCCACTGCCCGCGGATCCAACACTCACCGGTCGGGACCTTCACCTGCATCCCGGTGGAGTCACCGAACGGAGCGAACAGGCCACCGATGTTGCGGATCACGCCGTCGCCACGGAAATGCCTCGCGAACTGCCGCCACCCGTCCTCGGACACGTTGCTGCCGGGGCCACTGTCGTACGGCATGTAGGTGTCAAGCGACGTAGCCACGAATCACTGCCTCTCCAAGTCGTTGACTCGCTGGTCGAGTCGCAGCAGCTTGCGGAACATCCTCGAAACATCAGACCTGGCCGCGGTCCCGATCGTCGGGGTCACGGTCTGTGGGCCATCAGCGGTCAGTTTGATCTCCACCGACCGCAGGATGTCCTGGATTTGACCGCTTTCCGCGTAGGGTGTCGCGGCCGGCCCTTCGAGCTGCACCGTGACTCTGTCGCCGAGGAAGTAGTGGACCCCGAACATCAGATTCGGGGTCTCCACAGGGATGATGGACAGAGCCGCCTGCTCCCCCTGCGTCGCGAACGTATCCACAGCCGCCTGAGTCAGCTGCGCCGGGTCGGACGTGGCGGACTGGTTCACCAAAGGTCCTTCGATGCGGCCCCACTGCGCAACAGACTCCGGGTCTGGGAACTCCTGCATCACGCGTGATGTCCCCGTGCCGATCGCCCCGACGTAGCAGTAGTTCGTCTCCGGTGCCGTGGATTCGTAGTCGAACCCGGCGAGGTTCCCCAACCCGACCGAAAACTGCACCGAGCTCGTCCGGTCCGTGGGTGTAAAGACCTGGAACTGCAGCCCTGACCCGACCTGAGCTACACGGAACCCGACACCACCCGATGTGGCCAGGGGCTGCAGGAACGCCAGCAGCGTCGAGTCCCACCGGCCATTCCCCGTCACGGAAGCACCGGCGACAGGGTCGGTGGCGATCGTCAACCCAGGTGTCCGTCTGGCCGTGACCGCACCGGGGCCGGCGTTGACGTCGACGTACTGGCTGAGAATGGTGCTGGCTGTGCCGGTGCGGATGTCGCTAGCCTGCACGCTGTAAGGTGGCGCCGACTCTGTCGGGGATGGGGACACGAGCCGTCGTTTCAGAACAACTTCGTCGGTCACGCCGGACACGACGACCTCGTTGACGTCCTTGTCGCCGTTGCGGCGGACGGTGTGTTTCCGGTGAGTTGCTGGTCCGGAGAGGACGGTGACACCGTTGCGGACAGCGATGATCCCCCATCCAGGTTGGACCAGGTTGGCTGCTTGTGCCGAGTTGCGGTTCAGGGTGACCGACCAGGTCCCCACATCGGTGTAGATGGGGGTGAGGGTGGCCTCGCGGTAGTCCTCGATGACCCCTTCTCGCCCCAGCGCTGGGTTGCGCGCGTAAAGGGTCCATTCGAAGGTCACGGCGACAGGTACTTCCGCTTGTACGACAGGTTCATCGACGACGACCCGGCGATCGCCGCGGACATTTCGAGACGCACAGCGGTGTTGCCCGGCTGCAGCGCCCACAGCGTCGAAAGGATGCTCAGGTCGGGGAACAGGTTCGTGTCATCGGACTTCGTCACCGTCTTGTACCCAGGTCGGGTGTCGATCACGACGGATTCACCTGACCCCAAAGCCAGAGTGTCGAACGAGATGTACTCGCCGGTGTTCAGGTTCCGCAGGATGATCGCAGCACCCGGACCGACGATCGTCCACACCGGCCAGGTCGCGACGTCACCAGTGTTGATGACCGTGGCGTCCACGGCGATGCTGCTTGACGTGAGCCGAATCGGGAAGATCGGGAAAAACGAGGGGGTGGCACCGATCGTGAAGGCCTGAGTCGAGCTGGTCGTGTCACGCCAGTACGGGTCGTAGGCACGAAACATCACCGCGCACTGCTGCATCGTCGGCCCCGACGACCCGAACTTCTCTTCCATGCCCAGGCCGGCCGTGTAGTAACAGAGGATCTCCCGCACGTCACCGAGAGGTGAGGTGACGCGGATCGTCCCCTCGCCACGGGTCGGGTCCATCGCATACACGATCTGGCGCATCGCAGTACGAAGAGCAGGTTCGGTCGATGCGGTGACGTTGAGTTTGATCGTGAACTCGTGGGCCTTGTGCCTGGAGGCGCGATGCCGTGATCCCGGCTGGCCGGGGACACCGTCCTCTTCGTGGGCAATGTCCGGCATGAACCGGCCAGTAGCGTCCCAGTCGACGTCGAGGGTCGTGAGTGTTCCGCTGGGGTCAATCCACTCGGTGATCTCAGCGCTCACAGGATCCCGCTTTCGATCTCCATGCGGCGGAACTGAGCCTTCAAGTCGATCTCGTTGTTCGCGGCGTTGTACACCGTCAGCTGGTAGGTGTAGCTGTTGCCGTTCTCACGCACCGCCTTCAGCAGCGCGTCCTCCTGGCTGGAGGTGCGGACGTTCTCCGGCTTACCGGTGCCGTTCCACACCGCACTCATGCCCGGCGGGAGCGCACCACCGTTGTCGTACGCGCGGGGCCGCGGCAGCACCTGACCGCCCGCCTTGTAGCCCTTCGGCGGCAGGTTCGGGTTGGCCTGCTGAACACGGGAGATGTCCCCGTAGCGCCGCCGAATGTAGTTGATCGACGCGGCGATGTTCGCGACCGGGTCGAACATGTTGTCCGGCAACCCAGGGTTGCGGTTCGCCGCGAACGTACCCGCGATCGTCTGGGTCAAACCACCCGACGGGTGTCCCGCCTTGGCGTTGCTGTCCCACAGGTTGATGCTGTTGGCGTTCCACCCAGACTCGCGCTGGATCAAGACGTTCATGCCCGCTTCCCAGCGCGCCCAATCTCCTTGCGGGATCCCGTCCGCCGCGAGGGCTGCATCGATCAGCGCCAAGTGCTGGCCGGTGGGGATGAAGGACGAGCCGGCGCCAGGGGCGTAGCTCAGCTGCGGTGGCGCCCACTTCGGCAGCTGCGGGGGGTGTTTGATCCCCATGGCCTCGAACGCGTTGATGTTCGACCCGTACGCCAAACCCGCGCCCGCGCCGAACGCGTTCGCCTGGATGACGTCCATGACGCGGATCTGGCCGCCGCTGGCGAACCGCGGGAACCGTTTCGTCTGCACCGCGTGCATGAAGTCTTCGCCGTAGTAGTCGACCGCGTCGACCGGGTGGATCCACTCCCGGTTGGACAGCAAAGCGTGGATCTTGTCGTCCCGCGGGCCGCCTTCACCGAAGATCTGCCCACCCGTGGCGTACCCGGTCCCGCCGATGGTCTTCTTCACGTTCATGGAGTCGTTGAAGTACCCCCCCGCCGAGGTCCCCTTGAACACCGCGTTCAAGGCGGCAGTGTCGACACTCGCGACCGCGGTCATGCCGAACTTGAAGTTCTGCGGGATCTCACCCAGCTTCTGGAGAAGACCTTGAGCTGCACCAGTGGTGATGCCGAACTTGTTCGCCGTCTCCTGAATCAAGTTGTTGTACCCGGCCGCGGTCGGGCCATACTGCTTGATGATCGCATCGGACAGGGTCTGCAGCAGACCGATGTTGCGGCGCCCTGCATCGGTGTTGATGTCGAACGCGCGAGACGTCGCGTCCACCGCGGTCCTGAGCCCCTGGTTCGCGACAGTCAACTGCTGCGATGCCTGCGACTGCTGGTATTGCGCGTCCCGGACGGCCTGGTGGGCGCGCTGCTGCGCATACGACGCATCCGACACTGCCTGCTGAGCCCGGACAACAGCACGCTGCGCCTGCTCCACCCCATAGGAAGCGTCCCGCACCTGCTGCTGCGCCGACACCACCTGCTGCTGCGCGGAGACCACCTGCTGCTGCGCGGAGACGACACTCTTCGAACCCTCAACCCCCCGAGCGTCCGCCGCGGCAACATCCTGCTTCAGGTAGACACCGCTCTGCAACGCGGCGTTGAGAGAGTTCTGCGCCGACAACAGGTCGATCGCGGCCTTGACCCGGGCTTCGTTCTCCGCCGTTACCGGGCCGGAGGCGAGGTCGCGGGCGTTCGACCCGTCGATCTGGAGGTTCGCCGCGGCCTGCTGCGCGTCGAACAACCGGACCCGAGCGGAAGCCTCGGACGTGAACTGGTCGTCCAACTGCTGATGCATGGCCTTCAGGTCACGGATGGCTTGCTGGCGGGCCTCGTTCAACGAAACCTGTGCGTCCCGCTCCTGCCGCTGAGCGTCAGTGACGGCATGCTGAGCAGCCACCACACCCCGCTGGGCGGTCTCCACGCCACGTTGGGCTTCCGCGACACCTCGCTGAGCCTCGGCGAGCCCCCTGGCTGCGGTGGTTTCATTGTGCTGCGCGTCCGCGACCGAACGAGAAGCCTGCTCCGCACTGTGCGCGGCCTGGGCCACAGACTGGCGGGCCTGCACCACCTGATTGTCAGCCTGAGAGAACGCAGACGTGATCGCCGCGCCAGCATTCGCGGTCGACAGCTGAGCTCGCCCCATCGCCCGGGTCAACTGGTCAACGGTCGCTGCGGAGTCCCCCGACGCGAGGGCCATCTGCCGCAGCGACTCGACGCCCTCGTAGACGCCCGTGCCGAATGCGATCGCGAAGTTCGTGGCGGCAGCGTAGCCACCCACGGAGCGGATGAGGGTGCTGGCGTTGTTCTGAAGAGCTTGGGTCTGCTGGTCCGCAGCTGACTTGCTGTCCTTGAACTTCCCCGACAGCACGCCCAGGATCTCAAGCAGACTCTGCGCGGCCTTGCCTTGCTCGTTCAGTCCAGTTTCGACCTGGACCCCGCTCTTGGCCCCGTCCGTGTAGTTCTTGTTGGCAGCGACGATGCCTTGAAGCTTCTTGGTCAGGTCCTCGTAAGCATGACCCTGCCCGGTGATGACCGGAACGAGAGCGCTGGAGTCGACACCGAACTGCTTCGCTGCCTCCGCAGCCTTTTTGAACCCGTCGTCAGCCTGGATAGCGTTCACCACGGACGTGTTGATAGCCCCGTTGGACGCTTGCAGAGCCGAAGTGACACCACCCATCGACCCAGCGAGATCCTGCGCCGTAGTGGACGAGTCACTCATGACCCCAGACAGCAGCCCGAACCCGACCGTGACGACTGCGAGCGCTACCCCCACCGGGCCGGCCATCGACTCAGCCATCGCCGCCGTACCGACAGCAGTCGTGGCGGCGCGCGCACCCACCCCCTGGATCGCGATCCCTGCGGCGGCGGCGCGGGCAGTGCCCACTTCCATTTTCACGCCAAGGTCAAGCATCCCGGCGGCGAGTGCCTTGATCCCGACAGAGACCACGGATGCGAGCTTGAAGGCACCCCACGTCGCCAAGGCTGCCACGCCAAGCGTGCCCAGCAACGGAGACAGTGGCTCGATGACGTTCGCGACAACAGTGAGGATCTGAGCGGCGGCAGTGAGACCTGCCGTCAGCATCGGCAGGGCGCCACCAGCGAGCCCCGCAGCTACCTGCGCCACCCCAGAGATTGCCGCGGAAATGTCCTGCCCGCTAGCCGCCCACACCTGTGCGAGGTCGTTGACGAGGGTGACCGCGAGACCGAGGACGGTCCCGGTGATCTGCCCGATCGACTGGATCGACGCCCCGTAGGCCGACGAGTTCTGTCCGATGCTCGCAACTGACGTACCGAACGCCGTTCCGAGGTCTGAGGCGACGTGCTGGACCCCCTCGAAGATGGGGAGACTGGTCAGCATCGCCGACGTCACACCAGGCATCGCGTTCGTCGCGAACTGCGTCACACCGGTGGTGAGAGCCTGCAGATCGGGACCAGCAGCGGAGAACGCACGACGCATCTGCGGTTCGAGCGCCTCGAACGTGTGCCCGATCTGATTCCCGGACGCCACCAGCTGAGGCACGAGCTGACTCGTCGCAGCCTGGGTTTCGCTGACAACGTTCGACCACAACGTCTTGTAGGTCTGCTGAACCTGCTGGTTCGACTTCTGCGCCAGGACCGTGATGCCGATCAGGCCCGCGCCGATGCCACCGATGATCGCCGCGCCCGCGATCGGTGACGCAGCAGCGATCCCCGCTGTCATCAGGGCAAAGCGGTTCGTGAACGAGTCCAGCGTCTTCTGCGACTCGTCGGTCTTGATGTTGACCGTCGCGGTGGCGTTCTTCCCGTCGAGCTTGTCGAGCTTCGCGACCATCCGGTCGATCGACTCCGAAGCAGACAGGAACGTCTTCGAAGCCCTGTCCAGGGCTACAACGTTGAACGACAGATCGCTCACGAGTCACCCCTCTCGCGTTCGTACAAGGCTTCAGCGACCTTGAGGTAGTAGTCGAAGTCCGCCAGCGTGAGCTCAAGGATCTCGGCGGGGGTCCAGCCCCAGCGCTCGGTGAAGATCAGGCGGTTTTCGAGGTACCTGCCTTCCGGGTCTTCCCAGGCGGCGTAGGGTCCTCGCCCGCCGCCTCTGCCTCCGCTTCATCCTTCGACTCGGGTGAGTCGAACACCGCACCGAGCCCGTCGCAGGCCGGGCACTTCTCGACGTTCTTGGCCAGCCACTCGAAACTGAAGACGTCCTTCTCCAGGAGATCCTCGTATCGCTCCGCTTTCCCGGCGGCCCTCCGGTGGAGGAACGCGACAGCGACGATGGTTTCCGGGTCACGTCGGTCCAGGTAGGACACCAGTGTCGCCTGCGTCGCGCCGCACTTATCCTTCAGGAGGATCGCGTCCTTGGCCTTCATCGAGGTCATCAGGTCGTACTCTTCGCCGTCGAACTTGAACCTCAGCTTCGGTGCCACTGTCATCCCCTACTGCTCGATTTGCTTCTTGATCGCTTCCATCTGCGCGGAGATATACCGCCGGAAGTCGTGCGACTTCTGCGAGATGGTCTTGCTGAAGAACCCCGGTGCCCGGAACGACTGGGCAACCCAGTTGTCCCGGTTGCCGAACACGGGGTGCCGCATCGGCTTCTCCGAGTTCATGTGCCGAGGAAGGGTCCGCTGGTCCGGCGGCAACTGAGCTGACCTCACTACGAACCGGACGCCCCGCTGAGTTGATTCCAGCGTGGTTGCCGCAGCAACCCGCCGGCGAAGCCCACCGGAACGCCGAAGTGCATTGGCCGCGGCGCGTTCCGTCTTGGCCCGGGACGCCGAGTACCGCTGGCGCTGTCTCGCGCCACCACCGTGAGATGAGGAGGAGTGCAGCCCCTGCGCTGCGTTCCGCACGTCTTCCACGATCGGCTGACCGGCCGCCTTGATGGCCTTGTTCAGAGACTTCCGCAGATCCCCTCGCCCGGCGGACTTGAGCCGCTTGGAGAGGTCACGGAACTGTCGGACCTGCTCCACGTTCATTGCGATGCGGAACAGGTCAGGCATCAGATACTCGCCGACTCCGTCGACACGACCTTGATCTGGATCGCCGGGTTCGTGCCGTCGTACTCGGCTTCCCACTCCGTCGACATCTGCACGATGTCCGGGCCGTTCACTGCCGGCGGGGCCTTCTTCAGGAAGCACGCCGGGAGGATCACGTCGAACAGGAAGTTGTTGCCGCCACCGATCAGCGCGCCGGTCTGCGTCCACTGAATCGGGATGGGGAGCCCAGCCGTGTAGGTGTCGTACAGCTCCGTCTTGGAGAACTCGGAGTCGAGCTTGACCGTGATGGTCTGGAACCCGTTCTGGAGCTGTTCCTTCTTCTGACCGGCGTTGCCGATGCCGTACCGGTCGGTGGCGAGGGAGTTGTCGCCGGAGATGGTGATCGACTTCGCGACCGTCGACAGCGCCACACCGGACGCCACCGACGTTTCCCCCGCGGTGGTGGTTGCGGTGCCGTTCAGTTTGATGGTGGAGTCGATGAACGAGTACACCTTCGTGCCCGCCAGGAACGCTGCGGTCGCCAGCGCAGTGACCGTGGACTCTTCCTGCCCGTCCACGGACAGCTTCAGCATGCACAGGCCACCGTCCTTCAGGGACAGCTCCCACTTGACGATCTTGCAGCCTTCGTAGGTGAACGGCCTCACGGTGTACGGAGACACCGGCTCCGGGCGCCCCATCTGCATGGTCAGACCCAACCCGGCCAGACCAACAGGGGTGTGGACCTGCTTGTAGGCCGAACCCGAGATCAGGGTCGGAGTCGTGACCGACGACCCCAGCATGTGCTTCACCAGCAGCCCCGCGCCGAGGGTGGGAAGCTCCATGGTGATGTCACCGGACACGGAGAACCGGGACTGCCGAGTGCGGTCCGAGCGCTTGAACGTCGTCCCCACTCGCAGGCCCGACGAGTCCACGTAGGTGATCTCGCGGTTCAGGGACTCGTCGGTGAACTCGTAGGCACGGTCCACAGTGACCGCGGTGCCCCACGTGGTCTCGGGCTTGATCATCAGTTGCGCGTCGATACCCGAACCAGTCGCCACGTCAGTTCTCCTTCACAACCGGAGCCTTGACCGGCTCAGTCTTCTTCGGCTTGTCGTCGACCAGCTCCCACACCGAGTGGGGCCACGCCTTCTCTTCGCCGTTGTTGACGACGATGTAGGCGTCCTCTGGCAGCGGCGCGGGAGTTTCGTCCTTCTTCGGCTGCGGGCGCTCGGTGACGAGCTCGCCGGGGACGTCGATCTCCTTGCCGGGTTCGACGAGCATCGCGCCGGGTCGCCCCTCCGGGCTGAACAAGGTGACCGCGTGGTCCACCTTCAGCGTGAACTTGGGCATGACTCTCCTTCAGACACGGGTGGAGACCCTGACAACGAACTGCATCCGGAACCAGAACCCGGATGCGGAGAACGGCTCCTGGTAGGCAGCGGTGGGTTTGTATTCGGCGATCACAAACTGCCGCGAACTGTCATCGGGAAGGTTGAGCTCGGGAGCGTTGCGGAGCTTCGTCTCCAGATCCGCCAAGATCGCCTTCGCGCGATCCCGAGCTGGTTTCCACGAGTCTGCTTCGCCGTACTTGGAGATCACGCAACCCGGGATTTCGAACTGCTCATTCCGACGACGAGATCCCTTGGCGTCAGCCCAGTCCTGGTTGATGTCGGCGACCTTCAAGTCGCCTTCGGGGTCGCCGTCCCACCCGATGATCAGAACGTTCGGCGGGTACTCCTCCGAGGAGGGTTCCCCGTCGAAGATCACATACCCGTCTTCGTCGAACTGGTTGAGTGCCGGAAGTTCAACCAAGGCACCGTCGGTGCCGAACAGTGCCACGAGGGCGTCGATCGCGACGAAGAAGTTGCTGACGACCATCACGCGATCCCGGGGAGGCCGGCACCAAGGCATTCGATGGCATAGTTGGGGAGCGCGTACCCGGCCTGCTGGTAGCCCATCGAACTGTCCAAACCAGAATTGCGGTTCCCCGCACCTCGCTCAGGCCGCTTCGACTTCCACAGGTGCTGGACGGTGTACTCGGCGGCTTCCCGGTACTTCGCGGGGATCACCGTCGGACCTGCCGTGTAGACCACCGACACATGCCCGTACGGCGCCACCCCCAGGGGGGACGTGACAACCCCAGCTGGAGAGACATGGAGGGTGTTGACGTCCCACGTGTAGGTGCCGTCCACCAACGCCAGCGAAACCAGTGACGCCACGGGGGGCCAGTTGAGGACGAGTCCGCTGCCGCGGATCGTGTGCTCCTCGATCCGGGTGGAGCGAACCACGGCCATCCCCAGGTGTTCCTCGATCATCCCGGTGACGGCTTCGATGACGCCGCGGAGCTCTTCGTCTCTGCTGGTGCCCTTGATGTCGAGGTGGGTTTTCATGTCCTTCAAGGACACGACATGCGGAACAGCCGATTCACGAACGTCGAACACGTCCGTGTACGCCGAGTTCGGAGTGGTCGACACCCATCGAACGACGTGTCTACCCGGAACCGTGGACAGGTAGTCAACCTGATAGGTGCCGACCGTCGGGTTCGTCGGCGACGGCGTAGCGGAGGTCCCATCGGGCAGGGTGACCGTCAACACCACCGAAGATGCGTTGGACGGTGCGTCCGCAGCATCGGTGATGGCGATGGTTAGGGGAACGGTGTCGCCGAGGTCGAAAGGCATCTATCCCCCTGTCATCGTTGCTGTCTGCCGGGAAACGGGTTCCATGGTCGCGGCGCCCCGATCTGCTGGTTGCATCCCCGGGATGGGGCGGTCCACAAAGGCCATCTGCCCGTACACCACCGGCCCGTGCACTTCACTGTCACTAGCGATGCCAGCAACTACCGCGACGGTCGCGGTCACGAAGTGGGTCGCAGCGGCCAGGCTCACGAGGGTTGCGGTGGTGACTACTGCTGCGCCGATGGGTTTGGTGACCGAGGCGGCGGCGGTGATGCTCACCGTGGCGGTTATCGCAGAATCGGCGTTGCGTTCCCGCACCGCCGCGGCGGTGATCGTGGCAGTGACAGTTTGGACGGCTTGGATTGTCTTCGGCGCAGCCCCGGTAGCTGCGTCAGAGGTGATACCTGCCGTGATGGTGACCGTTGCCGCGACCGGCTTCACCAGCGACGTGTCTGCCGCAATCCCCGCGATGGCGCTGACCGCAGCCGCGATCGGTTTCACCGTGGAGGTATCCGCCGAGATCCCCGCCGTGGCGGCTACTGCAGCCGTGACGGACCTGGTGACAGTCGAGTCGGGTGTCACGGTCGCGGTGATAGCGACCGCGCTGCCGACCGGCTTGGTGACGCTGGCGGTAGCGGTGATCCCTGCCGATACTGCGACTGCGGCGTCCGCGTTCTTCGTTGCCGCACCGACCGAAGCGTCAGATGTGATCGTCGCAGTGACCGAGACCGAGGAGTCGATCGACTTCACCACGGACGCGGACGCAGTGATCGCGACCGTTGCCGTGGCCGCCGTGTCGGCGGGTTTCGTCGAGGTGGCCGCAGCAGTGATCCCCGCGGTGACCGAGAAGGGGCCGTCTACCGGCTTCGAAGTTGCCGCCGCCGACGTGATGGCGGCGGTGGTCGCCACCAGCGCGCCGGTTGGCTTTGTTGAGGTCGCAGCAGAGGTGATAGCCGCCGTTGCGGCAACTGCCGCATCTACAGGCTTCGTAGTGGCAGCTGCCGCGGTGATGGTGGCCGCCTCAGCGACAGCCGCATCAGCGTTCTTAGTGGACGATGAGACCAGGAGGTAGAACGGGCGACGCGGTAGCGGGTAGCTGCGGCCATACCTGGCCATGGGTCACGCTCCCATCATTCGCGCCAGCGAATCCACCCCATGGTGTTCGCTGCGACAGACGACGTGAGCCTGATCGCGAAGTTCGTCGACTCGGGGATCGCGAACTCCTTGTCCAGCGGCCACTGGAACGGGAAGTACATCGGCAAGGGAATCACCACTGCCGGGTACAGGGCGCCACCCAAGGTGCCCTGACTGAACCCCGTGGGCTCCACCGTGTCCGCGACCTTCGCCGCCGACACCGCCGAGTCCAAAGTCCGGTCGCCGCGCCACTTCTGCGGTGTCGCCGCGGTGCCCGTGCCGGTGGTGGTGAACGTTCCCCACTCGACTTTCAGGTTGCCGGCCGTGGTGGCGTCGCACCCGATGACGAGCTCTTCGATCTGCTGCGAGCAGTTCGCCGGCGACGGGAACTCCAGGATCGTCTTCGCGGTCGCAGCACTCAGCGACACCGAGTTCCACGCGAGGTAGTACAGGACAGACGACACGCGATCACGCCGCGATCGGAGTCAGCGCGAACGTCAACGACGTCAGGTTCAACGTGTCGCCGGTATTGACTGTCTTCGATGCGGTGAGCGCCGCCGACCAGAGGAAGTTCCCAGCCGTGGTGGCGTCCCACCCGGAGATGTGAGTGACAACCTCGCCGTTGGTGCCGGCCCACGAGGCCCACGACGGCGTGTTCGACATGGCCTTGCTTCCAGCGGAGGCCGCGCTCCACGTCACAGTGGGCCGAGTCGTGACCGACGAGGCGTTCGACGCACCGGCAGAGCCAGGGTCCCCGGTGTGGAGTTTCACGGCCGACGCCGCAGGCGCGGTGAAAGCCGTACCGGCGAGCATGTCGAGCCACTTGTTCGCCAGGTTCGCTGCGCTGAGACCGAGAGCCATGGGTCAGCCCTCCTTCTGTGCTGGGATGACTTCCGCCTCGGCGGTGATCTGCAGGCCCCACACGTATCCGTCGGGGAGTTCCGGCAGTTCATCCGGCGGGTTTTCGGGGTCGAACACGACGTTCGGTGGCAGATCCATGAGTCTCCTCAGTAGAAGGACGAACGAACTACCGCCTGGGTGAGGCGAACCTGCTGGGGGATGATCACCGAGCCGCCCGATGAAGGCTTGATCTCGATCGCGACGTGTGTCTCGGAGAAGTTGTGGGTCGCGATCCCCACCGCGCTACCTGAACCGGAGACACCGTCCGCGGTGGTACGGCGGATGATCCCCCCGGACACCCCACCGAACGCGGACTCTGCGTCGTTGTAGGTACAGCCAGTAGCAGCGGCATCGGTGGTGCCGCCGCCCTGGTTGCCGAACGCGTCCCAAACCCAACTACCCGTGGCCGTGGCGGTGAGAGACAGCGTCGCGGCGTTGGTGGTCTTGTTGTGCGCCCCCGTGAACGATGTCTCCGCCCCCGTGATCACCACAACCTTCACTGCGTTCGCAGTGAACGACCCGGTCTTCGTCGACGACACGGTAATGCTGCCCGGCGCGGACGTGGTGAACGCTACCCACACCGCGCCCGAGTTGAACCCCGACGGGTTGGTGAAGTCCACCTGCGACCACGAAAGAACTGTTCCACTGTTGGCGACGACGAAGGTGTTCGTCTCATCGGCGATGCAGAACGCCACCAGCATCGCGTTCGCCGGCGGCGAGAACGACGCCGTAGTCGCGGGGTTGGTTGTGCCTTTGACGAACGCCGGGGTGCTCGCGTCGACTGCGAGGGCCATCTACTTCTTCAACGAGTTCGTGACACCAGCAGTGATGGACCCGATGTCGGTGAACGTAACAAGACCGCGGGTGTTGAGGGCGTTCTTTCCGATGGTTCCGGTCCGGCCACCCTGCGGGATCTGCTGCGCGATCCGAGTCCCGTCCGGCTTGTCGACGATGATGAACCGCCATGGGCAGTTCGGGTCGATGT
>Ga0070691_10000014_pt1 | contig 50487 bp, 52 predicted proteins | sample KBSK1101metaG_FD_64673 | JGI IMG/M metagenome (GOLD analysis project Ga0070691, IMG submission 64673) | Corn, switchgrass and miscanthus rhizosphere microbial communities from Kellogg Biological Station, Michigan, USA - KBS K1-10-1 metaG | ecosystem: Host-associated > Plants > Roots >... | reverse complement strand
GACGACCTCGAAGTGAACAACCGGCTGTCCCATCTCGCTCCTCCTCATCGCGCCCGCAGGGCGCCTTTGCGTTCGACAAGTCTTTAGCACTAGCTCAGCCGCCCTGGCCGTTGAGGAACTCCTCGACCGCGCGAGCGTCGCGCTCCAGCGTCTTCGCGTGCTTTGCCGGCACCTTCTCCAAGTGCTCGATCGTCGCTTTGCCGGCGGCGAAGCGCCAGGTGGCGACGGCCCGGCCGCCGACCAGGGCGAAGGGCCGGAAGATGCCGTTGACGGTGACCAGCAGCTTGTGCGGGCCGACGACTTCCTCGCGCGAGGTCCAGCCGAGCAGCAGCGGGTCGAAGGCGCCGAGCAGGCGCGGCGGTGGGAGCGGCTCGACCGCCGGGCCCTTGGCCAGCTCGACGAGGCCGTCCTCGCGCTCGACCAGCTCCCTGGCGATCGCGGCGAGGCCGGCGCGGGCGTCGCGCAGCGGCAGCCCGGCCCAGCGCGCGAGGTCGCGGTCGTCGGCCGGCCCGTGGCCGACCAGGTAGCGCCGCGCCAGCTCCGCCAGGGCGGCGTCGCGGTCGGGCGGCTGGAGCGGGCCGAGCCAATCCTCGACCAGGACGTAGGCGTGCTGCTTGCCGACCATCGGGCCGCGCACGGTCTTCCCGCGCAGGGCCGAGAGGAACATCAGGTGGATGAACGCCTGGCCGGCGACCGGGGCCTTCGCCCGCTCCAGCCGCCCCCTCAGCTCGGCGCCGCTGAGCGGCCCGTCGGCGGCAAGCGCCCGCTCGATCGTCTTCATCGCCCGCTCGGCCGCCGCCTCGGAGACGCCCTCCTGGCGCAGCCGCCGCGAGCTGCTGGTGAGCAGGGGCGGCGTCGTCAGCGACTGCAGCAGCGGGTAGTCCTCGGCGCGGACCAGGTGCAGGGTGCCGCGGTTGAGCCAGGTGATCAGCAGCGAGCGCTCCTCGCTCAGTTCGCGGTCGACGTCGGTTGCGGACAGGCCCGAGGTGCGGGCGCGGACCGCCAGCCGAGCCCCGCGTGGGTCCTGCCCCTGCACCGCCAGCAGCCGCTCGGCGACGTCGACGGGCCGTTTCAGCGGCGGCCCCGCAAGCCCCTGGGCGGTCAGTCGTTCGGCGATCGGCAGGCGCATCGAACGGCGATGATCGCCGATCGGCTCAGATGCCGTGCAGGAGCGTCGCCGCGACCACGCTGGCCATGATGCCGGTGCCCATCCGCAGGACCAGCGAGCGCAGCCCGTTGATCTCACCCCTCATATCCGCGAAGCCCGCGTTCATGTCCCCCCGCAGCTCGCGAATATCGCGGTCGATCCGCTGGGCCAGGTCGTCAAGCCGCTCATCCGTCCAGGCGCTCCGCTCCATGGGCCGAGAATAGCGGGTGAGGAGTCGCCAAATACCGCGCCTTCGTAGAAACTTATTGTCTACTTCTACGCGAAACTGCCGTGGAATTAGTGACGCCCTGCTATCGCCGCTATTTGACGGCGAGCAGGTCGATCACGAAGATCAGCGTTTCGTTCGGCCCGATCACCGGTGGGGATCCGGTCGGGCCGTAGGCGAGGTTCGCCGGGATCGTCAGCTCGCGCCGACCCCCGACCTTCATACCGGCCACCCCCTGATCCCAGCCGGGAATCACTTCGCCGGCACCGAGCGTGAAGGTGAACGGTTCGTTCCGGCTCCAGGAGGAATCGAATTCTTCCTTCGAGTTGTAGCCGACGCCGACGTACTGGACGGTCACTTCGTCGCCGGACTTCGCTTCGGCGCCGTCGCCTTCGACCAGTTCGGTCTGCTGCAGCTGCTTCGGCGGCGGTCTGTTGGGAACGGAGACGACGGGCTTCTTGTTCAAGTCGGTGCTCCCCGCGCCGGGCTGCGCGCCGCTCGTGGTTTCGCCGGTCGAGGAGGTGTCGTCGCCACCGCCGCATCCGGCCAGCGCCAGCGCCAGGGCCACGCACAGCGCGGCGATCGGCATCGGTCCTCTGCTCACGGCGAGCATCCTATCCACAGCCGCGACACCCAGGCGGGCCGCTCAGGCCCTGCCGGAGAGCCGGTCCCAGAGGCGGCCCAGGGGACCGCGCCCCTTGCCGCCCGCCAGATCGGCCGGATTGACCTTGAGCGAGCCCGGATTGGCGGCGGGCTCCCGCAGGCTCGCGGCCTCGGCCGCGTCGATCTTCAGCACCACCCCGCGCTCGTAGATCTGGCCCACCTCGGGTGCATCGACGAAGCGGTGGCCGCCGGGCCCCGCGCTCGTGTCGAAGACGATCCCGTCGAACATGTCGAGGTTTGGCGCCGACATCACCCGCACCACCCGGCCCAGCTTCTCGCCGTCGCTCGAGTAGACCGGCACCCCCTTGCCCACCGCGAGGTAAGAGCTCGGCTCTCCCAGGTCGTCCACCGGCCGAGCCTAGCGGAAGCGCCCAGCGCTTAGACTGGCCGGCGGGGAGCACGGGAATGGGACTGAACCTCGCATCGATCGTCACCGAGACCGCCGCAAAGGTGCCGGAGAGCCCCGCCATCCGCCTCGGCGACACCGCCCTCAGCTACGCCGAGCTCGACCGGCGCAGCGCCCGCCTGGCGACGCTGCTGCGCGGCAAGGGCCTGCGGCTCGGCGACCGGGTCGGGGTGATGCTCCCCAACGTGCTCGAGTTCCCGATCGCCTACTACGGGGTGCTGCGGGCCGGCTGCACGGTGGTGCCGATGAACGTGCTGCTGAAGCGACGCGAGATCGCCTTCTACCTCGAGGACTCCGGCGCCAAGCTGCTGCTGGCCTGGCACGGGTTCGGCGGCGAGGCCCGCGACGGGGCAGCCGACGCCGGGGCGGAGACGATCGAGGTCGAGCCGCGGAGCTTCGCGGCGCTGCTGGCCGAACACGAGCCGACGACCGAGCTGGCCGAGACCGGCGAGGACGACACTGCGGTCATCCTCTACACCTCGGGCACCACCGGCAAGCCCAAGGGCGCCGAGCTGACCCACGCCAACCTGCACCGCAACGCCGACGTCTCCTCGCGCACGACCTGCGAGATCGGGGCCGGCGACATCGTCTTCGGCGGCCTGCCGCTGTTCCACTCCTTCGGCCAGACCGTGAGCATGAACGCCTCGCTGATGGTCGGAGCCTGCCTCACCCTGGTGCCAAAATTCGACCCCGGCGAGGCGCTGGAGACGATGCAGCGCGACGGCGTCACCCACTTCTACGGCGTGCCGACGATGTACGGGGCGCTGCTGCACCACCCCGAGCGCGAGAGCTACGACACCTCCTCGCTGCGCACCTGCATCACCGGCGGCGCCTCGATGCCGGTCGAGGTGCTGCGCGGCTTCGAGCAGGCCTTCGGGGCGGTCGTGCTCGAGGGCTACGGCCTCTCGGAGACCTCCCCGGTCTCCTGCTCCAACCACCCCGGCCGCGAGCGCAAGCCGGGCTCGATCGGCACCCCGCTGGAAGGGGTCGAGATGAAGGTGGTCGACGCGGACGACAACGAGGTCGCCCAGGGCGAGGTCGGCGAGATCGTGATCCGCGGCCACAACATCATGAAGGGCTACTGGCAGCGCCCGGATGCCACCGAGGAGGCGATGCGCGGCGGCTGGTTCCACTCCGGCGACATGGCCAGGGTCGACGAGGAGGGCTACTTCTACATCGTCGACCGCAAGAAGGACCTGATCATCCGCGGCGGCTACAACGTCTACCCGCGCGAGGTCGAGGAAGTGCTCTACGAGCACCCGAAGATCCGCGAAGCGGCGGTGATCGGCGTCCCCCACGACGAGTGGGGCGAGGAGATCGGCGCCGCGGTGGTGCTGCACGAGGGCGAGCAGCTCGACCCCGGGGAGGTCAGCGCCTACGTCAAGGAGCGCATCGCCGCCTACAAGTACCCGCGCCTGGTCTGGTTCCTCGACGATCTTCCCAAAGGCCCCACCGGCAAGATCCTCAAGCGCGAGATCGAGCCGCCCGCCTCGGCGTAGGGGGATCGCGGAGCGCGACTGGCCAGCCAGCCAGGAATCTCGCTACGCTCTGGCAACCGGGTATGCAACATCAAAAGGAGCAGAGATGAGCGTCGCCTCCCAGAGCCTGATGGACAACGTCACCTACGAGGACCTCTACAAGCGCTGGGAGGGGGGCAACTGGAGCGCCTACGAGATCGACTTCGCCGGTGACCGCAAGGGCTGGGAGTCGTTGAGCGACATCCAGCGGCGCTCGGCGATGTGGATCTACTCGATGTTCTTCTACGGCGAGGACCGGGTCGCCGACACCCTCGCGCCGTACATCACCGCCGCCCCGAGCGAGGAGCAGTCCTACTTCCTCGCCACCCAGCAGGTCGACGAGGTCCGCCACTCGGTCTTCTTCCACCGCTTCTTCAAGGAGGTGATCGGGGTTGGCGGCGACTCGATCCAGTCGACCCTGGCCTCGACCCTGCCGCAGCTCAACTGGGGCTACCGCGGCATCTTCGACCGCCTCGACGCGATGGCCGAGGAGCTGCGCAAGGACCGCTCGCTGCCCAAGTACGCGCAGGCGATCACGCTCTACCACCTGATCGTCGAGGGCAGCCTGGCCCAGCCCGGCCAGCACTTCATCGAGGACTTCTTCGCCAGCGAAGAGACGATGCCCGGCTTCAGCTCCGGCATGGCCAACGTCTCCCGCGACGAGCAGCGCCACATCGGCTTCGGCGTCAAGGTCCTCTCCGAAGTGCTGGGCGAGGGGTACCCGGGCTGGGAGGAGAACCGGGCCGCGGTGGTCGAGCTGCTGCGCGAAGTCCTGCCCTACGGCCCGGCCGTCTTCTCGCCGCCGAACCTGGACCGCGAGTACACCGAGTGCTACGGCTTCAGCCTCGAGGACATCTTCGCCTTCGGCCTCAAGCTGATCCGCCAGCGCTGGCGCACGATCGGCTACCCGACCGAGGAGATGCCGCCCGGCGTCTTCCCGTTCGACCCGGAAGCAGACGAGAAGGAGATCGCCGAGCGCCAGGTGAGGCTGATGATGGCTGGGATCCTCGGACCGCCCGACGGTCCCAAGCCCGACTCCTCGCCAGAGCTGCAGCGCCTCTACTTCGACGTGGTCAAGCGCGTCGCCGACCCGGCGGCGGCGAACGGCTCGCCGCTGGTCTACCAGTACCGCTTCACCGACGCCGACCCCTGGCACCTGGTCATCGACAACGGCTCGACCCGGGCCGAGCCGGGCGAAGCGCCGAACCCGACCCTGGTCCTGGAGGCGAGCTGGGCCGACTTCGTCGCCACCGGCAAACCGGACTCCAACCCGCTGAAGATGATCCTGCAGCGACGCCTGCGCCCGCGCGGCCCGATCCGCGAGATCGCGCGGATGCGCAAGGTCTTCCCCAGCTAGGAAGCGCTAGGAGATCGGCGGGAGGGCGTCGGCCCAGGGGCGCTCGGCCTCGAGCTGGGCGGCCAGCGAGAGCAGGGTGCCCTCCTCACCTGGACGGCCGACGATTTGGACCGCGAGCGGCATGCCGTCGGCGGCAAACCCGGCCGGCACCGACATCGACGGGTTGCCGAGGTGGTTCCAGGGAACGCAGTAGGGGTAGAAGCGGCTCATCCCGAGCACGGTCGCGATCGCTCCGCGCCCCTCCCAGCGGCGCACCGGCAGCGCCGTGCCACCCATCACCGGGGTCATCAGCACGTCGTGGGAATCGAAGATCGCGTTGACGCGGGCGGCGTCGGCGCGCGCGGCCGCCCGCGCTCGCGCGAACACGGCCTCGGGGATCGACCTGCCGAGCCGGGCGAAGCCACGGGTGCGGCGTTCGAGGCGCTCGGGGTACGGGACCATGGCGAAGTCTTCGGCGGCGGCCCGCAGATAGCGGGGAATGATGTTGTTGCCGATGCCGCCCCACTCGGGGTCCCGCTCGCTCACCTCGTGACCCAGCGAGGCCAGCAGGGTCGCCGTCGCGGCGACCGCGCCCTTGGCGACGTCGGAGACGGTCGGCGGCGCGGCGGCGCGCGGCGGCGCGGTCGAGGTCGCGACCCGCAGCTTGGCCGGCATCGTCCTCGCGTACTCGGCGAAGGGACGATCGGGCGGCGGCGGTGCCCCGGGCTCGCGCGAGCCGCCGCCGACCACGTCGAGATAGAGCGCGGTATCGATCACGGTGCGGCTGTGGCAGCCGCTGACCGAGAGCCCGTTCCAATGCTCGAGCTCGGGGTCGAGCGGGACCCTGCCGCGGCTCGGCTTCAGCCCGAAGAGGCCACAGGAGGCCGCGGGTATGCGGATCGAGCCGGCGCCGTCGGAGGCATGGGCCAGCGGCACCAGGCCGGCGGCGACCGCGGCGGCGCTGCCGCCGCTGGAGCCCCCCGGCGTCCGCTGTGGGTTCCAGGGGTTGCGGGTGACGCCCCAGGTGGCCGACTCGGTGAAGCCGCAGAGCGCCAGCTCGGGCAGCAGCGTCTTGCCGACGACGATCGCGCCCGCCTCCCTCAACCTCCGCACCTGCTCGCAGTCGGCGGTCGCCGGCTCGGTGAAGCCGTCGGTGCCGAAGGTCGTCACCTCCCCGGCCAGGTCGATCTCGTCCTTGATCGCGATCGGCACGCCCAGCAGCGGCCGCTCGTCGCCGCCCTTTAGCCGCGCCTCGGCCTGCTCGGCTTCCAGCAGCGCCCGCTCGCCCAGTACGACGCGGAACGAGTTCAGCCGCGGGTCGAGCCGCTCGATCCGCTCCAGGTGCAGCCGCACCAGCTCGGTCGGCGAGACCTCCCCCGCCCGCACCATCTCCGCCTGCCGCGCCGCCCCCGCAAATGCAATCTCGTTAGTCATCGCCCAATCCTAAGGGTCGATGATGGGCCGATAAGTCGTACAGGGCTCGACTTATCGGCCCATCGGCCGGCGGTTTCAGGCTTCGACCGGCTCGGGCTCGCTGCCGCCGCTCTCGAAGCTGAGGTCGGGCAGCGCCCGGTCGAGCCAGGAGGGCATCCACCAGTTCCAGCGGCCCATCAGCTTCATCGCCGCCGGCACCAGGATCAGCCGCACCAGGGTCGCGTCGAGGGCGATCGCCACGGCGCAGCCGAGGCCGAGCTCTTTGATCGAGGGCACGCCGGTGAGGAAGAAGACGGCGAAGACCGAGCTCATGATCAGCGCCGCCGAGGAGATCGTGCGGGCGCTCGAGGCGAGCCCCTCGGCGACGGCGCGCTCGTTGTCGCCGTGGACGAGGTAGCGCTCGCGGATGCGCGACATCAGGAAGACCTCGTAGTCCATCGAGAGGCCGAAGACGATCGCGAAGATCAGCGGCACGTTGATCGTGTCGAGGGCGCCGAGGCTTTCGAAGCCGAGCACGCTGTCGAACCAGCCCCACTGGAAGACGACGACGAGGACGCCGAAGGCGGCACCGATCGAGAGCAGGTTCATCAGCACCGCCTTCAGCGGCAGCAGCAGCGAGCGCAGCATCACCATCAGGACGACGAAGCTGAGCGCCAGGACGAAGCCGACGATCTTCCAGAAGGAACCGGAGATCTGGGCGCGGACGTCGTTGGTGCGCGCCGTTTCGCCGCCGACGTCGACGTTGCTGGCGGCGGCGGCGAGGTCGGTGGTCGGCACGAACCCCCGCAGCCGGTCGACCAGGGCCCGCGCCGGGTCGGTGTCGCTGGCGGCGATCGAGGTCGCCTCGATCAGGGCGCTGTCGCCCGCGTAGGCCGGGGCGAGCACGGCGCTGACGCCGGGCTGCTCGCGCAGTTCGCCGGCGAAACCGGCGACGACCGCGCGGTCGGCCGCACCGGGAAAGGTGGCGACGATCTGGACCGGGTCGGCGCCACCGCTGAGCTGCTCGGAGGCGAGTTCGTTGCCGACCCGCACGTCGCTGCCCTGGGGGAACTGTTCGATCGCGTTGGTGCCCGTCTGCATCGAGAGCAGCGGCGAGGCGAGCAGGAGGAGGACCGCGGCGGAGCCGACCACCGCGGCGACCGGCCGGGCCATGACCCGCCGAGCCCAACGATCCCAAAAGCCCGGTCCGCCGGGGGCGCCGGTCGCCGCCGCCGGTCGCGGCCGGCGCAGCAGCGTGTATTTGACGAACCGCAGCGCCCTGGCGACGATGCCGCCGGGCATCACCCGGTCGCCGAGCATCGCGATCAGCGCCGGCAGCAGCGTCGTCGCGGTCAGGATCGAGACGGCGACAACGGTCATCGCGCCCAGCGCCATCGAGCGCAGGGCCTGGTTGTCGACCATCCAGAGACCGGCCAGGGAGACGACCACGGCGAGGCCGGAGAAGGCGACGGCGAGGCCGGAGGTGGCGAGCGCCTCCGAGCGGGCCTGGTCGCAGTCGCGGCCGGCGCGGCGCTCCTCGCGATAACGGGCGAGGATGAAGAGCGAGTAGTCGATGGCGACGCCGATGCCGATCATCGAGGCCATGTTGGTGACGAACACCGAGGTGCTCATCTGCAGCGAGATGAAGTAGATGAGGGCGCCGGTGACGATGACGCTGACGAAGCCGAGCGCCAGCGGCAGCGCCGCGGCGGCCAGCGAGCCGAAGACGACGAGCAGGATCAGCGCCACGATCGGGAAGCCACTTGCCTCGGCCTTGGAGAGGTCTTCCTTGGATAGCTCCTGCATGCCGGCCCAGACGGTCGGCTGACCGGCCAGATAGGTCGTGACGCCGGCCTCGGCGCTGCCGGGGTCGAGCCCTTCGCGCAGGTCGACCGCGGGGTCGATCAGCTCGTCAGGCGCGACCGAGCTGGCCAGTGGCAACAGGGCCTCGCCGCCCCGCTGGAGCTGCGCTTCGCCGCGCCTGGCAACCGCCGGCGCAAGCGAGATGCCGTCGATCGCCGCGACCTCTCGCCGCACCCGCGCGACGGCGGCGGCGCGCTCGGCGGCGCTGGCGTCGGGCGCCGCTCGCAGCAGCACCGCGATCCCGGTCGCCTCGCGGGCAAAGACCCCCTGCATCGCCTCGGCGACCTGCTTCGACTGGCTGCCGGGGACGTCGAAGCCGCCGCCGGTGAGGTGTTCGGTCTGCTTGGCGGCAAAGGGCAGCGCGCAGACGACGATCGCCACCCAAGCCGCCAGGACCCAGCGTCGGCGCCGGCCCAGCACTCCTGCAAGTCGGTTCATCCCCTCGCGCATTGGCTGGTTAGCCAGCCTTACGTACCGACGCGGCTCGGTCTGTGAGTCGTGTCACTCGCGGCACGAGGCGGCGCTACTCGGCGACCAGCAGGTACCGGGCGGAGGCGGCGCCGGCGGCAAGCGCGGAGGCGTTGTCGCGCTCGGGATCGGAGAGGGCCTGCAGAGCGAAGCCGTCGCCGACCGCGAACAGGTAGGAGACGATCGCCTCCGCCTCGAAGCGGAGCTTGAGAACGCCCTCGCTCTGCTTGGCGTCCAGCACCTCGGCGACGTGCGAGCGGGTGCGCTCGAAGAGCTGGCCGACCTCGCGCTGGATGTCGGGGTTGCGGCGGCCGGCGCTGAACAGCTCGTAGAGGAGGAGGAAGAAGCCGGGTTCGTTCTCGATCATGTCGGTGAGGCTGGCGACGAGGACGTCGAGGACGTCGTCGGCGGACCGCGCCTTGGCCAGGCGCTCGTCGAGCCGGGCGATGCGGATCTCGGCGTCGCGGCGGACGACCTCGACCAGCAGCCGCTCCTTGGTGCCGAAGTAATAGTGGAGGAGGCCGCGACTGACCCCCGCCTCGCGGGCGACATGCTCGAAGGTGGAGCCGGCGGCGCCGCGGCGGGCGACGCTGTCGCGCATCGCGTCGACGATGCGCTGCGCCTTGTCGCCGCTCAGCTCCCGCTCTTTGGTCGCCGCCTCCATCTAAATCAGTCTAGGTGAGAGACGAGCGGCAGACTCGCCCGAGCCTGACCTGGGGACTATCCCGGTAGGGGTGGAACGTCTTGTACTTTTTCGCCGCTTCGCCTCGGGCGGCAGCCTGCGGGGATACTCGAAAAAGTTAAGTGGAACCCCTACCGGGATAGTCCCTAAGAACCGTTGATGGAGGTCGTGCTGGTGTACTCGAACTCCTCTTCGGCGCCGAAGAGGGCGTCGAGGACGGCCTTGCGGGCACCCTCGCTGACCGCCAACGCCACCACGGCGCCGATCGCGGCGACGAGCAGGAGCTTGCCGATCCCGCCCCTGCGCTTGGGCGGCTTGCGCAGGCGCTCGGAAGCCTCGCGCAGACTCTCGGCGGCCTCGCGCAGCTCCTTCTGGACCTTCTTGTCGCTGGTCACGGCCTTGACCGCGCCCTTGTTGCTGCCGGCGGCACGGCCGTAGGCGCCCTTGGCGGCCTCGAACGCGTCGCGAAGGCTGTCGCGCAGGTCATCGTCCTCGATCAGGCGCTGCACGTAAGGGTTCTCGCGGGCGGTCTCGTAGATGTCGTTGGCGCGGGTCGCCGTCGTCTTGCTCATGCCATCTCCTCGCTGGTCGGCAGGTCCGTGGGGAGGATATACCCGAACTTCGCGCCGCCTACCCGGGCCCGACGCCGTCGAGGAGGACGCCGACATTGCGGAAGTCGAGGTCCGCGTGCTTGAGCTGGCGCAGCCGCAGCGGCGCCAGGCCGGGGCCGGGCAGCTCGAAGTGCCTGATGTAGAGGCGACCGGCGTCGCGGCGCCAGGTTTCGCGGAAGCCGGGGCCGAGCAGCCGCGCCGGCGGTGGCGGCGCCTTCCCGTCGGAGACGAAGTCGACTTCGTGCACGAGCCAGTCGTAGCCGTCGGCGGGAACTACCTGGATCGCCCCGGTCGAGAGGTAGTAGCGCAGCGGCGCCTCGCCGAGCACCCAGGTGACGGTGGCGCGCGGCGCTTCGGGCTCGCCGATCTCGGTGGCGACGGCATCCCAGTCGGGCCGCTGCAGGTCCGGCGAGAGGCTCGCCCAGACGCAGAACCCCAGCGAGTAGGCGAGCAGGCCCGCCGCCAGGGCGGCGCCGAGGCGCCGGGCCCGCGGCAGGGTCAGCCCGATCGCGACCGCGAGCAGCAGCGGCACCAGGGCCGGCAGCACGTTGCGGGCGAGCACGTAGTCCTTGCCGCCGGGGAGGATCGCCAGCGCCACCGGGATCCCGATCGCCGCCGCCGCCAGGCTCAGCGGCAGCGCCGCGGCGCGGCGCTCGCGGCGCTCGCCGCGCCAGGCGACCAGGGCCAGCGCCGCCAGGCCCAGGGCTAGCGGCACGACGGCGAGCAGCGGCCGCTCGGGGCGGGCGATGATGTCGCTGGTCTCGCCGCTGACGAAGGTCGCCGCCGTTTCCCAGAGCCGGTGCCCGAGCGTGAAGTTGCCGATCCATTCGGCGTGGGCGAGGGAGGCTTGGTGCACCGCCAGCGGCGCCAGGGCGAGCGCGAAGAGGGCAAGGATGCCGAGTCCGGGCGCGCCTGCCCGGCCGCGACGCCGCAGCAGCCAGACCGCCTCGACCGCGATCGGGAAGACGGCGAAGTAGTGGGTGGCCAGCGCCAGGCCGGAGACGACGCCCCAGACGACGACGTCGCGGCGCTCGCCGCCGCGCAGGGCCCGCACGCAGTAGAGCAGCGAGATCGCGCAGAGCAGGGCCAGCAGCGCGTAGGCGCGGGCCTCCTGCGAGTACCAGAGCAGCATCGGGTTGACCGCGACCAAGGCCGCCGCCATCAGCCCCGGGCGGCGGCCGCCCAGCTCGCGCCCGAGCAGGTAGGCGACCGGCACCGTCGCCACCCCGGCCAGGGCGGAGAGCGAGCGCAACCCGAACTCACCGGTACCGGTGAGCTGGGTCCAGAACCAGGCGAGGGCGTAGTAGAGCGGCGGCGCCGACTCGCTGAAGCCGACCGCGTCCATCGCGTGGCCGAAGCCGCCGCGCAGGACGCGGCTGGCGGTGACGATCTCGTCGTGGTGGTAGGCCTGGACGCCGAGCGTGGCGAAGCGCAGGACCGCCGCCAGCGCGGTCAGCCCGGCGACGATCCAGAAGGCCCGCGAGCGCGCCCGCGCCGCCTCCCGCAGCGACTGCGCGAAGCCCCCAGGGCCGCCCCTGTCGATGGTCGCCGCCTCCATGCTGGCTAGGAGAGGGCTACGTCGAGCGCCTCGGAGACCTCGTCGACGAAGACGAACTCGAGCTTGCCGAGCTCGTGCTTGGGGATCTCCTCGACGTCGCCCTGGTTGCGCCCCGGCACGATCACCCGCTTGATCCCGGCCCGCTGGGCCGCCAGCGACTTCTCCTTCAGCCCGCCGATCGGCAGCACCTGGCCGGTCAGCGTCACCTCGCCGGTCATCGCCACGTCGTTGCGGACCGGACGGCCGCCGATCAGCGAAGAGAGGGCGACGGTCATCGCCACCCCGGCCGAGGGGCCGTCCTTGGGCACCGCCCCGGCGGGCACGTGGATGTGGATGTCGTGCTCGGCGAACCACTTCTCGCCCAGCCCCGGGTCGATCTCGGCCCAGTGACCGCGGACCCAGGAGAGCGCCGCCTGCGCCGACTCCTTCATCACCTCGCCGAGCTGGCCGGTGATCGTCAGCTTGCCCGAGCCCGGCATCGCCGTCGCCTCGATGAAGAGGACGTCGCCGCCGGTCGGGGTCCAGGCGAGGCCGGTGGCGACGCCGGGATGCTTGGTGCGGCGGCGCTGCTCGGCGAAGACGCGGCGGCGGCCGAGCAGCGCCCGGGCCCGTTTGCCGGAGACCCTGACCTTGCCCTTCGCCTTGCCCTCGGCGACGTCGCGGGCGACTTTGCGGCAGATCGCGCCGATCTGGCGCTCGAGGCCGCGGACGCCGGCCTCGCGCGTGTACTCCTCGACGATCGCGGTCAGGGCGGCGTCGGCGAACTCGATCTGGGACGGCTTCAGGCCGTTGGCCTCGATCTGGCGCGGGACCAGGTAGCGGCGGGCGATCTGGCGCTTCTCCTCGACCGTGTAGCCGGAGAGCTCGATCGTCTCCATCCGGTCCAGCAACGGTGCCGGGATCGTGTCGAGGACGTTGGCGGTGGCGATGAAGACGACGTCGGAGAGGTCGAACTCGAGGTCGAGGTAGTGGTCGCGGAAACTGTCGTTCTGGGCCGGGTCGAGAACCTCGAGCATCGCCGAGGCGGGGTCGCCGCGGAAGTCGGCGCCCATCTTGTCGATCTCGTCGATCATGAAGACCGGGTTGCGGGTGCCGGCGTCGCGCAGGGCGCGGACGATCGTCCCCGGCAGCGCCCCCACGTAGGTGCGCCGGTGGCCGCGGATCTCCGCCTCGTCGCGGACGCCGCCGACCGAGATCCGCTCGAACTCGCGCCCCAGCGCCCGCGCGATCGAGCGGCCGAGACTGGTCTTGCCGACCCCGGGTGGGCCGACGAAGCAGAGGATCGGCCCGGGCGAGTCGGGGTTGAGCTTGCGCACCGCCAGGTACTCGAGCAGGCGGTCCTTGATCTTTTCGAGGTCGTAGTGGTCGGCGTCGAGCACCTTGCGGGCGTGCTTGAGGTCGAGGTCGTCCTCGGTCTCAACCGACCATGGAAGCTCGACCAGCCACTCCAGGTAGGTGCGGATGACCCCGTGCTCGGCCGCTCCCGGCGGCAGCTTCTCCAGCCGCGAGAGCTCGCGCTCGGCCGCCTTCAGCGCCTGCTCGGGCAGCTGCGCCGCCTCGATCCGCTCGCGCAGCTCGTTCGCTTCGGCCAGCTGCTCGTCCTCCTCGCCGAGCTCTTCCTGGATCGCTTTCAGCTGCTGGCGCAGGAAGAACTCGCGCTGGCCCTTGCCGATCTCCGACTCCACCTGGCTCTGGATCTGGGTCCCGAGCTGGACCACCTCGAGCTCGCGGGCGAGGACCTGCGAGAGGTGGCGCAGGCGCTTGGCGACGTCGACCTCCTCCAGCAGCTCCTGCTTCTCCGCGGTCGGAATTCGCAGGGTGCCGGCGATCAGATGGCCGAGCGCGGCCGGGTCGTCGATGTTGGCGACCGCCATCTGCAGCTCCTCCGGCAGGTAGGGGATCTGCTCGACGATCTCCGAGAAGGTGCGCTGGACGTTGCGGGTCAGCGCCTCCAGCTCGGCGCTCGGCTCGATCACGTCGGGCAGCTCGGAGACCCGCGCCACCAGGTAGGGCCGCTCGGCGACGAAGGGGCCGAGCCGGACCCGCTGGGTCCCCTGGACGAGGATGCGCAGGGAGCCGTCGGGGACCTTGATCATGCGGGCGACGAAGCCGACGACGCCGACCTCGTAGAGACCGTCGGGGCCGGGCTCCTCGTCCTCGGGGTCGCGGGCGGTGACCATCGCCAGCATCCGGTCGGCGCCGAGCACGTCGTCGACGAGCTTGATCGACCGCTCCTGGCCCACCGCCAGCGGCGTCACCGAGTCCGGGAAGGTGACGGTGTCGCGCAGCGGCAGCACCGGCAGCGCCTCCGGGAGCGGCTGGCCGGCGCGGATCGCGTCTTCGGCGTCGAGCGGCGAGTCGACGACTTCGAGGACCGGCGCCCCCTCCATCACTTACGCCCGATCGGCACCCGGCGAGTGGTCGCGGCGGGGTCGCGCAGCGGCAGCTCGATCTTCAGCACTCCGTCTTCGTAGGTCGCCTTGGCGCGCTCGGCGTCGACCTCGACCTGGAGCTCGACGACGCGGCGGAACGGGCCCGAGGGAATCTCGACCTGCTGGTAGACGCGGCCCTCGGTCTCCTGCACCGGCCGTTCGCCGACGATCGCCAGGTGGCGGCCGCCGACCTCGATCCCGACCTCGCTCAGCTCGACCCCCGCGAGGTCGACCTTGACCACCGCCTGCTGGGGATCGCCGCGGTAGTAGACGTCGACGTTGGGAGAGAACCCGGAGGTGCGGCGGCTGACGAAGCGGCTGCGTCCCCAGCTGTCCCCCATCATCTGGTCCATCTCCCGCCGCATGCGGGCGAAGTCGGCAAAAAGGTCACGTTGCGGCACGGCCAAAAGATAGCCTGGCCTGGCTGAGCTGCGCACGGCTTGCGAAGAGGAGTCCCTCTTAAGCGGTGCGGGAGGCCCAGCGGGGGGCGCGCATGAGGAGGACGGGCTGTTTGGGCGGCACCAGCCCCTCGGGGCGGTTGGGACGGAAGGTGGCGCAGGGCTCGTTCAGCTCGAGGGCGCAGAGGAGGTTCTTGTGGAAGAAGCAGTCCTCGCAGGTCGGGGGCTTTGGCTTGCGCGGCATCCGCTGGGCATAGTTGCAACGTCGTGACGCTTGCGTGAGGGGCAATTCCGCAAATCGCTACCTCTTTGAAACAGAGTCGTCACATCTTCCCCGCGTCTTGCGGGGGGACCGGAGGCCGTCGCTACTATTTGGCCTCGATGGAGGCTCACAACCGCAGCGAGAAGCTCTCGGCATCTCCGCCGCTCTTCAAGAGCGAATTCCTCAACTTCTTCTCCCGCGTCCACCCGGCGGTGCCGGCGGTCGTCTTCGTGCCGGTCGTGGTGGCGATGGAGTGGCTGGGCATCGACCGCGGCTACGGGATCGGCTCGATCTTGCTGCTGACCCTCGCGGGGATCGGCATCTGGACGCTGACCGAGTACTGGCTGCACCGCCTCGTCTTCCACTGGGAGCCCGACAACGCCTTCGGGCGGCGCATGCACTTCATCATCCACGGCATCCACCACGACCATCCCAACGACAAGATGCGGCTGGTGATGCCGCCGTCGGTCTCGATCCCCCTCGCGGCCCTTTTCCTCGGCGCCTTCTACCTCGTCTTCGGCAGCCCGGCCGCCTATCCGATCTTCGGCGGCTTCATCCTCGGCTACCTCGCGTACGACTACACGCACTATTACGTGCATCATTTCGTGCCGAAGTCAGACCTCGGTAAGAAACTCCGCGAGCAGCACATGCGCCACCATTTCCAGGACCACCGTTTCGGCTATGGCGTCTCCTCCCCACTCTGGGACGTCGTTTTTCGCACCCTGCCACGCAAGCGCAGCCGCTAGGGTTTTTGGTACCCCTCAAGTTTCCTGAGCGGTGGGTCGAGCGGTGTCATTTCATCCCAAACGTCGAGCAATCGGCCATCCTTACTGAATTCGGGGTCACGGTTACTAATGCTGTGTCACACTCTGCAAAGTAACCCCCCGAACAAACCAGCGTTTTGGATGGAAAGGAAATAGATGGCCAGCACTTCGAACGTTCTCGACGAGGCTCGTGAGCTCGTACAGAAGCGCCTCGCGGATCTCGACGAGGAGCGTAAGCGCCTCGAGCGCGCCCTGGCGGAGCTCGGCGGCAAAGCCGCCCGCCGGTCACCGGGTCGCCCCCGCGGCAGCAAATCAACCTCCACCCGGTCGGCCAGCGCCCCGGCCCCGCGGCGCCGTCGCAAACGGCGCGGTGGCACCCGTGCCGATCAGGCCGTCGCCCTGATCGAGAAAGAGCCGGGCATCGGCGCCTCCGACGTGGCCCAGCAGATGAAGATCAAGCCGAACTACCTCTACCGGGTGCTCGGCGATCTCGAGAAAGAGGGACGGGTCAAAAAGCAGGGCCGCCAGTACTACCCGGCGGGCTGAGCAAGACCAACCGTTACTTCGAGAGGCCGGCCATTTGGCCGGCCTCTTTTCGTTGGGAAGGGCGCGACCTAGATCAGACCGAGCTGGCTGACCGCGTCGCGCTCCTCCTGCAGCTCCATCGCGCTGGCGTCGATCCGCTGGCGCGAGAAGTCGGGGACCTCGAGACCCTGCACGACCGACCACTCGCCCTCGCTGCAGCTGCAGGGCAACCCGCAGACGATGCCCTCGCCGATGCCGTAGGAGCCGTCGGCGGGAACGCCCATCGAGACCCAGTCGCCGTCCGCCGTGCCGAGCACCCAGTCGCGGACGTGGTCGATCGCCGCGTTGGCCGCCGAGGCGGCACTGGAGGCGCCGCGGGCGTCGATGATCTCGGCCCCGCGCTTGGCGACCCGGGGGATGAACTCGTCGGCGATCCAGGTCTCGTCGTCGACGGCGTCCCAGGCGCTCGCACCATCGACCCTGGCGTTGACCAGGTCGGGGTACTGGGTGACCGAGTGGTTGCCCCAGGTGGTCATGTTGCTGACCGAGGTCACGGGCTTGCCGAGCTTGTTGGCGAGCTGGGAGATCGCCCGGTTGTGGTCGAGGCGCATCATCGCCGTGAAGCGCTCGCGCGGCACGTCGGGCGCGTTCGACATCGCGATCAGGCAGTTGGTGTTGGCCGGGTTGCCGACCACCAGCACCTTGACGTCGTCGGCGGCGCCGGCGTTGATCGCTTCGCCCTGCGGCTTGAAGATGCCGCCGTTGGCCTCGAGCAGGTCGGAGCGCTCCATGCCCGGCCCCCGGGGGCGGGCGCCGACGAGCAGGCCGACGTTGGCGCCGTCGAACGCCTGCTTGGGGTCGTCGGTGATGTCGATCCGGCTCAGCAGCGGGAAGGCGCAGTCGTCGAGCTCCATCGCCGTGCCCTCCGCGGCCTTGATGGCGTTCGGGATCTCCAGCAGGCTCAGCTCGACCGCGGTGTCGGGGCCGAGCATCTGACCGCTCGCGATCCGGAACAGCAGCGCGTAGCCGATCTGGCCGGCGGCGCCGGTAACGGTGACCTTGACGGGGGGGGTGCTCAAATGAATCGTCTCCTCGGAGTTGGTTGGTGTTGGGAACGGCGGCTAGGCCATTGCCTGCCGCAGGTTCTTGTCGATCGAGGCGAGGAACTCCTGGGTCGTCTGAAATTCCTGGCCGCCACCGACGAGCAGGGCGAGATCTTTGGTCATCTTGCCGTTCTCGACCGTCTCCACGCATACCCGCTCCAGGGTCCCGGCGAACGCCGACACCTCCGGGGCCTCGTCCATCCTGCCGCGGGCGGCAAGGCCCCGCGTCCAGGCGAAGATCGAAGCGATCGGGTTGGTCGAGGTGGGTTTCCCCTCCTGGTGCTGGCGGAAGTGGCGGGTGACGGTGCCGTGGGCGGCCTCGGCCTCGACGGTCTTGCCATCGGCGGTCATCAGCACGCTCGTCATCAGTCCCAGTGAGCCAAACCCCTGCGCGACGGTGTCGGACTGGACGTCACCGTCGTAGTTTTTGCAGGCCCACACGTAACCCCCCTCCCACTTCAGCGCCGCCGCCACCATGTCGTCGATCAGCCGGTGTTCGTAGCCGATGCCGGCCGCCTCGAAGTCGCCCTTGAACTCGGCCTCGTAGACCTCGGCGAAGATGTCCTTGAAGCGGCCGTCGTAGCGCTTGAGGATGGTGTTCTTGGTCGACATGTAGACGGGGTAGCCACGGTCGAGGCCGTACCTCATCGAGGCGCGGGCGAAGTCGCGGATCGAGTCGTCGAGGTTGTACATCGACATCGCGATGCCGCCGCCGGGGAAGTCGTAGACGTCTAGCTCGATCGGCTCGGAACCGTCCTTGGGCGTATAGGTGAGGGTCAGCGTCCCCTCCCCCGGCACCACCATGTCGGTGGCGCGGTACTGGTCGCCGAAGGCATGGCGGCCGATCACGATCGGCTTGGTCCAGCCGGGGACCAGGCGCGGCACGTTGGAGATCACGATCGGCTCGCGGAAGATGACGCCGCCGAGGATGTTGCGGATCGTCCCGTTCGGCGAGCGGTACATCTCCTTCAGGCCGAACTCCTCCACCCGCGCCTCGTCGGGGGTGATGGTCGCGCACTTGACACCCACCCCGTGCCGCTTGATCGCGTTGGCGGCGTCGACCGTGATCTGGTCCCCGGTCGCGTCGCGACTCTCGATCCCGAGATCGAAGTAGACGAGGTCGACGTCGAGGTAGGGGAGGATCAGCTGCTCTTTGATGAACGACCAGATGATGCGGGTCATCTCGTCGCCGTCGAGCTCGACAACCGGGTTCTTGACCTGGATCTTCGCCACCGGCGCGCGATGCTATCGACGCAGGCCTTCGAGCAGGTCGACGATCACCGCCTCCGAGCGTTCCCGCGCGACGCTCCGGTCGGCGGCGACGACGACCAGCATCGCCCCCTCGATCAGGGCCCCGAGCAGCACGATGGCGGTCGTCTCCGGATCGTGCGGCGGCAGCTCCCCCGCCTCGATCGCCGCCGTCACCCCAGCCAGCACGACTCCGAGCCCCAGCCGCATGGCCGCCTCGCGCCAGTCCTCCCAGCCCAGCACGGCGCGGCTCTGAGTGAGCCCGATTCGGCGCAGCTCCTCGTCCGTCTCGGCCATGCGAAGGTAGGCGCGGGCCGCCTCCCGGAGCAGTTCGATCGGACTTCCGTCGCTGACCGCCGCGGCGACCACCGACTCGATCACCCGCCGCTCGCTCGCTTCGTAGACGGCCTTGAAGAGCTCGAGCTTGGTCGGGAAATGGTGGTAGAGGGCGCCTCTGCTCACGCCCGAGCGCTCGAGGATCTGCTCGGTGGAGACCCGGTCGTAGTCGCGCTCGGTGAAGAGCTCCCGGGCGGCTTCGACCAGCGCCTCCCTCGCGCCTTCCCGCGGGCGCCCCCGGGCTCTCGTCGCGCTGGCCTCGGTCATCGCGAGCATTGTATTACCGACTGACAGTCGGTATGTTGAGCAAGACGAAGTCGATCGATCGCACCGCTACCAATTGGAGGAGAGCGAATGAACACCTATGTGATCCGCCGCGAGAACGCGTGGAGCGGGCCGGAGGAGCTCGAGGCCACCGCGGCACGCTCCAAAGAGGTCGCCGAGAACGATTTCCCCGACGACATTCGCTGGATCCGCAGCTATGTGATCTCCGAGCCCGAGGGCACGCTGGGGACCGTCTGCATCTACCAGGCGAGCTCGCCCGAGGCGGTGCGCAACCACGCCGGCAGGGTCGGCATGCCGGCGGACGAGATCCTCGAGGTCGCCGACACCGTGGTCATCAGGCCGGACCCTCCGTCGGAGGAAGCCCCCGCCTGAGCCAAGAAAACCGGGCTCCTGCGAGAATGGGCGGGTGGCAACGGCGGAACGAAGGCAGATCGGCAACCACGAGGTGGCGAACCAGCCACCGCCGCTGGTCGATTACAACGTGTTCGAGACCGACCGGCCCCTGGTCGAGGCGGTCGCACGCGAGGGCGCGGACTGGGCGCGGGAGCGGATCGCGGCCGTCGGCGCCTACGCCGGCGGCGAGCGGGCCCAGGCCCTCGGCCGGCTGGCGAACGAGAACGGGCCGAAGCTGCGCACCCACGACCGCTACGGCAACCGCGTCGACGAGGTCGAGTTCCACCCCGCCTGGCATGAGCTGATGGGGAAGGCGGTCGGCTACGAGCTCCACTCCTCCCCCTGGCGGGACCCGCGGCCGGGCGCGCACGTCGCCCGCGGCGCCGCCTTCATCTGCATGTCGCAGGCCGAGGCCGGGATCGGCTGCCCGATCTCGATGACCTACTCGGCGATCCCGGCGCTGCGCACCCAGCCGGAGCTCGCCGCCGAGTGGGAGCCGCGCTTCTTCTCCGCCGAATACGACCCCGCCAACGCCCCGGCAGCCGGCAAGGCCGGCGCCCTGGCGGGGATGGGGATGACCGAGAAGCAGGGCGGCACCGACGTCCGCGCCAACACCACCGAGGCGCGGCCGGTCAACGGCGGCGGCCCCGGCGCCGAGTACGTGCTCAGCGGCCACAAGTGGTTCATGTCGGCGCCCCAGTGCGACGCCTTCCTCGTCCTCGCCCAGGCCGACGGCGGCATCTCCTGCTTCCTCTTCCCGCGCTGGACGCCCGACGGCGAGCGCAACCGCTTCCGCCTGCAGCGGCTCAAGGACAAGCTCGGCAACCGCTCCAACGCCTCCAGCGAGATCGAGTTCGACGACGCCTCCGCCTGGCTGGTCGGCGAGGAGGGAGCCGGGGTGCGGACGATCATCGAGATGGTCAACCACACCCGCCTCGACTGCGTGATCGGCGGCGCGACCGGGATGCGGGCCGGTGTCGCCCAGGCGATCCACCACGCCAGCCACCGCTCGGTCTTCGGCCGCGAGCTCTCCGAGCAGCCGCTGATGCGCAACGTCCTCGCCGACCTCGCGGTCGAGTCCGAGGCGGCGACGATCGCGGCGATGCGCCTGGCGCGGGCCTACGACGAAGCCATCGGCGGCGACGAGGAGGCGGCGGACCTGAAGCGGATCGCCAACGCCGTGCTCAAGTACTGGATCTGCAAGCGGGCGCCGATGCACGCGGGTGAGGCGCTCGAGTGCCTCGGCGGCAACGGCTACGTCGAGGAGTCGGGGATGCCGCGGCTCTTCCGCGAGAGCCCGCTGAACTCGATCTGGGAGGGCTCCGGCAACGTCCAGTGCCTCGACGTGCTGCGGGCGATGGTCAAGAGCCCGGCGGCGCTGGAGGCCTTCTTCGCCGAGGTCGAGGAGGGCGCCGTGGGCGAGCCGCGACTCGCCTCCTACGCGCGCGAGCTGCGCGACGAGCTGCCGGGCGACCTGGGGACGATCGAGGCCCGCGCCCGCCGCGTGGTCGAGAAGATGGCGCTCGCCCTACAGGCGTCTCTGCTGGTCCGCTACGGCGACGAGGCGGTCGCCGACGCCTTCTGCGCCTCCCGCCTCAGCGGCGACTGGGGCCAGGCCTTCGGCACCCTCCCCGCCGGCACCGACTTCGGCCGCATCGTCGACCGCCACCGCCCCACCCTCTAAGTCGGCGTTCCCGCCGACGCATTCCGGAGCGCCCGGCCGACCTGCTCGACGGTGATCACGCCGGAGAGGCGGCCGTCGGCGTCGACCGCCATCAGGGCGCCGAAGCGACGCAGGTTCTGGTTGCTCAGCAGGGCGTCGAGGGGGGTGTCGTCGCGAACCTGGAAGGTCCCGTCGTCGCGCTCGAGCAGGTCGGTGACCAGCGAGTTGGCGCGGGAGACCTCCGGGACCTCGTCGGCGCGGTCCCGGACCAGGAGGCCGAGGAAGCGGTGGGCGGCGTCGACGACCGGGAACCAGGGCCAGCGGTAGCGCAGGAAATACTCCTCGAGGGCCTGTTCGACGCTCAGCTCGCCGGGGATCGCGACCGGTTCCCGGTCCATCACGTCGGCCACCTGGAGGCTGTCGATGCGGCTGCTGATCGCGGTCTGCATCGCCGCTCCGCGGGCGGAGCCGTTGACCACCATCCCGATCAGCGCCAGCCAGACGCCGGAGAAGAGATCGCCCATGAGGATCAGCGCCAGCCCGCCGCCCATCATCAGGTAGGCCATGGCCCGCCCGAGGTTGGCGGCGAAGCGCGTCGCCGCGGTGCGGTCGCCGGTCCGCCACCAGGCGATCGCGCGGGCGACGCGGCCGCCGTCCATCGGGAAGGCGGGCAGCAGGTTGAAGACCAGCAGCAGCAGGTTGATCACCGCCAGCCAGGCGACCATCGCCAGCAGGCCGGAGACGTCGGCGTTGGCCCTGGGCAGGGCGGCGTCTTCGAAGGCGCCGGCGCCGGCGGCGAGGATCCCGCCGCCGGCGAGCAGCAGGAAGAGCACCAGGGTGACCAGCGGCCCAGCGATCGCGACCTTGAATTCCGCCCCCGGCGTCTCCGCTTCGCGGTCCATCCGCGCCATCCCGCCGAAGATCCAGAGCTGGATGCCGGTGATCCCGATCCCGTTGCGCTCGGCGACCACGGCGTGGCCGAGCTCGTGCAGGAGGATCGAGCCGAAGAACCCGACCGCGGTCAGCACGCCGAGCAGGAACGGGGTCGTCGAGGAGCTCGATTCGCCGAGCAGATCGCCGTAGGTCTGCGACGTATAGAAGATGACCAGGAAGAGGATCAGGAACCACGACCAGTCAACCGAGATCCTGATCCCACGCAGGTGGAAAAGGGTGAAGGTGCGGCCGCCCAGCATCCAACCATGGTAGGCGAGCGCGGGGATCCGGCCTCCCGAATCCCGACTGCGAAGTCGGATTTCGGCTCTATAGCATCCGCGCTCGTGCCTACCCATGACGTTCTCGTAATCGGCGCCGGCCTCGCCGGCCAGCGCGCCGCCCTCGCCGCCGCGGAGGAAGGCGTATCGGTCGGGATCATCAGCAAGGTCCACCCGGTGCGCTCCCATTCCAACGCCGCCCAGGGCGGGATCAACGCCGCGCTCAACCCCGGCGACTCCTGGGAGTCGCACGCCTTCGACACGATCAAGGGCTCCGACTACCTCGGCGACCAGGACGCGATCGAAATCATGACCCGCGAGGCGCCGGAGGAAATCCTCCACCTCGAGCACCTCGGCGTCACCTTCCACCGCAACGAGGAAGGCAAGCTCGGCACCCGCGCCTTCGGCGGCGCCTCCGCCGCCCGCACGTACTACGTCGCCGACATCACCGGCCAGGCGATCATGCACGTGCTCTACGAGCAGCTGATGAAGTACTCCGAGCAGATCGCCCGCTACGAGGAGTGGTTCTGCACCGCCCTGGCGATGGACGAGAACAACGAGTGCTGCGGCGTCGTCACCCGCAACGTCGCCGACGGCTCGATGGAGCTGTTCCAGGCGAAGTCGGTGATCCTCGCCTGCGGCGGCAACGGCCAGGTCTGGAAGCCGACCACCAACGCCCTGATCTGCACCGGCGACGGCATCGCCATGGCCTACCGGGTCGGGGCGAAGCTGATGGACATGGAGATGATCCAGTACCACCCGACGACGCTGGCGGGCAAGGGCTTCCTGATCACCGAGGGCGCCCGCGGCGAGGGCGCCCACCTGCTCAACGCCAAGGGCGAACGCTTCATGGAGCGCTACGCGCCGAACAAGATGGAGCTGGCCTCGCGCGACGTCGTCTCCCGCGCCGAGCAGACCGAGATCGACGAGGGCCGCGGCTTCCCCGACGGCACCGTCGCCCTCGACATCACCGTGGTGCCGAAAAAGCGCGTGCACGAGGCGCTGCGCGAGATCGTCCTCGTCGGCCGCGACTTCGCCGGCGTCGACATCACCCGCGAACCGATCCACATCAAGCCGGGCAACCACTACACGATGGGCGGGGTCAAGACCGACGTCGACGGCCGCACCGACATCCCCGGCCTCTACTCGGCCGGCGAGACCGCCTGCGTCTCCGTCCACGGCGGCAACCGCCTCGGCGCCAACTCGCTGCTCGACACGCTGATCTTCGGCCGCCGCTCCGGCGCCGACGCCGCCGCCCGCGCCAAGCGGATCGCCGGCTCGCGCCCCTCGCGCAAGGTGCTGGAGGACGAGGAGGCGATGATCGCCGACGTCAACTCCCGCGCCAAAGGCTCCGGCCGCCGCGTCTCCGAGATCAAGCTCGAGCTGGGCCAGACGATGGACGCCAAGGTCGCCGTCTTCCGCGACGAGGCCGGGATCAAAGAGGCGATCGAGATCGTCGCCCGCCTCAAGGAGGAGGCCAAGACCGCCTACATCGACGACCACGGCAGCGTCTTCAACCAGGATCTGCTGGGGGCGATCGAGCTCGGCTACATGCTCGACAACGCCGAGTGCACCTGCCTCGCCGCGCTGGAGCGCAAGGAGAGCCGCGGCGCCCAGTACCGCACCGACTTCCCCGAGCGCAACGACGATGAGTGGCTCAAACACATCGACCTCGAGAAGACCGACGACGGGCCCGAGATCTCATACTCCGAGGTGACCATTACCCAGTGGGAACCGGAAGCGAGGACTTACTGATGGCCGACTACACGATCAAAGTCCGCAGGTTCCAGCCCGAGAGCGGCGAGGGGCCCTACTGGGAGCAGTTCGACGTCGACCTCGAGCCCTCGCTCTCGGTCCTCGACGCGCTGCTGCAGACCAAGGACCGCGAGGACGGCTCGCTGGCCGTGCGCTGCTCCTGCCGCGCCGCGATCTGCGGCTCCTGCGGGATGAAGATCAACGGCCAGTCCGGGCTCGGCTGCAAGACCCAGATCGGCGAGGCGCAGGAGCTGGCGGATAAGAAGGCGAGCGCCGCGACCGGGGCGAGCAACGGCAGCGTCCCGATCGTGATCGAGCCGATGGGCAACATGCCGGTGATCAAGGACCTGGTGACCGACATGGAGTCGACCCACTGGACCAAGATCCGCCGCGTCACCCCCTGGCTCCTCCCCCACGGCGAGGCGCCCGAGCGCGAGTACGTGGTCGAGCCGGAATCGATGCTCGACATCACCCAGTCGATGGCCTGCATCCAGTGCGGCGCCTGCGTCTCCTCCTGCCTCTCGATGGAAGCCGACCCCGACTTCATCGGCCCGGCCGCCCTGGCCAAGGCCTACCGCTTCGTCGGCGACCCGCGCGACGCCGAGACGGTCGAGCGCCTGCACGACCTGGCCGAGGACCCGCACGGGATCTACGACTGCACCCACTGCTTCAGCTGCATCGACGCCTGCCCCAAGGACGTGGCGCCGATGGACCAGATCATGCGCCTGCGCCGCAAGGCCGGCGAAGAGGGGATCGAAGACCCCAACAGCGGCCACGACCACGAGATGGCCTTCGTCAAGATCATCGAGAAGAAGGGCACCCTGGACGAGTCGCTGCTGCTGCAGGAGTCCTTCGCCCCCGGCGTCAAGGGCAAGCTGAAACCGAGCAAACGGGCGATCAGGGAAATGCTCGGCTCGATCCCGACCGCGATCCGCGGCATCAGGACGGGCAAGATGCGCTCACTGCCGAAGCTGATCCCGGGCGTCCACCACAAGCTCCCCGACGGCGCCCAGGACGAGGTCCAAGCGATCTACCGGCACGCCGAGGAGCACAACGAGGAATTCAACCTGTACATCAAGGGCGACGAGGGCGAGCTGGCCGAGATCGAGGCCGAGGAGGCTGCAAATGACTGAGAAGATCAAGGTCGCCTACTGGCCCGGCTGCGTCTCGCGCGGCTTCACCCCCGAGCTGCACGGCTCGATGGCGCTGGTCGCCGAGAGGCTGGGGATCGAGCTGGTCACGCTGGACCGCGCCAACTGCTGCGGCGCCGGCGTCATCGCCGAGCACAACCAGGAGCTGGCCGACACGCTCAACGCCCGCACCTTCGCGCTCGCCCAGCAGACCGGGCTCTCGATGATGAACATCTGCTCCACCTGCCAGGGGGCGCAGTCGGAGTGCCAGCAGCGCCTCGACGCCGACTCCGCCTACCGCGCCCACGTCAACGAGGCGCTCTCGGGGCAGGGTCTGTCCTACGAGAAGGGCAAGGACGGCTTCACCAACAAGAACTTCCTCTGGCTGCTGGTCGAGGACTACGGGCTGGACAAGCTCGCCGCCCAGGTCAAGCGGCCGCTCTCCGGCCTGCGCGTCGGCCCCTTCTACGGCTGCTACATCGTGCGCCCCAAGGAGCGCCTCGGCTACGACGAGTTCCCCGACCGCGACATCTACCTGGAGCAGGTGATCCAGGCGCTCGGCGGCGAGGTGGTCGAGTACGACGGCGCCCGCAAATGCTGCGGCTTCCCGGTGATCACGATGAACCGCGAGACCTCGCTGCGCCAGGCCGGCACCCACGTCGGTGACGCGATCGACGCCGGCGCCGACTGCCTCGTCACCCCCTGCCCGCTCTGCCACCTCAACCTCGACATGCAGCAGCCGGAGGCGGCCAAGGTCGTCAACCGCGACCTCGGCCTCGCCGTCCTGCACCTGCCGCAGCTGGTCGGTCTGGCGCTCGGCGCCGACCCGAAGCAACTCGGCATGAGCAAGCACATCGCTTCGACCGGCTGGGTCGAGGAGCGCCTCGGCGCCGGCGCTGTCGCCTAGAACTGCCCGGCGACAAAGGCGGCGAGCATTGCCCCGAGAGTCACGATAAAGCCGTTCTGGAGGCGGTCGAAGCGCGCTTCAAGCTTGTCGAAGCGCGCATCCATGCGCTGCTCGAGGTGAATGACTCGACCGGCGAGGTCGTCGATCCGCCCGTCGGTCCATTTCCGTCGCGCCGCCTTCATTCGCCGCAGCGTAGCGGACAAAACATTACGTGTGGTTCGCGGAACCGTGACTTTCCCGGTCCAGCGCATAGCCTGGGCCGATCGCGCCCTTCCCCCTCCCACTCGCCGCGACCGGCGACGTCGCCGGCGTCCTCACCGACCTCTTCGTCGTCCTCCTCGCCGCCAAGCTCGGCGACGAGCTCTTCAAGCGGATCCGGCAGCCGGCGATCGTCGGCGAGATCCTCGGCGGCGTCCTGGTCGGGCCCTCGGTCCTGGGCCTAGTCGAGGTCAACGAGGTGCTGCGGGTCTTCTCCGAGCTCGGCGTCGTCTTCCTGCTCTTCTGGGTCGGGCTGGAGACGAAGCTCTCGGAGATGCGGGCGGTCGGGCGGATCGCGCTCACCGTCGGCAGCGCCGGCGTCGTCCTCCCCTTCCTGGCCGGGATCGGGACCGGGCTGGCGCTGGGCGAGAGCAGCGAAACGAGTGTCTTCCTCGGCGCCGCCCTGGCGGCGACCAGCGCCGGCATCACCTCGGCCACCTTCCTCGACCTCGGGATCGCCCGCAGCCGCGCCGCCCGCACCGTGCTCGGCGCCGCCGTCGTCGACGACATCCTCGCCCTGATCCTGCTCTCGGTCGCGGTCGGGATGGCCGCCGACGGCGGCGTCGACGCCGGCAAGATCGCCCTCGCGCTGGCGATCGCGGTCGCCTTCGTCGCCTTCGTCGCGCTCGGCGGCACCCGCCTACTGCAGAGCCGCCCGCGGCTGCTCCACGCCCCCCGCTTCGCCGAGTCGCCGCTGCTGCCGGCGGTGATCCTCTGCCTCGGCCTGGCCGCCTTCTCGGCGCAGATCGGACTGGCGGCGCTGATCGGCGCCTTCCTCGCCGGAATGATCGTCGCCGAGACCAAGGACCAGAGCTCGATCGAGGAAGAAGTCCGGCCCCTCTACGCCTTCTTCCCGCCCTTCTTCTTCGCCTTCATCGGCATCGAGCTCAGCCTCGACTCGCTGTTCAGCGTCCACGCCCTGCTGGTGCTGGCGGCGGTCACGGTGCTGGCGGCGCTGACCAAGCTCGTCCCCGCCTACCTCGCCTCACGCGAGCTGGGGCGCGAGGAAGCGGCGATCGTCGGCGTCGGCATGATCCCCCGCGGCGAGGTGGGGATCGTCGTCGCCTCGATCGGCGCCGCCGAGGGAGTGGTCGACGCCGAGCTCTTCGGCGTGGTGGTGGCGATGTCGATCCTGACGACGCTGATCGCGCCGTTCGCGCTGCGACGCCTCAGCCGGGGCGTGTCGAGTTTCTCGGCCTGACGCCGACTAACTCGACAACAGGCCGCGCTCGACCAGCAGCTCAGCGACTTGGACGGCGTTCGTGGCGGCGCCCTTGCGCAGGTTGTCGGCGACGACGAAGAGGTCGAGGGCGCGCTCGTTGCCCGGGTCGCGGCGGATGCGGCCGACGAAGACCTCGTCCCTGCCGGCGGCCTCGATCGCCATCGGGAAGCGGGAGGCGGCGGGGTCGTCGACCACGGTCACGCCCGGTGCCGCTTCCAGCAGCTCGCGGGCGCGCTCGGGGCTGAGCGGCTCGCGGGTCTCGACGTTGACCGCCTCCGAGTGGCCGGTTACGACCGGGACCCGCACGCAGGTGGCGGAGACCCTGATCTCCTGGTCGCCGAGGATCTTGCGGGTCTCGTCGATCAGCTTGCGCTCCTCGTCGGTGTGGTCGTCGCCGTCGGCGAAGCTGCCGGCCTGGGCGAGCACGTTGAAGGCGATCTGCCGCGGGTAGATCGCCGGCTTGGCGACCTCCTGGCCGTGGAGGATCGCGTGCGACTGCTCCGTCAGCTCGTCGATCGCCGCCTTGCCGGTGCCGGAGACGGCCTGATAGGTGGAGACCACCAGCCGCTCGATCCCGGCCTCGTCGAAGAGCGGCTTCAGCGCCACCACCATCTGCATGGTCGAGCAGTTGGGGTTGGCGACGATGCCGCTGTGCCCCTCGAGCGCCTCCGGGTTGACCTCGGAGACGACCAGCGGCACCTCGTCGTGCATGCGCCAGTAGCTGGTGTTGTCGACCACGGTGGCGCCGGCGGCGACCAGCCGCGGCGTCCACTCGGCGCTGACCGAGCCGCCGGCCGAGGAGAGCACGAGGTCGAGTCCCTGAATCGAGTCCGGGCTGAGCTCGCGACAGGAGATCGTGCCGCCGTTCCACTCCAGCTCGCGGCCGGCCGAGCGGGCGGAGGCAAAGGGGACGACCTCGGCGGCGGGAAAGTCGCGCGCCGCGAGCAGCTCGAGGATCGTCGTCCCGACCAGTCCGGTCGCGCCGAGAACCCCGACTCTGTATCCGTCGCCCGCCATCGTCCCGAGTATGACGCGGGCTCAGCCGGCGACCGTGGGCCGGTGCTCGGGGCCAGTCGGGTCCTCCGGCCGGATCGCCTCGTCGCCGAGCTCGAAGGCGGTGTGCAGGGCCTTGACCGCGTCCTCGACCCGGTCGGCGGAGATGACGCACGAGATCTTGATCGGCGAGGTGGAGATCATCTCGATGTTGATCCGCTCGGCGCCGAGCACCTCGAACACTTTGGCGGCGACGCCGGGGTGCGAGCGCATGCCGGCGCCGACGATCGAGACCTTGCCGATCTGCTCGTCGGTGCGGACCTTGAGCGAGACGTCGCCGAGGGCGGCGATCGTGTCGGTCGCGGTGGCCAGATCGGAGCGGTCGACGGTGAAGGAGAGGTCGGCCAGCTGGTCGCCGCCCACCGGCTCGTTCTGGATGATCACGTCGACGTTGACGTTGGCCTCGGCCAGGGCGGTGAAGATGCGGCCGGCGACGCCGGGCTCGTCGCGGACGCCGTTCAGCGTCACGCGGGCCTCCGCGTTGGAGTGGGTGACGGCGGTTACGAAGGGCTGCTCCACGATCTGATCCTCGGCAACGACGAGGGTACCGGGACCGTCCTCGAAGCTGCTGCGGCAGTGGATGCGGACACCGTGGTTGCGCGCGTACTCGACCGAGCGCAGCTGCAGCACCCCCGCCCCGGAGGCCGACATCTCGAGCATCTCCTCGAAGGAGACCCTGGCGAGCTTGCGGGCGTCGGAGACCATCCGCGGGTCGGCGCTGTAGACGCCGGAGACGTCGGTGTAGATCTCGCAGACGCTGGCGTCGAGGGCCGCCGCGAGGGCGACCGCGGTGGTGTCGGAGCCGCCGCGGCCGAGCGTGGTGACGTCGCGGCTGTCGGTCGAGACGCCCTGGAAGCCGGCAACGAGGACGATCCGGTCCTCCTCCAGGGCCTCCTTGATGCGGTTGGCGCGGACGTCGACGATGCGGGCCTTCGTATGGAAGGAGTCGGTGACGATCCCGGCCTGGGAGCCGGTCAGCGAGATCGCCTCGTGGCCCATGTCGTGGATCGCCATCGCGCAGAGCGCACAGGAGATCCGCTCCCCGGTCGAGAGCAGCATGTCCATCTCGCGGGCGACCGGGCGCTCGGAGATCTCCTGCGCCTGGCTGACCAGTTCGTCGGTCGTCTTGCCGCGGGCCGAGAGCACGGCGACGACGCGGCTGCCGGCCTCGCGGGCGGCGACGACGCGGCCGGCGGCGCGTTTGATCTGCTCGGCGCCGGCGACGGAGGTGCCGCCGAACTTCATCACGACGATGTCGGAATCGCTCCCGCTCATGGACGTCTGAGAATAGTCGGCGCCTCAAGCTACGGTCAGGCACGCCGATAACTGCGTGCGTGGAGCCGAACACGAGCAACCTGCCGGTCACCAGCGCCGTCCAGGACACCTCCGTCCAGACCGAGCGGCTGCTCGTCGCCAGCCGGCTCGCCACCGACCTCGCCCGCGCCCACAGCGTCGAGGAGGTCGCCGGAGTCGCGGTGCGGCTCCTGCACGAGTCCTTCGACTACTACCTCGCCGTGGTCCAGCGGCTCGATCCCGACGGCTACCTGCGCGTGGTCGGCGGCGCTGGGCCGCTGGCCGAGGAAGTCGCCGACTTCCTCGCCCAGGAGCAGCCGGTCGAGGTCGGCGTCAACGGCCGCGTCGCCCGCCACGGCCGCGCGGCGATGGTCAACGACACCCGCCTCGACTCCGATTACCTGACCCGCAACCCGCGCACCGACCCCGGCTCGGAGCTCTCGCTGCCGATCTCCGTCGCCGGCTCGATCTGGGGCGTGATGAACCTCGAGCAGGAGCAGCCCGGTGCCTTCGCCGAGGAGGACCTGCTGCTCGCCCACGTCGTCGCCAGCCAGGTCGGCGCGGCGATCCACCGCTGCCAGCTGGTCTCCGAACTCGAGGGTGCCTTCCTCACCACCGTCGGCGTGCTCGCCGACGCGGTCGAGCTGCAGGACGCCTACACCGCCGACCACGCCAACGGGGTAGCCGACCTGGCGGCCGCCGTCGGCGTCCGCATGGGCGTCGCCGGCGCCGAGCTGGATCGGCTCCGCTACGGCGCCCTCCTCCACGACGTCGGCAAGATCGGCATCCCCGGCGAGATCCTGCGTAAGCCCGGTCCGCTCAGCGCCGCTGAGCGGGAGCGCATGGACGAGCACACCGCGATCGGCGCCCGCATGCTCGAGCGCATCCCCTTCCTCGCCCCGGTCGCGCCGCTGGTCCGCTCCGCCCACGAGCGCTTCGACGGCGGCGGCTATCCCGACGGCCTCGCCGGTGCCCAGATTCCGCGCGGGGCGATGATCATCTCCACCTGCGACGCCTTCCACGCGATGACCTCGAACCGCAGCTACCGGCGGGCGATGTCCACCGCCGAAGCGGTCCGCGAGCTCGAACGGAACGCCGGCGCCCAATTCGACCCCGAGGTCGTCGAGGCCCTGGTCGCCGAGCTGGCCTAGGACCCTCCCAGGTTGCCAAGCATCGCCTGTTCGGCCATCCGCACCAGGCCGAGCCCGCTGTGGGGGCGCATGTCGCTGCTGCGCACGCGCACGTGGGAGCCGTGCGGCCCGACCACCTCGACGATCGTGCAGACGTCGCCGATTTCGCAATCGTCGCCGTAGTCGCCTTCGATCGCCTCCATCTGCTCCGCCACTACCCGGCCGATCTTGCTCTGGTCGAGCGCCATTCCCGAGCTCCTTTCCGCATCGCTTGCCGACAAACCTTTGCGGCGACCCTACGTGAATCGGAATCACACTTGAAGATATATCTCGGCGATATATACTGGGCCGAGATGGAGCAGTTGAGCGCGACCGCCTACGTGATCCTCGGGATGATCCGCAAAGAGCCGCGGTCGGGCTATGAGATCAAGTCGGTCGTCGACAACACCACGCGCTTCTTCTGGGCGGCCAGCTACGGGCAGATCTACCCAGAGCTGAAGCGTCTCTCCGAAGCCGGCCTGGTGGTCGGCGCCGAGACCCCGACCGGAGGGCGACGGCGGACCGTCTACGAGATCACCGCCGACGGCGAGGAGGAGCTGCGCAACTGGCTGCGGCAGCCGCCGAGCGTCTATGAGATGCGGGAGGAAGGGCTGCTGAAGCTCTTCTTCGCCGACGCCGTGCCGCCCGAAGAGGCGGTCGAGATCGTCCGCGCGATGCGAGCCCACCGGCTCGAGACCGCGGCCCAGCTTCGCGCCATGGAGCCGATGGCGGCGCAAAAGGAGGACCCGTTCCCGCTGATCGTGCTGCGGGGCGGCATCGAGTTCACCGCGTGGTTCGCAGACTGGTGCGAGCGGATGGAGGAGAAGATCCTCGCGTCCGCTCCCGAGAAAAGGAGCAGCTGATGTTCGACGCCCTCGCCCGCTTCGCCGACGGCAACGCCCGCCGCATCGGCGTCTTCGCGATCGCCTTCTTCCTCCTCGCCGGCGCGATCGGGGGCTCGGTCGCCAGCCGCCTCGACCCCTACGGGGCCGACGACCCGTCGACCGAGACGGTGGAAGCGCGGGAGCGGCTGGAGGACGCCGGGCTGCGGGTGCCGGCGGTGCTCGCCATCGTGGAAAACGCACCGGTCGCCGCCGCCTCCAGCCGGGCCCGGGTCGAGGCGCTGGAGCAGGAAGTTCGCGGCCGCGCCGACGTCGCCTCGGTGACCGGCTACTACGACACCCACTCCCCCGCCTTCGTCTCCCATGACCGCGACGCCACCTACTTCGCGATCTCCCTGAAGGCGACCGGCGACAAGGAGCTGCAGGAAGTCGGCCGCGAAATCGCCGACGAGCTCTCCGCCGACCCGGGAGTCGTGGTCGGCGGCTTCGCGGTCGCCCAGGAGCAGGTCAACAAGCAGGTCGAGAACGACCTGCGGACGGCGGAGATGATCGCCTTCCCGCTGCTCTTCCTGCTCTCGCTGCTGTTCTTCCGCAGCCTCGTCGCCTCGGTGCTGCCGCTGATGATCGGCGGCCTGGCGATCGTCGGCACCTTCCTCATCCTCCGCCTCGCCAGCGAATTCGGCTCGATCTCGATCTTCGCCCTGAACCTGACCACGGCGCTGGGGCTGGGCCTGGCGATCGACTACAGCCTCTTCATCGTCTCCCGCTACCGCGAGGAGATCGCCAGGAGCGGGCCGGGGTTGGAGGCGATGCGGCGGGTGCTCGCCACCTCCGGGCGCACGGTCTTCTTCTCCTCGCTGACGGTGGCGGCGGCGCTCGCCTCGCTGCTGGTCTTCCCGCAGCGCTTCCTCTACTCGATGGGGCTGGGGGGAGCGCTGGTGGCGCTGTTCGCGGCGCTGATCTCGCTGACCGTGCTGCCGGCGGTGCTGACGATGCTCGGCTCGCGCGTCAACGCCGGCGCCCCGAAGTTCCTCCAGCGCCGGGCCGAAGCCGACGCCGAGGTGAACGAGGACGGCTTCTGGTACCGGCTCTCGCGCTTCGTGATGAGGCGGCCGCTGCCGGTCGCCACCCTCAGCGCCCTGCTGCTGATCGTGATGGGGCTGCCCTTCTTCGGGATCAAGTTCAACACCGTCGACCCGACCGTCCTGCCCGAGTCGGCCAGCGCCCGCCAGGCCTACGACACCGTCAGCGAACGCTTCCCGCCCTACCACGAGACGCCGATCTGGATCGACGTCGAAGGCGGTGGCCCGAAGGCGGCCGCGGCGGTGGCGGCGCAGGCGAGGCGGGTCGAGGGCGTCGCCGAAGTGCTGTCGCCCCAGCCCCTGCGCGGCGGCGTCACCGCGATCCAGGCGATCTCCGCCAACCCCTTCGTCTCCGACGCCAGCCAGGAGACCGTGAAGTCGATCCGGGCGCTCCGGGCGCCGCCGGGAACGGAGGTCCTGGTCAGCGGCGCCAGCGCCGACTTCATCGACTTCCAGAGCAGCCTCGCCGCACACCTGCCGATCGCCCTGGCGATCGTGATCGTCGCCACCCTGGTCATCCTCTTCCTGATGACCGGCTCGGTGATCCTGCCGATCAAGTCGCTGATCATGAACTTCCTCAACCTCAGCGCCGTCTTCGGGCTGCTGGTGGTGATCTTCCAGGACGGTCGCCTGGAAGGCTTCCTCGACTACACCAGCCCCGGGGCGATCGAGCAGACGATGCCGATCCTGCTCTTCGCGGTCGCCTTCGGGCTCTCCACCGACTACGCCGTCTTCCTGCTCTCGCGGATCAAGGAGGCGCGCGACGACGGCGCCTCGGACTCGGAGTGCGTGGCGATCGGGCTGGAGCGGACCGGGCGCATCGTCACCGCCGCGGCGCTGCTGTTCGCGGTCGCGATGGGCGCCTTCGCCACCTCGCAGATCATCTTCATCAAGGAGAACGGGGTCGGCACGGCGCTGGCGGTGCTGATCGACGCCAGCATCGTCCGCGCCCTGCTGGTGCCCTCGCTGATGGAGCTGCTCGGCAAGTGGAACTGGTGGGCGCCGGCGCCCTTGCGGCGCCTGCACGAGCGCATCGGCATCGGCGAGGCGGCACCGGGCACGGCGCCCGAGCCAGAGGGCATATGAGCAAGCGGCCGACACGCCCTATTGGACGCGGTTGCGCCGGCGCCTGCTCCCTAGCCGGGAGGGCTAGGCGAAGGCCTGGGAGGCGCGGCGGCGCAGGTCGGCGTTGAGCATGCCGGTGACCTCGCTGGGCTTCTCCCCGGCCGCCGGCACGGCGGCGCCGATCAGGCCGCTGGCGCGGAAGCCGTAGAGCGGGGCGACGAAACCCAGCTCGCGGATCTTGCGGACCAGGGCGACCGCGTCCTTGGTGTCGGCCCCGGGGCCGCAGAGGACGATCGCGGTCGGGTCGAGGGCGCCGAGGGCGCGCCCGAGCCGCTCGTCGCCGAGCTCGTTGGAGAGCACGAGGACGCGGAAGCCGGCCCGTCGCAGGGCCAGGTCGAGGGCCTGGGTGTGGACCTCCTCGGCGTCCTGGCCGGCGCTGGAGTCGAGCAGGAGGATGCCGGCAGGGCGCGAGGCGGCGGAGGCGAGGCGGCGGGCGCCGTGCAGCCAGCCGGTCGCCCAGCGCGAGGCGAACTCGAGCTCGGCGGCGCGGTCGGGGTCGGCGGCGAGCGCGTCGATGGCCGGCAGCAGCAGCTCCTCGACGGTGCGCTCCAGCGGCCGCAGGGCGAGGCTTTCCTCGATCGCGCGGTCGGCGGCGCTCTCGTCGAAGCTCTCGAAGGCGCTCAGCATCTCGCCGCCGCTGGCCGGCGCCGACTGGCGCTGGCGGGCGAGCTCGATCGCCGAGGAGATGTTGCCCGTCTGGGCGAGCGCGTCGCGCAGGGTCTGCAGCTCGACCAGCTCGTAGTTGCGATGGTTGCCGACCGTGCGCTTGGGCGTCGGGAAGCCATAGCGGCGCTCCCAACTGCGAAGGGTGTTGGGGCTGACGCCAAGGACTTCGGCGGCTGCGTTGGTTCGGATTCCGGGCATCGTGGGGAAAGGGTGGTTTCGCGGTCCATTCGACGCGCGGGCGCCATTCTCCCACCGCGGATGCGGGTTTACATCAGTTATGGACAGATTTCCGGAATCTGTCAGCGATCTTGCAAGGCGCCGAGGCCGACCGGCTGCCCGACCGCGCGCGCCCGCCACATCGCCGCGTCCGCCTCGTGCAGCAGCCGCTCGACGTCGGCGCCGTGGTCGGGACAGGCGACGACGCCGGCCGAGACGGCGATCCGCAACCCTCCGGCCCGCTCCAGCTCCTCCAGCTGACCGAGCAGGCGCTCGGCCATCTGGACCGCTTCGATCGTGCGCAGATTGGGTGCGAGGACGCAGATCGCGTCCTCCTCCAGCCGGAAGGCTTCGTCGACGATGCGGATGCTGTCGCGCAGGGCGGCGCCGACCACCGCCAGCACGGTCTCCTGGCCGCCGCCGGCGTCGCCGTTGCGGGTGCCGGGCCCCGAGGCGTCGAAGACGGCGAGCGCGAAGGGGTGCCCGTAGCGGCGGTTGGTCTCGGCCAGCTGGTCGAGGCGGCGGCGCATGTGGCCGGGCCGGTAGAGGCTTGTGAGCTCGCGCCGTTCGTCGCCCGCCGGCGGCGCGGGTGGGGCCTGTGCCGTCGGTGGCTCATGGGCGGCGTCGACCGCCGTCGCGGTCACCGAGCCGAAATCGCCGGCCAGCCTCTGCGCCGCGTCGGCGAACCGCCCGGGCTCCTGCCCGTCCAGCTCCTGGCTCAGCTTAGCCAGCAGCGAGGCCTGCAGCGAGGAGACCTCGCGGGCGATCCGCCCCGCCGCCGAGCCCTCATCTGAGCCGTTGCCAGAAGTCGTGTGGCCCGCCACGCTCTGACCTTGGCGAAAGCGGCGGACGTAGGCGCCGCGAAATGCCGCTATTTGCGGCGCGACGGTCGTCCAGGACGGATATCCGGGTCGCGGGACTAATCGAGGCTGCGGCGGCCGGCCAGAGCCTTGCCGAGCGTGACCTCGTCGGCGTGCTCGAGGTCGGCCCCGACCGGGAGGCCGCTGGCCAGGCGGGTGACGGAGACTTTCCCCCGCAGCGCCTCGGCGATGTGGAGGGCGGTCGCTTCGCCGGTCGTGGTCGGGTTGGTGGCCAGCACCACCTCGGCGATGCCGCCGCGATCGACCCGGGCCAGCAGCTCGGCGACCTTGAGGTCGTCGGCGTCGACGCCATCGATCGGCGAGAGGGCGCCGCCGAGCACGTGGTAGAGGCCGCGGTATTCGTGGGTGCGCTCGATCGGGATCACGTCGGCCGGCTCCTCGACCACGCAGATCGTCGCGCGGTCGCGGTTGTGGTCGGAGCAGATGCGGCAGAGCGGGCCCTCGGCGAGGTTGAAGCACTCCTCGCAGAGGCCGACCTTCTCCTTCACCTCGCGGATCGCGTCGCCGAGCGCGAAAGCCTCTTCGTCGGGCGCCCGCAGCAGGTGGAAGGCGAGCCGCTGGGCGGTCCGCTGGCCGATTCCCGGCAGCCGCGAGAGCTCGGCGACGAGGCGCGCCAGCGGTGCCGGGCCCTCGCTGCTCACATTCCCGGCAGGCCGCCGCCGAGGCCGCCGGTGATCCCGCCCATTTTCGAGCTGGCCAGCTCCTGGGCGGCGCGCAGGCCCTCGTTGACCGCGGCCTGGACCATGTCGGTCAGCATCTCCGCCTCCTCGGGGTCGATCGCCTCGGGGTCGATGACGATCGAGCGCAGGGTCAGGTCGCCGCCCATCGTCACCTTGACCATGCCGCCGCCGGCGCTGGCCTCGACCGTCTCGTCCTTGAGCTGCTCCTGCGCCTGCAGCACCTGGTCCTGCATCTGCTGCGCCTGTTTCATCAGGGCGTTCACGTCGAAGCCCCCCGGACCGCCTCCTCGAGCCACCTAACTGACCTCCTCCGCGTCGAACTCGCTCTTCAGCCGCTCCAGCAGCTCCTGCTCGCTAAGCCCCTCGTCCTTCGCCGCCGGCGCGGGCGCCTCGGCGGGCTCCTCACTCTCGCCGTCGCGCAGGACGTAAACCGGCTTCAGCGCCTCGCCGGTCACCGTCTTCAGCGCCTCGGCGACCCGCTCGCGCTGCTCCGGCACCTCCGCCTTGCGCTTGTTGAAGGTGGCCGCCGCGGGGAAGCTGATCTCGACGACGTCGCCCTCGAACCCCACCGGCCGTGCCTCCTCGAAGAAGGCCGCGAGGGCGGGAGCCGTAGTCGAAAGCTGATCCAGCACGGCGGGCCAGACCTGCTTCAGCTTCTCCAGATCGAGATCGCCTTGGCCGGCGGGTCCTGTCGGTGAGGCCTCCTCCTCAGACGGCGAGGGCTCCGGCGTCGCAGGAGCGTCGGCTGGCTGCGACTCTGCCGCGACAGGACCCGCGGCCCGATTACCGCCGTCCGGAAGCTGTTGCTCGAGCCGCTCGATCCTCCGCAGCAGTCCCTCGGTAGACGGATCCAGATCCGGCCGCGCCGCTTTGAGCAGCGCGATCTCGACGGCCATGCGCGCGTCGTCGCCCTCGCGGACCGCGGTCAGCGCCGCCGCCAGCTCGTCGATCGTGCGAACCAGGGTGGCGGTGCCGACGGCGCCGGCCTGCGAGCGCAGCCGGGCCGAGTCGGTTGCGGTCACCACGAAGGAGGTGGGCACTTCGCCGGTCGTCTGGATGACCAGGAGGAAGCGCAGGTGGGCAAGCAGGTCGCGGGCGAACTGCGAGGGGTCGCGGCCGGAGCAGGCCATCTTCTCGACCCCGAGCAGGACCGCCTTCGGGTCTTCGGCGAGGACCGCGTCGACCGCGTCGAACAGCAGCTCGGCATCGGCGGCGCCGAGCATCTCCAGCACCTCGCCGAGGCCGACCTGCTTGCCGCCGAAGGCGACCAGCTGGTCGAGCGTGCCGAGCGCGTCGCGGAAGCTGCCGGAGGCGGAGCGGGCGATCGTCGCCACCGCGCCGTCGTCGACCTGGATCTGCTCGCTGGCGGCGACGCGCTCCAGGACCTCGGAGATCTGCTCCAGCGAGGGCCGCTGGAAGTCGAAGCGCTGGCAGCGGTCGGCGATCGTCGCCATCACCTTGTGCGACTCGGTGGTGGCGAGGACGAAGACGGTTTTCGGCGGCGGCTCCTCGAGCGTCTTCAGGAAGGCGTTCCAGGCCTCCTTGGTCAGCATGTGCGCCTCGTCGAGGATGTAGACCTTCCAGTGGCCGCCGGCGGGGGCGTAGGCGACCCGCTCGCGGAGGTCGCGGACGTCGTCGACCGAGCGGTTGGAGGCGGCGTCCATCTCGATCACGTCGATCGAGGTGCCGGCGGCGATCGTCGTGCAGGACTCGCACTCGCCGCAGGGGGTCACGGTCGGGCCGCCGCGCTCGCAGTTGAGCGAGCGGGCGAGGATCTTCGCCATCGAGGTCTTGCCGGTCCCGCGCGAGCCGACGAAGAGGTAGGCGTGGTGGACCTTGTCCTGCTCGACCGCGTTGCGCAGGGTGCGGACCACGTGCTGCTGGCCCACGACCTCCTCGAAGGAGCCCGGGCGGTGGCGGCGGTAGAGGGAGGTCGACTCGGTCATCGGGGACTCTGGCCAGTGTATCCACGGCTTGCGGCGCCCCTGGAGGCGCTCCCCGGTACCGTGCGCGCGTGCCACCGAGGGTCTCCAGCTGGCTGGCGCCGGCCGCCTGGGTCGCCGCGGTGACGGCGGTGCTGCTGCTCGTCTTCCCGCTCGGCTTCCCCAACTACGACACGATCTATGCGCTCGTCTGGGGCCGCGAACTCGCGCACGGGGTCAGCCCCGACTACGGCTCCGCCCTGCCCCCCACCCCGCACCCGCTGACCGACCTGATCGGGCTGGTCGCGACGCCGCTGGGCGACGGCGCGATCACGGTGACGATGGCGATCGCCTACGCATCGCTGGCGCTGACCGGGTTCTTCGTGTACCGCCTCGGCAGCGTCTGGTTCGACCGCTGGATCGGCGCCGTCGCGGCGGCGATCGTGCTCACCCGCGCGCCCTACCTCTCCAACGGCCTGCGCGCCTACATCGACCTTCCCTTCATCGCCCTCTGCCTCGGAGCCCTGCTGGTCGAGGCCAAGCGCCCGCGCGCCGGCTGGCCGGTGCTGGCGCTGCTGGTCCCCGCCGGCCTGCTGCGCCCCGAGGCCTGGCTCTTCGCCGGCGCCTACTGGCTCTACCTCGCCCTCAACTGGGGGCCGACGGGCCGAAATGTCGGCCATGGCTCGACATTTCGGCCCGTCGGCGGCGGGGGTCGGTGGCGGGACGAGCGCTCGGCCCGCGATCTGGCCTGGCTGGCCGCGCTCACCGCCGCCGGGCCGGCTCTCTGGGTGCTTTTCGACGCGATCACCACCGGCGAACCGCTCTACTCGCTGACCGGCACCCAGGAAACGGTCGAGACGCTGAAGCGGCACACGGGGCCGGTCGACCTCGTCCTCTATGGGCCCCGGGCGCTCGGCGAAGTCCTGCAGTGGCCGGGGATGGTGGGCGCGCTGGGCGGCATCGTCCTCGGCTTCGCCTTCCTGCGCCGGCGCTCCGCGCTCGGCCTCGCCGCCGCCGCCCTCGCCCTCGCCGCCTTCGCCCTGCTGGCGGCGTCCGGGCTGGCGATCATCGCCCGCTACACGATGCTGGCGGCGGCGATCCTGGCGATCTTCGCCGCCCTCGCCCTGCTCGGCTGGCGCCTGCTGGAGCGCGACCACCCCTGGCGCCGGCGCTGGCAGGTCTTCGCCGGCGTCGTGGCGCTGATGTTCGTCGCCTGGCTGCCGAACCAGTGGGATCTCGACTCACGCGTGGACACCGACCTCACCAACCAAGCCCGGATCGAGCGGGACCTGACGGACCTCGTCGACGCGGGCGCCTTCGACCCCCTCTGCGGCCCGGTCGCGGTCCCCAACCACCGCGCCGTCCCCCGCCTCGCCTTCGGCCTCGACGTGAAGCCGACCGCGATCGTCAGCGCCAGCGAGGAGGGCGTCCCAGGGCGCGGCTACTTCGTCGCTCCCACCAGCCCCTTCGTCACCCACAACTTCATCCTCGACCCCAACGACCCGACCGATTTAAAGCTCGCGCTGCCGCCGGGCTTCCGCCAGGTGGCGGCCAACGACTCGTGGAAGGTCTACCGCCGCTGCTGAGGAGGTTTTCGCATGTCGCCCACGGGGCGACAAAAGCAACCGCCCTCAGCGCCCGCCCCGCTCGACCGCGGCGATCGCGGCGTGCGTCTCCGCCGCCAGGTCCGGGTCGGCCAGGTCGATGCCGGGCGGCAGCTCGATATGGAGGTCGTCGGAGGGATCGAGGCGGGCGCCAAGGCCGCGCGAGCGGGAGTCGAGGACATGGCCGCCGCGGCGGCGGTCGTCGCTGATGAAGTGGAGGTGGTAGCCGCCCACCTCGATCCCCTCGACGTAGGCGGGGAAGCGGAAGCCGAGCATCGTCCCCGTCACGTCCTCGAGCTCGAAGACGTGCTGGTCGGCGACGACCTCGGTCAGCGGCCGATAGGGCGGGCTCTGCATCGGCACCGAACGAGCGCGGAGAAGCTCGAAGCGGCCGTCGAGGCGGATCGCGCAGCAGGAGGCACCCGGCGGCACCAGCTCGTCGAGCCGCGCCAGCAGCTGCCGATGCGACAGCTCGCCCTCCAGCCGAACGTCGATCTCCGGCTCGAAGCGGGTCACCACCGCGAACGGCGTTCTGGCCGTGGCCGGCACCGGCTGCACGAAGCCATCGAGGTCGGCGCGGAAGAACTCGCCGTCGAGAGCGATCATCTCGCCGTCGAGGCCGTTCAGCGTCCCCAGGCCGAGATCGCCATGCTCGGCCAGCTCGGCGAAGCTGAGGTCGCCGTCGAAGGCGCCGTCGAGCAGGGCGCCGATCGTCGAAGCCTGGAAGAGGACGTGCGGCTCGCGCTCGCGGTGCAGGTCCGCCCGCCGCATCGAATCGACGTGGAGCGAACGGATCCAGTGCTCGTCCAACACGCCGCCAGTGTTCCACGGGTTAGGCTGCGCTCGTGTCCGGGGGGTTCAAACGCTCGGGGCTGTTCGGCCTCCTCGGCGTCTTCGTCGTCGCCGCGCTGGCGATCGTCATCGCGATGACCATGGGCCAGGGCGAAGCGAACCCGAAGCTGGCGCTGGGGCTGATCTTCGGCGTGATCGCGATCTTCTGCGCCGGCCTCTTCGCCTTCCAGCGCTCCGACCTCGAGCGCGCCGCCGGCAGCAGCGCCCGCGCCGGCGAGCGCGCCGCCGCCGAAGGCGGCCGGACGATCGAGAACCCGATGACGATGAGCGAGCCCGAGCTGTGGGCGGCGATGGCGGTGAAGCCGATCGACGCGGCGGCGGTGCGGGCGCGCAGCCAGATGTGGGACTCGGGCCGGCGCAGCCTGCGGCTGGGGATGGTGGTGACGCTGCTGATCTTCCTCACGGTGCCGGCGATCTACCTGCTCGAATCCTTCGTGCCGCTGCTGATCGGCGGGCCGCTGATCGCGATCGCCGCCCTCTACGGCTCCTTCCGCGCGCTCGCCCCGGGCGGCGAGATGGACCAGGGCTACGAGCGGGTCGGCGAGGCAATGGCGCCGCTGGGCCTCGAGGTGACGGAGCGGCCGCGGGTGAACGTCGAGATGCGCGACCCCCTGCAGGGACGGATGGGCCCGAAGATCCACGGCGCCCTGGTCCTCGGCGGCCGGCGCCACGAGCGCGGCGTCTCGGTCCGGCTCGGCAGCGGCGAGATCGCCAGCCAGACCGAGGTCACCGTCTCGACCCCCTCCCCCGGCTTCGAGGCGAAGTCGCGCGACGGCCGCGTGCGCCCGGGCAAGGAGGCTCCGGAGGCGATCGCCGCCGCGCTCGCCGAGGTGCCCAGCTCGACCCGCTGGAAGCGGGTGCGGGTCGAGGGTGGACCGGAGGGGATCGTCGTCGCCCGCAAGGGCGGCGAGCAGGGCGACTGGCTGGCCGACCTCTGGCTCGCCGAGCACCTCGCCGCCGCCGTCTGAGCGCCGCGTCGCGGCCGGCGCCGCCGCTCTGAAACCATCAGCCGCGATGGCGGCGATCGAACTCAGCGGCGTGGTCAAGCGCTTCGGCCCGATCACGGCGGTCGACGGGCTCGACCTCGACGTGCCCGAGGGCATCTGCCTCGGCCTGCTCGGCCCCAACGGCGCCGGCAAGTCGACGACGATGCGGCTGCTGACCGGGCAGGCCATCGCCGACTCCGGCCGGCTGCGGGTGCTCGACTACGAGCTGCCGGGGCAGTCGAAGCCGGCGCGGGCGGAGATGGGCGTCGTCCCCCAGCTCGACAACCTCGACGTCGACGTCACCGTCGAGGACAACCTCGCCGTCTACGCCCGCCTCTACCGGGTCAAGGACGTCGGCGCCGCGGTCGACCGCGCCCTCGACCTGGCCCGCCTGCGCGACCGTCGCCGCGACGCCGTCGACAAGCTCTCCGGCGGGATGCGGCGGCGCCTGCTGCTGGCCCGCGGCCTCGTCCACGAACCGCGCCTGGTCCTGCTCGACGAGCCCACGGTCGGCCTCGACCCGCAGATCCGCACCGAGCTGTGGACGCTGATCGGCGACCTCAAAGCGCGCGGGACGACGATCCTGATGTCCACCCACTACATCGAGGAGGCCGAGCGGCTGGCCGACGAGGTAGCGGTCATGCACCGCGGCAAGATCATCAGCCGCGGCCGCCCGGCCGAGCTGATCGCCGAGCACGCGGGCAGCCACACGGCCGAGATCTACGCGCCGCCGCAACGGCTGACCGAACTCCGCGCCGACGCCGAGTCGGCGGGTCTGCGGGTGCGCCCGGCCGGGCCGGCGATCGCGATCGTCGGCTCCGAGCGGGCCGAGGACGGCTTCGTCCCCGAGGAGGCCGTGATCCGCGCCGCCACCCTCGAGGACGTCTTCGTGCTGCTGACCGGCGAGGAGGCGGAGTGAGCGCCCAGCCCGAGAGCGTCCCGGCGGCGCCCGCCCCACGCAGGATGCGCCGCCTCGAACCGGCCGCGATCGCCGGCGTGATGAGCCGCGAGGTCGCCAACTTCCGCACCTACTGGCGCGGCACCACCTTCTCCAGCGTGCTGGAACCGATCGTCTACCTGCTCGCCTTCGGCCTAGGCCTCGGCGCGACCCTGGTCGACGAAGTCGAAGGCGTCCCCTACATCCAGTTCGTCGGCACCGGCATGGTGGCGACGGCGGTGATCTTCTCCAGCGCCCTGCCGGCGATGTTCGGCACCTTCGTCAAGCACCGCTTCCAGAACACCTACGAAGCGATCCTGGCGGCGCCGGTCGACGTCGAAGAGCTGGTCAGCGCCGAGATGCTCTGGATCGCCACCCGCTCCGCCGTCTACGGCTGCGTGCCGCTGATCGTCACCTTCTTCTGGGGCCTCGAGCCGGCGCCGGGGATGCTGCTGGTGCCGCTCTTCTGCTTCGTCACCGCCCTCGGCTTCTCCGGCTTCGGCGTCGCGATGGCGGCGACGGTGGCGAAGATCGACCAGTTCAACTACGTCACCGCCCTGTTCGTGACGCCGCTGTTCCTCGTGGCGGGCACCTTCTTCCCGATCAGCGGCCTGCCCGAGGGGGTCCAGGTGGTCGCCCAGGTCAACCCGCTGCACCAGCTGGTCGAACTGGTCCGCGGCGGCGCCTTCGGCTTCGAGCTCGTCGACCTCGCCCGCTTCGCCTTCCTGGTCGGCTTCGCCGTGCTGACCTGGCGCGTCGCGATCAGCCGCATGTCCAAGCGGCTGATCGACTGACGAGAAGCTATGGACCGTGCGACCGCCTTCGAAGCGTGGTCACCGGGCGTGTCCGTCGTTTTTGGCTCTTGCCGGGCTCACCTGCGGCACCCGCGGCATCCGCTTAAGGCTGCTTCCTTCCGGACCTGACCTGATTCGCGTGCCTACGTCGCGCAGGACCCGGCCGTCAACGCCGCCGCGACGCACTGACCCCGACGGCCAGCCCCTCGGAACGGGATTCGGCCCCGCTAGAGCGGATTGCGGGTTACAAGGCACCGCTAATTCCCCGCCTAGCACGGTCCGCTGACGATCCTACCCTGCTCGCCGTAGGATCACCCGGCCCTTGGGGATCGAGGTCGACACCCAGTCGTTCTTCGTGATCGTCGTCGTGGCGGCGATGGCGGCGGTGACCGTCGCCGTCGTCCCCAAACGTTTCGCGCCGCCGGTGGTCGTGCTCGAGCTGCTGATGGGGATCGTCGTCGGGCCGGAAGTCATCGACCTCGCCCACTCCGACGAGTTCATCGAATTCTTCGCCAACCTCGGCCTCGGGATGCTCTTCTTCTTCGCCGGCTACGAGATCGACTTCCAGCGGATCAAGGGCAAGCCGATGAAGCTCGGCGCCTGGGGTTGGCTGCTCTCGATCGCGCTCGCCTACGGGATCGGCGGCGCCCTGGCGGCGGCGGGGATCGTGCTCTCCTTCCTCTACACGGGCTCGGCGATGGCGACGACGGCGATCGGCACCCTGATCCCGATCCTGCGCGACAACGGCGAGCTGAAGACCCGCTTCGGCACCTACCTGCTGGCGGCGGGCGGCGCCGGCGAGTTCGGCCCGATCCTGCTGGTGACGCTGGTCCTCTCGACCGCCAACCCACTGCACGAGTCGGCGATCCTGATCGCCTTCATCGTCCTCGCGCTCGCCCTGGCGCTGCTCTCGGTCCGCTACGCCTGGCGCGGCTGGCCCGCCCTGGAACGGACCTTCGAGGCGAGCAGCCAGCTGGCGGTGCGGGTCACCGTCGTCCTCGTCTTCGGCCTGGTCCTGCTCGCCGGCCAGCTCGGCCTCGACATCCTGCTCGGCGGCTTCGTCGCCGGGATGATCACCCGGGTGGCGCTGCAGGGTCACGAGCTGCAGGTCTTCGAGTCGAAGCTGACCGCGGTCGGCTTCGGCTTCTTCGTGCCGTTCTTCTTCGTCACCAGCGGCCTCGAGTTCGACCTCGGCGCGCTCGGCTCGGTCGAAGCGCTGGCGAAGCTCGCCATGTTCTTCGCCCTCTTCCTGGTCGTGCGCGGGACGCCGGCGCTGCTCCTCTACCGCGGCGTGCTCGGCGCCCGCGACCGTGCCGCGCTCGCCTTCTACTCCGCGACCGAGCTTCCCCTCGTCGTCGCCATCACGACGATCGCCACCGAGACGGGCCACATGAAGACCTCGACCGCCGCCGGCCTGGTCGGCGCGGCGATGCTCTCGACGCTCGTCTACCCCTTCGTCGGCCTGGCCCTGCGCAAGGGGGGCGAGGGGAGCGAGGCCGAGCTGCCGATCGGGTCAGTGGCCGGCGTATCATCCAGCCCTGTCCCGGGCGCGTAGCTCAGTGGGAGAGCGCTCGCTTCACACGCGAGAGGTCGCTGGTTCGAAACCAGCCGTGCCCATGTACGGCGCTCCCGAAGCGGGGCTCAGCGCTCCTGCAGCAGCGAGAGGGTGTTCCCGGCCGGATCTTTGAACCAGGCGATCAGGGGGCCGCCCTCGCGCATGATGCCCCTCTCGTCCTGCGGCATCAGCTCGTTGGCGTAGTGCTCGAAGCTGACGCCGCGGGCGCTGAGCTCGTCCACCGCCCGGTCGATGTCGTCGACCGGGAAGTTGAGGATCGTGTAGCTGGCCGGGGTCATGCCCGGGCTGAGGTAGACGAGCGTGTCGCGGTCGCCGGCGAGGTGCAGGGTGAGCAGGCCGTGCTGCTCGTCCATAACCTCGATCTTCAGCCCCAGGACATCGCCGTAGAACCGCCGCGCCGCGTCGAGGTCGTCTACCGCGAAGCCGTTGAACGCTTTCGAGTCGGTGAGCATGGTCGCCCGCTCCCTTCGCTGTCGGATTCGGTCACCCGTTATTAGACCGCTTCGGCGCCGGAAAGTCATCGGCCAACCGGCCGTTCAGTCCTCCCCGCTGGGGCGCCGCCGCCCGCGCTTGCGCTCCCCCTGCCGGCGCTTCTGCTCGAGCCGCCGATAGCGCGAGGCGCGGCTGGGCTTGGTCGGCCGGCGCCGGCGGGGGACCGCCAGCCCGGCGGCGATCTTCTGCGCCAGCCGCTGCAGGGCGAGCTCGCGGTTGCGCGACTGACCGCGCGCGTCCTGGGCGACCGCGGTCACGGTCGCCCCGGCGCGGGCCAGCAGGCGCTCCCGCTGAGCCTCGTCGAGCGCCGCCGAAGCCCCGACGTCGAAGACGGCCACGACCCGCGAGGCGGTGACGTTGGCGTGCTGCCCACCGGGGCCGGAGGAGCGGCTGGTCCGGAGCTCGATCTCGGCCAGCGGGATCGCCAACCGGGAATCGATCCTCAGCTCCTCGGCCACCGCTAGCCAGCCAGCTCGGGGATGTAGCGCTCGACGTGCTGGGCGAGCGTCTGGCGCACCCAGCGCTGGGTCTCGGCATCGGCCATCCGGTAGCGCCCCAACAGCATCTTCTGGTCGTCGAGCGGCAGCCCGGCGATCTCCCAGCGCACCGCCAGGCGCTCGAACAGCGCCTCCGAGCGCCGCCGCCAGGCGTCCTCGAGCGAGGCGGCGCTGCCGGCTGGCGGCTCGCCGATCTTGGCGATCGTCGCCGCGCTCAGCGACTGCCGCAAGGTGAGGACGTTGCCCTCGGGGTCGGTGTAGTCGACCGTCGGCGCCTTCTGTCGCCCCCGCCGCTGCTTCTTGCGCTTGGCCATGCGCCGAGTTTGCCAGGGCGGGCGCCGGCCTATCCTGCTGTGGGTGGCCCAGGTCAGCTTCATCGGCGCACCGATCGACTCGGTCGGCCGCGGCGGCGGCGCCGAGCTCGCCCCTGCCGCGCTGCGGGAGCTGGGGATCCTCGAGGCGCTCGGGGCCGAGGACGCGGGCGACCTCGAGGTCGGGGTCCGCGACGAGAAGCGCGATCCCGAGTCCGGCCTGATCGGTGCCGCCGAAGTGCTTGCCGCGACCGCGACGATCCGCGCCGAGGTCGGCGCTCGCGTCCGGGACGGTGAGTCGCCGTTCCTCGCCGGTGGCTGCTGCTCGGTGCTGCCCGGCGCGCTGGCCGGCACCCGCGACGCTCTCGGCCGGGTCGCCCTCTTCCACCTGGACGGGCACCTCGACCTCTACGACGGCGAGACCTCCCCAACCGGGGAGGCGGCCGACATGCCGATCTCGGTCGCGCTGGGGCTCGGCCCCGCGGCCTGGGTGACCGCGGCGGGCGGTGCCTCGGTCGCGCCGGAGCGGACCGCGCTGGTCGGCTTCCGCGACAAGGCCGAGTCGCTGGAATACGGGATGCGGCAGCCGGAGAGCATCGAGCCGGCGCCGGTCCAGCGCTCGGCCGAGGACCTGCGCCGGGCTGGGCCCGGCCCGGCCGCCGCGGCCGTGGCGGCGACCCTCGCCGCGCAGGCGCCGCTCTGGCTCCACCTCGACGTCGACGTGCTCGACCAGGAGGTCTTCCCCGCAACCGACTACCCGATGCCGGGAGGCCTGGATTGGGAGCAGGCGGGCGCGGTGCTCGCCGCGGTCCGGGCCTCGACCCGCCTCGTCGGCGTTTCGCTCGGCTGCTACAACCCCGCCAAGGACGCCGACCGCGCCTGCGGGCGCGCCCTCCTCGACACCCTCCGCGAGGTGCGGTAGTCAGTCCAGGGCGTCGATCTTCGCCGCCAGCTCGAAGTCGGCCGCGGTGAGGCCGCCCTCGGAGTGGGTCGAGATCGTCACCGTCACCGTCGCCCAGGAGATCGCGACGTCGGGGTGGTGGCCCATCGCCTCGGCCGGCTCGACCAGGTCGGAGACGAACTTCACCGAGCCGACGAAGTCGCCGCGGTCGAACTCCTTCGCGATCGCCTCCCCGGCCCGCTCCCAGCCGGGCAGGTCGGCGAGCCGCGCCTCGATCTCGGAATCGCCGAGCAGCACCATGCTCTTATGCTGGCAGGCACACCGAGGAGACGCAATGAGCGACGGCCGGCTAGCCGCCGATCGGCGCCCTCGGGTTGGCCCCCCAGAAGACAACCGTGCCGAGCATGCCGATGATGTGGACGAGGATGATGTTGACCACCATCGACTGGGCCGTCGCCGTGCCGACCCCGACCGGCCCGCCCGAGGCGGTGTAGCCGTAGTAACAGCCGACCAGGATGATCGCCGTGGCCATCACCATCCCCTTGATCAGGCTGAAGATCAGGTCCGGCGGGCTCTGGTACATCCAGAAGATCAGCAGGTAGCCGCCGGAGGAGACGTCGCCGACCTGGTTGACGACCGAGAGGTAGCTGGCGAAGTAGATGATCCCGATCCCGACCAGGTAGAGGAATGGGATCGCGATCCAGGCCCCGAGCAGGCGGGTCGCGCAGAGGAAGGTGACGGGCTGGATCCCCATCACCTCGAGCGCGTCGATCTCGTCGGAGATCCGCATCGCCCCGATCTCGGCGACGATCCCGGTCCCGACCTTGGCCGAGAGGATGTAGCCGAAGGCGTAGGGCAGGCCCTCGCGCAGATCGCAGTAGGCCGAGAAGAGGCCGGCCAGCGACGGGGCGCCGATCGAGCGGTTGAAGTAGGCGCCCTGGAGGCCGCACTGGAGGCCGAGGATGAAGACGAAGGCCCAGATGATCAGGGCCGAGCCGAAGATCAGGATGCCCGCCTGGCGCAGGCCCTCGCCAAAGAATTTGAAGACCCTGCCGGAGTAGACCTTGCCGGCGACCTGCAGGCCGAAACGGGCGACCTCTCCGAAGGAGTCGAACCAGCCGCGCGGCGCGTCGAGCCAGCCGATCACCGGATCGCCTGCAGTTCGGGGTTGGTGGCGAACAGGATCGAGCTGACGACGAACTGGAAGAAGAAGACGGCGACGAGGGAGATCACCACCGCCTGGTTGACGGCGCGGCCGACCCCCGCCGCCCCGCCCGACGCCGACATCCCTTTGTAGGAGCAGACGACGGCGACGATCGCGCCGAACATCGTGCACATCAGCACCGAGGCCCAGAGATCGGTGACCGTGGCGTTGGTGAAGAGGGTCGCGAAGAAGCCGCCGAGCGACTGGTGGTAGAGCAGCTCGGCGGCGATGCCGGCGCTGAGGCCGAAGACGATCGCGAAGATGTCGAGCAGGCCGGTGACGATCATCAGCGCCAGGAAGCGCGGCACGACCAGGTTCTTGACCGGATCGACGCCGAGCACCTGGAGCGCGTCCAGCTCCTCGCGGATCTTGCGGGCACCGAGGTCGGCGGTGATCGCGGTGCCGGCCACCCCCGCCACCACCACCGCGGTGACCAGCGGTCCGATCCAGCGGATCGCGATCACGACGAAGAAGCCGCCGAGCCGGTCGAGCGCGCCGAACAGCGAGAGCACTCCGGCCGCCTGCAGCCCGGGGGCGCCCAGGTTGAGGGCAAAGGTGGAGATCAGCAGCGGGAACCAGGACAGCTTCAGCACGAAGAGGAACTGCCAGACGAGCTCCTCCCCGTAGGGATAGGGAGCCCTCACCGCGGAGACCAGCGTCTTCACGGTGAGGATCACCATCACCCCCACCTGCTCGAACACCGCCCGGACGGGGAGGCTCCCGCGTTCTAGCGCTCGGCTCGCCACCAGCTCATCGCCTGGCCGAGCGGCCCTCGGGTCTTCGCTTCCTGTCGCACCCGCTGCTCGGAGGCCCTCTGTGCCTCGGAGAGCTGGGCGATCAGGGTGTCGCGGGTCTGCTCCAGCTCCTCGACGTCCGCGACGTGAGGGACGGCGCGGCGCGGGGCCGTCGGCAGCTCCGCGGCGCTGAGGTGGCGGGCGTAGCTGCCCAGCTCGGCCTCGAGCCGGCCGATCTGGCGCCGCAGCTCCTGCCGGACCTCGATCGCCTCGCTCTCCTTCCCGGGGTCGGGGAGGCTCGAGGGCGGCGGCACGGCCACCCCGGCCTCGCCGGGGATGCTCGCGCAGGCCATCGCGACGATCGCCAGGTCACGCGGGCCCAACCCCGCTTCGCGAGCCCGCCGCAGCGCCTCGGCGGCGATCTCCTCCAGCTCGGGCGCCGCCTCGATGCCGTCGGCGACGAAGGTGCCCTGCCCCTGGCGGCTGACCACCAGGCCCTCGGCCTCGAGCCCCTCGTAGACGGCGCGCACGGTGTTGAGGTTGACCCCCGCCCACCCGGCGAGCCGGCGGAAGCTGGGGAGCCGTTCGCCGCTTGCCAGCTGGCCGGTTGCGATCAGCGCCCGCAGGCGCCAGGTCAGCTGCAGCCCAACCGGCAGCTCGTCGCTGGGATCGGTCGCGAAGGGGTTGGGCTCGGCCCGCGCGGCGACGTCTTGCTGTGTCATCAGACAGCACAGTACCTCCGTTGACTGTTCTAGTCAACTAGTACAGCTAGGAGGGGCTAGCGAAACTCGCGTGTGCGACTGGCGAGCGCCGGACCAAGCGGGGCAAGGACGCAGGGAGGCCGAATAGCAGCGCTATTTGGCCGACCGAGGACGCCGCACCGCGCCG